>SESH01089359.1_pt1 | contig 25688 bp, 28 predicted proteins | sample 3171561 | NCBI WGS metagenome assembly SESH01 (sample SAMN10866947, study PRJNA518727) | freshwater metagenome | biome: subpolar coniferous forest; feature: holomictic lake; material: water; isolation source: holomictic Lake 442 2011 16.5 m and 2014 13 m | place: Canada: near Kenora, Ontario
CCGGTCGGCCCCACCGGCGGCGCCGCATCCGGCCCCAGCCCTCACGTGGCGCTTAACAGCTTGGCGAAGATCATCTTGCCGCCGGCGGTCGGGAGCACGCTGATGATCTCGGCGCTGACCCGGCGGCCGAGGTAGGCCCGCGAGGCGTTGACCACGACCATCGAGCCGTCGGCGAGGAAGCCCACCGCCTGGCCCTCGTCCTTGCCGGGTTTCACCAGCTCCACCTCCACCGTCTCGCCCAGCATGAACTCCGGCCGCAGCGAGCGGGCCAGCTCGTTCAGGTTGAGCCAGGCCACGCCCTGAAACTCGGCCATCTTCGCCAGATTGTAGTCCGTCGTCATCAGCTTCGCGCGCATCGTCTGCGCCAGAAAGACCAGCTTGGCCTCCACATCCTCCGGCTTGGTGACCTCGCTCTCGGAGATGCGGATGTCGATGCGCTTGATCCGCCGCAGCTCGTTGAGCACCTCGAGCCCCCGCCGGCCCCGCGCCTGCTTGTGCGGATCGGACGAGTCGGCCACCGCCTGGAGCTCGTTGAGCACAAAGCGCGGGATGATCAGCGCCATGTTCAGAAAGCCCGCCTCGCACACCCGCGCAATCCGCCCGTCGATCAGCACGCTCGTGTCGACCACCACCAGGGGCACGTCCACGTCGTGCGACACAAACCGGACGTAGGGGATCACCAGGTTGAACTCGTCCTTCCCGCGCAGCGCGATGACGGTGCAAAGGTAGGTGGTGACCACGTACAGCCCCAACTGGGACAGATAGATGACCTGCGGGTCGCCAAACCGGAAGAGGGGCGAGGTGCCGATGAAATAGGCGATCAGCGTCCCCATCCCGAGGCCGAAGGTGATGGCGGAGAGCCCCCGCAGCGAAAACCCCTTGAGCATCACATCCACCAGGATGACCAGCGCGCCGAGCAGCAGGCCGATCGCCACCGCCAGGCTGCGGTGCGCATCCCATTCCTGGATCGCGTAGCAGAGGAGCCAGCCGCACGCGCCGCACAGCACGAAAAAGACCGAGCGAATGGCGACGAGTGTTTTGTTCATGGGCGGGTCCGGTCAGCGGCGGAACAGATAGAATAAGGCGCAGGGCAAAAACATCCCCACGGCCATCAGCACGAACAGCAGCCGGATGGCGCGCTCGGCTTTTGCCTTTGCAGTGGGGTCCTCGTCCATTTCATTGGGAGCGCACCAAACCCCACTCCGCATGACAACCCAATACTGGCTGGTGAAATCCGAACCCGCCGCCTACGCGTGGGCCGACCTCGTCCGCGAGGGCGCCACCGCCTGGACCGGGGTCCGCAACTACCAGGCCCGCGGCCATCTCCAGGGCATGCGGCGGGGCGACCAGGTGCTGTTCTACGAGAGCGTCACCACCAAGGCCGTGGTCGGCCTCGCCACGGTCACGCGGCCGGCGTTTCCCGACGCCACCGCCGCGGAGCCCGGCTGGGTCGCGGTGGAGCTGGCGGCCGTCCGCCCGCTGCCCTCCCCGGTCACGCTCGCCCAGGTCAAGGCCGCACCCGCCCTCGCCGCTGTCGCCCTCCTGCGCCAAAGCCGCCTCTCCGTCATGCCGCTCCGGCCCGCCGAATTCACCCAGCTCGTGCGGCTCGGCCGCGGGCATTGAAGCGCTCGACACCCCGCGGTTTTCCCGCTTCCACAGTCCCGTGCCCGCGCAACTCACCATCCTCGCCCCCGGCCTGCTGGGCGGTTCCGTGGCCCGGGCCGCCCGGGCCCGCGGCGCCGCCGGGCGCATCGTCCTCTGGGCCCGCCGGCCCGAGGCCCGGCTGGCCCTCCGCGAGCAGCCCTGGTGCGACGCCGTCGCCGACTCCCCCGCCGCCGCCGTCCACGGCGCCCAGCTGGTCGTCATCGCCGCGCCGGTCGACCGCATCATCCCCCTCGTCCAGCAAATCGCCCCCCACCTCGCGCCCGGGACCCTCGTCACCGACGTCGGCAGCGTGAAGGGCGAGATCGCCCGCCTCGGCCACGCCGCGCTCGGCCCGCACGCCCACTTCATCGGCTCCCATCCCATGGCCGGCTCCGAGAAAACCGGCTGGGAGCACGCCAGCCCCGACCTCTTCGTCCGCCGCACCTGCTTCGTCACCCCGCTCGCCGACAGCTCCGAGTCCGCGAGCGCGAGCCTCGTCCAATTCTGGCGCGACCTCGGCGGCGAGCCCGTCACCGTCTCGCCCGACCAGCACGACGAGATCGTCGCCCACATCAGCCACCTGCCCCAGGTGCTCGCCTCGGCGCTCTGCGCGCTGCTCGCGCGGAAGAACCCGGCCTGGCGCAACCACGCCGGGGGCGGCCTGCGGGACACCACGCGCATCGCCGCCAGCGACCCGCAGCTCTGGCGCACGATCCTGGAGCAGAACCGCGACGAGCTGCTCCGCGCCCTGCAGCAATATCAGGACGAGCTGCACAGCCTGCACGCCGCGATCGCCAACCGCGACTGGCTCGAGGTCGTCGCCCGCCTCGAGCGCGGCAAGGCCTACCGCGACCAGTTCCGCCCCTAGCCGGCGGGCGCCCGACGCGAGGCCGGGCGGCGGGAAAGGCTTCCCTTGGTCCCGCGCCCCGCGCCATCCTCCCGCTGCCCGCTCCCTTTGTCATGACCCTGCCCGACCCGCTGCCGATCACCCCCTTCACGCGCCCCGTGCGCGGCGCGGTGACGCTGCCCGGCTCGAAGAGCCTGACCAACCGGGCGCTGCTCCTCGCCGCCCTCTGCGACCAGCCCGTCACGCTGACCGGCGCCCTCTTCAGCGAGGACACCCAGCTGATGGCCGCGGCGCTGCGCCAGCTCGGCTTCACCGTCGAGGCGGACGAGCCGGCCCTCACCCTGCGCGTCGCGGACCAGGCCCGGGGGTTCACGGTCGGCGCGGCCGACCTCTTTGTCGGGCTCGCGGGGACCGCCGCGCGTTTTCTCACCGCCCTCTGCGCGGCGGCGCCGCGCGGCGTGTACCGCCTCGACGGCGTGCCGCAGATGCGGCAGCGCCCGATGCGGGAGCTGATCGCCGCGCTCCGCCTGCTGGGCGCCGACATCCGGTGCCCGGGCGAGGAGGGCTGCTTCCCGCTCGAGATCCACGCCCGCGGGCTCCGCGGCGGCACCGTCCGCCTCGACGCCAGCGCCAGCAGCCAGCTCCTCTCCGCCCTGCTGATGGTCGCCCCCCTGGCCGCGGCGCCGGTCGAGGTGAACCTCGTCGGCGACGTCCGGCAGACCTTCGTCGCCATGACGCTGCGCCTGATGGCGGAGTTCGGCGGGGCGGCCGCCCCGCCCGCCGCCGCCACCCGCTTCCGGGTGGCCCCCGGCCGCTACCGCTCGCCCGGCTCCTACGCGATCGAGCCCGACGCCACCGCCGCGAGCTACTTCCAGGCCCTGCCGCTGGTCGCCGGCGGCGAGCTCGCGCTGCCCGGCTGGCGCCCGCCCGGGGAGGGCCTGCAGGGCGATGCCGCGTTTGCCGACGTGCTCGCCCGCGTCCGGCAGCGCCCGGCCGGCACGCTGCTCACCGAGGATTTCCACGAGATCTCCGACACCTTCCTCACCCTCGCCGCCGTCGCCCCGCTGCTCGCCGGGCCCACGCACCTCACCGGCCTCAAGCACACCCGCCGGCAGGAGACCGACCGCCTCGCCGGCATGGCGCGCGAGCTCCAGCGGCTGGGCCAGCAGGTCGTCGAGACGGAGGACGCCCTCACCATCCACCCCCGCCCCCTGCTGGCGGGGCAGGTGGTCGAGACCTATCACGACCACCGGTTCGCCATGAGCTTCGGCCTGCTCGGCTGCCACGACCTGCACGGCGACGGCCGCCCCTGGCTCGCCGTCCGCAACCCCGCCTGCTGCGCCAAGACCTTCCCCCATTTTTTTGAGTTGCTCGAGGCGGTGCGCGGAAAATCGTTGTCCCCCTGATGGCCCCCTCCCCCTTCATCATCGTGGCCATCGACGGCGGCGCGGCCTCCGGCAAGTCCTCCTCGTCGCGGACGCTGAGCGAGCGCTTCCACCTGCTGCACGTGGACACCGGCTCGTATTACCGGGCCATCACGGCGGAGCTGCTGCGGCTGGGCCTGCGGGCGGACGACCGCCCGGCGGTCCAGGCGGCCCTCGCCGGCCTCCAGCTCGGCACGCGGCTCAACGGCCGCTCCGCGGAGCTGACGATCGGCGGCCGCGTGGCCGGCGACGAGATCCGCAGCCGCGAGGTCAACGACCAGGTGTCCCACTTCGCCGCCCTGCCCGAGTTGCGCGCCGCCCTGCTCGCCTACCAGCGCGGGCTGCCCGCCGTGGGCCGCCAGCACCAGTTCCGCGGCGTCGTGATGGAGGGCCGGGACATCGGCTCGGTCATTTTCCCCGATGCGGACTGCCGGTTTTTCCTGCATGCGGACCCGGTCGAGCGGGAACGGCGGCGCGCCGGCCAGGGGCTGCAGGACCAGATCCGCGAGCGCGACCGGATTGACTCCTCCCGCCAGGCCTCGCCGCTGACCTGCCCGGCCGGTGCCACCTCCATCGACACCACCCTCGCCACGCGGGAGGAGGTCGTCGCGCAGATGGCCGCCGCCATCGCGGCCCGGCTTCCCCCCGCATGAGCCGAATCTACAACGAGGCGGAAATGGAGCCGGTCTACGGCTTTTTCCACTACCTCTCCCTCGTCGGCTACGACGTCCTCTTCCGGGGCGAGGTGATCGGGCTGGAAAACCTGCCCCGCACGGGCTCGTTCCTGGTCGCCGCCAACCACGCGAGCTTTCTCGACCCGCTGCTCATCGGCTGCCAGGTGCAGCGCCAGATCGCCTATTTTGCCCGCAAGACTCTGTGGAAGCCCGGCCTCGCCTCCTGGTGGCTCGACATGGTCGGCACCATCCCGGTCGACCGCGACGGGGGCCAGGACGTGAGCGCCATCAAGCGGGTGCTGCGCACGCTCAAGGAGGGCAAGGGGCTCGTGCTCTTCCCGGAGGGCACGCGCTCGCCGGACGGGGCCCTGCACGCGCCGAAAGCCGGCGTCGGCCTGATCTGCTGCCGCGCCCAGGTGCCCGTGGTCCCGGTGCGGATCTTCGGCTCGTTCGAGGCCTTCGGCAAGGGCCAGGGCCTGCGGCTGGGCCGGCCGGTGTCCATCGTGTTTGGCCCGCCCATCCTGCCGGCCAGCTACGACGAGCCCGGCGCGGGCAAGGAGCGCTACCAGATCGCGAGCGGGCGCATCATGGACCGGATCGCCGCGCTGCGGCCGCCCGTGCCGGTCGTGATCTGAGCCCGCCCTACTCCAGCCCGCACGCCCGGCGCGCGCGCCGGAGGACGACGCTGGCCACCGCCCGGGCCCGCTCCGCGCCGTCCTGGAGGACGCCGGCCACGTAATCGGGATGCGCCGCGAGTTCGGCGCGCCGCGCCCGGGCCACGGCAAAATAGCTCCAGTAGTGCTCGAACAGCGCCTTCTTCAGGTCGCCGTAGCCGAGGCCGCCCGCGGCCAGCCGCTGCTCGTAGTCCCGCGCCACCGCCGCCGGCGCCACCAGCCGCAGCAGCTGGATCGCGAGGTTCTGGTCCGCATCCGGCTTTGGCTCAGCCGGCGTGCGGCTGTCCATCTTGATGCCCATGATTTTTTTCCGGAGCACCGCCTCGTCGCCGAACAGCTCGATCGTGTTGCCGTAGCTCTTGCTCATCTTCTGGCCATCGAGCCCGGGGACCACCGCCACCTCGTCGCGGATCTCCGACTCCGGCACGACCAGCGTCGCGCCGTAGGCCTCGTTGAACTTGATCGCGATGTCGCGGGTCATCTCCACGTGCTGCTTCTGGTCCCGGCCCACCGGCACGCGCTGGGTGTCGTAGAGCAGGATGTCGGCGGCCATCAACACCGGGTAGGCGAACAGGCCGAAGTTGGCCGCGATGCCCTTCGCCGTCTTGTCCTTGTAGCTGTGGGCGCGCTCCAGCAGGCCCATCGGCGTGAGCGAGCCGATCAGCCAGGTGAGCTCGCAGACCTCGGGGACGTCGCTCTGCCGGAAGAACACGCTCGCCTTCGGGTCCAGGCCGCAGGCCAGCCAGTCGAGCGCGACGCCGAGCGTGTGGGTGCGGCGCTCGACCGCGTTCGTGACCGTGGTCATCGAGTGGTAGTCGGCGATGAAGTAAAAACAGTCGCCGTGCACCTGGGCCTCGATGGCCGGGCGCATGGCGCCAAAATAGTTGCCGATGTGGAGCGAGCCGGAGGGCGTGATGCCGGTGAGAGTGCGCATGGGAGCGGCGAGACTCGCGGAAAGCGCGGGCGGGCGTCAATCCCGGCGCGGCAGGGTCGTGACCTGCTGCCGGTTGCGCGCGATGGTCGCGGGCAGCAGGTAGCCGCCAAAGGCCGTCAGCGGCATCACCAGCGAACGCGGCCCGAGCAGGGTGCCGGGCTGCAGCACGGCATTGCAGCCGACCTCGGCGCGGTCCCCGACGATCGCCCCGAACTTCTTCAGGCCGGTGTCCACCATGGTCCCGCCGGGGCGCTGGACGGCCACGTTTTTCTGGTCGAGCCGGACGTTGGAGCAGATCACCCCCGCGCCAAAATGCGCGCCGTTGCCGAGGATCGAGTCGCCCACGTAGTTGAAATGCGGCACCTGCACGCGGTTCATCAGCAGGCAGTTCTTGAACTCGCAGGCATGGCCGAGCACGCCGTGCTCGCCCACGATCACGTTGCCCCGGAGGAAGGCCCCCGGGCGGATCTCCGTGTGCGCCCCGATCCACACCGGCCCGATGATCGTGGCCGACGGCGGCAGCTTCACCGTCGGGTGCAGATAGACCAGACCCTCGACATGCACCCCGCGCGGCAGGGCCGGCAGCGCCTGGTCAAACGGCTGCACCGCCAGCGCCGCCCCGATGGCCTTGATCCATTCCCACGGCGCCACGCCGGCCGGAAAAAACGGGGCAAAGCGCGTCAGCGACGCAGGCAGGGCGAAAAAATCAGAGGCTTGCACCGGGTCAGCGTGCACCAAAAATTCGCGGAGGAACAGCGACTTTTTCCGCCCGCCGCCCCTTCACCCCTGGACAAAATCCAGGTCGAGCGGCACCCGGACCGTCCGCCCGCTCCGCGACGTGAGGCTCACGCCCCCGCGGTGCGGCCGGAGCGACACCACCTCGTCGAAGTCGCGCGGGATCGCGGCGACCGCCAGGATGTGCGCCACCCGCAGCGGGCGCCGGGGCGACAGCGTCACCGCCGTCGCCGCCCCCCCGCGGCTGAGCGGGTTGGCCCGCGCCGAGGCGGCGAGCCCGAGGTGGAAATAGGCCGTGACGTCCTCGACGCCGAGCACGTTCACATGCCGGCCGTTCCACGGCGGGTAGTGCCGGCCCCCGTTGGAAAACCACAGGACGGTCTCCCGGAGCACCCGCGGGTTCTTGACCGTGAAAAACACATAACCCTCCCGCGGCAGCGTCACCGCGCTCCACGCGAAGGGCAGCCGGTCGTCGCTGACCAGCTGCACCAGCTCCTCGTAGCCGCGCCGCGCCGGATAGCGGCTGAGGTCGACCGTGCCGCCGTCCCGGGCCGGCACCCGCTTCAGGGAGGTGAACACCGCGCCGGGCTTGAGCCAGGAGTAGCCCTTCGCCTCGGGCTGCTCCCAGGCCGTCGGGACCACCTGGCCGCGCCGGAACGGGCTGGTGGAAATGCGTCCCGCGCCCGGCTCGTCCGGCAGCCGCAGCATCGGGTGCGTGCCGATCGGCATCGGGCCGGAGAAGCCGGACAGGAGGTGCTCGCAGTAGACCGCCGCATGCCCGTCGCGCAGGACCAGCCGCTTGTCCACCCGGCCGCGGCGCACCCGCGTCCGCAGGGAGGCGTGCAGCGTGACGGTGTCGCCGGCCCGCTCGCACGACTCGAAGCGCCAGGGGCGGTTGGCCGTCTCCCCGTGCGGCGGATGGCGCTCGCCCCGGTACGGCTCGGCGTTGCCGCCAAACGGGCAGCAGAAGAAATCGCCCCGGGCGACCCGCAGCATGGGCGGCGTGCCCGGCAGCGGCTCGTCCGCCCACGGCGTGATCGAAAACGGCTGCACCGCGCGCCGGCCGAGCCGGAAGACCACCGGCGCGAGGTGGCCGCCGGTCTGGGTGAGGAAGGCCTGGACCCGGTCGTGGGCCAGGCTCCAGCCGGGCTGGCCGGCCTGGCGTGTCAGCGGGGATTTCATGGCGGGGGGCAGCGGGGGTTCCGGGCGCCGGGGGCGGGCCCTCAGAGTCGGGTGAGGATCTGGCCCACGCCCTCGCTGGGGCGGGCGATGACGTAGGCGGAGACGAGCTTGCCGACCGCCTCGGCGGCCTGGCGGCCCGCCTCGACGGCGGCGGTGACCGCGGCGACATCGCCCGCAAAGATCACGGTGATGTAGCCGCCGCCGAGCTTTTCCTTGGCGATCACGCGGATCGCGGCGGTCTTGCAGGCGGCATCCGTGGCCGCGGTGACGGCGGTGAAGCCCTGCGTCTCAATCAGGCCGAGGGCCTCGGTGGTGGGTTTTTTGTCAGTCATGGAAAGGGCCCGGTGTCCGGGGGTGAAGACGACTTCCTGCTCCAGCAGCGGTTGGTATTCCGGCGGGCTCTCCAGCACGGTCCACGTGCCCGCCGCCGGCGCGTCGAGGACCTCCGCGATGAGCGCGACCTGCATGGTGGCCGCCACCTCCCGGGCGGTGTCGGTCGCGATCCGGACCGCGGCGGAGTCGCCGGTGAGCTTGAGGAAGAGCCCGTAGGCGTCGTTCAGCTCGGCCTGCAGCACCTGGACCAGCGCGGACTTCTCCACGCGGTCGAGCACCACCAGCGCGGCGCCCAGCGAGTGGATCTCGAGCAGGGCGACGGCGGACTTGCGATCGAGGGCGGCGGGGGGCATCGGGGCGGTCAGAGTTTCGCCGCGGTGGCGCGGAGGAAGTCGCGCAACTGGAGGGTCTCCGAGACGTTGTCGCTTTCGTTGCAGTGCTCCCAGTCCAGCCAGACGTACTCGACGCCGATCCAGCCCCGGTAGCCGGCCCGCTGCAGCGCCGCGAGCAGGCGGGGGTAGTCGATGGTGTTCTGCCGGAAGTTGCACTGCAGGCGGCCGCGGCAGGCGCCGCGCATGTGGACATGGCTCGCCGCGGGCACCAGCGGCTCGATCCGGCGGTCCGGGATCCCGGCGCGGGTGAAATGGGTGTAGTCCAGCGTGAGGGTCAGCCCCGGCACGCGCCGGACCAGCTCGGCGGCCTCCTCGGGCGTGGCCGCGAGGGAGCCCACGTGCGCCTCGGTGCCGAAGGTGAGCCCCGCGGCCCGGCTCTGCTCCACCCGCCAGGCCAGCTCGGCCACGGCCCGCGCCAGCGAGGCCGCGCGCCCTTCCTCGGCAAACACGACCCCGGGGAGGGTGGTGACGTGACGGCTGCCCGCCGCGGCGGCGTACTCCAGCGTGCGCTGGAACCAGTCGCGCGCCTTCCGCCGGCGACCGGCGGCCGGCTGGTTGATGGCCCAGGGCGTGAAATCGGGCGCCAGTTGGAGGAAGACATCGGCCGCCTTCAGGCCGCGTTCGTCCAGCGTGCGCCGGAGCCGGCGACCGCTGACCGCGGGACGCCGCAACTCCTGCGAAGGCCAGCGGTGCGAGCGTTGCTCGAACAGGCCCAGGTCCACCCCCTGGAAACCCAGGTTGGCAATCAGGTCCAGCGCGTGCGCGTGGCTCAGCAGCGGGAAGGTAAAATCCGCGCAGGCAAATTTGGCTTTCATGGGTGGGGGGACGCCTGAAACGCGGTGGGCCCGTCCCCCGCCCACTCCGCCGCCGCGAGATAGCCGCCATCGATGGTGAGCGAGGTCCCGGTCACGCCGGCCGAATCCTCACAGCTGAAGTACAGGATCGCCTTCGCCACGTCGAGGGGCGAAAGCGAGACCCCCATCGGCACGCGGCGCAGGCGCTCGGCCAGCGCCGCGCGCGGATCGGGCCGGACATTCAGGTGCTCCCACAGCATCGGGGTCTCCGTGATGCCGGGGCAGACGCAGTTGCAGCGGATGCCGTGGGCCGCGTAGTCGAGGGCGATTGAGCGCGTGAGCCCGAGAATGGCGTGCTTTGTCGTGGTGTAGACGGGGGTGCGGGCCTGCCCGACAAAGCTGCTGATCGACCCGACGTTGACGACGTAACCGCGCCGGGCCGCGCGCAGCCGGGGGAAGGCGTGTTTGAAGGCGAAGAACATCGACTTCACGTTGACCGCCATCAGGCGGTCCCACTGGGCCTCGGAATATTGGTGGAGTTCACCGATCTCCACCCGGCCGGCATTGTTCACCAGAATGTCGAGGCGCCCGAAGGCCTGGACCGTGGCCTTCAGCGAGCGCGCGACCGCCGCCTCGGAGCTGACATCGCAGGCGAGCGCCCGGGCGGCGCCAGGCACCCGCCGGTTGAGGCGGGCCGCGATCTTGCGCCCCAGCCCCAGGCGGCGGCCCACCAGCGCCACCCGGGCGCCCTCCTGCACGAACAGTTCCGCCGCCGCCTCCCCGATGCCGGAGGTGGCGCCGCTGATCCAGGCCACCCGGCCCGCGAGCCGGCCGGGACCCGGCGAGAATTTAGCCGGGGCGCTCATGGGGCCCCCTCCGTCCGGCGGAGGTCCGCGCCCCCGGACTGGGCGGGATTCAGAACCGACATACCCGCCTCCATTTTTCCTGAAACGAGGGCTTGGCGAAGACCGCGGGGTTCACGACCCCGCGCGGTTGCCTCCCCAGCGACAGGTCGACCATGCCCTGACAGGCCGCCCGGCCGATGTCGCGAAACAATTCGTGGGTCCAGGCGATGCAGTGCGGGGCGAACAGCACGTTCTCCAGCGCCGCCAGCGGCGGCGGCGTCCGCACCGGCTCCTGCGCAAAGCAATCCAGCGCCGCGCCGGCCAGGCGGCCGGCCTGCAGCGCCGCATAGAGCGCCGCCTCGTCCACGATCCCGCCGCGCGCCGTGTTCAGGAGGTAGGCCGTGGGCCGCATCTGCGCGAGCTGCGGCGCCCCCAGCAGGCCCCGCGTTTGCTCCGTCAGGGGACAGTGGATCGACACAAAGTCCGACGAGCGCAGGAGTTCCTCCAGGGAAACCAGGCGCGCCCCGGCCTGCGCGGCGGCGGCGGCGTCGAGGTAGGGGTCGTAGGCCAGGGCCGGCCGCATGCCCCAGGGGGCGAGCAGCTGGAGGACCGTGCGCGCAATGCCGCCCAGGCCGATCAGCCCGAGCGTCCGGTCGCGCAGCTCGCTGCCCATGTACTGCGAGCGCTGGTCCCACCCTCCCGTGCGCACCAGCTGGTCCTTCGCGCGCACCCGGTGCGCCAGCGCGATCATCCAGCCCACCGTGGCCTCCGCGACCGACCGGTCCACCGCGCCCGCGGTGATGAAGACCGCCACGTCCGCCGCGGTGCACGCCGGCACGTCGACGGAGTCGTAGCCCACCCCGAAGCGGCCGACGGCCAGAAGGTCGGGCGCCTGGGCGAGCGACTGCGCGGTGACCTTCGGGGTCAGCACGATCACGCCGTTCGCGGTCGCCAGTTGGTCCGGCGCAATCTCGGGCTCGTGGCGGGGGAAGGGGACCGGCCGGATGTGCGGCGCCGCGGCCAACACGGCGAGCCCGATGTCGTCATACTTCGTCCGCCCGTCCGCGCCGAAGAAGTCGGCCGTGAGCTGGAGGTGAAAGGGGGCGGGCATGGTCGGAAAGGACGGTCACGCGCCCCAGGCCACGGCGGGCGAGGCGGCGCAGGCCTCCTCGACCACGATGCGCTCGGGCTGCGGCCCGGCGTACACCCAGATCATGCCCATGGGGGCGGCGGTCTCGTTGATGAAATAGTGGATGCGGCCGCGCGGCTGCAGCGCGGTGGCCGGCTCGGCCAGGGTGTAACGCCGGCCCTCGACCACGCAGGTCGCCTGGCCCTCGACGATGCAGATCGACTCGTCGAAGTCATGGAGATGCGCCGGCAGGCGGCCACCCGGCTGGAACCGGCCGTACCCCCCGCTCATTTCCAGGCCGGGCAGGAGGGCCCCGTTGAAGTAGTCCACAAACTCGGCGTGGTTGCCGGGCGCGTAGCGCTCGACCTTGCCGAGGTAGGTCACGCGCTCGCCGCCGGGCTGGGTCTGCGTGACCTCCGGCATGGTCCGGCGCGGGAAAAACCGGTGGACGAGCTCGCGGTCCGGCGTGGACGAGGCCAGGGCGACGTGGAACAGCGCCGGGCCCGAGCGGGCCAGCGTGGTGACCCGGTGCACCAGGCCGCGCGGGATGGTCACGTTGTCGAGCGGCCCGAGCTCATACCCCCGGCCCTCGACCTCGACGAGGGCCCGCCCCTGCAGCAGGGTGATGGACTCGGCGAACCCGTGCCGGTGGGCGGGCAGCTGGGCGCCGGGCTGGAAGGTGACGAGCGCCGTGGTGAGGTGGCGCGCCTGGTTGTGCGCGCCGACGAGGCAGTCGAACTCCACGCCGGGCGCCACGGTGAGCTGCGGGCCGCTGCCGCGCAGGTTCATGACCTCGGGGCGGTCGGGGCGCATGGCCGGCGGGGCGCACTTGGCCGGCCGCTCCGCCGCCAGGGCCGCGGCATCGTTTTCCGGAGTGAAACCCGCGCGGATCGTCCGGTCGCGGCCCTGCGCCGCGAGCAGGCCGTGCAGGCTGCGCAGCATCAGCCCGGCATCCAGGCCGAGCCCGAGCAGGGCAAAGCCCTGCGCCCGGCGCTGGGCGAGATTGGCCTCGTCGGTGGCGATGACGCCGCAAAATTTGCCCGCCTGCCGCAGCGTGTCCTTCGCCCGCCCGATGAGCGCCGCGACACCCGGGCCCTCCCACTGGCCCGGGAACCCGGCAGTGGAAGACAGATCCGCCGGGCCAAAGAAGAAAAGCTCCGCGCCCTTCACCCGCGCCAACTGGTCGATGTTTTGCACGGCCCGGACGCTCTCGATCATCGGCACGACGAGCACATGGGCATCGGCCTCGCCCGTGTGCTCGACGAAACACTGCCCCCAGCAGGTGGCGCGCTCGGCGCCGATGCCCCGGATGCCGCGGGGGGGATAGGTCGCCGCCGCGATCGCGGACTCAAGCTGCTGGGGCGTCTCGATCCACGGCAGGACGACGCCGTCGGCGCCGATGTCGAGGGCGCGCTTGATGAGCGCGGGAGAGTTTTCGGCCAACCGCACGAGCACCACCGTGTCGCTGCGCACCGCGGCGCGGATGTGCTCGACGATTTCCTTCCAGTCGAGGTGGCCGTGCTCGGCGTCGATCGTCACCCAGTCGAGCCCCAGCGCCACGGCCATCTCGCAGATACTCGCCGACTCCAACGTGATCCACAACCCGTACACCGGGACCTGGGAGTGCAGTTTGGCGCGGAGACGCTGGATGGCAGGGACCTTCATGGAGGCGGGCAAATCGACCGGGCAGGCACGGGATGGGTCAAAGGAGGATACTAGCCCAGATATTTCGCCCCCTGAGTCAATTTATGATGGAAAAAAATCCATTTCCACCCGACCCAGGGCAGGCGCCCCCCTCCCCCAGCCTACCGGCCGGCGGCCGGGATGGGTCGACCGGCTCCGCCGGGACGGGCCGCCTTAGCGGCGGGCGAGCATCTCGGGCGTGGCCAGCTCGTAGCTGATCTTGCCCTCCATGATTTCCCGCAGCGCCGTATCCTCGGCCGAGAGCTTTTCCAGCGACTCCACCAGCGGGCGATGGCCGCGCCGCAGCTGCTTCACCCGGCGCGAGACCACGTTCACCAGGATGTTCGGGTCATCGATCAACTTGAGCGCCGCCTTCAGGTAATCGTCTCTCATGGCTGGGCGGCCGTCACAGCGGCAAGGAAGGTGGTGAAGTTCATCGTGGGAGTTGGCTGAGTCGGCCACTTTAAAACCCCGGCGACCGGAACACGACCTATAACCGGGACGGCCGGGGGCGGGCCGGTGGAATCATTCGGGGGCCACCCGCTTAGGACACTCTTAGGGTCGGAGGCCAGCCCAGAAAAGCTTTCCGACCCGTCCGCTTCGGCATTGCACCCGACGTTGGTCAACCTACCGTCCCCACGTGGATTCATCGACCCCTAAACCTGCCACCGTCAGCCGGGCCCTCGTCGCCCAGCTGCACCAGTCGCAGATTTACCGCGATTATGAGAAGGCGTTCCGTGAAACCACCGGCCTGCCGATCAACCTGCGGCCGATCGAGACGTTCGACCTGCCGCATAGCGGGGCCCCCAACGAGAACCCCTTCTGCGCGCTGATGGCCAACACCAACCAGAGCTGCGCCGCCTGCCTCCAGCTCCAGCGCCGGGTCGAGACCGAGGCGCGGTTTGAGCCGAAAACCCTCAAGTGCTTCGCCGGCCTGTGTGATTCCGCCGTGCCGGTGCGCGTCGGGGAAAATCTCGTCGCCTTCCTCCAGACCGGGCAGGTGCTGCTCCACCGGCCCAACAAGCCCGAGTTCACCCAGCTGGCGCGCAAGCTCATCAGCTTCGGCGTGAAAACGGACATGAAGCGCCTGGAGGAGACCTATTTCCAAACCCGGGTCCTCGACAAGAAGCAGTACGAGGCCGCCCTCCGCCTCCTGACGATTTTTGCCCAGCACCTGGCCTCGCTCAGCAACCAGCTGATGGTCTCCGCCCAGCAGGTGGAGGCGCCGATGGTCTCGCGCGCCAAGCTCTTCATCACGGAGCACCAGGACGAAGACATCTCGCTGCGGCAGGTGGCCGGGGCGGTGAACACGAGCGCGTTCTACTTCTGCAAGATGTTCAAGCAGGCGACCGGGCTCACGTTCACCGACTACCTGGCCCGGCTGCGCGTCGAGAAGGTGAAAAACCTCCTGCTCAACCCGCACAAGCGCATCAGCGAGGCCGCCTACGCCGCCGGGTTCCAGTCGCTCTCGCAGTTCAACCGGGTGTTCCGGAAAATCACCGGCGAAGCCCCGACCGTCTGGCGGACCCGGCTGCAGCGCCAGGCCTGAGCCCGCGGCCCGCCCCGGTCCGAACCGGCTGATCCGTTCAGGCCCCCGCCGGTGCTGGCGTGTCGGCCAGCGCCGCCTCGGGTCGGCCGCAGCGGCAGCACACCGCACACAGCGAGTCGACTTCCTGCTGGGCGAAAAAATACCACGCCTGCTCCACGGCGCTCCGCTCCGTCTCCTTCAAGTCCGGCAGCACCGCCAGCAGCGCCGCCCCGCCCGTCTCAAAATAGCCCAGCAGGGGGTTGAGGCCGCACCGGCAGGGATCCCGCAGCCGGGCCAGGGAAGGCGGATGCCCCTCCGGCCACCGCTTGGCGTGCCGAGACAGGAGCGAGTCCAGCCGCTCCAAGCTGTCATCCATCCGGTGCACGAGCACATCGGGGTTCGCGAGCGCCGTGTTGGGCGGCTGCGCCCGCAGCCGGCGTTCCCACTCGGTCTTCAGCGAAAGCCGGCGGGCCATCAGCAACGCTGAAAGCCGTTTGAACATGCCTTAGCATCGCAAATATCACCCGACTTTGCTACGCGTTGCTTGTCAGGGCCGACGCATCTTTTGACCCGCCTTATTTTTTCCGGTGGCAAGATATGCGCTTCCCTGAGCAAAACTCGCGGAGCCAGTTGCCGCCGGCATCTTTATAGTGAGCGCTAATACCCCACCCAAGGCACGTTCATGAAGCCCGCGCTCACACCTCATTCGGCCCGCCGGCCCGTGGTGGATTCCTGCGAGTCCGATATCCGGCAGCTGGCCCACAGCCTCTGGATCGAGGGCGGGTGTCTGGAGGGCGTCGAGCTTGACAACTGGCTCACGGCCAAGGAACTCATCCGCCATCGGCATGGGCGCACCCGCGGGCACACGGTCCGCGGGAGGCATCCGGGCACCAACGCTTCGACCCGCTCCCCGGCCAAATCGTAAACGCCCCTTTCATGCCGGTCATCCCCCTTACCCTCACCGTCAGCCTCTGCCTGGTCTTCACCTTTGTGGTTTTTTTTCTGCGCGAACACGCCGGCCGCTTCAGCAACGCCGAGCGCGAGTCCCTGCTCCCGCTCGCCGAGGAGACCCCGCGGGTCGCCGGCACCGTCCGCCCCGCCGCGCAGGGCCTGGCGCAACGCTCCCCCGCGACCGCCACCCCCCCGGACCAGCCGTCCCGGACGGCGTGATCCACCCCCTTTCGCTTTCGTACGCTTAACTTCCCACCCATGTCCGACCAAAAAATCACGATCGAATACAACGACCGGATCATCCGCCACTTCCTCATCGCCACCGTCATCTGGGGCGCCGTGGGTATGCTGGTGGGCGTCCTCATCGCGTCCCAGCTGAACTTCTGGCAGCTGAACTTCAGCACGCCGTGGCTCACCTTCGGGCGGCTGCGTCCGCTCCACACCAACGCGGTCATCTTTGCCTTTGTCGGCAACATGATGTTCGCCGGCGTCTACTACTCGACCCAGCGCCTGGTGAAGGCCCGCCTCGCGAGCGACTTCCTCTCCGCAGTCCACTTCTGGGGCTGGCAGCTCATCATCGTCGCCGCCGCCATCACGCTCCCCCTCGGCCTGACCCGCGGCAAGGAATACGCCGAGCTCATCTGGCCCATCAACATCGCCGTCGCCCTCATCTGGGTGGTCTTCGCGGTCAACTTCTTCTGGACCCTCGCCCGCCGCCGCGAACCCGCGCTCTACGTCGCCATCTGGTTCTACATCGCGACCATCATCACCGTGGCGATGCTCTACATCGTCAACCACCTCTCCATCCCGACCAGCCTGCTGCACAGCTACGGGGTGTTCAGCGGCGTGCAGGACGCCCTGGTCCAGTGGTGGTACGGCCACAACGCCGTGGCCTTCTTCCTCACCACGCCGATCCTCGGCATCATGTACTACTTCCTGCCCAAGGCGGCGGGACGCCCGGTGTACAGCTACCGCCTGTCCGTGGTGCATTTCTGGTCCCTCGTCTTCCTCTACATCTGGGCCGGCCCCCACCACCTGCTCAACACCGCCCTCCCCGGCTGGCTGCAAAACCTCGGCATGACCTTCTCCCTCATGCTCTGGGCCCCGTCGTGGGGCGGCATGCTCAACGGCCTCCTCACCCTCCGCGGCGCGTGGGACAAGCTCCGCACCGATCCCGTGCTCAAGTTCTTCGCCGCCGGCGTCACGTTCTACGGCATGTCCACCTTCGAGGGGCCCCTCCTGTCCATCAAGTCGGTCAACGCCCTCGCCCACTATTCCGACTGGATCATCGCCCACGTCCACGCGGGCGCCCTCGGCTGGAACGGCTTCATGGCCGCCGGCCTGATCTACTGGCTGCTCCCCCGCCTCTGGAGCAAGCCCCTCCACTCCGTCGCCCTCGCCAACCTCCACTTCTGGGTCAGCACCGTCGGCATCCTCCTCTACGTCGCCGCGATGTGGACCAGCGGTATCACCCAGGGCCTGATGCTCAACGCGACCACCGAGGGCGGCACCCTCCTGGCCTACCCCAACTTCCTCGACACGCTGAACACCATCCGGCCCCTCATGCTCATGCGCGTGATCGGCGGCAGCCTCTATCTCGGCGGCTGGCTCATCCTGATCTACAACTTCTGTCGCACGCTCCAGGGCGCCCAGGCCGTCAACGGCACTATCGAGGTTCATGAGGAGGCCCCGGCCCCCGACACCAAGCTCGGCCTCGCCGGCACCTTCTGCAACGCCCCCACGGTCTTCTCCGTGCTCGCCGTCGTCTTCGGCATGATGTGGATGGTCGGCAACGACCTCGTCAGCACCGCCGGCCTCGCCGGCGGCGTCCTCTCCCTCATCGCCCTCTACGCCCTCATCCCCTCCCGGGCCCAGCTCTGGAACGGCTGGTATGAGAAGCTCCTGCTCAACGCCCTGCCGTTCACCCTCCTGACCTTCTTTGCGGTCGTCGCCGGCGGCCTGATCCAGATCGTCCCGACCGTCCTCGTGCAAAAGGCCCAGAACGTCGAGGACCGCATCCAGGTGCCCTACACCCCGCTCGAACTGGCGGGCCGCGACATCTTCGTGCGCGAGGGCTGCTACAACTGCCACTCGCAGATGATCCGCACGCTCGTCCCCGACATCCTCCGCTACGGCACCTACTCCCGCCTCGGCGAGTCGATCTACGACCATCCTTTCCAATGGGGCTCCAAGCGCACCGGGCCCGACCTCGCCCGCGTGGGCGGCAAGTACCCGGACGTCTGGCACATTCGCCACATGGAGGACCCGCGCTCGGTTTCCGCCGGCTCCAACATGCCCCGCTACCCGTGGCTGCTGTCCAACAACCTCGACGTCTCCGTGCTGCCCGCGAAGATCAAGGTCCAGCGCATGCTCGGCGTGCCCTACCCGGCACTCAGCGCCCAGGCCATCTTCGACGACGTCGGCCGCCAGTCGCGGACCCTCTCCCGGGATCTCCGCCTCGCCGGCGCCAACGTCGCGCCCGAGAAGGAAATCGTGGCCCTGGTCGCCTACCTCCAGCAGCTCGGCAAGTCCGTGCCGGTCGCCCCCAAGCCCGCCGCCGCCCGCTGATCCCCGCCATGTTCAAACGACTCCTCCTCGACGACTCGTCGGCCATCTACGTCCTCGTGGCGTTTGTGACCGCCGCGACGATTTTCGCCACCATCACCTGGCGCGCGCTGCGCATGCCCCGCGCCCAGGTCGACCATTTCGCCAACCTGCCCTTCACCACTGAAACCGCCGCCGGCCGCCATGACACCCACGCCTAAGCCCACCCCGCCCGATCAGGATAAACTCCGCCCGCACGTCTTCGACGGCGATATCCAGGAATACGACAAGCGCCTGCCCAACTGGTGGCTGATGACGCTCTACGGCGCCATCGTCTTCTGGGCCGGCTACTGGTTCTACTACGAGCGCGCCCACTACGGGCCCACCAACGCCGCCGCCGTCGAACAGCAGCTCGCCATCATCGAGGCCAAGCGGCTCGCCGCGACCCCGGCCGTCGACGATGCCAGCCTGTGGAAGATGAGCCGCAACCCCGTCTTCGTCGAAGCCGGCCGCGCCACCTTCAACTCGACCTGCGTCAGTTGCCACACCGAGAAGCTGACCGGCGGCATCGGCGCCAACCTCGTCGACCAGCTGTGGATTCACGGCGGCAAGCCGACCGAAATCTACGCCACCGTCACCAACGGCGTGCTCGCCAAGGGCATGCCCCCGTGGGGCCCCGTCTTGGGAGGCAAGAAAATCACCGAGGCGGTGGCCTACGTGCTCAGCTATCATCAGGAGGGTGAACCCATCGAGGTTCAGGCCGCCTGGGTGCCGATCGCGCCAAAATGATTCATGGCCGCACCTCTTCCCACCCGCGACTCCGTCACCACGATACGTGATGACGGGTCCCGGCCCTTCCTCTACCCCTCCGATACCCACGGACGCTTCACGCTGGCACGCCAGGCCTCGGCCGGCCTGCTGATTGTTTTCTACCTGTCGCTGCCGTGGATCCACGTCGGCGGCTACCCGGCGGTGTTCCTCGACATCGCCGAGCGCCGGTTCCACCTGTTCGGGCTGACCCTCGCGGCCCAGGACATGTGGCTGCTGTTCTTCGTCATCACCGGCCTCGGGTTCTCCCTCTTCTTCATCACGGCCCTGCTCGGTCGTGTGTGGTGCGGCTGGGCCTGCCCGCACACGGTGTTTCTCGACCATGTCTACCGCCGCCTGGAGCGCTGGATTGACGGCGACGCCGTGCAGCGCCGGGCCCTGGCCGAGGCCCCGCTCTCCGCGCTCAAGGGGCTCAAGCGCATCGTGAAGCACGGCCTGTTCTTCCTCGTCTCCGCCACGATCGCCCACCTGTTCCTCGCCTATTTCGTCTCGCTGCCCGAGGTCTGGGCCATGATGCGCGCCGCCCCCGTCGAGAACTGGAGCGCCTTCGCCTTCATGGCGGTCTTCACCGGCGTCCTCTACTTCAACTTCGCCTGGTTCCGCGAGCAGCTGTGCATCGTCATCTGCCCCTACGGCCGCCTGCAGTCGGCGCTGATCGACGATCACTCCCTGGTTATCGGCTACGACGCCCGCCGGGGCGAACCGCGCCTGACCGCCGCCGAGGACAAGAAGCGGCTCGCCGCCCACCTCGCCTCCGGCCAGCCCGCCGCCACCCTGCCCCGGGCCGGCGACTGTGTCGCCTGCCACCGCTGCGTCCATGTCTGCCCCACCGGCATCGATATCCGGCAGGGCCTGCAGATGGAGTGCGTCGGCTGCACCGCCTGCATCGACGCCTGCGACGACGTCATGACCCGGCTCCACCGGCCGCGCGGCCTCGTCCGCTACGACTCCCAGAACGCGTTTGCCGGCCGGGCCACCCGCTGGCTGCGGCCCCGCACCGCCCTCTACGGCGTGCTCCTGCTTGTCGGCGCCAGCGTCGCCACCTGGGCGCTCTCCACTTTCCGGCCCGCCAACCTCGGGATCACCCGCATCGGCGGCGCGCCCTACATCGTCTCCGACGACTACATCCGCAACCAGTTCTTCGTGCGGCTCGTCAACAAGCAGAACCAGCCGGTGCAGTTCGTGCTCAGCCTCGAGGGCGCCCCCGCCGGTCTGCGCCAGTCCGGCCTCCAGGGGCCGGTGGTGGTGCCCGCGCTCGGCGAGGTCGTCCAGCCCCTGGTGCTCCAGCAGCCGCGCCCGGACTACCACGGGCCCTTTGCCCTTTCCGTCCGCATCCAGGACCTGGCCAACCGCTTTCACCTGAACCGGCAGATCGAGTTTCTGGGGCCGGACGTGAAGCTCCTGCGCGAGGAGGAGGATCGGCGTGAGCACCGGGAGCCCCGCCACTGATCCGGCGCCCGCGCGGCCGAGCCGGCTCTGGCTCATTTTCGTCGCCGTCCTGTTCCTGCAGCTTGCCGCGTGGGTCGCTTGGCTCATCGTGGCCTCGCGGCACCCGGTGGCCGAGGTCCCCCTCACCACCGCGCCGCACCGCTGACATGGAACTCGCCGCCGTCAATTCGCCCGCCACCGCCCTGCTCGCCGGCCTCGTCACGAGCTTGCACTGCGCCGGCATGTGCGGCCCGCTAGCCTGTACCCTCATGCCGGTCCGCGGCGACCGCTCCGACCCCCAGGTCGTCAGCACCGTCTACCATGCCGCCCGTCTGGCCGGCTACATGGCGCTCGGAGCCGTGGCCGGCGGCCTCGGGCAGATGCCGCTGACCTGGGTGACGGGCTCCGCCCTGCGCTGGCTGCCCTGGATCCTCGTGCTGTTCTTCGTCGCCATGGCCCTGCGCTGGGATCGTTTCCTGCCCAAGCCGGCCGTCTTCGGCCGGTTCTCCCTGCGGCTGAGCGCCTGGATCCGCGGGCGCTCGCGGGTGCAGGGCGCCGCCGCCCTCGGCCTGGCCACCCCGCTGCTGCCCTGCGGGCCGCTCTATTTCCTCCTCACCCTCGCCCTGCTTTCCGGCTCGGCGCTGCGGGGTGTCGAATTCATGCTCGCCTTCGGCCTCGGCACCGTCCCGCTGCTGTGGCTGCTGCAGTCCCAGGCCGGCTGGATCCGCTCCCGCCTCTCCCCGCTCTGGCTCGGCCGCCTGCGCCTGGGGCTTGCCCTCGCCACCGCCCTGGTCATCAGCTGGCGGCTGCGGGCCACCCTCGGCTTCGCCGGCCCCGACCCGTCCACCTTCCTCTGCCACTGACGTGAGCTCCGCCGCCGCCGTCCCTCCGCCTCCGGGGGCCCGCCCCCCGCCCACCTGCCGGCACTGCGGGACCCCGCTCCTCGAGGGGCGCACCCCCGCCGAGGGCTTCTGCTGCGCCGGTTGCGCCTACGTCTACCGCCTGGTGCATGAGCACGGGCTCGCTGGCTATTACGACATCAAGGACGAGATCACCACGCCGGCGGACGCCGCGGTCTTCCAGCCGCGCGACCTGGCCTGGCTCGACACCGCGCAGCAGCAGGCCGAGGCCGCCGCCGGCACCCGCCCGCCCGAGCTCACCCTCGACGTCCAGGGCATCTCCTGCGCCGGCTGCATCTGGCTGATCGAACGGGTCTTCCTGCAGCAGCCCGGAGCCCGCGACATTGAGGCCAGCGCCCAGCTCGGCCAGATGCGCGTCCGCTGGCTTCCCGGCCGGTTCTCCGCCGCCGAGTTCGCCCGCCGCCTGCAGACCTTCGGCTACCTCGCCGGCCCGGCCGGGGCGACGCCCGCCGTGCCCGAGACGCGCGGGCTCGTCCGGCGCATCGGGCTCTGCACGGCCTTCGCGATGAACGCCATGCTGTTCACGCTCCCGGTGTTCTTCGGGATGGAGCCGTCCTTCGCCTACGCCCGGCTCTTCGGCACGCTGGCCCTGGCCTTCGGCACGCTCAGCCTGCTCGTGGGGGGCACCTATTTCTTCAACCGCGCCGCCCGGGCCATCCGCGAGGGGATCCTGCACATCGACCTGCCCATCGCCCTCGGCATCGCCGGCGCCTACCTGGGCTCGCTCTACGGCTGGAGCACCGGCCAGGCGGACTACATCTACTTCGACTTCGTCTGCACCTTCATCCTGCTGATGCTGGTGGGCCGGTGGGCCCAGGTCGCCGCCGTCGAGCGCAACCAGCGCCGCCTGCTGAGCCAGCAGCCCAAGCCCCCCCAGGTCCGCCTCGCCGCCGGCGGCAGCGTGGCGCCCGAGCACCTGGTCGCCGGCCAGGACTATTTCTCCGCCTCCGGCCACACCGTGCCGGTCGAGTCGCGGCTCGCCACCGCCACCGCCGCATTCTCCCTCGCCTCCATCAACGGCGAGGCCGAGCCCCGCACCTTCCGCGCCGGCCAGCGCGTGCCCGCCGGGGCCGTAAATCTCAGCCGCACGGAGGCCCGCCTCACCGCCCTGCAGCCGTGGCGCGACTCGCTGCTCGCCCAGCTGCTGGCCCCCGCGGAGCGCGCCGGCGCCCGGCCCGCCCTGCTCGAGAAAATTGTCCGCGGCTACCTCATCGGCATCCTCGGCGTGGCCACCCTCGCGGGGATCGGGTGGTGGCTGGCCACCGGCGACGCCCTCCGCACCGGCTCGGTCGTCACCGCCATCCTCGTGGTCTCCTGCCCCTGCGCCATCGGCCTGGCTTTCCCGCTCGCCGACGAGATGGCCACCATCGCCCTCCGGCGCCGCGGCGTGTTTGTGCGCACCGACGACCTGTGGCCCCGGCTCGCCGCCGTCCGCCAGCTGGTCTTCGACAAGACCGGCACGCTGACCCTCGAGACCCCCGTCCTGCAGGACCCCGCGGTCCTGCACGGCCTCGACCCGCTGGCGCGCCGCGCGCTGCTGGCGCTGGTGCGCGACAACCCCCACCCCGTCAGCCAGTGCCTGCTGGAGAACCTGCTCGGCGGCGGGCCCGGCGAGGCCGCGGACGGCGAGGTGCTGGAGACCATCGGCCAGGGCATGGCCCTCACCGCCGACGGCCATCTCTGGCGGCTGGGCCGCCCCGGCTGGGCCGGCCCGGCGCCGGACGCCGCCGACGGCACCTGGTTTACCTGCGACGGCGCCCCGCTGGCCTGCTTCCGCTTCACCGACGCCGCCCGGCCCGATGCGCGCACCGAACTGGCCGCCCTCGGCCAGCTCGGCTATCCGGCCTACATTCTCAGCGGCGACCACCACGCCAAGGTCGGGCACCTCGCCACCGAGCTGGGGCTGCCCGCCACCCACGCCCTCGGGGAACTCACGCCCCAGGGCAAGGCCGCCTGGCTCACCCGCCACGGCGCCGACGCCACCCTGATGCTGGGCGACGGCGCCAATGACAGCCTCGCCTTCGACCAGGCCCTCTGCCGGGGCACCCCCGTGATCCATCGCGGCCACCTCGGGCAAAAGGCCGACTTCTACTACCTCGGCCGCGGCATCGCCGGCCTGCGCGCCCTCTTCGTTGTCAACGGCGTGCGGCGCCGCAGCCAGCGGACCATCCTCATCTTCTCCGTCGCCTACAACGTCCTCGCCGTCGGGCTGGCCGTGGCCGGCCACATGAACCCGCTGGTCGCCGCCGTGCTCATGCCCGCCAACTCCCTCATCACCCTCGCCCTGGTGACCGGCGGCATGCGCCCGGCCTTCCGCGCCTAGGCGGAGGCCGGCCCTTTTCACCCCCACCTTCGGGACAACGCAGGATTGATGTCCGCGTCCGGTGCGCCAGTCTGGCGGCGCGCCGGAAAACCTGACACTTCGCCCGTGGGCCCATGATCCGCCGATGAACACCACCCGTTCGCTGGAAACCGTCACGTCCAACCTCAAGGCCAAGGTCGCGGCGGAGCTCGCCCGCACCGGCGGCCTGCTGCATTTGGCCCCCTGCTGGGTGCCGCGCTCCTTCCTCCAGCCCGGGCTGCGCCTGAAGCTGCACGGGGACGACATTTACGCCTACGGCGCCGACCGGGGCGGGATCGACGAGCGCTGGTTCGCCTCGACCACCGAGGCGGCCAACCAGGGCCGGGTGCCCGATGAGGGGCTCAGCTATGTCGTGGCCGGACGGGAGCGCTTCACCCTCCGGCAGGCGGTGGCCGAATGCGGCGCCGAGCTGATCGGCCAGGCCATCTGGGGCGCCTACGGGCGCTGGCCCGTCTATTCCAAGTTTTTCGACAACCTGGGACCGATCCCCCATCACATGCACCAGAGCTTCGAGCAGGCCCGGCTCGTTGGCCGGGAGGGCAAGCCCGAGAGCTACTATTTCCCGCCGCAGCACAACAGCGTCGGCAATCATTTTCCGTACACCTTCTTCGGCCTCGAGCCCGGCACCACCAAGGCCCAGGTGCGGACCTGCCTGGAAAATTGGAACCGGGGCGACAACGGGATCCTCGACCTGTCCCGGGCCTATCACCTCAAGCCGGGGACGGGCTGGCTGGTCGGGCCCCGGATCCTGCACGCCCCGGGCTCGCTCTGCACCTACGAGCCGCAATGGGGCAGCGACGTCTTCGGCATGTACCAGAGCCTGGTCGAGGGCCGCCCGGTCTCGCGGGAACTGCACACCAAGGATGTGCCCAGCGAGTATCACCACGACCTCGACTACCTCGTGGAGCAGCTCGACTGGCCCGCCAATGTCGAACCGAACTTCAAGGACCATCACTACCTGGAACCGATTCTGGTGGCCGACACCCGCGCGGAGGGCTTTGCGGACCGCTGGATCGTCTACGGACGACTGGAGGGCCGGCAGTATTTCACGGCGAAGGAGCTGACCGTCGATCCCGGCGTGAAATGCCAGATCCAGGACCAGGGGGCCTATGGACTGGTGTGCGTGCAAGGCCGGGGGACCATCAATGGCCAGCCCCTGAACAGCCCCACCCTCATCCGTTTCCATGAGATCACCGAGGACGAGTATTTCTGCACCGAGCGCGGCGCCCAGGCCGGAGTGACCTTCGAGAATACCAGCAAGACCGAGCCGCTCGTGTGCCTGCGCTATTTCGGCCCGGAAGTGAATCCAGCGGCTCCGGCCATCGGTGCCCAGCCGGCCTGAACCCCCGCTCAGATCAGACCCGGGCATCAGCCGGCCGCTCAATCGTACTGGGCCAGTTCCAGGATGACCCCGTCGGGATCGAGGAAATAGACGAGCGTCTTCCGGCCGGCATCGTGGCTCACCACGCCCGCCGGCACCGCCACGGGCTCGCTGAACAGGGTGTGGCCCAGGGCGCGCAGCCGGGCGCAGGTGCCGGCCATGTCGTCCACCCGGAACGCCACGTGCCGCAGCCCCACGGTATTGGCCCGGGAATTCGCCACCACGTCGACGCCCGCCGGCTGGTCGTAGCAGAGCAGTTCAATGCGCGGCTCGCCCGCCGGCGCCAGCAGGTAGGTCACGCGGGCGCTGACCGTGGGCAAGCCGACAATGCGGCCGATCCACTCCCCGTGCAGATGGGCTTCCCGGACTTGGCGAAAGCCCAGCACCTCCGTGTAGAAACGCACCGAGCGCTCCAGGTCCGAAACCACGATATTGATGTGATCGATGGCGGAGATC
>SESH01076875.1_pt1 | contig 25667 bp, 20 predicted proteins | sample 3171561 | NCBI WGS metagenome assembly SESH01 (sample SAMN10866947, study PRJNA518727) | freshwater metagenome | biome: subpolar coniferous forest; feature: holomictic lake; material: water; isolation source: holomictic Lake 442 2011 16.5 m and 2014 13 m | place: Canada: near Kenora, Ontario
CGTCCGCCAGCTCGCGGAGACGCTGGGGCTGCAGGTGCAGACCCCGCCGCCGGTGCTGGGACTGTTTCATCAGGAGCCGCGGGCCAGCGGACAGCGGCGGGGCAAGCGCACGGAAATTTTCTCCTTCACGACCGGTGCCGGCAAGTCGCGGGTGCAATGGTGCGCCCTGTCGGTCGCGCCCGGCCGGGACGGCGGGCTGAACTTCTCGCTCCAGCGCCAGGACCTGGGCACCAAGCTGAAGGAGCTGTTCGGGTCGAGGGAGATCCAGGTCGGCGACCCCGAGTTTGACCGCCAGTGGTTCATCCAGACGAACCAGCCGGAGTTCCTCCGCGCCGCGCTCCTGCCCGAGCTGCGGCAGAAAATCACGGCGCTGGCCGCCGCCCCCGGGGGCCGCCCCGGGCGGTGGCGGCTGGAGTCGGGACTCGTGCGGTACGCCGAGCAGGGCTCCTTCGCGAATGCGAACATCGCGGCGCGGCTCAGCCTGGCCGCCGAGATCGGGGCGGACCTCGCGGAGGTAGCCGAGGTTTTCGCCGGGGAACGCGCGTAACCGCGCCCCGGCCTCAGCGCCGACCGGCCGGCTCCCGGATCAACAGCGAGAGCAGCACCGACATGGTGAGCACGCCGCCGATGACCCCGAGGGAGGTCGCCGTCGTGATCTCCACCCAGCTCGCGATCAGCATCTTGATGCCGATGAAGACCAGGATGATGGCGAGGCCGATCTTGAGGTAGCGGAAGAGCTGCATGACGCCATTGAGGGCAAAATAGAGCGAGCGCAGCCCGAGGATGGCGAAGATGTTGGAAGTCAGGGCGACGAAGCCGTCCTTGGTGATGGCGAGCACGGCCGGCAGCGAGTCGACCGCGAAGACGAGGTCGGTGGTCTCGATGACCAGCAGCACGATGAACAGCGGGGTCGCCAGCCAGCGGCCGCCTTCGCGGACGAAGAAGGTGCCGGTGTCGGCCTGGGCGGACACGGGGAAAAAGCGGCGAAAGAGGCGAACCGCGAGGTTCCGGCCCGGATCAATCTCCTCGTCCTTTTTGGGCAGCGCCATCTTGACCCCGGTGTAGACCAGAAACACCCCGAAGAGATAGAGCACCCAGTGAAACCGCTGGATGACGCCGACGCCGACGAGGATGAACACGGCGCGCATCAGCACCGCGCCGATGATCCCCCAGAACAGCACCCGGTGCTGGTAGCGCGGCGGGACCTTGAAATAGGCGAAGACGAGGATGAAGACAAAAACGTTGTCCACGCTCAGGCAGAGCTCGACCAGGTAGGCCGCGAGAAACTGCTGGGCCGCCTCCGGGCCGCGCCAGCCGAGCAGGAGGCCGTTGAAGCCGAGCGCGAGGGAGAACCAGACGGCGCACCAGGCCAGCGCCTCCTTCATCGACACCGCATGCGAGTCGCGCTGCAGCACCCCCAGGTCCAGCGCGAGCATGGCGAGGATGAACGCGAAAAAGGCCAGCCAGGCCCAGGCCGGCATGGAGTCAAAGAGGGCGAGCGGCAGCGTCATCGCGGCGCAGCATGGTCAGTCGAACCGTCCCCGGGCAAGCGGGGAGTAGGGGCCCGGGCGCCCCCGCGGGAAAATTTCCCGGCCACCGGCGGGAGGTTTTGACAACGCCCGGCCCGGCCATTGGGTTCGGGCCTTCCATGAAACGTTATTTTCTCCTGATGGCGTCCCTCCTCGCACTCGTGCTGTCCGCCCCGGTCGGCCGGGCCCAGGCGGAAAAACCGGCCCCAACCCAGCCGGCCAATCCTGACCGGGTGAGCCCGCCGGCCGCCGCCGCCCCGGCCGCCAGTGCCGCGGCCGCCTTGGCGACCACTCCCCCGGCCCTCGCGCGTCCGCCGGATTTTCTCGAGCACCTGGTCGACGAGATCCTCGGGCTCTGCCACGTCCAGAGCAGCGGCAACACGGCGACCCACTATGTCATCAGCGTGCTTCTGCTGTTCGGCGGGTTGCTGCTGCGCCGCGTCGTGACGGGCCTCATTTTCAACCAGCTGAAGCGGCTGGCCGCGAAGACGGAGACGACGCTGGACGACAAGCTCTTCCCGGCGCTGGAGGGGCCGGTCGCCACCTTCGTGATGCTGGTGGGCATCTTCACCGCGCTGAAGGTGCTGAAGCTCAGCGAAACCGCGGACCAGGCGATCAGCTACGGCTCGACCGTCGCGTTCTCGCTCGTGCTGTTCTGGGGCCTGCTGCGGGCCTTCAACGCGGTGTTGGACCATGCGCACGAGCTCGCCCGGCAGAAGCAGCTCGGCATCGCGGCGTTCATGCCCTGGATCAAGAAGACCCTCGTCGTCATGTTCGTCATCTTCGGCGTGCTCCTGACCGCCCAGAGCCTCGGGGCGGACGTGAAGGCCTTCCTCGCCGGCCTGGGCATCGGCGGACTGGCGTTCGCCCTCGCCGCGCAGGACACGATTGCCAACGTCTTCGGCTCCATCGTCGTGGCCATCGACCAGCCGTTCAAGCTGGGCGAGGCGGTGAAGATCGGCGCGCAGACCGGCACGGTGGAGGACATCGGGCTGCGCTCCACGAAGATCCGCCTGCTCGACCGGTCGCTGGCGATCATCCCCAACAAGACCGTGGCCGCGGAGGCGATCATCAACCTCTCGCGGTTCACCCAGCGCCGGACCGAGCAGACCCTGGCCCTGACCTACGACACGACGCCCGCGCAGATGGAGGCCATCCTCGATGATCTCCGCCAGGCCATCCGCAACGAGCCGGAGGTGGACCCGGCCTCGGTGGTCGTCGCGTTCAACAACCTCTCCCCCTCGTCCCTCGACCTCCTCGTGGTCTACACCACGTTCGGCCCCGATGCGCTCGCCTCGATCCAGCTCAAGGAGCGGCTGAACCTTGCGTTCATGCGGGCGGTGGCCGCGCGGGGCCTGGCCTTCGCCTTCCCCACCCAGACGGTGCAGCTCACCGGCCCGGGGACGAAATCGCCGGCGGCCTAATCCAGCGTCTGCCGGTAGCGTTTCACGCCGACCGTCATTGCCACGGCGAGGAAGAGCAGCAGCGGCCACATCTCCGGCATGATCTCGGCGACGCCGCTGCCCTTCAGCAGGATGCCGCGCACGATGCGCAGGAAATGCGTGTTGGGCAGGCAGGAGCCGAGCGCCTGCGCCCACTCGGGCATGCCGCGGAAGGGGAACATGAAGCCGGACAGGAGGATGGAGGGCAGGAAGAAGAAGAACGCCATCTGCACGGCCTGCAGCTGGTTGCGGGCGAGCGTGGAGAAGGTGATGCCCATGGCCAGGTTGGCCGCGATGAAGACCAGCGACACCGCGTAGACCAGCGCCAGGCTCCCCACCATCGGCACGCCGAAGACCAGCCGCGCCGCGAGCAGGATCAGGGTCAGCTGAATGTAGCCGACGGCGATGTACGGCAGGATTTTCCCCGTCATGACCTCGAACGGGCGCACCGGCGTGGCGAGCAGGTTCTCCATCGTGCCGCGCTCCCGCTCGCGCGTGATCGCGAGCGCGGTGATCACCACCATCGTCATCGTGAGCACGACCCCCATCAGGCCCGGCACCACGTTGTACTGGGTGATGTTCTCCGGGTTGTAGTGGGCGTGGACCGCGAAGTTCACCGGCCCGGCCTTGGAGCGCAGCCGGGCCAGCGGCCCGGTGAGCTCCCGGTCGAGCACGCTCGCGGCGATCGCGCGGGCCGCGGCCAGGGCCGGCCCGCTCGCGGCCGGGTCGGTGGCGTCGGCCTCGATCAGCACCGTGGGCCGCTCGCCCCGCAGCAGCCGCCGGGAGAAATCCGCGGGCAGGTTGATCACAAACTGCACGTCGCCGAGCTCGAGCAGCCGCGCCGCCTCGGCCTCGGATGCCGTTTCCCGCACCAGCGTAAAATAGTCCGTCTGCTTCAGCGCCGCGACCAGCGCCCGCGCCATGGGCCCCTGGTCGGCGGAGCGGATGGCGGTGGGCAGGTGCTTCGGGTCCGAGTTGATCGCAAACCCGAACAGCATGAGCTGCATCAGCGGGATGCCGACCATCATGGCGAAGGTCAGCCGGTCGCGCTTCATCTGGATGAACTCCTTCAGCACAATGGCCCAGAAGCGATGGAAGGTGAAGCGGTGCATCGGCGGTCCCTCAGGAGAAGTTGTCCTTCGCCGACCCCATCAGGCTGATGAACACGTCCTCGAGCCCGGCGCGCGCCCGCGTCCATTCGTGGCCGGGATCCCGCACCGCGGCGATGACGGCCTCCAGCCGGGCGGCGTCGCGGCCGCTCACATGCAGGGTGTTGCCGAAGGCCACGACCTGCTCGACGCCGTCCCGGGCGCGCAGCGTGGCGGCGAGTTCCCGCAGGCCGGGGCCCGCGACGATCCAGGTGCTGAGCCGGGCGCTGGCCAGCACCTCCGCCAGCGTGCCGCGCGCGAGCAGGCTGCCGTAGGCCAGATAGGCCAGCCGATGGCAGCGCTCCGCCTCGTCCATGTAGTGGGTGGTGATGAGCACGGTGAGCCCCTCGGCCGCGAGCCCGTGGATCTCGTCCCAGAATTCCCGGCGGGCCTTCGGGTCGACCCCCGCGGTGGGTTCGTCCAGCAGCAGGAGCTGGGGCGAGTGGATCAGGCAGGCGGCCAGGGCGAGGCGCTGCTTCCAGCCGCCGGAGAGCTGGCCGGCCAGCTGGTGGCTGCGCTGCTCCAGGCCGAGCCGCCGGAGGCTGCGCCCCACCGCGTCGCGGCGGTCGGGCACGGCGTAGATACGGGCGATGAAGTCGAGGTTCTCGCGGATGGTGAGGTCCTCGTAGTAGCTGAACCGCTGGGTCATGTAGCCGACCTGGCGCTTGATCTCGGCCTGCTGCGTCCGCACGTCGTAGCCGAGGCAGGTGCCGGTGCCGGCGTCGGGGGTCAGCAGGCCGCACAGCATGCGGATGAAGGTGGTCTTGCCGGACCCGTTCGGCCCGAGAAAGCCGTAGATCTCCCCGCGGTGCACCGTGAGGTCGATCGCATTGACGACGGTCTTGCCGTCAAACCGCTTCGTGATGCCCGTCACGTCGATGACGGGCTGGGCGGAGTCGGCGGGAGTCATGGGCCTGGGGCGTGGCGGCCGGGGCGCCGCCTCACCGGACGACCGTCACCTCGACCGGCTGGCCGGGGTGCAGGTCGCGGGCCTCGCCGGCGGCGAACACCGCCTCGATCAGGAACACCAGCTTGGCGCGGTTGGCGCGGTTGTAGAGGACCGGCGGCGTGTATTCGGGCTGCGGCGAAAGATAGCTGATGCGCGCGGCAAGCGGGGCGGCGCGGCCCGTGAGGCTGACGCGGACGTCGCCGCCCGCCCGGAGGGCGCCGAACTCCGCCTCCGGCACGTAGAACCGCACCTTCAGGTTGGCCGGGGGCAGCAGCACGACCACCGGGCCGCCGGCGGCGACGTATTCGCCGGCGCGGTAGAGGGTGTCGTACACCAGCCCGGCCTGCCGCGCGGCCTGGGTCTTCTGCTCGACGTTCCAGTCGGCGCGCTCCTTGGCGGCGGCGGCGGCGCTCACGTCGGCGGTGAGCGCGGCGATCGCATCGCTGCGGCCGCCGAGCTGGGCGGTGGCGAGCTGGGCCGTGAGCTCCTCGACGGCGCGGACGTGCTGCGCGTGGGCCAGCCGCGCGCGGTCAAACTCGTTGGCGGAGATGACCTGGGCCTTGAAGAGGGATTCCTGGCGGGCGAATTCCAGTCCCGCCAGCTCGGCGGCCGCGCGCGCCTGTTCCCGCCGGGCCTCGAGCGCGGCGAGCTCGCTCGGCCGAAAGCCCTTCTGCAGGTCCGCGAGCCGGGCCTGGACGGCGCGCAGCTGGTCGGCGGCCTGCCGCTGGGCCGCGGCCTCGGCGCTGCCCTCCAGCGTGAACAGCCGCGTCCCGGCCTCGACCCGGTCGCCCTTCTGGACGGCGAGGGATTCCAGCCGGCCGGCGAGCGGCGCGGCGACGTAGATAAACTCCCCCTCGAGATAACCCTGGTACCCGGCGGGTCCGGGGCGCGCGCAGCCGGCGAGCGCCAGGGCGGTGAGGACAAGCAGGGCAGGGCAACGCATCGGGGCAGGCTGGCACCGCCCCGGGGCGGCTCCAAGTACGAAAGTGCCGGCCGGGCGGCGCCGGCGCGGGGGTTGATCTGGCGGGCCCAACCTGTCTGCCTCCCGCCATGCTCGCGCAGGCCAACATCAAATCCGAGATCACGGCGCTCATCGACCGCAAGGACCTGGCCGCGCTGAAAAAATACCTCGAGCCCTGGACCCCCGCCGACCTGGCCCCGATCATTGCCGACCTGCCCATCGGGCAGCTCGGCGCCCTCTTCCGGGTGGGCTCGCGGGATCTCGTGGTGATGACGTTCACCTACCTGCCGCTGGAGGAGCAGAAGCGGCTGCTGAAGCTCCTGACGCAGGAGCAGTCCGCCGCGCTGCTCAACGCCCTGCCGCCCGACGACCGCACCGCGTTCCTCAACGAGCTGCCCCTCGACGTGGCCATGCAGCTGCTGGCGATGCTGACGCCCGACGAGCGCCAGGTCGCCCAGGCGCTGCTGGCCTATCCGGAGCACAGCGTCGGCCGGATGATGACCCTCGACTACGTGGCGGTGCATCCGGAGTGGAGCGTGCGGCAGGCGCTCGATTTCATCCGCGAGCACGGCTACGACCGGGAGACCCTGAACATCATCTTCGTCGTCGACGACGGCGGCCACCTGGTGGACGACATCCGCGTGCGGCGCCTGCTGCTCTCGCCGCTCGACCGGCCGGTGCGCGACCTGCTCGACGGCAACTTCGCCATGCTCGCGCCGACCGACGACCGGGAGACGGCGCTGGAGCTGTTCAAGCGCTTCGACCGGGTGGCGCTGCCCGTGGTCGACGAGCAGCGGAAGCCGATCGGCATCGTGACGGTGGACGACATGCTCGACGTCGCGGAGGCCGAGGCCACGGAGGACATCCAGAAGCTCGGCGGCACCGAGGCCCTCGACGAGCCCTACACCACGATCGCGCTCTCCCGGATGGTGCAGAAGCGGGCCAGCTGGCTGGTCGTGCTGTTCCTGGGCGAGATGCTGACGGCGACGGCGATGGCCTATTTCGAGGACGAGATCGCGAAGGCGGTGGTGCTCGCGCTGTTTGTGCCGCTGGTGATCAGCTCCGGCGGCAACGCCGGCTCGCAGGCCGCCACCCTGGTCATCCGCGCGCTGGCGCTGGGCGAGTTCCGGCTGCGCGACTGGTGGCGGATCATGCGGCGGGAGCTGGCGGTCGGCCTGGCGCTCGGGACGATCCTGGGGGGCATCGGGTTTCTCCGCATCGCGATCTGGTCGCGCTTCTCCCCGATCTACGGGCCGCACGGGCTGCTGGTCGCGGCCACCGTGGGGGTCGCCCTCGTGGGCATCGTGCTCTGGGGCTCGCTGATGGGCTCCATGCTGCCCCTGGTGCTCAAGCGGCTGGGCTTCGACCCGGCCACGTCCAGCGCGCCCTTCGTGGCGACGCTGGTGGATGTGACCGGCCTGATCATCTATTTCAGCGTAGCCTTCCTGATCCTCCATGGAACGCTGCTGTAGCCCGGGGGTCACTTGACGCCCAGAGGCTGGGTCCTATTGAGTCTCTCCCCTGCATGTTCCGGAACGCGCGTCCTCTCTGCTGGCTGGCCGCCCTCGGCCTGATCCTGGGGCCGGGCGTCCGCGCGGCCAGCTCGCTGGCGCCCAGCTCCCCCTTCCTGCCGCCGGCCGCGGCCGGCGGGGTCGCGGCGGAGAACACGCCGCTCGAGCTGCGCGGCATCCTGGTGGACGCGGGGGGCTACCGGTTCAACGTGTTCGACCCCGCCCGCCATGCGGGCACCTGGGCGCGCCTGCTGGAGCCGGGGCACGACTTTGTCATCCGGACGCACGATGTGGACCGCGACCAGATCACGCTCGACTACCAGGGCCGGGTGCTGACCCTGCCGCTGCACAGCGCCAAGGTGCTGGCCGCGGCGCCCGCCGGCGCGGGGGCGGCCGGGACGACGCCGGGGCCCGGCCGCAATTTTCCCGTGGTGCTGAATCCCACCCCGGCCGACGAGGCCGCGCGCTTCAATCGGGTGAAGGAGGAGATCGCCCGCCGCCGGGCCCTGCGGGAGCAGAACAACCCCCCGGCGGCGTCGCCGCGGAAATAGCGCCCGCGCGCCCCGCGGAAAAATTTCGTGTGTTTGCCGGGCCCGGCCCTAGTTTGGCCGCCGCATGCCCGCCCCGTCGCCGCCCCCCGCCGCCCCGCTGTCCAACGGCGCGCTCGTCCGGCGGCTGCTGGGCCTGACCTGGCGCTACCGGCTCGGCTGCCTCAAGGTGCTCAGCATCCAGCTGGTGCTGCTCACCATGGGCCTGCTGGGCCTGAGCCTCACCGGCCTGGGCATCGACTACATCCGGCACCAGGTGCAGGGCGGCCCGTTTCCCTCGGCCAAGTTCGGCCTGACCCTGCCGGCCGACTGGCCGCCGCTGCCGGTGATCGCCCTGCTCGCCGGCATCATCCTCCTGCTCGCCCTGGGCCGCGCGCTGCTCAACTACGCCTACCTCATCTCGATCAACGTGCTCCTGCAGCAGCAGCTGGTGGTGGAGCTGCGCGCCGTGATCTACGACAAGCTGCAGCAGCTCAGCTTCCGCTTCTTTGACGCCAACTCGACCGGCTCCATCATCACGCGCGTCACCGGCGACGTGCAGTCGGTCCGCATGTTTCTCGACCAGGTGCTGTTCCAGAGCGTCATCATGCTCGTCTCGCTCACCGTCTACGTGGTCTACATGGCGAGCCTGAGCCCCGGGCTGACGCTGGCCTGCCTCGCGACCACGCCGCTGCTCGCCCTGCTCTCGCTGGGGTTCTCCAAGCAAATCCAGCCGGCCTACGCGCAGAGCCGGACGCTGGCCGAGTCCCTGGTGCAATACCTCGCCGAGAGCATCCAGGGCATCGCGGTGACCAAGGGCTTCGGGCGCGAGGCGGAGAACCGTGCGCGGTTCGACGCCGCCAACCGCGCGGTGTACGACCAGCAGCTCGGGATCTTCTGGCGCGTGAGCCTGTTCTCGCCCGCCGTCGGCCTCCTCACGCGCGTCAACATGGTCGTGCTGCTCGGCTACGGCGGCTGGCTGGTGATGCAGGGGCGGCTCCCGTTGGGCACGGGGCTGGTCGTGTTCGCCGGGCTGCTCGAGCAGTTCTCCGGCCAGGTGAACAACATCGCGGGCGTGGTCAACTCCGTGCAGCAGTCGCTGATCGGCGCGCGGCGGGTGTTCGAGGTCATGGACGCGCCGGTCGAGGTGCAGAGCGCGCCCGACGCGATGCCGTGCCCGCGGCTCCAGGGCGCGGTGCGGTTCGAGCGGGTGGCGTTCTCCTACAGCGGGATCGACCCGGTGCTGCGCGACATCACCCTCGACGTGCGCCCGGGGCAGTGCGTGGCGATCCTCGGCGCCACCGGCGCCGGGAAGAGCGTGCTGATGAGCCTGATCCCGCGCTTCTACGACGTGACCGGGGGCCGCCTGCTGATCGACGGCATTGACGTGCGGCACCTGCACCTTGACGACCTGCGCCGCAACATCGGCCTCGTGTTCCAGGAGAGCTTCCTCTTTTCCAACACGGTGGCGGCGAACATCGCCTTCGGCCACCCCGGCGCCACCCCGGCGCAGATCGAGCAGGCCGCGCGCATCGCCGCGGCGCACGACTTCATCGTCCAGCTCCCGCAGGGCTACGACACCGTCCTCGGCGAGAGCGGCAACACGCTCTCCGGCGGCCAGCGGCAGCGCCTCGCGATCGCCCGCGCGGTGCTGCTCGCGCCGGCCATCCTGTTGCTCGACGACCCGACCGCCGCGATCGACAGCGAGACGGAGCACGAGATCTTCGAGGCGCTCGACCGCGCCATCGCCGGCCGCACCACCTTCATCGTGGCCCACCGGCTGAGCACGCTGCGCCGGGCCGACTGCATCCTCGTGATGGAAAACGGCCGCATCGTGCAGCGGGGGACGCACGAGGAGCTGCTGCGCGTGCCCGGCCCGTACCGCCACGTCGCGAGCCTGCAGCTGGTGGACGGCCGCGAGCTGGCGCCCCCGCCGACCCCGGAGGCCGCGCCATGAAGCCGCCCCCGCCGGCCCGGACCCTCGGCCCGCTCGTCCAGCGCGGGCGCGAGGACGAGGACGAGGAGCAGTTCAAGCCGCTTGAGTGGGGCCTGATCCGCCGCCTCTTCACCTACACGCGGCCGTTTGCGGCCAAGCGGAACCTGCTGATCGCGCTCACCGTGATCCGGGCGATGCAGATCCCGGCCATCACCTGGGCGATGGGCCGCATCATCGCGGGCCCGATCGCGCGGCACGACTGGGAGGTGCTCCCCTGGGCGGTGCTGGGCTACGCCCTGCTGGCGGCCGTGACGGACGGGATGTTCCACTTCCGCCAGCGCTACGCGCTCGAGCTGGGCGAGGAGGTCGTCACCGCGCTGCGCACCGCGATCTTCGACCGCCTGCAGGGCATGCCGATGAGCTTTTTCCACCGGACCAAGCTGGGCTGGATCATCGGCCGGGTGACCACCGACGTGGAGACGGTGCGCGCCGGCATCCAGGACGTCCTGTTTGTCTGCATCATCCAGTCCGGCCAGATGGTGTTCGCCGCGGCGGTGATGGCGTGGTGCGACTGGCTGCTCTTCCTCGTCGTGATCACCATGGCGCCGGTGCTCTGGCTGGTGAACCACCACTTCCGGATGCGGCTGAGCCAGCTCTCCCGCGCCGCGCAGGAGAGCTTCAGCCGCGTCACCTCCACGCTGGCGGAGTCGGTCAACGGCATGCGCGTGACCCAGGGGTTCGTCCGGCAGGAGACCAACCTCGGCCTCTTCCGCACCCTCCTGGCCGATCATTCCCGCTACAACATCGAGCAGGCCCGGACCTCGGCCATCCTCACGCCGCTGCTCGAGCTGAACAGCCAGTTTTTCATCGCCGTCCTCCTGCTGCTCGGCGGCTGGCGGACGCTGCACGGGGCCATGACCATCGGCGAGCTCATCCAGTTCTTCTTCCTCGCCAACCTGTTTTTCGCGCCGATCGCGACGATCGGCAACCAGTACAACCAGGCGCTCATCGCCATGGCGGGGGCGGAGCGGGTGTTCCGGCTGATCGACGCCCGGCCCGACTGGGAGGACGACCCCGCGGCGGAGCCGCTGCCGGCCGGGCGCGGGACCGGCCTGCGGGTGGAGTTCCGGGACGTCACCTTCGGCTACGACCCGGCGCGGCCGGTGCTGCACGGGGTGAGCTTCACCGTCGCGCCCGGCCAGACGGTCGCGCTGGTCGGCCACACCGGGAGCGGCAAGAGCTCGATCGTCAACCTCGTCTCGAAGTTCTACCTCCCGACGCGCGGGGAGCTGCGGCTCGACGACCGCGAGATCCGCACGCTCACCAGCCACTCGCTGCACGCGCAGATGGGCATGGTGCAGCAGCAGAACTTCCTCTTCACCGGCACCGTGCTGGAGAACATCCGGCTCAGCCGGCCCGGGGCGAGCCTCGCGGAGGTGCGCGCGGCCGCGCGGCAGCTCGATTGCCTCGACCTGCTCGAGGCGCTGCCGCAGGGGCTGCAGACCGAGGTGGGCGAGCGCGGGGCGGGCCTCTCGGTCGGCCAGCGCCAGCTGGTGTGCTTCACGCGGGCGCTGCTCGCCGACCCGCGCCTGATCATCCTCGACGAGGCGACCAGCGCGATCGACGCGCTCACCGAGGCGCGGCTGCAGCAGGCGCTGGTGGCGCTGCTGCGCGGGCGCACCAGCATCGTGGTCGCGCACCGGCTGAGCACCATCCGCCACGCCGACCTGGTGCTGGTCCTCGACCAGGGCCGCATCATCGAGCGCGGCACGCACCTCGAGCTGCTCGCGCAGCGCGGCCACTACGCGGCGCTGTACGAGCAGTTCGTGCAGGTGGACGACCGGACCTGACGGGCGGCGCGGCCCAGATTTTTCAAAATTCTCCTAGGCAAACGCCCGGGTTTCACTCTAGAAAGGCGTTGCTATCAACGTTAGGCACCCTAAACCCACAATCACTATGGCTAAAAAATCCGCTCCCAAGAAGGCTGCTCGCAAACCGAACGCCGCGTTCATGAAACCCGTCACGCCCGACGCCAAGCTCGCGGCCGTGGTCGGCTCTGCGCCGCTTCCCCGCACTGAGCTCACCAAGAAGCTCTGGGCCTACATCAAGAAGAACGGCCTGCAGGACAAGAAGGTCCGCACCCAGATCAATGCCGACGACGCCCTCAAGGCCGTCTTCAATGGCAAGAACAAGGTCAGCATGTTCGAGATGACCAAGCTCGTCTCGGGCCACGTCTCGTAACCCGACTTCGGTTTTTCCCTGGCCGCCGCGAGCAATCGCGGCGGCTTTTTTGTGCCCGCCCCGCCGCGCCCCGCGGTCCCTTCGGGGTTGCCGGCCGGGCGCCAGCGGGTTTAGTCAGTCCTCTCGCCCCGCCCGCCCCGCATGTCCCCCCGCCGCCTCCACCAGTTCAAGGATCGCCTGCTCACGGTCCTCATCGTGAGCGCCGGCTGCGGGGCCGCCGTCCTGGGCTACCTGCAGGAGCGCGAGCGCCTGCTCGGCGAGGTGCTCGCGCGCACGCGCCACAGCGCGGTGGCGTTTCAATCCGCCGAGCTGGCGGCGCTCACCGGGACCCGCGCGGACCTGCCGGGCCCGGCCTACGCCGCGGTCCAGGCCCGGCTGCAGCGTTTCCAGGACACCGACCGCCAGGTGCGGGGCCTGCGGATCTTCCGTTATCTCCCGGCCTCGGGCCGGACCCTCGTGCTCGCGGACCCCGCCCCGGGCGGCGCCCGGCCGGGCGACCCCTACGCCGCCGCCGGCACCTCGCCCAGCCTGCCCACCCGCCTGCGCACCGGCGAAGCGGGGGTCGACGGGCCGGGGGACTCCGAGCTGGCCGCCGTGGTCGCCGCCTATGCGCCGATCGGCCCGAAGCCGCCGCCGGGGGCCCCGCGGGATTTTCTGGCGATCGACGAGGAAATCCCGCGCTGGCCCCTCGCGCTGGCGCTGGCCGCGGCGGGCCCGGCGGTTTTTGTGTGGGTGGTCCTCGGGCTGCCGCTCGTGGGCTACCTCCTGGCGCGCCGCGCGCGGGAGCAGGGCGAGGCGATCCGCAACCTCTCGGCGGCGGTGGAGCAGAGCCGCTCCGCCATCATGATCATCGATCCGCACGGCCACATCGAGTACGCCAACCACGGGCTCTGCGAGCAGCTCGGCCACCCGCACCACGACCTCATCGGTCGCCCCTGGCTCAATTTTCAGGTGGCCGACGCGGCCGCGGGCACGGGGGCGGAGCTGGTGGCGGCGGTGCAGGCCGGCCGGCCGTGGGCGGGCGAGTGGCTCAACCGCCGCCGGGACGGCACCCTCTATCCGGTGCGCGGGGCGTTCACCCCGGTCCGGCGCCGGAGCGGCCGGCTCGCCTGCTGCATTGCCACGATCGAGGACCGGTCCGAGCACCAGCGCACCGAGGAGGCGCTGCGGGACTCGCAGGAGCGGGCCGGGGCGGGGGAGACCGCGAAGAGCCACTTCCTCGCCACCATGAGCCATGAGGTGCGGACGCCGCTCAACGGCATCATCGGCTTCACCAGCCTGCTCCTTGACACCCCGCTGACGCCGGAGCAGCGGGAATTCGTCCAGACCATCCAGCTGAGCAGCGAGTCGCTGATCCAGCTGACGGGGGACATCCTGGATTATGCGCGCATCGAGGCCGGCAAGCTCCAGCTGGAGCCGCAGCCCTGCGCCCCGCGCGAATGCGTGGAGGAGGCGCTCGACCTGGCGGCCACGAAGGCGGCGGCCAAGGGCCTCGAGCTGCTCCACTGGGTGGACGAGGCCGTGCCGGCGGTGATCAGCGCGGACGGCAACCGCCTGCGCCAGGTGCTGGGCAACCTGCTGGGCAACGCCGTGAAGTTCACGTCCGCCGGGGAGGTCGAGGTGCGGGTCAGCGTCGAGCGCAGCCCGCTGGGCGTGACGACCGGCCCGACCCAGCTGGTCTTCGCGGTGCGCGACACCGGCATCGGCATCGCGGCGTCCGAGCACGCCAAGCTCTTCCAGCCCTTCACCCAGCTCGACCAGGCGCTGACGCGCCGCCACGGCGGCTCGGGGCTCGGCCTCGCGATCGCCAAGAACATCGTCGAGCTGATGGGCGGCCGGATCTCGCTCCAGAGCGAGCCGGAGCGCGGCTCGACGTTTTCCTTCACCCTGCCCGTGCGGCCCGGCCCGGGGGTGGCGGAGCGGAAGCCGCTGCCGCCGCTGGCGCACCTGCGGCTCGCCCTCGCCGCCCCCGAGGGCCCGGTGCGCGCGGAGCTCGTCCGCCTCGGCGAGCGCTTCGGCGCCGAGCTGGTGCCCACCACGCCGGACCTCCTGGCGGCCACGCCCGGCTGGGATGTGGCGCTGATGGAGCTGGATGCCGCCCGGGTCGCCGAGCTGGTGGCCGAGCCGCACCCGTCGCCCGACCTGCCGCCCGAGCGCGTCTTCGGGCTGGTGCCGCTGGCCATGCCCAGCGTCACCCGGGCCGCGCTGCGGGCCCATTTCCGGATGCTGCTCAGCAAGCCCCTCCACCAGGACGCGCTCCACGCGCTGCTGGCCGCGATGGTGGACACCCCGGTGGCGATCCAGCCCCGGCGGAAAACCGCCGGCCTCAAGGTCCTGCTGGTCGAGGACGACCCGGTTAACCGCCTGCTGATGCAGAAGCAGCTCACCGCCCTGGGCTGCCGCTGGACCAAGGCGGAAAACGGCCGCGTGGCCGTGCAGGAGCTCACCCGCCAGTCCTTCGACCTGGTGCTGATGGACCTCTACATGCCGGAGATGGACGGGGTGGCCGCGATCGGGCAGATCCGCGCCGGCCTGGCGGGGGAGGAGATGAAGGAGGTCTGGATCTCGGCGCTGACGGCGGATGCACGGAGCGACCAGAAGGAACGCACGCTGGAGATCGGCGCGAACGACTATCTGGTCAAGCCCGTGTCCCTGCCGGAGCTGCGCGTCGCGCTGGAGAAGTTCGCCCTCGCCCGCCGTCGCCGCGGGTGAGGCCGGGCGCGCCCACCCGGCGGCAATTCGCTTGGCGGCGGCGGGCCGGGCCACCACGCTGCGCGGTTTTTCGATGAACCCCACTCACCCGGCACAGCACCGTCAGGCCATCTGGATGCTGCTGCTCGCCAATTTGCTGTGGGGCGTGAGCTTCCCGCTCATCAAGTCGCTCGCCTGGCTGCAGGAGCGGCTGGTGCCCGGGAGCAGCACGGGCTTCATCACCGTGGCCACGCTCCTGCCCCGGTTCGCCCTCGCCGCGCTGGTCCTGGGGCTCCTGTGCGGGGGCCAGCTGCGGGCGCTGACGCGGCGCGAGTGGCGGCAGGGCCTGGGCCTCGGGCTGTTTGCGCTGGTCGGCATGTTGTTCCAGATCGACGGGCTCCAGTTCACCTCGGCCTCGACCTCCGCGTTTCTCACCCAGTTCTACGCGATCATGATCCCGGTGTACCTGGCCCTGCGCGCCCGCCGCCTGCCGCCCGCGACGGTGTGGGTGAGCTGCGCCCTCGTGCTCGCCGGGGTCGCGGTGCTGGCCCGGCTGGACTGGCAGGACCTCAAGCTCGGGCGCGGCGAGCTGGAGACGCTGATCGCCTCGGTCTTCTTCATGGGCCAGATCCTCTGGCTGGAGCGGAGGGAGTTTGCCGGCAATCGCCCGCTGCCGGTGACCGTGGTCATGTTCGGCGTCCTCGCGCTGGCGGCCGGCCTGCTGGCGGCCGGCCTCGCCCCGGCGGGGGTGAGCCTGCGTCCGCTGTGGACCAGCGGGGCCTGGGCGGGGCTGACCGGCCTGCTCACCGTGCTGTGCACGCTGGGCGCGTTCACGCTCATGAACGTGTGGCAGCCGCGCCTGACGGCGACGGAGGCCGGGCTGCTGTACTGCTGCGAGCCGGTCTTCACGTCGCTGCTGGCGCTGTTCCTGCCGGCGTGGTTCGCGGCCTGGGCCGCCATTCCCTACGCCAACGAGACTGTGGGCGTCCACCTGCTGGTCGGCGGCGGGCTCATCACGGCGGCCAACCTGCTCCTCCAGCTCCGGCCCCAGCCGGGCGCCGGGCCCGCCGCATGAACCCCCCGGCCCGGCACGGGACGGCGCTCGCGATCCTCGCCGCCTGCACGCTCACCACCGGCGCCAGCTTCGTCTTGTACAAGGCCTCGCTGCTCGTCCAGGAACCGCTGGCCGCCGGCGAGAGCACCTGGTTCATCGCCGCGCACAACCTCGTGCCCCGGTTCCTGATCGGGGCGCTGCTCCTCGTCGCGGTCTACGGCGGCCGGGTGCTGCAGCTGACGCGCGGCGAATGGGCGCAGGCGGGCTTCATGGCCGTGACCTCGTTTGCCGGCTGCCTGCTGCAGGCGGACGGCCTGCAGCGCACCACCGCCGCGACGACCGCGTTTCTCACGCAGTTCTACGTGATTTTGATTCCCCTCTGGTGGGCCCTGGTGCACCGCCGGCGGCCCGCGACCTCCGTCCTGCTGGCGGGCCTGCTGGTGCTGGCCGGCGTTGCGGTGCTGGCGCGGGTGGACTGGCAGGAGCTGCGCCTCGGTCGCGGCGAGGCGGAGGTGCTCCTCGCCACCGTGTTCTTCTCGCTCCTGCTGTGCTCCCTGAACTGGCCGGCGTTCGCCGCCCACCGGCCCGAGCGCACCTCGGCGGCCATGTTCCTGCTCGAGGTCCTCCTCTTCGGCGCGGTGAGCCTGGCCGTCTGCCGGGAGCCGGCCCACCTGGCCGCGCCCTACCGCTCCTTCCCCTGGCTCTGGCTGGCGCTGGGGGCGACGCTGCTGGGCACGGCGGGCCCGTTCATCCTGATGAACCGGTGGCAGCGCTGCGTCACGACCGCGGAGGCGGGCCTCCTCTACAGCTTCAGCCCGGTCGTCGCGGCGCTCACCGAAATCGCCCTGCCGGCGCCGTTGGCCCGCTGGACCGGCATCCGCTACGACAACCAGCCGCTGACCCTGACGCTGCTCGCCGGCGGGGCGCTGATCCTGGGGGCGAACGCCCTCATCCAGCTGCGGCCGCGGCCGGCGGAGTAGCCGCCGGGAATTGGCCGTCGCGCAGGAACGCCCGGACGTGGGTGGCGGCGTCGCCGCACCACGGCAGCCAGGTATGCGCGTGGTGGAGGACGACGAAGTCGGCCATGCCCTCGAGCCGGGTGCGGGCGACCGCCACGGTGCCGTCGCTGGGCCCCCCGATCCAGCCGGCGAACAGGGGGTTGAAGGAGCGGTCGCCCGCGATGATGCCGAGGGCCCCCGTGGCGGCCGGCCACGGGCCGAGGGTTCGCGGCACGGACCGGGCATCGGTGCCCAGGCGGGCGCCGTTGACCCCGGTGAACCAGCGGAAGGGCGCGAAGCCGCGGAGGTGGTCGACCGGCTCGCAGCCCTGGTTGGGCGGCGCCAGCATCACGACCCGGCCGGGATGGGCCGCCGGGTGGTCGCGCCGGTAGAGCCGGAGCACGATGCCGCCCATCGAATGCGTGACAAAATTCACCCGCGCCGCCGGGTCGAGCCCGGCGGCCTGCAGCTGCGCGGGCAGCCACTGCGCCGCGAGCTGCTCCAGGGGCAGCGTGCGCGACGGGTAGGTCAGGTTGAGCACCCGGTAGCCGTCGGCCTGGAGGGCCCGGGCGAGCCGCGCCATGGCCCAGCTGCGCAGCCCGAGCCCGTGCAGCAGGACGACGGTGGCGCCGGCCGGGGGGTTCATGGCTGGCGGGCCGGGCGGAGGGAGGCGACGGCGCGCAGGGTGACGGCCCCGAGCACGATGACCCCGCCGGCCAGGGCGAGCGGGCCGGGGCGCTCGCCGACGAAGAGCAGCACCCAGACCGGGTTGAAGATCGGCTCGACCACCGGGATGAGCACGGCCTCGAGGGCGGTGACGTGGCGGATGGCCTGGCTGTAGAGCCGGTAGGAAAGGCCGAGCTGCACCACGCCGAGCACCAGCAGCATGAGCCAGCCGCGGGCGGGCAGGGCGGGGGCGGTGGCGATGAACGGCAGGCCGATCACGAAGGCGAGCAGGTTGCCGAGGATGATGGATTCGACGGCCGACCCGGCCTTCTGCTTCCGCAGCAGGAGCGCCACGCCGGCGAAGCACACGCCGCTGAAAACGCCGACGAGGTTGCCGAGCACGCTGGTGAGGCGGAGCTCGTCGGCGAAGAACAGCCCCATGCCGGCGAAGGTGGCGAGGATCGCCCACCAGTCGGCGCGGGTGGTCCGCTCCCCGAGGAACCACGTGCCCAGCAGCGCGACCCAGACGGGCGCGGTGTACTGGAGCAGGATGGCGTTGGCTGCGGTGGTGAGGCGGTTGGCGACGACAAAGGAGACGGTGCAGGCGACGTAGGCGACGGCCGCGCCGAGCTGCACGCGCGACCACGTGAAGTTCAGCCCGCGGCTGGTGGCCAGCAGGAACAGCGCGGCGATGAGCCCGCGGCCGCCGGCGACCGCCAGGGGCGACCAGCCAATCCCCTTGATCAGCACCCCGGCGAAGCTCCACAGCAGGGCCGCCGCCAGCAACTGCCCCACCGCCCGCGTGTGTTCCGGATTTTTCCCCACGAAACCGGATGACGCCAGCGGGCCGCGCCCGGGGCAAGGGGCAAGTGGCGGCGGCGTCCGCCGCCGCCGGGGCCGGGGGCCGGCCGCTGGGCGCGGGGCCGCCGGCTAGAGCCGGGCGGCGACGCGGCGGAAATGGTGGCCGATGATCGCCAGCTCGATCGCGACGCGAAACTGGCGCGGGCGGCGGACCAGGGTGCCCAGGAAAAACCACCAGTAGGCCCACCGGCCGCGGTGCCACACCCCGAGCAGCCAGAACGATTTCAGAAAGGCCCCCAGGTCCACCGAGGACAGCCGCAGCCGCTCGGCACCGGCGCGGTGGTGGCTCAGGAAAACCCGGATGCGGCGGTAGTAGTGCCGCGGCTCGTAGAGCCGGCGCATCAGATCGCGGTAGCCGTTCTCCAGGAAAACGCGGTTGAGCCGCGGGCGGAAGTTCAGCGTCGCCATCGTGTTGTCGCCGCTGCTCTCCCCAAGCAGCCGGTCCTCCCGCTGCAGCCGCTGGTACAGCCGCGTCTGCGGCAGCGCGGTGAGCAGCCCGACCATGGCCGTGACCACGCCCGAGCGCTGGATGAACTCGAACTGGTCCCGGAAGATGTCGCCCGTGTCGCTGTCGAACCCGACGATGAACCCGCCCATGACCTCGAGCCCGGCGCGCTGCAGCACGGTGACCGCCGCCACCAGATCGCGGCCCGAGTTCTGGACCTTGCGGCATTCCGCCAGCGCGGCCGCCGAGGGCGTCTCGAGGCCGACAAAGACCTTGCGGAAGCCCGCCGCGACCATCAGCGCGCACAGCTCGGCGTCGTCAGCCAGGTTGATCGAGGCCTCGGTGAGGAAGCCCATGGCCGACTGCGTGCGCTCGCGCCACGCGATCATGGCCTGGAGCAGCGCCCGGGTGCGCGGCTTGTTGCCGATGAAGTTGTCGTCCACCACGAACACCATGTCCTGCCAGCCGAGCGTCCGCAGCGCCTCGAGCTCCGCGACCAGTTGCGTCGGCGACTTGGTGCGCGGCACGCGGCCGTTGATCACGATGATGTCGCAAAACTCGCAGTCGAACGGGCAGCCGCGGGAGAACTGTACCGCCATCGTCACATAGTCGCGCGGGCGGATCAGGTCGTAGCGCGGCACCGGGGTCTGCGCCAGCGCCGGAAACCGCGGCGCGCGATACACCGGCTGGGGCGTGCCGGCGCGCAGGTCGGCGACGAGCTGCGGCATGAGCTCCTCGGCCTCGCCGAGGACGAAGTGGGGGATCTCCGGGAACGCGGTGTGCCCCGTGGTGAACAGCGGGCCGCCGGCGACGACCGGCTTGCCCAGCGCGGCGCAGCGCCGGGCGATCTCGCGCACCGATGCCTGGTGCACGATCATCGCGCTCAGGAGCACGTAGTCCGCCGCGCGGAGGTCCGCGTCGTCGAGCCGGGCGACGTTGAGGTCCACCAGCTTGAGCTCCCAGTCGCGCGGCAGCAGGGCCGCGACCGTGAGCAGGCCGAGCGGGGGAAACGCCGCTCGCTTGGCGACGAAGCGCAGGACGTGCTTGAAGCTCCAGAACGTGTCCGGCGTTTTCGGACTGACGAGCAGCACTTTCATCGGGCGGCCAGGGCGCGGAAGCGTCCGGCCATCCGGCAGCGTATTCCGCCTGGGCCGGTGGCGCGAGGACTATTTCCGCCGGTCCGCGGGGGTGAGCGGGGCGCCGGGCTCCCGCCTCGCCCGTGGGGCGAAAGGGTTTTTCATACGCCGCATTCAGCCGCCTGCCATCACGCGGCGCGGCCGGCCGCGGCTTGATTGCCCCGGGCCGGCCGGTAACCTCGGGGCATCCGGCCCGCGCGGGTAAAAACACCTTCCTCCTATGAAAACCAAACTGATTGCCTCCCTCTCCTTCATCCTCGCGCTCAGCGCGACCTCGGCCCTGGCGGCCACCGCCGGCGAGAACTGGGAAAACCACTGCGCCAAGTGCCACGGCGCCGACGGCAAGGCCCAGACCAAGCTCGGCACGAAGATGAAGATCAAGGACTACACGAACCCCGCCTCGCTGGCCGCGTTCTCCGACGAGGACCTGACCAAGGCCACGGCGCTGGGGGTGAAGGACGGCGCCAAGGAGAAGATGAAGGGCTACGGCGAGAAGCTCTCGGCCGCCGAGGTCGCCGACCTCGTCAAGTTCATGCGCGCGTTCGCGGCGGCCAAGTAAGGCCGGCGCCGCCCACCCGCGCGGGGCGACCGGCCCCGCGCGTCCCTCCTCCGCGTCCCGCGGCCTTCGGCCTCAGGGGCCGGGGAGGAGCTGCACGTTGCTCGTCTCGACCTGCCCGATCTTCTGCTCCGGATCGGAGACCAGCGCCGCCAGGTTTTCCGCACAGATATTGTAGAGCATCAGGCGGTCGATGCGGGCATGTTCCCCCGCGGTGGCGAGGAACACGGCCCCCTTGGATTTGGTGCCGTAGATCTCGCTGTTCCGCACCAGCAGCCGCCGGACGTGCCCGCTGACCCTGAGGTAGGGGCGGGTCTGGGGCGTGTCGCCGGTGTCCTGGATGTGCAGGCCGTCGATCACCAGGGACTCCACCTCGGCGGGCGTGTCGCCCATGTCCGGGATGTCGGTCTTGCCCTCCAAGTGGATCAGGTAGCGGTCGTCCACCGGGTCGTGGTAGTTGATGTTGCGGAGGGTCAGGCTGCGGTGGCGGCCGGAAATCCGGAAGAGGAAGGGCTCGGTGTAGGTGTAGTCCGGCTGGGTCTGGCGCAGGTCGATGTTCTCAAACAGGATCGAGCCGAAGTGGCCCGGCAGGCCCTTGGCCTTGTAGTCCCAGGCGCTGAGGTAGAAGCCGAAGCTGCGGTAGTGGCCGCTGACGTTGCGGATGGTGATGCGGTCGTGCAGGCTCTCGCGCGAGAGGATGCGGACGACCTGCGCGGCGTCGTCGACCATGACGGTGTCGATCAGCACGTCGGTGATCGGGCCGACCGTGGCGCAGGGGTGGGCCCAGCTCTGCTCCCCGTTCGTCTCCTCGTCGCCGTTCAGGGCGATGAAGTCGTCGCCGGTGCGGCCTTGGATGTTCCGCAGCACGAGAAACCGGCCCGGGCCCTGGAGGTGGATGCCGTCCTGGTTGCCGGAGTGGATGAAGCTGGGCAGCTCCAGCCGGATGTTTTCCAGCGTCACCTTCTGCCAGTTGGTGATGAGGAAGGCGAAGGTCCGCTGGTCGCGCACCGTCACGTCGCGCACCAGCAGGTTCTCGACGCCGAAGAAGGCGAGCGCGACCACCAGGCGCTCGGCCTTGGAGTAGTGCACCTCGGCGGGCACGTGGTGCGCCTGGTGCCGGCAGTTCTGGTTGTAGGTGCCGCCGAGCAGCGTGATGTTGCGGTCGATGATCTCGCCCGCGGAGGGGTGGGCGTTGATCAGCAGCGCGCAGTCGGAATGGTCGCTCTGGTAGAGGCCGCACGCCGAGTGCAGGCACTCGATCGTTGTGTTGGAATGGACCTGGAGGGTGCTGACCCGCGCCGCCCCGTCCAGCACCAGCCGGACCCCGCCCCCGGCCGAGGCCCGGTCCAGGACCTGTTGCAGCGCGCGGGTGTCGTCCGTCCCCCCGCCCGTGAGTACATTGCTGTCCAGCCGGGCGCCGGCCTGGCTCGCGTAGAGGGTTGGCGTGATCATCGCAGGTGCGCCCCAGCCCAGCGAAAAGGGCGGGGCGACACGACTCTATTTCTCCGGGAGGCGGCCGCGCGCCGCCGGCCGGCCTAGGGCTGCTGGAGCGCGTTGAGCACCACGTCCGGCGTCAGCAGCTCCGGCAGCAGCACCGGCGCCTCGTGGCCGGGCCGCCAGATCAGGTTGAAGGGCACGGCGCTGCGGTGGTAGGCGGCGAGCTCGGCGGTGATCTGCGGGTCCTGGTTGGTCCAGTCGCCGCGCAGCGTGGCGATCTTGTGGTCGGCGAAATATTTCAGGACGGCGGGGGAGTGGAACACGAGCTTCTTGTTGGCCTGGCAGGTGGCGCACCAGCGCGCGGTGAAGTCCACGTACACGGTGCGGCCGGCGGCGCGCAGCTGGGCGACGGACTCGGGGCTCCATTTTTCCCAGACGACCTCGTTGGCGGCCGGGGCCTGCGGCCAGCCGGTCCAGGCGCCGAGCGCGAAGATGGCGAGGCCGGCGAGCAGGCCGAACCGGGCGCGGCCGGCGGAGGCGCCGGGGGCGTTCCAGCGGCCGTAGCACCACACGCCCATGGCGACGAGCACGAGGCCGAACAGGGCCATGAGCAGGCCGCTTTCCGGGGTCTGGCCCGCCAGCACCCACACCAGGTAGCCGACCGTCGCGTAGAGCGGGAAGGCCATGAACTGCTTGAAGGTCTCCATCCACGCGCCGGGGCGCGGCAGCACCTTCACCGCCTGCGGGAAGATCGAGAGCAGCAGGTAGGGCAGCGCGAGGCCGACCGCGATCGCGGTGAAGATCAGGAACGACTCGCCGACGGGCAGCGCGAGCGCGGCGCCCAGGGCCGGCGCGAGGAACGGCGCGGAGCAGGGGGTCGCGACGACCGTCGCCAGCACGCCGGTGAAAAACGAGCCGGCGTAGCCGGACTTGGCCTGGAGGTTGGAACCGACGCCGGTGGCCGCCAGGCCGAACTCGAACACGCCGCTCATGTTGAGCGCGAAGACCAGCATCAGCCCTGCGAGCACGAACACGAAGGCGGGCGACTGGAGCTGGAAGCCCCAGCCGATCTTGTCGCCGCCGGCCCGCAGCACCGCGAGCACGCCGGCGAGGGTCCAGAACGAGAGCAGCACGCCGAGCGCAAACACCAGGCCGTGCGTGACCACCTTCTTTTTGTCCTGACCGGACTGGTTCACGAAGCCGAGGATCTTGATGCCGAGCACGGGGAAGACGCAGGGCATCAGGTTGAGGATCAGTCCGCCGATAAAGGCGAGGGCGAGGGTGCCGAGCAGCCCGCCGGGCGCCGGGGCCGGGGTCCCGGCGGGGGCCGCCGGGACGGCGGCCGCACCCCAGGCGAGGTCCACGCGCAGGCCGCGGAGCGAGCCGTCGGCGCGCCAGCCGTTCTCGGCGGTGAGGACCCCCGTGAGCTTCGCCTGGCCCGCCGGGCTGTCGGGCGCGATGGGCAGCGTGAGCACGAACCCGCCCGCGCCCGTGGCCTGGCAGGTCTGCGGCAGCTCATAGGCCACGTAGTTGTCGTCGGCAAAGAAATGCAGGCCGGCCGGCTGATGGCCGCCGGCGGGCGCCGCGCCCGGCGCGGGCGCGACGGTCAGCGTGACCGTTTGGCCCGCGCGCGTGGCGGCGAGGGTCCACGCCGCATCGGCGCGCGGCAGGGCCGCGGCGGCGGCGGCGACCTTGGCGCCCCATTGGGCGTCGGGCGCGGGGGCGCCGGCCGCCACCGGCAGGGTGAGCGAGACCTGGGCGCTGCCCGGCATGCAGACGTCGTCGCACATCAGCCACTCGGCGGCGGCGGTGAGGGTGACGCGGGTGCCGGGCGCGAGGTCGGCCGGGGGCGTCAGGGTCACGGGGAGGAACGTCTCCCCCTCAAAACCGTTGCCCACGACGGTGCCGGTGCGGTCCTTCAGGACGTGCGGCGCGGGCCACTGGATGCCGCCGGCCTTCCAGCCGGCCGGCAGGGTCCAGGTCAGCGACGTGGCCAGCCCGGTCCCGGGGTTGGTCCAATAGGTGTGCCAGTGCGGCTCGTGCGCGAGGCGGAGCGCGACGGTGAACGGCTGGCCGGGCTGGATCGACGCCGGGGCCGCGACGAGGGACGCCTCGACGTGGGAGGCGCTGGTTTGGGCGGGAAGCAGGGCGGCGAGCGCCAGCGCGCCGCCGGCGAGGAGGCGGCGGGTCAGCTTCGACCAGGTCATGGCAGGCGGGCGCAGGGAGGAGGAGGACGGAATCATGAGGGGGGCAGGTTGTTAAAGACCGGGTGAAACGCAAAGGTTCCCCGCCAAGTCAGGCAAGACGGCGGTGGTAACAAGAATGTAATATATCCGGTGCACCCGGGCGGCGGGCCCGGAGCTTCCGGCCGGGTTAAGCCTTCCGGCGCGTGATGTGTGCGACCAGCAGGATGTAGAAACACAGCACGAGGTCGAACAGCAGGGTCTGCAGGGACAGTGGCAGGGAGTAAACGAGGCAAACGACGGGGACCCAGATGGCGGCGTTGGCGACGAGGGTGGGCAGGATCTGGCGGCGATACCAGCCGCCGGCGCGGAAGTCGGCGACCAGCGGCGCCAGGCGCAGGCCGGCGTGCGTGAAGGCGAAGCTGAACACGGTCACCGGCACCGCCCACAGCGGGCAATAGACGGCCTGGTCGAGCACGACCTTGATCGCGACGGTGCGCCCGTCGGTGCCCGGCCCGACGACCCGCGCCAGCAGGCGGTACCACAGCTCGATCTCGACGCCCTTGTAGGCCCAGAAGAGGAGGAGGAAGGCGCAGTGCTTCAGGGGGTAGTCCGGCCGGACGGCGGGATCGCGGCGCAGGTACAGGATGGGCAGCAGGCCGCCGCAGATCATGGTCCCCAGGATCGGGAACAGGAGCCCCAGCCGGTCGCGCAGCCCGGTCAGGCGTTCCAGCGCCGCGTGGGTCGGCGCGTGCCGGTAATAGGCCACGACCAGCCCGAGCCCCACCAGCCACAGCACGAGGCCGGGCACCAGATTGGCCCGGCCGGCGCGCAGGCCGGCGCGCCAAGGGGCCTCGGGGGCGGGGGAGGACGGGGAGGCAAGTTCGGGCATAAGGGGGCAGCGTGGAGCCGCGCCGCGCCGCCCGCCAGCGTGATTTGCACGGGACCGCCGCCGCCGCCGCTCAGGTCTCGCCGAGGTTGCGGCGGAGCATCGCCTGCAGGGCGGGCAGGTCGTGGACGGAAATCACGCTGCCCGTGACCGTGATCAGCCGCTGGTCGCGCAGGCGGCCGAGCGTGCGCGAGAGCGTCTCGCTGCTGGTGCCGAGTTCGGCGGCCAGCACGCGCTTGGTGCCGGGCAGCCGGATCGACCCGCTGGCGGCGGTCAGGCGGTGCTTCACCAGCCAGTTCAGCAGGCGCGTCTCGACATCCTTCAGCTGCAGATCGTCGAGCATGCTGACCAGCACGCGCAGGTGGGCGCTCATCGAGCCCAGCATGCGCATGGCCAGGTCGGGGCGCCGGCCGATGAGCTCGAGCAGGGGCCCCTTGGGGATGATGAGCACCGTGCTGGGCTCGACCGCGCGGGCGTTGGCGGGATAACCGGCGGGGGAAGCCAGCG
>SESH01029356.1_pt1 | contig 25641 bp, 19 predicted proteins | sample 3171561 | NCBI WGS metagenome assembly SESH01 (sample SAMN10866947, study PRJNA518727) | freshwater metagenome | biome: subpolar coniferous forest; feature: holomictic lake; material: water; isolation source: holomictic Lake 442 2011 16.5 m and 2014 13 m | place: Canada: near Kenora, Ontario
TAGCAGCGCGATACGAAAAAGTGCTATAAACAACATTGATATGCGGTAGCACCACGCATAACTATAACCGTTGGTTTTCCTTAAAAACTTAAACATTGATTCACGCATCATCACTACTGCGAAATCACTCTTCGCTTCCTGAGAGCTTCCTCCACCATGATGAATGACTTTCGCTTCGGGAAGGTAATAATTAAGATATCCTGCCTGCTTAATTTTATAGCAGAGATCAATATCTTCTGTGTACATAAAATAATCTTCGCTGAATTTACCAACCTGTTCGAAAAAACCCCTATCCATCATAATACAAGCACCCGAAATCGCATCAACTACGGAAGGTTTGGATTTATCTTCATAAAGTGGAGCTACCCCCCACAGCGAAGACTTTGGGAATCTTATTCGTAAGTATTCCGAGTCCAACACTTGATTTAAAATAGTTGGAAAAGATTGAATGCAACTGGTTTGAACACTTTGATCTGAGTTTAATAACTTACAACCCAACGCGCCGGCTTTAGGTAATTTTAGGAGGTATTCATAAATACAATTGATAGCGGATCCATCGATCTCAGTGTCCGGATTAAGGAATAAAACACTACGCCCTCGAGAGTGTTCAAAAGCACGATTATTCGCGCGTGCGAACCCCAGATTTTCGAGACTTTGAATAAAAATGACTTCCGGAAAGTTTTCATACAGCATTTTCTCGCAACCATCGAAAGACGCAGAATCAATAACTATAATTTCATATTCAATATCATGTATTCCAGCTAGAATTGATGGTATGCATTTTTTTAGGAATTCGATGGAATTCCAGTTAACAATAATTATAGATAAATCCATCGAATATTCCTGATCTGATTAATTTTTAAAGTTTACTTGGATATAAATGTGCGATGCCATAACTCAAGCGATACTAGTAAATATATATGTCGGCGGTATTGCTCTTTGCCTGAACTATCCAGCTTAATAATTTGACGTATATAATCCTGATTGAAGTAACGGGCGATAGTCGAATCGCTACTTAACAGGCAATCTTCAACATAGCTTTTCATTCCTACTCGAAACCAATCTTCAACAGGATTTGCAAATCCCTTTTTTTTACGGTAAACGATACTTTTTGGCAGCCATTTCTCTGCGGCTTTTTTATGAAGATACTTTCCAGTGAAACCTTTTAGTTTTAATGCGGGCGGCAGACTTTCGATAAACTGCACAAGCCGGTAATCCAAAAAAGGAATTCGTGATTCGAGCGAATTTGCCATTGATGTCTTATCGCCAACCATTAGCAAATCATCCGGCAAATTGGTTCGAGTATCAATATAGAGCATTTGTGTAAGCGGATCGAGGTGTTTTACGTTGTCTTGCAGACGGCCGATGGCATGTCGTGTACTGTAATGATCTTCTTCAAAAGCTTGTTTCAGGGTACCCGTGTAAAGTTGCTCTTTCATTTCAGCACTAAAAAAGGAGTATATTTTTGTAAACCGTGTCAACACGTCTGGCTCACAAAGTGACACCACCCCGCGTTTAAGCAGTTCCATCCGACCAGGCACCAACGTAATTAGGCTTGCTAGATTGTTCGTAACAAAACCCGGTAGCTGGCTGTATATTTTTGAAATTTTGGCTCCTTTATGGCGGTCGTATCCTGCCCAAGGTTCATCTGCTCCCTGTCCTGTGAGCGCAACTTTTACATGTTGACTGGTAAGTTTGGAGACAAAGTAAAATGCTGCTGCTGTTTCGTTGCCAACCGGCTCTTCCAAATCCCACATATAACGTTCGTAATATTTAATGTAATCATCTGGTCTGAGCATTTGGAAATGATGCTCTGCTCCAAACATTTGTGCCATCAGCTTAGCATCTTCGACTTCATTTGTTTTTTCGCCACCCTCAAAACCAATCGTGAAGGTTTGCACCGGTTTATTGGTGTACTGACTCATGATCGCAAGCAGCATTCCTGAATCGACACCAGAACTGAGGAAAAGACCGAGAGGCACATCGCTCCGAAGTTGCAGCTTTACAGCGTCTTCCAGTAAATCCTGATATTCTTCAATTATTTCCGCTTCTTTAAAATTCTTTCGTTCGCATGGCGTCCAATCCCAGAACCGTTCTATTCGAATGCCTGCCACTGACACCACCAGAGTGTGTGCGGGCGGCAACTTCATAATGTTTTGGAATAGGGTTTTCGGCGATGGCACGTAACGAAAAGTAAAAAGCTCAGCGAGAGAATTTAGATCCACCTCTCGTGGACAGCCTATGTGCTTCAATAGAGACTTGATTTCAGAGGCGAACAATAATTGTTTGCCTATAATTACGTAATAAAGTGGTTTTATGCCTAAATGATCCCTAGCAAGAAAAAGCTCTCGTTTACGTGCATCCCAAAGCGCGAATGCAAACATACCATTGAAGTGCTTAACACAATTTACTCCCCACTGCTCATAAGCATGAACAATTACTTCTGTGTCCGAGCATGTTCTAAATTGATGACCACATTTTTGCAATTCTTGCCGCAATTCGATGAAATTGTAAATCTCGCCGTTAAAAACAACTTGGATACTACCATCTTCACTACCAATAGGTTGCGCACCACCATCAACATCAATAATACTAAGTCGTCGATGCCCCAGCCCAACTTCTTTGTCAAAAAATTCTCCCTCGCCATCGGGACCACGATGTACTATTGCAGATTTCATCTGACGAATAATCTCTCTATCTATTGTATTTCCAGTAAAATCAAAGATACCGCAAATTCCACACATATTTTTTACGCCAATAATGGTTAAAAGTTTCTAACGTTTAAAAAATTTTAGCAATGTTTGTTTTCAGATCGAGAAACATCGCCCGAAATTTTTTATATATCAGTTGTACCGTATGTAACCAACTATAAGCTCCTTCTAATTTTGCTTGAAAGAAGCGCGTATCGTCACAATCATTAACCGGCAGTCGCTTAAGAAACAAGACATTATCTTTTTTTTTCGTTATTCCAATAATTGTTGACACTCCAATAGAATATCCCAGTTCACCTAATAACTTGCCGAACATTTTAATGAAAATGGGGTCTTCTTCTGGAAATCTATACGGATATGAAAACAAAGACACTGGATAACCTATGATGTCCTCAATAATTTTTTTTGAATGAGCCAACTCATGAACGATTTCATTTCTTGAAAGCGCCTTAAGTTGAGGATGATTGACCGTATGAGAGCCAAATTCAATTCCGTTCGCCGCAAGTTCTTTTATTTCTTCCGTTTTAAGACATTCTCGCCCCGTTATGAAAGTCTTATCGATTAACCCACTGGTAAGAAATACACTAGCTTTAAAACCAAACTTATCGAGTATTGGAAAAGCATTCGTATAAAAGTCACGTAAACCATCGTCGAATGTTATAACAACCATAGGAGATTGAGAATCAAGTGCTACAGACAACTCCGAAGTTTCTTGCAATAATGAGACTGCTTCGGTGATCCTAAGAACTTGATACCCCTCATGGCTTAAGAAACGCATCTGTTGTTCGAAGCGCTCAGGCGACGTTACCGTCCGATAGTACGGATGCAGGTAATCATCTACATCGTTCGAAATGCTGTGATACATCAAGATTGGGATTTGAAGTGCATTACTTCGGCCGACCAATTTTATTGATGGACTAAAAAAATGTAATGTTAGAAACCTATCAATTCGCATTGCTGACGCTACTTGAAGCCTTTGTCAGGCTTTCTATTATGGCTAAATAATCATCTTTCTTGGTTTCCCAACTATGCTGGTAGGCAAACGCAAGCGCTTGAGAAGAAATTTGAATATTTAGCTCATGATTATGATAAGCGTCAAGCATTACGAGCGCCAGGTCATTGATGTCGTCGGCTTTAAAAAATCTTACTAAGGAATCGTTAAAATAGTATTTATCTATTCTGGTATCAGCAACAATAACTGGAACACCAAGAGCCATAAATTCGAGTATTTTCGTGCTGAAGGCATCTCCGCCAAACGAATCATTTCTTTTTGGAACTATACCTAGATCAGCATTTGCCATAACAGAAGCAATTTCTCTAAGCGGCAAGGGAGATTTTAAAAAAACTTTATCGCTTAACTGCATCTCCGAAATTTGTTTCTGTAATTCGTCTTTTGCACTCCCTTCGCCATAGATGTGTAGCTCCATATTAGGTGCTTTTTCTTTGGCTATTACAAAGGCATTCACGGCAATATCCAATCCCTGATGCCAATTAAGCGTACCGGGATAAAGCATAATAAACTTGCCATCATTCCTGTCGGTTTTTAGATTGACGTTGAACACAGAGAGGTCGGGATAGTTTATAAATGAAGAGCACCTGTCTTTTGTTACCGATCTTGCGGTAATTTTTTCAAGCCATAGATCATTAGCAATGATCACGTGATCGGCAAACGATGCCGAAAATTTCTCAATACGTTTAAGAATCCAAAAGACTAGGGATTTCTGACTAACCTTAAACTTCGCAGCATAAAATTCAGGAACAATGTCATGTATGTCGAGAATAATTTTTGCTCCAAGTAATTTGGGAATAAATGCCGCAAAGACTTCGAAATCTGGGACAGAATGCACATGAATAATGTCATAAGGTTCTTTCAAATGCCGATATGTGATTGCTAACATTGAACGGAAGAAGAACTTTAAAATTCGTGCGAGGTAACTATATTTACCTCTCTCGTTCTTCACCCGTCGCTGAATACGTAACACTTTGACACCATTTATAATTTCCTCTTCTGGTTGATTATCCCTTCTAAGAACTATCGCCTCTACATTAATCCCTTGTTTTACCAGTGTTTCCGCATACCTCATCACTCGTCCATCTGTCTCATAAAATGTGTAGGCTAGCATGCAAGCCTTGAGAGACAATTTGTTTCCACATTTCAAAGCATTGTTATTCATTAGGCCTCACTTTCTTACATATTAAGTTAATTAATAGAGTCATTTCAGAATTAACTAGAGAGGTCTGAAGTAATTTCTTGTGATAATTCGTTTTGCTGTTCCTAATATTGATCGTGTTTTTTGCCCTGTAGAAAGTTTTAACCAATTTTGGAATAAAGTAAATTCCTGAAAGTGGGGTGCCGGGATACCTAAAGCTTTCATAGTCATGACTCTTCCCCATATAGCACCCCGCTTGCGTAGTAATTCTTTCTGAGATAGTTCAAGCACTTCCGGTTGAACTGGTATGAGCTGAACATAACCAGCTTGTATAGCACCTTTTACAATTTCACGGCCTTTCTTGCTTCTAACCAATACGAGTGATTTACCAGGTTCGTCTGAATCGATACTACGATACCAAGGGTCACCGCATGAAATATCGGCAAATTCACTAGTGCCATCTGGACAAACATGACACCGATAAGGACGGTAAGCTTGAAGGAATCCCCATGCTTCTTCATACGTAGCAAGTTCTCGCCATTCTGAGTCGTTTTTTAAGCGTACAGAAAAACTACCAGGCCACCCTCTGCCACGATATCTTATTTCCTCGACATCTTCATGACTGATTCCGTACTTTAATAATAAATCTATGGTTCCTTGCGTACTTGGTGTGCCAGCGCAAAAGATTCCTATCGCAACACCAACATTTTTACTTAAATTAGAACGGATAGCCTGCGTTTTGCGTAGACCTTCTACATCACAAGGTTTACCAATGAACACACAAGCCCCGTCAGCATCTTCGATTGCTTGAAAAAGATCACAGGGAGAGGCGGGAGAATATCGCGAACCTGTAGATGCTAATAACTCTTCACGTGTTCGACTAAAAGTACTTTTATTTTTGTGTCGCTCCTCACTATCACTTCCAACGTGAACAACACCCCTCATTCCTTCTTTTTCAATACAATAGAGCGCTAAAGCACTCGTTAATCCTCCCGATGACCCATCAAAACGTATTGCTTTGTCAGTAGCATGGCCTTCCCATATTTCCAATACCGGCCCCCAGCCTTCAGTCAGCATGTTAATTACTCCTTCTGCTGTCTTCATCATAGGATCATGTGACATCCCTACACCAGGACAAACAGTAACGCAATCAGAACAGCTACTACAATCTCCAATAGGAAGTACCACAGGTCTTATTCCTTGATCTATGAAATCGATGAGTTTTATTTTTTTTTCAGGACATGCGTATTCACAAGCACCGCAGCCAAGACAAAGGCGCCACTTTACGACATCTGATATGTCTGAAAATTTACTGTTGTCAAATTTCGCGACCATTACAATTACTCGATTTCATTAAATAGATTCAAAATTTTTTCTTTTATTTCTGGCATTTCATTTAATAGGTGTTTTTTGATTTCTTTCCGGTCCATAAAGGCTTTCTCAATTACGTTTAACGTTTCGTCTATTGTCAGTTCTCGTGGATCAGCAATAAGATATCCGACACCAATGCTTTCAAATACACCGAAAAATTTCCGACTATAACTAATTCCAATTGCTGGAATAGATTGTGAAAGGGCACCAATACAAGCATGCATACGGGAGCCAATAAAGAAATCACAGCGGCCAATTATGTACTTGATTTCGTTTTGATCATATAAACCACGCACACAAAAAAGCCTGTCAGGGTATCTGTCTTTTAAACGCTCGTATATTGTAGAAACAGCAAGACTATCGCTTTCTTCGTGTTTACCAAAAACATGAGGGACAAGAAGAATATTCGCTTGATTTATCTCAATTAAAGTTTTGATTATGCGATCAATAAGCTCTTGATAGTCAACTTTAAGATTAAACATATTATTCTTGTTATAACCGCCAAGAAGTAGAAGTCCACTTACATTTAAGCCAATTAATGGTCTAGTAGCGAGCGCGAGATCTTTCTCATTAATACCTATTAAATCAATATGCTTCGGTCTGCGCGGTTCAACTACAAATCCCATGTCATAACAAAATCGAACTTTGGAATCATTATCTTTAAGATTGAGTAGCAACTTTGCCTCGTGAACACCTTCAATATCTCTGGAGTATATGACTTCAGCTCGTCCCATAAGAAATTTTGCTATCGCTTTTGATAGCCTACCTTTTAAAGGGCCTATGGTCTGAGGTAAAAAAATTAGCCGCTTGCCCATGATGGTGAGAATCAGTTGAGGTAAGGACACATAAAAAAAGCGACTTAACCCATAAATGTCGCTAAAACTATCACCACCTGATACAGCGACGGCAAAATCAGCTTCACTGATAATTTTCATCCAAGGATTTTTTTCAATTAATTTCTTACCCAAATTCTTACCAACGAACTTTATAAGAATTGCCATAACAAATAAATATGCGACATTATTTGAAAGAAATATTTTCCATGAAAACCGTAGATTGACTAAAGGTACTAAAATATTTTTGCCTTTAAAATCAATGTTGGTCGTTACCGATTCTTTGCCATAATCCAAAAAGTAGAGCTCAACATCAGTGTATTTTTTCATTAAAATTGTAAGTGCTCCGTCCGCCAACGCCCCAACTCCCATATTGTCAGTGTTAAATGTTGCGCCTAGCAAAAGGATTTTTTTCTTTTTCATCTATTAATTCCCGATTATCAGATAGCTCATTACGTTAATTTTTTAAGTTTGTCGCGTTCTATTAAGATACAGATTATTAGAATCCAAGCACCGACTCACTTCAGTTCTGCCCTTTATTCATTAAGAGTATTGTAAGCACTATCATTTTCTGGACTTTAGTCACGCGCGTATTCATATCCATACTGATAAGTTGGTATTGGCTGTCTTGACTTATTCACAACCAAGCCAAGCAGGTTTGTCTGCTCCAGAATATGCATGGAATGTTGCAACTCATCGGATGTGTTTTTTCCGTCCTCTACTACAAGTAAAGCTGCATCGATATGCGGCATAAACAACAGCGCATCGTCCGCTGCAAAAAGTGGGGGGAGGTCGAAAATAATTATTCGCGATTCATAGCGCGATTTGATCTCCTTGATAAGATTAACCATTTTTCTGGATGAAATTAATTCCGATGTATTATTGTTTGAATGTCTCCCGGGTAATATAACCAAACGCTCAATACCAGGATTGATTAATATATCTTCTAAAGATATATTCCCATTCAAGTAATCGAAAAGCCCAGCTTCCAACTTGAGATCAAGATAGTTACCCACAGCTGGACGTTTGAGATCAGCATCAACCAAGAGAACACTTTGATTTCCCTCCATCGCTATGGCAATCGCGAGATTTAATGATATAAAAGTTTTTCCGGCACCTACCGTCGCGCTTGTTATGGCAAAGCTGTTCCAGTTATTCTCGCGAAGTTGCCTTATGACATTGGTTCGGAGTACGCGAAATATATCAGCGCGTGGATCGTTGTAAAGCCCCATAATAACCCGATTATTCCGCAGCACTTCCGGATCAAGGTTAATCGTTTTGGTTTTGGTGTAGCAGATCGCGTCGAGCGGATGCTTATCGGTATGATTAATCATTAATTACTCTTAAAAAATGTTCCCGCTAACGGAATGGAGTAGAGGCTTATGACAACGGTAGCTAGAAAAATTAAGGTTACGCCGGACCAGACGATGATTTTCCTCGTTTGTTCCTGCTTAACGAGTCTCTTTTCCAACTCGGATGGGGCTTCGATGAAAGGAACTACCACTAAGGGCATCAGACCGGTGACTTGGCTTATTGCCCGATACCCCCTAATTCCAGGTTCCATAAACTCGACAAAAAAAGCAACCGCAAGACCGGCTATAAGGCCCGTAAAAAAACCACCTATGGCTACATATCTTCTGATCGCTTTTTCCGGATGCGAAGGAAGCGCAGGTTGTTCGATGATGGTCAGCGTTTGTCCCTGTTGTTGCTGCTCCATTGTTTGGACCAGTTTGGCATCCAGCCATTTTTCTTTAAGCTCGGTGTATTTTTTTATGGCATTATCCCGTTCTCTGATTAAATCGGTATAACCCATTTCAATTTGAGGAGCCTGCAAGAGGATAGTTTGAGTTTTTTCAAGTTTTGCTTTCAAATAATCCTGCTTCTCCTTTAATAAGCTAAGTTCTAATTGACTGCTTTTATATTGTTGCTCTACACCGAAGTAAGCCGGATTAGTAGTATGCAAGGATGCCGCCTCTTGCTCTTGCTGAGAGCGCTGCGGTGTTTTTTTCAATTGTTGTTCCAGCTTATCAATTTGCTTTCTTCGCTGGGTTACATCCGGATGATTATCGGCATACGTTTCTTTCAGAACTTTAAGTTCGCTTTTAGCCTCTGCCAATTGTTTGACTAAGTCTTCCGTGTCTGGTTGACCTTCAAAGGCAGGTTCTAACGCATTTATTTCACGTTTAAGGCGAAGCACCGACGGATGTGAAGGTGAATAAATACTTGAAAATTTAAGGTATTGCGCCCGCATGATCCTTAAAGCGTCATCTCTGTTCTGTGGTATCTTGTTATCGAGACTGCCAGGTAAGTCTTGTTGCGCTCTAGCCAATTCCGCTGCTAAAAAAGCAATGCTTTCCTTAGTCGTGCGTATCTGGTTATCCGTATCTCTTAATTCGTTCTCAGTACGATCTATCGCTGCCAAATTACCTTGAACTTGCTCTGGCAAACTAAAGTTATTTTGTTGCTTGTATTGCGCAATTTTGGCATCAATTGTCTGAAGCTCCATGTTTAGTTTGTCAGACTCCTCCATAAGGAAATCAGTTGCTTTATCAGCACGCTGAGTTCGTGCCTTGTCATTTTGCTCAATAAATAAAGTAGTCAACTTACTCGCTATCTCTTGTGCCTTAGTGGCTTCTTTATCGCTAAATGAAATATCAAAAGCAACTTCAGCCATTCCGGAATGAGTCGGACCTGCTGTTAAAGGAGATTTGGCCAACTTAACCTCAGTATTATTTCTGAACAATTCCGCTTGCTCGAATCTCGTAGACTCCTGCTTGATATGATTAAAATCATCTTTGGCATCCTTGTAAAGGCCATGCGTTTCAATAATCGAAAGTACATTATTGTTGGTCATGACTCGTTGAGAAATTGCTTGAATCTGTTCCTCGGCAAATTGCGATACGGACGATTCAACAACTTTAGTCGAAATAGGCGCTTCAATCAAAATCGTTGCCGTTGAGCGATAAATTTTGGGTAAATTATACGCAACAATTACCGATACCAGACTAACAAGCACCCAGGTTATTAAGATGTAATACTTGCGCCGAGTTACCAAGTCTACATAATCAGCTAGTGTTTTAGTGTTTTGTTCCATAAGTAAGGACCTTATAAAAAATTATCTTATTTTCCGATTGCCAATCTGCAAAGACGCTTGTATCTGGCAATTAAATAACTTCGTTGCGCTTCCATTTTCCACTTGGCTATCGTCCTTTCATAGTCATTTGACCCAAACCAATTCGTATAAATCACACTCGGAATTATTGCTCCATAATCAAAGAGAGATTTCGCTACCCTCGCTAATTGACGATATAGTCCGCATGTCTGATCGTCTGTTTCCCTCGTTTTCCCTCTATCAACTGCAAGTTTTAATAAATACTCTAATTCCATCCGATCAGAGCAACTGCTGTGCCTGACAATTGTTTTAGATTCATAAAGCTCTTTGAGCACTGGAAGCAATAACTCTTTTATTTGTATAAAGCTTTCATTTGTTGCCGATATAAATCTTAATGAACAATGGGTAACAATGAGATGATGAAATACAATTTCTTGTCCAGGAATTAAATATTCTAGTTCCTTAACCGCAGAAAAAAATCTTTTTTCAAATTCGACTGCCCCATGTAACCGACTTGTTGTTTCTGACCAGGATTCATTCACTTCTGTACGATAAACACTCATTGGTTTGTTCATATAGAAGGCACCCCCTCGTTGTGAACCAAAGACCTGTATAAAATAGTCGCCCACAGGTGGCATCGTTGCATCAAACCAATCTTGAATTGACACTAACAAGCTTCGACGAACCAAGAGACTTGCTGAAGGCATAAAACCGCCATCACCAGCGATCACTTCTGACAAGGTAAATACCTTATCGGTTGGAGATTGAACATTAGAGAGTATTTCTTTTTGTTGTTTTTCATATTTAAGATAACAACTATGAAAAGTGATGTCGATATTATTAAACCTCTTAAGCACAGCCACTTGTTCGCGCAGTTTGTTTGGATCAATCCAATAATCATCCCCCTCGCAATAGGCGATAAATTCGCCACGACATGCCGCCATGGCTCTCTTGCTATTGACCATCATTCCCACATTATGATCCGAATAAATTACCCGAATCAATTTCGGATAAAGGCGTTGGTAATCCAAGGCAATCTCGCGCGTGTTATCGGTGGAACAATCCTCGGCGATGACCAACTCAATGGGGAAATCGGTCTGCTGCGCGATTACGCCCTCAATAGCCTCGGCCAGATAGTGCCCATGGTTATAGGTGATCATCTTCACGCTAACCACTGGCATTATAGCCATCACCGCCGGATCGGCGACCTCATACTGCACGTTAAGGGTGTCGGATTTTTTTCTTGGATTCATGCTTATACCTTCATAGGTGCGGGGCGCAATAAACTCCGTCGCCCTATTATTGTAAAAAGTTCATCAAAAGCCGCTAACCGCAATAAGCGGCAGGCCGTGATGTAAAACATGGCTCCCAAAACTGATAGCGCAGCCAACTGGGCGGCAGGTGGCCAATACCACAACTGGTCAACCAACTTGACTACAGGTGACCAATGCTGTAACTGGCTAACCAACTCAACTAAAGTCGACCAATGCTGTAACTGGCTAACCAACTCAACTAAAGGCGACCAATGCTGTAACTGGCTAACCAACTCGGAAGTAGTTGTCCAATGCAGCAACTGGCCGATGAACCAGACACTGACAGCCATTGACATCGCAACCAAGCCAACGGGCGTTATATCCCGCAATTGACGCCAAGGGCCGTAACTGAGCAGCACTCCGCTATAATGCGCGTTGATGAAGAACGCAAACACGCCGGCAAATACTCGGGCCCACGCAATCGCCATGACACTGTGCTGACTGGCCAGCACGAGAAAAAACACGCCGACGCATTTTTTTATGATCTCGATGCGAAAGAACAGGTCGGAGCGCCCCTGAGCCATCAGTGCATTGAGATTGATAACATGCAGTGGCCACAAAACGCCCGCAAGGCAAAGCACCTGCAAGAACGGCACGGAGGGTAACCACTTGGCACCAAACAGTGTTACGACCAACGGCTCCGCCACCACGGCCAACCCCAGCATGGTCGGTATGTTGAGCAACATGATGATCATGAGCGCTTTGCGCAATCCACGGGCCAGTTTGTCTGGATCCGTCGCGGCTGCAGAGAACACTGGGAAAGCTACCCGACTCAGCACATTTGTCAGAATACCCAACGGTAATTGCTGTGTACTCTCAGCGCGGGTATAGAAACCGAGATCCCGTGTCGTAAACAGCTTGCCTATCAGCACGACGTACATACGTGTATAAAGGGTGTCTAGCAGACCGGAAATCATCAGAAAGCCACCAAATCGGAATAATCGTCGCAGAGAGAGCACGTTGAACGTCAAACGCGGACGCCACGGATGCCAACACCACAGTAATACAACCGTAATCAATGAGGACATTAACTGTTGCCAAGCCAGACTCCAAACGCCAAACCCTCGCCACGCCAGCACGATGGCAAGCACCCCAGAAAATAGCGTCGCCACGCCCCCCACCTTCATGGTCACTTTGAAATTCAACGCCTTGGTCAGTAAAGTGCCGTGAATCGAGCCAAAGGCTCCAATAAAAAGATTCAGCGCCATCACATAGCTTAGACCTTGCAAGATGGGCAACCCGAAAAATATCGCAATCCACGGAGCCGCCACGCATAGGACGATTGCCACCATCGCACCCATGGCCAAATTGAAGAAAAAAACGGTGGATTCGTCGGTGGCCGTGGTGTCCTGGCACTGAATCAGAGCAGAACTGAAACCACTATCGACGAACACACCAGCCACGCCGATGAAAACATAAAGCATGGCGATCACGCCAAAATCCTCCGGCGAGAGCAACCGCGCCAGCAGAATTGAAACGAAGAACTGCAGTCCTTGACGCATGAATACATCGGCACCGCTCCAAAATACCGCTATTAGAGATTTATGAGTTAAGGACATGCATCCCCTCCATACTTGAAAAGAGTTTTTCTAATTCCAACATCTGCCGACTCCTCGATTTCACCCTTTTCAATGGAGAACCAACCAAACTAATGAAAACATAAAACATGGCAGCTAGCATTTTCGAACAGCGGACTCGCCGGGAAGCTTTGTCAGTTCGAAGGATGTGGCAATAGGCTCTATTACTCGTACAGGAACCAGTTTCTTGTAGCCACGAATACCGACCTCGGGTTTAAGCCATTCCGACTCGGGTTCCTCTCCCCAAGCCCACGCGAGGAGTGCTGCAGGTATGTTTGCCCCAGCTAGGTGCATGAAGGGATATTCCCCGGTGAATCGGGGGTTGATATCGATTATCTTCGGCACGCCGTCGTGTATCATAATGTCAATTCCAAAGATGCCGGGATGTCGCGTCAACTGACTCAGGCGGATGGGAATATCACCAAAAAAATCCGGATCTACCGTCGTTGCAACATCAGATTCGCCAGCTCGCATCGCATGCACCTCACAGGCAAAGTGTGTCGCATATTGCCCTTCTAGGTCGTTCACCAAGTTTAAACGGTACTCCTTGCCATCAATAAACTCCTGAATGAGAACAGACGTATCGCTGAGCCCAGGCAGAAACTGATGAACAATCGATCGTTCAAGTTCATCGCATATTTGCCGATGCAGCACCTCAAGATCAGCTAAACTACAGCACGGATGTTGGTGCAAGGAACCGAAGCCCATGCGCGGCTTCAACATTAAAGGGAACCTAACCAGGTTTTTGTCCAGAGCCTCCTTGGTTTCCTCCAAAGAAATGCTTGTCCACGGTACCTCCAACCCAGACTCTCTCAATTTCAAACCACACTCGTACTTGTCCAGGCATATCCTTGCCCATTCGGGATCAGGCAGAATCGGAATCACACCAGCGCCAACCAATCTATTCCGATGTTGCGCCAGTACAAAAACATCGATATCGTGTAATGAACACAACATGCCCACATCGTAGTGCCGACAGATGTCCTCAATAACATTTATATATGATGGGTCCTGCGAAGGCGGGACGATAATCGCCACATCGGCCTCGTTCATCCCGGACGTATCCGCATGCGTATTCGTTACTATTACACGTCCTCTCCCACGCAAAGCTTCCCGAAAGTAACTGACCAAATAACTACGCCTTCCGACGCATGTGAGCAAGACGTTCATGACTTAATTTGCTTTCGAATGCATTTTTTGACTGCCAGAAAATTCATTATTTTTCCTACATTGTATAATAGTATTTCAATGTTCTTACTGACCTCACCTCGCAGTTCAAGTCCGATAAGTATTCAAAGAAGATCGGCAAACCAACGATCATCGTTGTAGAGTATTTTGAACAATCAGGGCCGTCGTTAGTTGATCCATTGACTAAGAATTCGAAGTCTCGAATTGTCTGATAGAAAATCGAATCCAGTGCTCGCATCACAAGTGAGTTTTTGTTGTAAATTGGTACTAAGTAGGTGGCCAAAAGTCTTTTAACAAAATGGTAAATAGGTTTTTTACCAAATAAATCGTATTTAAACATAAAAAAATCCATTACTGGTGTGTTGGTAAATAACAGATAATCTTGTTTTTTGAAAATGTTAAATAACTTTTTCACGACTACACTTTTGAAAGTTATTATTGACACTACACTTCTCCATATTTTTTATATTTATTTCAACTTCATCTTGTTAAAGCACGCTATCTTGCTTTATTAGGCAATAATTTTTAATCAAACTTCTAATTTCATCTAGCGGGTACAACATTAACGTATCAATAATAGAAAGATAACAACAAAAAGGTTCAGAAAAATGAGAGCACACATTATCGACAGATTGAATAAAGCTTAATTCGAGTCCGCACTCAGTAAACTGAGATTCTTTATACAGGTTAGCGCCACCCATTAAATTTACATAGTGACTTGATCCCAAAATACGATTGATTTGTATAACTTGATCAGAGCCTTTTAATAAATTGTCTTTTTCCAGTTCAGAAGATAATAAAATTTGGCATTCAATTTTCAAGTAATCTCTCAAACATTTAATAAGATTAGTGTTAAATTCACTATTATTGTTTGAGTCGCAGTTCATTATCTCCAAAATAAGAGGATATATTTCTTCGAAATAGGGTGCACGATGATAAGTATAGGCTATTTTCTGGACTATTTTTTGTTTATAATATTGATCTTCGACATAATATCGTTGGTTTATAAGAAAATGATGAGATTATTTCCGAATGGGAAACGTCAACCAAGATGGATTTTTTCTATCAAGATACGGTTCCTATTGACCCATCCATTTTTAATATATTGAACATCATCATATACAACAAAAATATCACTACATTCTAAATGTTTAAAGTAACCAATATAAAGAAAAAAATAAGGCTGCATTATCGTTACAATCATTGGATACATCCAGGAATCTAAGCTATAAATCTGTGAGATATAGCTATAACGTGATTTGATTGAGGAAGCCCTTGCAGTATAGTCTTGATAAATTCAATCCGTGCTGCCCATTCCTTATCAAGTAACACGATGTATATCCATAAACTATTACCTTGGTAATGGACACATTTTATGTGCGAGGTTAATTCCTTATAATTTAATACGATATGCGTCATAGGATTGATTACAAAAAAAGATGACTGTTAATACTTATTTTTCAATGCGATAAATAGGTATAAAGAGATCAAAAATAGCAAGAATAAACCGTATAAGAGGCTGTTAAAAAGGAACGAATATATTGATAATATATGTTTTTGAAAATGCAGATTTTAGATTTCTTTGTTGAATTGCTCAGAATCCAGATAGAGCTTTTCCAATTCAAAAAGCCGCTTACTTCTAGAATTCAAACGCTTTATCGGGTTTCCTGCATAAATACTATAAGGTTCTAAATCTTTCGACACCAAGCTCAACGCTCCGACAGCAGTTCCCTCATTAATAATGACACTTGGCAGAATTATTGTTCCCGACCCAATAATGACATGCCGTTTCAGGGTTACTCCTCGATGATCCACATTGGTAAATTCTTCGGGAACCGTAGGGTTCGTTAAAAAATCACCACTGTAATTGTCACTTGATGAATAAATACTTACCCTACTAGAGATATTGCAAAAATCACCGATAGTTATAGGCCCCTTCCCAATCAGTGAACTCATGACCGCGACATGGACATTCCGACCGATATCTATACCACCATCTCCAGCCGACAAAACACAGAAATCATCTATACGACTATGTGAGCCTAGCGAGATTCGAGATGCGCCATAAATCGAAGCTTTACTTGAAAGCCGCACATTTGTACCCACAGACAAAAAACCCATCTTTTGCAGCTCATCAGGATTATAGAAGCTCATTGAAAATTTCTCGCGTATTGTCTATCAACATGAGCTTCAAACTCATTCGATCGTGAAAGAATCTCAAAAATATCTGATATTATTTCAATCTGATTTTCTCCGAGACTTGAACCTGTCGGTAATACAATCACCCTATCCGCTACCGTAGTGGTATTGGGAAGCAACATACCCGCATGAGGATAAAATGCCCGGTAGGGCAGCATGTTATGACAGCCGGGCCAGAAGTATCGTCTTGCCAGCACATTCTCCGCTTGAAGCGCGCAAATAATCTCATCCCTGCTAACTGGAAAATCTTCCAACACCTCAACGACTACATACTGGTAATTATTGTGCTCACGGTCATCATAAGCCAGCACCGACAATCCTTTAAGTGCATTAAGTCGCTGTGAATACTGTGCATGATTGCGGCGGTTGGCCTCGACAAATTCACCGATGTGATCAAAATTAACCAAACCCATCGCGGCTGAAATCTCTGACATCTTCCCATTGGTACCTGGGTAGATAACATTATCATTTCCCGAAAATCCAAAGTTCTTCATCAAGCGCATTTTTCGGGCGAGCTCATCATTATTAGTGACCACTGCACCGCCCTCGAACGTATTGAAAAACTTGGTCGCGTGAAAACTAAATATCTCACACTCACCAAAGCTTCCGATCATTTGCCCGTTATGAGAACAATTGAAAGCATGAGCCGCATCAAACATAAGTTTCAATCCGTGCTCGTCGGCAATCGCCTGAAGTGCTTCAACCGGAGCACTACGCCCCCACAAATGTACACCGACAATCCCGGTAGTACGTGGAGTGATCATTCTACGCACCGCATCGGGATCAATATTATGGGTTTTCGGATCGACATCCGCAAACACGGGAGTAATCTCCTGCCATTGCAGTGCATGTGCCGTCGCAATAAAGGTATATGAAGGCATGATAACTTCACCTTTTAATTCCAGCGCTCGGGTCGCAATCTCCAAAGCAATAGTACCGTTGCACATTGCTATGCAATGTTTAACGCCGATCAAATCTGCAATCTTTCGTTCAAACTCCTGTACAAGAGGCCCGTTATTGGTCAACCAGCGCCGGTCGAAAATTTCATTCACATACTCCAGAAATGCTTCCCGACTACCCATATTCGGCCGACCGACGTGAAGAGGTTCTGCGAACGCCGGCTGTTGCTTTCCAAATAAGGTCAAATCCTGTAAAGGTTTAAAATATTTCATAATTTGTCTCAATGTGAATAAAGCAAGGATAAAAAGCTAAAGTCAGACCTAACTGCGTAGCGTCTCTCTTGCAGAGGCATGTACTTCCCACAACATCAATAGGTCGCCGTGTACAAACCGGGCGTAGCTTGAAAAAACGCATACTCTATCCCTTTGATTATCTGTATCGAATATTTAATAGGAATCCCATTTTGCATAATCCCGCTCAAAATAGTGCTCCCGAATTTCGTTGGGAGCATGGCCTGTAAATTCCGTGCGCGGGAATCAGCGTTAATAGTGAAGCTTAGTGTTGTTCCATTCCAAATGATCGAGCTGAATGATGAGCTATTACGGCCATCCAACCAGTCGGTCATCTGTCGACCAGAAACTATTGGAACTCCATGAGCTTGGGCAGAGGCAACCACCTGATCCGAACCGTCATACGACCATCCGTAATAATTATCCGAATGCATATTAACAACAATCCCACCGTAAAAACCCAACGTTCCATTCGCGGCATCAAGGAACGAATTGACAATAGTACGGATAGCACTTGCACCCTGCCCATTGTCATCTGTTATCTGGGTACCGGCATTGTAGATATCAAGGAACGCAGTCATCGTACCGTTTATATCGACCTGCGCAGAACGCATCATCATCGCTGAACCCATCTGATAGCTTGGGTTGGTAGTCGCCCAGCTTAATGGACCGTAACCAATATTAGTGTCCAAGTGGATACCTAAATTCGCTTCAACTTCAGGCTCACCGCTATATCCATGCCAAGAACTGTCACCAGTATATCCAAACCATGAGTAACAATGAGAACGTATACTGCCTTGTACCGGGATGCTTGCGTAATAGCGCATAAAACTATCAATTTGATTGAAATACTTTACCGCCATGTTCGATGGCCAAGTGCCACACCATCCTCCACCCGAAGCCAAGGCTGCATCTGAGTGGAGACCTACTTCAAAGCCTTTCGCGTTATAACTGGCTATTTCGCCGTCAGGTATAACGAATAAAGACAAGTCTTCAGGTGACAAGTAAGAACTACTTCTGACACACTCCCAATCGGCAACTGAACATCCGATTGGGCTCTGCGCTTCATGTCGGTTGAAGAATTGACTGGTATCTCCATTGAGACCGGCCTGCCTGGTATTATGGTCATCGCCGGTCAGAACTAATACAGCTTTTTTGCCTTTGGGAAAATACCAAAAACGAGGCAGAGGTTTTTTATCCGAATTCATGGAGAGAATCAGGTTCGCGAGGAAACGTTGCTGCTCGTCCGCCTGAGGAATCGAAATTCGGTTAAAATCAACCCATGGAGTAGTCGAATCATAGAACAAGTCTAGTGCAGTTCCGTATGATTGAAGTGGGTTTACATGATTAATTTGCCAGGCGGGATTGCCCTGATGCGTATAAATGATCGAGCGCGCCAAGTCGAACGTAAAAGCAGCCGCCTGCCCGCCGTTCAATCCAACACCTTGTAGGGTAACGGCAGGATAGCCGGTTTGAGTAGTCGCATTTGAATACAGAGTTGCCAATGCGGATGCGCCATTCAAGTTGTATTGGTCGGCTGTGCCGTGGAACTGGAGTGTTTGACCTGTAATCCCTACCCCCGGACTGGTGGAAACATCAATCGACAGATAGCCTTGAGACAATGTAGAAGACGCATCTTTCAAGCCAAGCAGCCCTTGTAACTGCTTGTCGGGGCGCATGGCGATTAAGTTACCGCCGTTATGGACCCAATTCGTAAGCATTGTCACTTGAGTCTGCGTTAGCGCCATTCCCCCAAGAATCACAACGTCGTAATTAGCGAGGGAATTCTGCGTCACTTGCGAGATATTGGCCACATCAAATTCATTGAACCCTTCGGTGCGGAGGATTTCAACATAATAGCGCGTATAGAGATCTGCCGAGTTTGAGATAACCAGAATCGGCCCCCCTGGCGCCTGGTCAACCGGAGGTCGCTTCCCAACAGTACTGAACGACCAAGTATAATCTGAGAGTAAGGCATTGCCTGAAAGGTCTTTGATTCCATTTGCTCCCCCTTTCACCTTAACAGTGTAGGCCATCGAATTACTAAGATTCTGGATTGGGGCTAGCGTGGCACTGAGGTTGGTGCTAGCGTAGGTGATCGTTGCAGGCACTGGATTACCAAAATTATCGATTAGCTGGATTGTCGCTGCACTAATCGTTGCCAAGTCAATTGGTTCGCTAAAATAAACTGTCGCATTGGTGGCAACCCGGAGGTTAGACGAGCCATCAACGGGTTTTATGGATTGTACTCTTGGGGGAGTGATGTCATTCGCTAACAGTGGGCTTACGATAACATCGACCCAGTAGTTGCTGGAACGGTAGGATTTATTAAAGAATCCACCTGTCTCACTATACACCCCGTTGGCCCCATCCACAGCGGCTTGCAGCGCGTGTATGGGAGGAGTGTCAACTCCGGTGGTGGCGAAATAGTCCGAGGTGTAGGTAAAGCGCCTATTCCCATCCGCAACGTAATAGGAAATGATATAGGTCGTGCCGGCCTGAATAGCCACAGGCGTTGAAAATGTCGCCGTCTGCCATCCGGAGGCGCTCTCGTTGGCAAAAATCACTTCCGCCAGTTTAACGCCGCCGGTCGTCCATAAGCGTCCTATGTGTGTGCCCGTTGCCCCGGAAGCCTTTAAGAAACGAACTCCTGTGACATTTCCGTTGGTGTCAGCGCGAAACTTGAGGCCTAATTCAATGGGGTTAGGATTGTCGAAGGAAAAGCCGGGGGTAACAGCGAAACCAGACCAGATCGAATAGGTTGCCGGAGTCAATGTTTCCGTCATAAAGATTGATGAGTAATTGGCGGCCAGAACATTGCCCGCCAAATCCGTAACCCCACCCGCCGGCAAAAGGAGAGTATAGTTGGTCAATGGATTCAGAGCCGATACTGGAACCAGAGTAGCCGTAAAGGTGCTTGAATTATAGCTAACCGTGACAGGGACAATCTGGTTTGAGGCATCTTTTAATGTAACAGTACTGGCATTGATCGTGCCGGCATTCATCGCCTTGCTAAAGATCACATTAACATTGCCGGAAATTGAGACATTTGACGCACTGTTGGCTGGGACGACAGCGTTGACAGTAGGCGCAGTCGTATCTGCAACATTTGCAAAGATAACATCAACCCAATAGTTGCTAGAGTTAAAGGTTTGGTTAAAAAACCCACCAGTGTCGCTATACACACTATTAGGTCCGTCCACACCGGCTTGCAACCCGTGTAAGGGAGCCGTATCAACTCCGGCGGTGGCGAAATAGTTTGAGGAGTAGGTAAAGCGCCGATTGCCATCCGCAACGTAATAGGAAATGATATAGGTCGTGCCGGCCTGAATAGCCACAGGCGTTGAAAATGTAGCCGTCTGCCATCCGGAGGCGCTCTCGTTGGCAAAAATCACTTCCGCCAGTTTAACACCGCCGGTCGTCCATAAGCGCCCTATGTGTGTCCCCGTTGCCCCGGAAGCCTTGCTGAAACGAACTCCTGTGACATTTCCGTTGGTATCAGCGCGAAACTTGAGGCCTAATTCAATGGGGTTAGGATTGTCGTAGGAAAAGCCGGGAGTAACGGCGGAACCAGACCAAATCGAATAGGTTGCCGGAGCCAATGCTCCTGTGATAAAGATTGATGAGTAATTGGCGGCCAGACCATTTCCCGCCAAATCCGTAACCCCAACCGCTGGCACAAGGAGAGTGTAGTTGGTCAATGGATTCAGAGCCGACGCTGGAACCAGAGTAGCCGTAAAGGTGCCTGAATTATAGCTAACCGTGGCTGGGACAATCTGGTTTGAGGCATCCTTTAATGTAACAGTACTCGCATTGATCGTGCCGGCATTCATCGCCTCGCTAAAGATCACATTGACATTCCCGGAAATTGAGACATTTGACGCACTGTTGGCTGGGACGACAGCGTTGACAGTAGGCGGAATCGTATCGGCAACATTTTCAAAGATAACATCAACCCAGTAATTGCTAGAGTTAAATGTTTGGTTAAAAAACCCACCTGTGTCGCTATACACACTATTAGGTCCGTCCACACCGGCTTGCAGCCCGTGTAAGGGAGCCGTATCAACTCCGGCGGTGGCGAAATAGTTCGAGGAGTAGGTAAAGCGCCGATTGCCATCCGCAACGTAATAGGAAATAATATAGGTCGAGCCGGCCTGAATAGCCACAGGCGTTGAAAATGTGGCCGTCTGCCATCCGGAGGCGCTCTCGTTGGCAAAAATCACTTCCGCCAGTTTAACGCCGCTGGTCGTCCATAAGCGCCCTATGTGTGTCCCCGTTGCCCCGGTAGCTTTGAAGAAACGAACTCCAGTAACATTTCCGTTAATATCGGAACGAAACTTAAGGCCAAGTTCAATGGGACTCGGGTTGTCGTAGGAAAATCCGGGAGTAACTGAACCGGGCCAAATCGAGAATGACGCTGCATTCGCCGATTGAAATGTCAGTATGAAAAGTAATGACAACAGCATAAATAAAGCTGAAATATGTTTCACTTTATGATTAGGCATTACTATTTCTCCAAGTCTAAGTTTAGATAAGCTCTACGAACTGTTGGTTTGCAAGTATCATTACAGCCTCACACACTTTCTCACACTGCTCCCTGCTTAACTCAGGAAACATGGGCAACGAAAGCACTTCATCAGCTGCCTGCTCGGAATGTGGAAAATCGCCTTTGGTATAACCCAAATCAGCATAGGCAGGCAGCAAATGCACGGGAATCGGATAATGGATACCGGTTTGAATCCCTTTAGCTTGCAACGCTTGTTGCCATTCACTTCGCTGCTGCGTTCGGATCGCATAGATATGATACACATGCCGTGAATAAGACATTGCTTTTGGTGTTTGTACGTCGCTATCAGCCAACAACTCGTTGTAAGATGCAGCGACCGTTCGCCGTGCTTCAGTCCAGGCTTCCAGATGGCGCAGTTTAACTCTGAGCACAGCACCTTGAATGCCTTCAAGGCGATAGTTGTAGCCCTTGAGCACATGCTGATATTTTTGCTCTGCACCCCAGTCACGCAACATACGGATGGTGCGGGTATATTCGGCATTGTTGGTTACTACCATGCCGCCTTCACCGTAAGCGCCAAGATTTTTGCCCGGGTAAAAACTAAAGCAGCCCATGTCACCTATACTGCCGACTCGTCTGCCTTTATACTCCGCACCGTGGGCTTGGGCGGCATCTTCAATCACCACCAAACCATGTCGCTTGGCGATTTCCAAAATAGGATCCATGTCCGCAGGCTGTCCGTAAAGATGCACGGGGATAATGGCTTTGGTTTTGTCGGTTATGGCGCTTTCGATAGCTTTTACGTCAATCGTGAAGGTACGTGGATCAATGTCCACAAATACCGGTTTGGCTCCGGTGTAGTAAATCGCCGCTACCGTTGCCACAAAGGTAAAGGGAACGGTAATTACCTCATCATTGGCACCAATTCCGGCCGCGAGCAGGGCAAGGTGTAAAGCACTGGTTCCGGTGTTTACGCCAATCCCGTATTGAGCCTGACAATAGCTGGCGAACTCGTCTTCGAAAGCGGCCACCTCGGCTCCCAAGGTAAACTGACAGGTTTCCAATACGTTCAGGATAGCCGCATTAACTTCATCCTTAATGCCCGTGTACTGTGCTTTGAGATCGACAAACGGTATCATGCTACTTCCCTGCCTTGATTCATGTGTATGCCTTTATGCATGTGAATGCCGTTAAGTTCGACGCAACGTCCCCGCTCATTCATTGAACGAGTCGCGGCCTCGATTAATTTTACGACGCGTAGACCCAGCAAACCGTCAGTCAGTGGTGCCTTGTTGTTTTCGATACAATCGACAAAATGTTCTCCCTCGACGCGTAACGCTTCGGTAAAGTCCAGTTTTGGTGCCCACATGTCGCCGGTGCGGTAGCCAACCCGCATTTCATAGATCTCCTTTGCGTCCTCGGTAAAACTGATGCCCTTGTCGTAAACCTTGATCTTTTCGCTCGGCTCCACGTCGTCATAGATGATCATTTTCTTGCTGCCGCCGATAAGAATCTGACGTACCTTCACCGGTGCCAGCCAGTTCGTATTGATATGCGCAATCATCCCTGAGTCATAGAACAGTGTGATGAACGCCAAGTTCTCGGGGGTGTGGGGAAAGTGGTTCATGCCCACGGCAGACAATGCCACCGGTTGTTCCCCCAACAGATAATCAAGAATAGAAAAATCATGGACGGCCAAGTCAGAGATAACATTGACATCACGCTGGAACAAACCGAGATTGATTCGGGTAGAATCGTAGTAAAGAATATCACCAAGTTCACCCGTCTTTACCATATCGCCCATCCTGCGCACCGCACCTGTGTAGGTAAACGTATGATCAACGATCAGCACGAGGTTTCGCTTTGCCGCTTCATCAACCAATTTGCGGGCCTGCTCAGAGGTTTCTGCCATCGGTTTTTCCAGCCATAAATGCTTGCCTGCTTTGAGAGCTGCCATTCCCAGTTCAAAATGGGTGCTGACCGGAGTCGCTATCGCAATAGCATCAATATCTTTATTTTCAAGCAAATCCTGAAAACGATTTGTGGTCTGTACACCAGGATAGCGCTTCTGAACGATTTCGAGTTTTTTGGGGTCATGATCAGCCACACTTGCCACACTCATCCCCGGTGTTTCTGCAAAATTTCGCACCAAGTTTGGCCCCCAGTAACCATAGCCAATAACACCTATTTTAATCATGATAGCTTTCCTTAAATCGAATGAAAAATTGCATTTACTGTTTAAGCATGACTGCTTAGGAATCTACATGAAATACTTGACAATTTATATACCCTCACCCCATACCTCTCACGGAGAGTTGGGTATCTAGACAGTTCGTCATCCCGGCGATATGATTTGTGTAGATACCTATGCACGTAGGGAGCAAGATGCCTAAGTTATTTCATGCGTATTCCTTAATTGTCACTATTAGTTGGATTCTTATTGGCCTAACGTTTATTTAAATTGTGATTTACTATATATTTCAAAAGCTATTTTATAATAAGCACTGTCGAGAGATGATTCTCCGTTAATGCTCTAGCTACCAAAGTGATTACCATTTATCATCACCCTTAAAATCTTAAATAATACCAAGTTAAACAAATACTGAAAAACTCCTGGTAACATGCACTTAAATAAGGCAACTCGCAATATTGACTATGCATATTAATCTGGAAGTCAGGCAAAGGCCGACCCCCACAAGTTTATCGATAGACTATAAGCGTTAGCCCTACAAAGGGTGTATAAACGGAACTTCCAGAGTCAAGCAACAATTGGGGTATTTAATCGCTAGTTGCCTAACTAAGCCAATTGCAAAGCGTTTATAGGATTGTAGCTTCTTGATATCACCATCTACATACCCATCTAATTACTTAACTTTAAGTATAGGAGATTTATTATGTACTTCAAGGATAGACAGTGTTTTTTTGCTTCATCCGTTTCCATTCGTAAGTGCGTGGCAAACCGCTACAGGCTTGTTATTTGTGATGTACCTAATGTCAAAACTGTCCGAAGTTTTGCTCTATAACAACGCACTATTATCATAATCTCGTTGAATGATCCGACCCGGATTACCCAATACCAAGCAATAGGGCGGAATATCTTCAGTTACCACCGCGCCGGGGCCAATGGTGGCACCATCTCCAATAGTAACATCAGCATATATGTGTGCATGAGCACCAATATAAACACTTTTACCAATCACTAGCGTTTTATCTGTAGTCTTGGCCGATCCTAATTTTACTTGTTGTAGAATATTGCAGTGCGATCCAATACGACAGTTTCTTACCTCAATTCCTCCAAAGTGATAGATGTGAAAACCAGGTCCAATATCAGCGCTTTGATCAAGATCAATACCATAAGCATTTCGTGTCCACGCTGACATTAGCCAGTATAGGGGGTAAAGGAAAAGCGTAATCAACCAGACCAAGCTGTGTTTAGGTAGAAAATTTAGCCAGCGACCAAAGCGGTATATGACTACCGCTTGAAGTCCAT
>SESH01084231.1_pt1 | contig 25607 bp, 26 predicted proteins | sample 3171561 | NCBI WGS metagenome assembly SESH01 (sample SAMN10866947, study PRJNA518727) | freshwater metagenome | biome: subpolar coniferous forest; feature: holomictic lake; material: water; isolation source: holomictic Lake 442 2011 16.5 m and 2014 13 m | place: Canada: near Kenora, Ontario
TATAATGAAACAGGAGAAAAGGATGAAACCGTGTTATGAAAGCGTAGAGGCTGAGGTGGCTGAAACCATGGGGTTGCTCGATCGGGTGGAGCATCTTGAGGTTCACCGTCTTTTCAGGGTGCGACTCATGCAAAGAGTGGAGGAGGAGTTGGTACAGAGGGGGAGGGGTCGGGTCAGTACTCGTCTTGATGTTGGTCTGGCGTTTGTTGTGCTGCTTCTGCTCGTCAATCTCGCATCGGCTCTTCTGGTTATAAAGCCGGAAGAGAGCCGATCGGCAGAAGCTGTTGGCCAACTCGCAGATAATCAGAGTGATGATTATTCCGGCCATGAGTTTGCGTACTACGACCAGACCGCCTCTTATGCACCCGAAAAACCCTGACCGCTGTTTCAACATCTCATGATGACCATATAAAGGCTACACAAAAAAAAGGAAATAACTGATGAAAAAGGGATTGATGGTATTCACTGCGTCGGCGTTGCTGCTTGGATTCAACAGCGCTTCGGCAGTGCCAGGGTGCCCCACCATGGGGGGATTTGGCGGCAGAGGGCAGGGATGCGGAGTGACCATGATGGAAGAGCGTCTCGGACTGAATGAAAAACAGAATGAGAAGATTGATGAACTTCAGTCAAATCATTTCCGAAAGGTAGCAGTCGAAAGAAGGAAACTGGCTACTCTGGAGCGAGAGTTGCAGGAGGAGTCACTGAAAGCCAGCCCTGACGGTAAAAAAGTTGAGCTGCTCTCGGAAAAAGTTGGAAACCAACATGCCGCTCTTGCCCGCCTGAGAAGCACACATGTTGCTGAAATTTCAGCAATACTGACTCCCGAGCAGCGCGATTCCATGCGCACCATTATGGATGATCTGCCTCTGCGGGGCAATAGAGGCATGAGGATGCCATAAGGAGTTGCATACCAGAACAACGGGGCAGGCTCGGCCTTAAAGCTTCGGAGAAATAATCCCTCAGAAGCTTAACCCCCTTTTTTTATTAAAATAAAAGCAGGTCGCTTACTTCCAGCGGCCTGCTTTTTGTGAATAGACAACTTGACCTGGTATAACCATGAATTGTCTTGCTTCAAAACGGTTGGTTACGGCAGCACTGGTTCTTCTGGCTGCTCTTAATATTATGCTGCTCGGTATTCTGTTTTGGCAGAACTCGTGCGGAAGATTGCCGCTGTCAGGGAGAGGTCAGTTTAATCAACAGAATTCTTTTATTGAGCCACTCTCCCTCAGCTCATCACAAACCGCCACCTTCAGAAAACTGCGTCAGGACCATTTCCTGAAAGTGAGGCCTGAAATGGAGGGCATTACCCTGCTGAAAAAGCAGCTGATTGAGGTGTCGCTTCAGGAAAAGCCCGATGCAAAAAAAATTGAGGAACTCTCGGGGAGTATTGGCATCCATCAGGTGGCCATAGAGCGTGAACTTGCCCTTCATTTTCATGAGCTGGCCAAGGTATGCACGCCTGAACAACGGGATTCTTTAAAACAGATGCTTGACCGAATGGCCACACATAAACACGCCATGAGAATGGGTCATAGACCATAGCTTGTCTCAAATGTTGCTTTTCACCACTTTCTTCCGACTGAGTTTACTGACAACCTTAACGGCAACAAGCATAGCCTCCTGACGGAACAGCACTACGGCAATCACAAGATAAAGTGAGAGCAAGGCTACTTTCACAACAATTTCTGCCAGAGGTAGTTCAGTTCCAAAGTGGAACTGCAACACCGCAAACACAATACCAGCCACAAACAGCAGGGAGAGCTTCAGCCAGTCATGCCGGACCGGAAAAACTTTCATGGAGTACCAAGCCATAACAAGGCACATGACTGCCGTACCAGCGACGATGGCATAGGCTGCGCCATCCATACCGCTCAAGGGAATAAGCCACCAGCAGAAAAGAGCGGTCACCACGGCACCTGCAAAAGTGACAACCGGTAGATAGCGGGTATTTCCCGTGATAAGAAGCCCTGCAGAGAGATTAGTAGAGACCATGTCAAACACATAACTCAAGAATATCCAGGGCAGAATTGAGAGCCCGACCCAATAGCGGGGAGGAAGCAGGTAAAAGGTTCCTGCATAGTGGTAACGAACAAGATCTGGAACAAAAAAGGTGGCTGCAAGCGCCAAAAACATGGTAAAAAGTGTTGATATGCTGAGCACATGCTGAAAAAGTCTTTTCGCATCGGGATCTTTGGCATGTTGCAGAAAAAATGGCTGCCACGCAAAACGGAATACCTGGATAAAAAGCTGGAGAAGAACCCCGAAAGCAGCAATCCTTCCATAAATACCGACAATGTCAGAAGCTTGATAGCCTTGCCCGTAGATTCGCTCAATCTCAGAGGATGGTATGCGAATTAAAATGTTCCTGTCAATCAGATGAATCAAGAGGCCTGCAATCCCTGTCGGCACATAGGGTAACCCGATGCGAAGCATATCGCGCAACTGCTCTTTTGAAAAGAAAAACCGGAGCTGACGAAATACAGGAATTACCAGAAGAAGACTCACTAATGAGCCAAATGCCTCAGCAATAAAGACACCTGACAATCCAAAATGAAAGGGAACAATCAGAATAATCGCGCTTGCAACCACAGCAATCACTCCAACTACTCTGGCAATCGCAAACTGAAAGGCTTTTCTTTTAAGACGCAGTTCTGCAAAGGGTATGACCAGTAAAGTATCAAGCCATAAAATCAGGGCTGCAAACCGGACAAAGAGGTAATCCCCGGAGGAGAGGCCAATAAGTTGGGCAATATCTGAAGCAAAGATGGCAATGAGAAACGCAAAAAGCGTTGCCGTGACAAAGAGCGTGATAAAGGCCGTTGAAAAAAGCTGCGTTTCGTCCCTCTCCCGATGTGCCAAATCTGAAACGACCTTGAGATAGGAGGTCTCAAGGCCATAGGAGAAAAGAACATTTGCCAGAGCAATATTGGCGTAGATGATAGTCTGTATGCCATTATCAAACGTGGAGAGTTTATTGGCATAAAGGGGTACCAGAAGATAATTGAGGCTACGGGCCAGAATAGTGCTCGAACCGTAGATAACAGTATCCTTGAAAAGAAGCTTTAATTTTGAGAGCATGCAGAAGAAAAATCAGAGGGCCTTAAACATTATCATTTGTTACCGTCTCGGCTATTCCATTACCTTGAGCTGCGGCTTTCCTCTGCCGAATCGCCTCTTCATCAATCTGAAACCTTCCATCCTTTTGAATGACGGGAATTCTTGAGATCACATCGCTCAAATGACGCTGGGCCTCCTGCTGTTGCTGCTTGAGTTTTTCAAGCTCCTCCTTGTTCAGCCCGACGGGGTTATCCTTATCGATAAGCGTATCCCTGAACGACTCTATAACCAGATTCTGCTCTTTTTTCATGTAGCCCACAAACTTGCGGAAAAGAAAAACAAAGAGAAAAAAAACTAAAAATGAGGGAACAAGAAGGACGAGCCAGCTCATGGGAAAAAGGTTATGATTAGCAAAGAAAATAATATTTCTCCAATTTAGCCGATATTACAGTTAATCAAAATAGTAGCCACCCATCTTTTCTTCACCGAAGCATCTATTCTGCCAGAAGGCTATGAGCGAACCATCCCAAACCAGACTTATGACCACGACCGGGAAAAAAATCCTTGAACAAGAAGCTGAAGCCATTCTTCTTATGGCCGGGCGACTTGACGACAGTTTTTCAGATGCAGTTGAACTTTTGGCATCGTGCACAGGGAAAATTATCATCTCCGGTATGGGCAAGTCGGGCATTATAGGCCAGAAAATTGCGGCAACAATGGCATCAACCGGCACAACCGCTCTTTTTCTTCACCCGGCGGATGCAGCGCACGGCGATCTGGGTATTGTTGGTCATGACGATGTTGTCGTCTGTCTCTCAAAAAGCGGCACAACGGAGGAACTGAATTTTATCATCCCTGCGCTCAGGCAAATCGGAGCAAAAATTATTGCCTTGACCGGCAACAAGCGCTCCTTTCTTGCCCAAAACGCTGACATCACACTCGATACTGATGTAGAAAAAGAGGCCTGCCCCTACGATCTGGCACCGACAACTTCAACAACAGCAATGCTGGCGATGGGAGATGCCCTTGCTATATGCCTGATGCAACAAAAAAAATTCACACAAAGAGATTTTGCTCTGACCCACCCAAAAGGGTCACTCGGACGACAACTGACTGTGAAGGTGACTGATATTATGGCCAAGGGCAATGCGGTACCACTCGTAGCTGAAAATGCCTTGGTCACTGATCTTATCCTTGAAATGACCTCAAAACGTTATGGCGTAAGCGCTATTGTTGATGGTGATGGTCATCTTCGAGGAATATTTACCGATGGTGATCTCCGGCGCCTGGTACAGAGAGGCGGGGAGTTCTTAAGCCTCAGTGCGGGGGCGGTCATGACCGCAAATCCGAAAACTGTCACAACCAATACCATGGCCAAGGAGTGTCTTGATATTCTTGAGACCTGGCGCATAACGCAATTGCTGGTCTGCGACAGTGAACTTCGACCTGTGGGAATGGTGCATATTCACGATCTGGTTACGCTGGGACTATGAGAAATTTGGCTCAAACCCATCTCTCCCGGCTACGCCCCCGTCAGTGCTTTAAACTCTCTACGCGCTTAAGCAAAAGTCATTCCGAAATTCCGATTTGAGTCGTTGCTCGAATCATGAGTGCCTTGGCTATTTTATTACGGAATCAATTACTATGGAGCACTTATTCCTGTGCGATCACGTTGGAATATTCCAGGAGCCAAACATATAATCCTGTCATTTCGAGCATCAGCGAGAAATCTTGCTTATTGTGCTATAAGATTTTTCCTCACTTCGTTCGTCGAAATGACAAGATGATAAGCTTTGACCTACACACATTCCCCCCTAGCGCCCCAAAGCCTTGATCATGGCTTCACCGATATCTGCAGGGCTGTCCACAACATGAATGCCCGCCTCTTCCATTGCCTTTATCTTGTCTTCAGCGGTTCCTTTTCCTCCCGAGACAATCGCTCCAGCATGGCCCATTCTGCGACCTGGAGGTGCGGTACGACCGGCAATAAATCCGACGACCGGCTTTTTGAAATATTTCTGGATATAAGCTGCGGCTTCTTCCTCTGCACTGCCACCAATTTCACCGATCATCACAAGCCCTTCCGTCTCATCATCCGCAGCAAAAAGCTTCACAACATCAATAAACTGGGTACCAATAATCGGGTCACCACCAATTCCAATACAGGTAGACTGACCAAGCCCGACCTGGGTGAGCTGGTGTACCGCTTCATAAGTAAGGGTACCACTGCGGGAAACAACGCCAATTGTCCCCTTTTTATGAATAAAGCCTGGCATAATGCCAACTTTTGCCTCTCCAGGAGTAATAATGCCGGGACAGTTCGGCCCAACGAGCACTGCACCTTTCTGTTTGACAAAGGCAAAGGCTTTCATCATATCGTTGACCGGAATACCTTCGGTAATACAGATAATCACTTTCAGTCCGGCATCAGCAGCTTCCATGATTGCATCGGCAGCGAACGGCGCCGGAACAAAAATCACTGTTGCATTGGCTTCCGCCTTCACTACCGCTTCACGAACAGTATCAAAAACCGGCACCGGACGACAAAACTTGTCTTTTTCGTTGCCATGGTAGAGAATGCCACCTTTCCCCGGAGTAACTCCGGCAACCACATTGGTTCCGTATTCAAGAATCTGCGAAGTATGAAAGGTACCTTCCGCACCGGTTATCCCCTGCACGAGCAGGCGGGTATTCTTGTTGACTAATATGCTCATAAGAGGAATTTATTATAATTAATGGTTCAACGTGACATCACCGGAGCTCACACCGGGCACTGCATCTGTTTTGCAATTCCAAGCAGCTTTCCCTCCTCAAAAAAATTACAGATAAGGTGCATCCCCACAGGGAGCTTCAAATTGTCGAAACCGAGCGGAACACTCACTGCTGGCATACCGACAATACTTGCCGGAACAGTGAAAACATCAGCAAGATACATTTCGAGAGGATCGCCGGTTTTGTCTCCAATACCAAAAGGGGGAAACGGCGATGTTGGGCCTGCAATAACGTCGACTTTTTCAAGAGCTTCGCGGTACTTATCCTGAAACACCCGTCGAACCTGCTGAGCCTTTTTGTAGTAGGTGTCATAATAGCCTGCGGAAAGCACGTAGGTGCCGAGCATAATTCGGCGCTTGACCTCGGGGCCAAACCCCTCCGTTCTTGAATTCACATACATGGCAGCAAGGTCTTCTGATTTTACGGAGCGATACCCGTACCTTGCACCGTCAAAACGGGCAAGATTTGATGATGCTTCGGCAGTCACAAGAACATAGTAAGCCGCTATGGCGTATGCGCTGTCGGGCAAGGTAATGTCGACAAGTTCAGCACCCTGCTCTCGAAGTTCAGAGAGCTTTCCCTTCACTATACGGGAAACATCCGGGTTCAGACTTTCCGGGAAATACTCTTTTGGAACACCTATCTTCAACCCTTCAACGCAGACACTCCCCATCTCAGAAAAGTAATCAGAAACGGCATGCGATGAAGAGGTTGCGTCGCGATCGTCCTTGCCTGCCATAACCCCGAGCACAAGCGCTGCATCATCACAATTGCGGGCAAGCACTCCGATCTGATCAAATGAGGAGGCAAAGGCCACGAGCCCGTAACGGGAAATCCTGCCGTAGGTGGGTTTGAGCCCAACAATATCACAAAAACCGGCAGGCTGACGAACAGAGCCGCCTGTATCTGAACCGAGAGCTACCATAGCAAGACCGTTGGCAACTGCGGCAGCCGAACCGCCAGAGCTGCCGCCAGGAACTCTTGTTTTGTCAAAGGGGTTGGGAACGTTGCCGAACGCTGAATTTTCATTTGAGCTGCCCATGGCAAACTCATCCATGTTGGTTTTACCCAGAAAAATAGCGTCTTCCTCCTCAAGCCGCTGCACAGACGTTGCATCGTAAAGACTGTCGTAATGCTCAAGAATTTTAGAAGCACAGGTAAGCCGACTTCCCTTTATGGCAATATTGTCCTTTACTGCCATCGGCATGCCGAACAACTTTCCGATGCGCCCTCCCTCACTGAGTTTCCGGTCAAGAAATCTTGCCCGTTCAAGAGCCTGCTCATGAAAAACTGTTATATAAATATTTTCATCTACATGAGTGTCAATACGTTCCAGATAAAAACGCACTACCTCTTCACAGGTTACCGCATGCGAGATAATCTGTGAACGAAGATCTTCGTAACTGCTTAATTTCACGTCTTTTGTGAATTATTTTAGGAGAAGAGTGTCTGTTTTTGATTTTTAACTTACCTTCCAACCATTTTCCATCCCGTCGAAAGTTTGTATAATAAGAAATAACTGCATATTATTCAATCGGGGTTAACGCCGTGCATGAAAGGTTATTTATGGCATATCACACATGCTGCCAAGCGATAAGGAGTAAACTGGATATATGGCAATCGTAAAAATAAAGGATTTCCCTTCAACGTTTAAGCCCCTTTGGTTTTCCTCCGGCTCAAACGCTGAAGATGAACAGGTGCAGGCTGAGCTCAAGTCGTTATACGAGCTTCCCAGTCATATCGCCATCATTATGGATGGAAACGGAAGGTGGGCGAGGCTGAAGGGGAAAAGAAGAGTTGACGGGCATGTCGCTGGCGTGGAGTCAGTTCGTGATGTGGTTGAGTCTTGTACGCAGCTCGGCATCAGATATCTTACGCTCTTCACCTTTTCAACAGAAAACTGGAAGCGACCGGAAAAGGAGGTATCCGCGCTTATGCAGCTCCTTGTCAGGGTAATTGATCGGGAAATCCGCAAACTCCACGACAGCAATATACGCCTCAATTTTATCGGAGAACTTGGGCTTTTACCTGATAAAGTACGGGACGTCCTGAAGGAGACCATGGAACTTACCAAAAACAACAGCAAACTTGTGCTCAACATTGCGCTCAGCTACAGCGGTCGATGGGATATTGTGCAGGCGTGCAAGGCAATTGCCCACGACGTCGAGGCCGGGCTGGTCAAACCGGAAGCCGTTGATGAGCAGTTAATGGCATCGTACCTTTCTTTTGCCTCAATGCCTGATCCTGAGCTGCTTATTCGTACAAGCGGAGAATTCAGAATCAGCAACTTTATGCTTTGGCAAAGCGCCTATTCAGAAATCTATTTTACCAACACCTACTGGCCTGACTTTCGCCGTTCACAGCTTTATGATTCAATACGGGAATTTCAGAGCAGGGAACGAAGGTTTGGGCAGACAAGCGAACAAATTCATAAAACAAATATACCTGCCAAAAAGCTTTAACCTGATTGACCCATCAAATTTCATGAAAGAAACACGAAAACTGATAACCTTAGTTCTGCTTGCTCTCGCCCTCAATACTGCAGGAAAAACTGCATCGGCTGGAAATAAAACCATTAAACAACCAAAAGTTACGGAAGAATCCAGGGTGACACCTGAAAAAAAAGATATTTACACCATAACAGCCATCTCCTTCAGCGGGCTTGAATCGCTCAATGAAAAAGAGTTAACAACCAGTCTTCCACTGAAAATCAGTGACAAGGTCGCAATCCCCGGATCAGAACTCTCTGGAGCACTGCAATACCTGTGGAAACTCCAGCTTTTCAGCGATATCACGGTAGAAAAAAAAAATCTTGAGCAGAATAACGTCCTCCTGAATTTCGTTGTTACTGAGTTGCCAGTTCTTGACGATGTTGCCTTTGATGGGAACCAGAAGATTGAAAGTGATGAACTGAAAAAGAGTGCATCCCTTGTTACGGGCAAAAAAATATCTGATCAGTCGTTGCTTACAGCCATTAACAAGATCGAAAAATTTTACGCATCAAAAGGTTACCTTACGGCAAAAGTAGAATGCCGCCAACAGGAAATTTCTAAAAATCATGTAAAAGCACTTTTCTCAATTACCGAAGGTTCGCAGGTATCAATCGAAAAAATAACATTTTACGGGAACACCGCTTTCAATCAAAAAACGCTCAGAGGGGTTTTTAAGGAAACCACTCAAAATTCTTGGTGGAGCAAAATATTCGGCACACCAAAACTGGAGGCCGATAAATTCATTGAAGATAAAAACCTGCTGGCTGAGTTCTACCGCAGCAATGGCTACCGCGATGCGCGTGTATTACGTGATTCAATCAGTTATACCAAAGACAACAAAGGACTTTTTCTTGACATTTATCTCGACGAAGGCAAGAAATACCACATCCGAAATATCACCTGGTCAGGCAATACAAAGGAATTTGCCTCGACCGATATTCTTGAAAAGACTTTCAAAATAAAAAAAGAGGATGTTTATAATCCCAAACTGATCCAGGAAAGGCTAAACTTCTCACAAGATAATTCCGACATCAGCTCACTCTATCTCGACCGTGGCTACCTCTCCTTTAAGGCAAATCTTGAAGAGACGATTATTAAACCAGATTTGGTCGATCTGGTGATCTCTTTTCATGAAGGTGAACAGTTCCAGCTCAATACTGTCAATATAAAAGGCAATACAAAAACGAAGGATCATGTGATCCGGCGTGAGCTCTATACGGTTCCCGGCGACATGTTCAGCCGCAAAAACGTTGTGCGCAGCATCAGGGAACTCAGCATGCTGAACTACTTTGACCCGGAGCAGATAACGCCAGATATCGAGCCTAACCCCGACAACAACACGGTTGATTTGACCTATAATGTCTCTGAAAAGCAAACAGACACCTTCAATGCTTCTGTCGGCTATAGCGGCAGCGGTGTTACCGGTGCCCTGGGAGTCACCTTTAATAACTTCTCACTGAAGGATATTTTTGATTCTGAAGCCTACCGCCCGCTGCCGCATGGTGATGGGCAACAACTTGGCTTCCAGTGGCAATTCGGCAGCTACAATTACAACACCCTCAGTCTCAACTTTACTGAACCATGGGCGTTCGGCGGACCAACAGCAGTGGGTTTTACAGCTTTTAAAACCCATAGTGCCTATGACTATACCAATGATAACATAGATAACCCGACCATCATCGACCAGTACGGCACAACGCTTTCCGTCGGCAGGCGCCTTACTTGGCCTGACGATTACAGCTCCATCAACCTGAGACTGAAATACCTGCACAGCAGGGGCGGATTTCTTAGTTTTGTTGATTTTATTGACCAAAACGCGCCAGATCAGGCTGATGAGTTTTCTTCAACGCTCACGCTTACCCGGAACAGCATCGACAATCCTGTCTATCCTCGAAAGGGCAGCAAAAATTCAATTACCGGGCAACTTGCTGGCGGACCTTTGCCAGGAACAGTTGATTTTTACAAATTTACGGGGAGCTCAAGCTGGTATCTTCCTGTTACAAAAAACCTTGTCCTGAACATCTCGACATTGCACGGCTATCTCTCCACTTTCAGTGACACTGATTACATACCATACACGGAATATTTCTATATGGGGGGCACCGGAATGTCTTCCTTGCCTACCGTTCCGCTGAGAGGGTACGACGACAGAAGCCTCGGCTCAAAACTTGGAACCAGCTCTACCACCGGCTTGTATTCCGGCAAGATATACTCGAAGTTCTCCTCGGAACTGCGTTATCCGCTTACCATGTCACAGGCCGTGAGCATTTATGCGCTGACATTCGTTGAAGCTGGCAATCTCTGGCAAAACGTGCATGCCGTCAATTTTTCTGACCTGAAAAAATCTGCGGGACTTGGACTGCGTCTCTACCTTCCCATTATCGGCCAAATCGGCCTTGATTACGGCTACGGGTTTGATGCAGTGGAAAGCATTCCAGCCAAAACCAAACAGGGATGGAATTTTATGTTCAGTTTCGGCACGGCAACTGATTAGAGTTTTTTACGATTTGCTTTTAAGCCGGGATATTTCATCACGGATTTTGGCTGCTTCTTCGTAGTTTTCATTGGTTATAGCCTCACTGAGAGAGGCCTGAAGTTCTTCAAGCAAGGTGTCGGTGGTGGGTATACCGCCGACCATCTCTTCAGGATCCCGCGCCAGATCCTCCTCGCCCTCCTCTTTCTGCTCCTCCCTGATTCCAGCCTCGTTCATAATCTCTTCTGTTACAAAAAGCGGTGCATGAAAACGTACTGCAATGGCAATAGCATCGCTGGGACGCGCATCAATTTCATGCACTTCACCGTTCACCTCACAGATAACCTTGGCATAAAATGTCTCATTATGCAGTTCATCAATAATGATTTCATTGACATGCAGATGAAAAGCATCAGCAATATTTTTGAAAAGATCGTGAGTAAAGGGACGCGGCGGCTTTATGTTTTCAAGTTTCAGGGCAATTGCCTGAGCTTCAAAACCGCCAATAATAATCGGCAGCTTTCGTTTTCCCTCCAGCTCATAGAGGATGAGGGCATAAGCTCCATTGGTATGGGGGCTTGTCGAAAGCCCGAGAATATCCACCTGCAGTTTACGCATGAGATACAATAAATTAACGTTACGGCAAAACAATAAAACAACCAGACCATTCCCAACAACTCCCACAGAGATTTAAACACTAAAGTAGTACTAATCATTTCCTCTTCAAAAATTCCTGTAAGGTATCGAGCAATTTAGGCAACACAAGGTAAACATCACCAACAATCCCGTAATCAGCCACATCAAAAATCGGTGCATGGCAGTCTTTGTTAATGGCAACCACCGTACCGGCTGACCCGATGCCTGCGAGATGCTGAAGTGAGCCTGATATACCGAATGCAAAGTAAAGCGCAGGGGCCACAGTTTTACCCGTCTGGCCTATCTGTTCGCAATGAGGACGCCACCCTTCATCCACAACAGGCCGGCTCGCTCCTACAGCGCCACCAAGAAGCAAGGCAAGCTGCTCAAGTAGAAAAAAACCATCTGCACCATCCATTCCTCTGCCACCGGCAACAATAATTCCAGCCTCGGCAATATCCAGCCCTCCTTCGCGCATCATAATCCGGCGAACCACTGGAAAGAGTGCCTCTCTGGAAAAGCTGTCTGGCTTAAGAGTAATAAAGGTGATGTGGCCTCTGGCATGAGAAATGGCAGGAGTTGCAAATGAAGAGATGGAATAAATCCTGAGCCTCCTTTCAGGAAGAAATGAAGCCACGGCAGAGCCAGAATAGAGCAATCTGACACAACCACCATTGTGCCAGGCAGCATCGGACATAGGACACCCCGAAAGCAATGAAGCCTTAAGACGCACGGAGAGTTTGGGGGCAAGCTCACGGCTGAGTATTGTATCAGCAAAAAAAAGAGTGGTGCAAGCCTCTCGCCTCAACATATCAATAACAAGACTGGCATAGTGCTCTGGATTGTACAACGCCAAACCCTCTTCACTTGCATGGTAAATAACTCCCTCCCCGGCAATATAACCGTCAAGTTGTTTAAGATCGGCTGGGCCAGCAAGGATGCCGAATACTGCAGAATCTCCCTGTTCAGCGGCAAGTTCCTGGACTCTGTTCCATGTCTTGATGGAAGCTTTTTTTATAGTGCCCCCCCTCTGTTCCAGAAATACAAGAAATTTGTTCATCGCGACGCAGGCCATATATTTTACGCGCTCAAATGAGAGCGCCTTCCTCGTGAAGACGGTGGATCAGCTCGTTTTCGTCAGACACAAATTTGCATTTTTTTTTTCTTTCACGAGGCTTAATAGCAGTTAAGACAACATAAGGTGTCTCCTGGATAGTAAGCGGGAAGAAATCAATTGTTTTTTTCCTCGCATCCAAAATCGCTTTGATTGAACTTTTGCGGGGAATATTCAACCCTTTTTCTGCACTGAGTAGTGCTGGATATTTAACTTCGATGCATTCAGTCCCACCTTCAATTTCTCGTTCAACGAGAAGGCTTTCGGCGGAAGTTATGAGAGCAGTAATGCCGCTGACAAATGCCATACCAAGCAGTTCTGCAAGCATAGGTGGAACCTCTCCAGTTTGAAAGTCGGTTGATTGCTTGCCGCAAAAAACAAGATCGGGCAAGGCTTCAGCATAAAAAGTGGAAATAACCCGGCTCAGCGCCAGTGCGGTTTGACAGGAATCGGACACCTGGGTCTCACTCAACAGAACAGCCCTGTCTGCCCCCAGTGCCAAGGCTTTGCGAAGCATCGCTTTTGCAGAAGCAGGCGCAACGCTGAAAACAGTCACAACACTTCCCTTAAAACGCTCCTTAAGTCGCACCGCTTCTTCAAGGGCATACTCATCATAAGGGTTCATCACCTCATTGACTCTGGTGAGATCAATGGCACCATCAACGTCAAATCTGATAATCGATGCGGTATCGGGTACCTGGCAGACACATACAGCAATATTCATAGAGAGATTCTCCTGATTGCCAACGCTGACGCAGAACCAGAAAAGCCGCTTTTCTGCGGCTTTTCTGAAAAACAAGTGCCCGAGAGGAGATTCGAACTCCTACACCTTTCGGCGCTACCCCCTCAAGATAGTGTGTCTACCAATTTCACCACTCGGGCTTGTCTTATTACTGAATGCTTCTATACACCCAGTGAGAATAGAAGGACTCGAACCTTCGACCCTCTGCTTAAAAGGCAGATGCTCTACCGACTGAGCTATATTCTCAACCTAAAAATAGGTACATGAGTACCGGAACTTACTTATTCTGGTATCTCTGGCGCTTCTTGTGCCTGTTCTTACGACGCATCTTTTTACGCTTGTGTACCGCCATCTTATGACGTTTTCTCTTTTTTCCGCAGGGCATATAGTAAGTGTCTTTCCTCTTGTTTTAAAGGCAGATAATATAGGAAGTTTTTTCAAACCTGCAAACCTTTTCGGCAAGATCAGGCATTCATGTATTTAAAAAACTCCTTATTATCCTTTGTGTCCGCCATTTTCTCGCGCATAAACTCCATACATTCAATCGGGTTCTTGTCGGCAAGATACTTTCTGAGAAGCCATGTCCTGGAAAGCTCTTCCTGTGAAAAGAGCAGCTCCTCTTTACGAGTGCTGGATCGGAGAATATCGATAGAAGGAAATATCCTGCGCTCGGAAAGCCTGCGATCAAGCAGAAGTTCCATATTACCTGTCCCCTTAAACTCCTCAAAAATAACATCATCCATACGCGAACCGGTGTCGATAAGGGCTGTGGCAATAATGGTGAGGCTGCCGCCTTCCTCAATATTGCGGGCTGCCCCAAAAAAACGTTTTGGCTTGGTAAGCGCATTGGCATCAATACCTCCCGAAAGAATTTTTCCAGAATGAGGTATGATGGTATTGTGTGCCCTTGCAAGCCTGGTAATGGAATCGAGCAGTACAACCACGTCCCTTCCGACCTCCACAAGCCGCTTGGCCTTTTCAAGCACCATGTCGGCCACAAGGACATGACGTTCAGGATCCTCATCGAAGGTTGAACTGACAACCTCTGCGGGGACACTGCGCGCCATATCAGTCACCTCTTCAGGGCGCTCATCGATAAGAAGAACTATAAGGTAAACCTCAGGATGATTCTTGATGATCGCATTGGCAATCATCTGCAGAAGCATGGTCTTGCCGGTTTTCGGCTGAGCCACAATCAATCCTCTCTGCCCTTTGCCTATCGGTGTAAAAATATCCATGATACGGCCACAAGCTTCAGTCTGTTTGGTCTCAAGCTTGAGCCGTTCATGGGGAAACAGAGGAGTTAGATTTTCAAAATATGGCCTCTCTCTTGTAATTTCAGGATCATTGCCATCAATCGTATTGATTTTAAGCAGCGCAAAAAAACGCTCACCTTCCTTGGGAGCCCGTACCTGTCCGGATACCGTGTCTCCTGTACGCATATTGAAACGCTTGATCTGCGAGGGGGAGACATATATATCGTCCGGGGAAGAGAGATAGTTATAGTTGGCTGAACGTAAAAAACCGTAGCCTTCCGGTATCACCTGCAGAACGCCGGTGTTGACCATGACATTTCCGCTATCAGAATCGGTATTCTTCTGCGACTGGGCTTCAATAATCTTGAAAATCAGCTCTTCCTTGCGCAAGCCAGCAGCCATAACCCCCTGCTCTCTGGCTAACGTATGCAACTCAGAAACCTTCTTTTTCTGGAGCATATTAATGTCCAGGCCTTTAAAACTTGAATTGTTCGACATTGTATTTAATTGTATTCAACGCTTGTTTTTAAAAAAGCTATAGAAAAAGGAGGGCAACCACATCACCCCTGCATGGTGCTTCCACCATGATGATCAATGCCGCGAACCATTAACGGGAATTACCTTTAACGCTTTATCATGCAACATGAAAGCATAAAATGAAGATGACAGGGGAAGAATATCTATAATTGAAAATGGGATAATCGCAACAAGAAACCATGAATAAGGGATGCCCCCTACGCACACGAACAATTTCTGTAGTTGAAGTAAGATATAAAAAATTTCCATAAAAAAGAGTAGTTCAGATACCGGCAGCAATAATGTCGCCAGCCAGATAAAAAGAGCCCGTCACAAGAATCAGGTCGCTTATGCCAGCTTTTTTCCGCAAATAGCCCAGTCCCTCTCTCCCATTGCTGAAAACCGCTGCCTCCGCGCCCTCGTTATGACACAATAAGCCAAGAAGTTCAGCCGGAACACTTCGTTCGGATGGGATATTGACCAAAACAAAAGTGCATTCAAGACGGAGAAGATCGCGAACAATCGTCCGGGCATCCTTGTCCGAAGCAAGACCGAGCATGACATACACTCGATGAAAGAGGTGGCGGAAGGAACAAAGTGTATTGACCGTCTCCCGCATACCATCAGGATTATGCGATACATCAAGCAGTAGTGTCGGAGAAACTCCAACCTTTTCAAGCCTTGCCCTGTACCCCGTCTGCAATAAGCACTCCAGACCCGAATAAATATGTTCTGCCGCAATTCCCGCATCTTCAGCAACCATAACGGCGAGAGAGACATTGGTGGCATGAAATGAACCGGTCAGCGGAACTTTCAGTGCCGGGTAGTTTCTGGACGCCGTCCTGACCTCAAGCTCAAGCATTCCCAGCTCTGCGGAAACAATCCTGTACCTTGAATCTGTTCCGGCAAGAAAAAGTGGTGCCTGGCACGATTCGGCCATTCTCTGTATCGGAAGGAGGGCTTCCTGCTCAGAAACGGCAGTGAATACCCTGCACCCTTTTTTGATAATGGCCGCTTTTTCAGCCGCAATCAGGGGAAGAGTCCCGCCCAGCCACTCTGTATGATCCAGCCCGATAGTTGGTATCACCACGCAGAATGAATCGACCACATTGGTTGCATCAAGTCGTCCACCCATACCGGTTTCGATAATGGAAACTTCAACCCCTTCATCGGCAAACCAGGCAAAAGCAATCGACGTGGTCGCCTCAAAGAAGGTAGAATGATTGTCGATAATGGCATCCCTGAATAATGTGCAGAAGTGCGCAACTTTCTCACGCGGAATCTGCTCTCCATTGATACGAATTCGTTCTGTAAAATCAACCAGATGAGGAGAGGTGTAGAGTGCTGTTTTTTTGCCGCTTGCTTTAAAGATCGAAGCAAGTGACGCAGCAACGGTTCCTTTCCCGTTAGTTCCGGCAATATGAACAACCCTGCCTATTCGCTTCTGTGGCGAATCGTGAAGATCAAGCAGTGCACGAACACGCTCAAGGCCCGGCTTAATACCAAACCGGTGCAAAGGGTAAAGAAAATCAAGAGCTTCCTGGTAGGTCACCGCTAAATGCTAACTATTATGAATTGAAACGAGCGCTGATTTGACCACCTCTTCGACAGTGAGTCCCATGTTTTGATCAAGAATAGTGATAACTGCTTTTTGAACAGTAATTCTCGAAAACCCGAGCGTTACAAGGGCATTGATGGCATCATCCCGCAACCGGTTTGTCTCAAGGGATACCGGGGCTGCCATTCCACCAACTGGAGTAAGTTTGAGGATTTTATCCCTCAATTCAAGAATAATCCTTGCCGCAGTTTTTTTCCCAACACCAGAGATACCGTAAAGTCGATCTGGCGCATTGGCAAGAATAGCTTCATGGACATCCTGCACCTGTAATCCAGAAAGAACCGCAAGCGCAAGCTTTGGCCCTACACCAGTTGCAAGTAACAGCAAGCGGAAGAGCTGGCGCTCCTCTTCGGATGAAAAGCCGTAGAGTTGCAGGGCATCCTCCCTGACGTAAAGATGTGAATAAAGAAGCACCTCACTCCCCTGTTCGGGAAGGTGGCGGTTTGTGGTTGCGGAAATCAGAAACCGGTAAGCAACACCGGCGACATCAACAACTGCCTCTTCAGGCAAGACTGAAACCAGCCTGCCGCGAAAATATGCAAACATGAAAAAAGGTATGGAAATCCGAACCGAAATGGTTATTCAGTCCGGATGTCAGACATTGAAGGTCAATCGTGGCCTTGCCAGCACACTGACTACTCTTGGCCAGCCTTCACGTAATTGTTCAAAAGACGTGTCAACTGTGACTTCTTGCGAGATGCTTTATTGGCATGTATATAATTTTTTACCCCAAGGCGATCAAGCTTCTGAACAGCCGATCGATAGGCTACTTCGACCACAACCTTGTCAGCACTGGTATCAATCAGCTTCTGCATGGTTTTTACAAGAACTTTTAGCTCTTTTTTCCTTGATCTGTTCCTGGCATTTCTTCTTTCTGACTGCCGCAGTCTTTTTTCAGCCGATTTGTGTAAAGGCATATACGCTTATTAGTATAAATATTAGTTGAATAACAAAAGACCTTCAATATAAAAGAAACAAATTAAAAGGCAAGCAGGAAAAAACAGGAACGTTAAAGAGACACTTTTTTCCACCGAGAGTGATTCCTGTGCCGACATCTCTCCCCTTCTCTCATCCCATTTAAATCGCAGTAGAAATGCCGGTTACCTGACAGCTTCGCACCAAAACTTATGTGACTGTTTCTGTCGGAAGTGCTTTCAGCTCCAGAGAGCCACCCTGTAATCGGCAAATAGCCGGGGATGGTCATACAACCAGTTCCCACCCCACCGTCTCCAACTAAACCCCTGACGCTTACGCGCTCGCATCAAATGACTTCAACAAATCGTACCAGTAACTTCCGTTTGCATTCTTATCTACAGACAAGATATTGCTGAAACAGGACAATAAATAAAAGATCGGCAAATGAATTCATAATGCAGGATTGTGTACATCAAGGAGGTAGTCGACGAGGTCGAGGCAATGTGTTCGGTCGGCAGGGGTGGCTCGTTTTTGGAGGATGGTGAATGGTGCCGAGGTTGGCAATCTGGCAGATTGATCGGCAGTTGGCGCGGAGGGGGATACATGAATAAAAGAAAATCTCTTTCAATTTCTCATTACATTGCGATTGTGGTAGAGTGCCACACGCGCCTCGCTTGACAATGAGATTTATTTGTAATTTTTTTCAAAAACTCACTTTCAATACCCGCATAAAATAACATCTCTTTCAATAGAATAAAACGTTATAGCGAAATAGCACAATCATAATGTCATGAAATATTCGGAAGCAAGGCAGGGAAGAGTCTTTATCATCAGGCTCGAAGACGGGGAGGTTGTACACGAGAAAATTGAGCAGTTCGTGAGGGATCATAGCATCGAGCGTGCCTCGTTCTTTGCCGTCGGTGGGGCCGACAAGGGAAGCGTGCTTGTTGTTGGCCCTGAAGATAGTCGCACATTCCCGATCAACCCGATGACCCACGAACTGTACGATGCCCATGAAATCACAGGCACTGGTACAATTTTTCCGGATGATAACGGTAATCCTGTACTCCATGCCCACTTCGCTTGCGGCAGGGAAGAAAACACAGTTACCGGCTGCATCCGCACCGGGGTAAAGGTCTGGCAGGTGATGGAGATTGTTCTGATTGAGCTGCTTGAGAACACTGCAACCCGTCAGCTTGATCCCCACACCGGCTTTAAACTGCTTATACCCTGAATTGTTGTATTACCGCCCTCTTCCTGGCCTTTCAGACCACCGTTTCGACATACTGTTAGCGGAGGGTTTTGGCCCGGGATGACCAGAGTTACCTCGGCCCTGCTGTTTTGGGGCTTTCACCGGGTTATGATCAATCAGGGGAAAAGAGTGATCATCAATAACATGAATTTTCTTTTCGATCAGTTTTTCAATATCGCGCAGATACTCTTTCTCTTCAGCATCACAAAATGAAAGTGCCGTACCTTTTGCCCCGGCCCGGCCTGTTCTCCCTATACGGTGAACATAAGTTTCAGATATATTGGGCATTTCGTAATTGATCACATACTCCAGATCATCAACATCGATACCTCGTGCCGCAATATCGGTTGCCACCAGGATCCTTGTTGCCTGCGACTTGAAATTTGTCAGAGCTCGTTGACGGGCATTCTGCGCCTTGTTGCCATGTATCGCCTCTGCCTTGATATGGTGCCTCTCCAGCAATTTTACCACTTTATCGGCACCATGCTTCGTCCGAGTGAAGACCAGGGCCGTCTTGATGCTTTTGTCTTGCAGAATATCAACCAGAAGAGCGCTTTTATTACCCTTGTCCACAAAGTAGATAGATTGATTAATAATATCCACCGTTGAAGAGACTGGCGTCACCGAAACCTTTGACGGATTATGCAGAATGGTGGCGGCAAGCTTGACAATTTCGGGCGGCATGGTGGCTGAAAAGAAGAGTGACTGCCGCTTTTTTGGCACCAGTGCCAGGATTTTTTTGACATCGTGAATAAAGCCCATGTCGAGCATACGGTCGGCTTCATCGAGCACCAAAATCTCCACATCACGCAGATTCAGAAACCCCTGATTGAGCAGATCAAGCAACCGTCCGGGAGTGGCAATCAAAATATCAACACCTTTTATGAGCGTAGCTGTCTGGGGGTTCTGATTGACACCTCCAAAAATCACCGTGTTGAGGAGCCCCGAATGACGGCCGTACGCCTTAAAACTCTCTCCTATCTGAATGGCCAGCTCTCTTGTTGGCGTTACAACCAGGCTCCGTATTTTTCTCTTTCTGTCATAAACTTTGTTGGCTCCAAGCAACTGCAGGATGGGAATAGCAAATGCTGCCGTTTTTCCAGTTCCCGTTTGGGCACAACCAAGCAGGTCGGTGCCTTGTAATATTATTGGTATCGCTTCTGCCTGTATCGGGGTCGGGGTGGTATAACCCTCTTCCTGCAGCGCCTTCAAGATTGGTTCAATGATGTTCAGTGACTCGAATTGCATATCGTATAGTATAATTATTGGACGAAAGGGTAATAAGACATAATCGGTCAGGGTTTACCCGAAACCCACGCTGGCACATACTTCCATGCGCTCTTCATTTCACGGTTATGGACCCGCCATAGAGGATCGTGCTGTTGAACGAGAGCCCAGAAGGAATGGGCATGGTTGAGATGAACCGTATGGCAAAGCTCATGAACCATGATGTGCCGGATAAGGTAGTCCGGCAAAAAAAGCAGCTTGGTATTCAGCGTTATCACCCTCCCGAAAGTGCAACTTCCCCAGCGAGAGTGCTGGAGACGAACCTTCGCTTCAGCATAGTCAAATTCAAGGGATGCTGCAAGTTTTTCCAACGAAGGAAGAAGAAGCATCCCGGCCCTATGCTTCAACCAAGAAAAGAGAAGCTTACGGCAAACCACCTCATTGGCCACGTCACCGGAAAGAAGCAGGCTGGTGGGCGATAGCTCCTCAATATCACCATCAGCAATCGCGGTCGTCTGCTTATACTCCACCTCCCACGCTTCATCATAATGGGGAAAGAAAACCGCACAGGGCAATCCATTACCTGTCGCAGTAAGAGGCTCCAGACGATGCGCATCAAGCTGCACCATCGTCTTCAGTATCCACAACTCATGCCGCTGAAGCAGCGCCGGGATCTGCGTCTTCTGAAACCCTTCAGGCAACACGACAATAAGCCCCTCATGAGGAGTTATCTTCAATCGTGCATATTTTGCCCTTGGACTCACCTTTACAGTATAGGGTGGAGAAAAATTCCCTTTTTCAGGATTATGCGACAAAATACTCCTCAACCAAGCGCACCCTGTAAATCTGCAACAAGATCGTCACCATCCTCAATACCCACCGAAAGCCTTATAATCGCATCGGTGATCCCCGCCGCATCACGATGCTCCTTATCCATCGAAGCATGGCTCATGGTTGCCGGATGCTCAATCAACGACTCCACTCCTCCGAGACTTTCGGCAAGCGCAAAGAGCTTCGTGCCTGTCAGCACCCGGTTGACATCCTCAATAGTACCATCAAGCTCAAACGAAACCATGCCACCAAAACTCTTCTGCTGCTTTTTGGCAAGCTCATGCTGAGGATGGTTAATGAGACCAGGATAAAAAACCCGCATTACCTTCGGATGCTGCTCCAAGAACTGTGCGACCATAAGCGCATTGATCTCATGCTCTCTCATGCGAACCACCAGTGTCTTGATTCCACGAAGCACCAGCCAGCAGTCGAAAGGCTGGGCACAGGTGCCAAGCGCATTCACGGTAAATTTCAGCTTCGCATCAAGTTCTTCACTGTTCGACAGTACGGCGCCACCAACCACATCGGAGTGGCCATTCAGGTACTTTGTTGTTGAATGCACCACAATGTCAGCACCAAGTTCAAAGGGCTTCTGCCCATAAGGAGAGAGAAAGGTGTTATCAACAATCGTCAAAAGGCCACGCTCTTTGGCAAGCGCCGCCACTTCGGCAATATCAATAAGGTTCAGGAGTGGATTGGAGGGGGTCTCAACCCAGACCGCTTTGGTGCGCTCATTGACAAAAGGGAGAATATCTTCGGCCCTCTGCATATTCACAAAATGAACCTTGATACCAAAATGCTCCTCAACCGTCTTCATCAATCTGGATGTACCACCATAGCAATCATCGGTGCAGATAATCTCATCACCGAAATGGAAAATACTCAATGTCGAGGTAATCGCAGCCATGCCAGTGGTAACAGCTACCGCTGAAGAACACCCTTCAAGAGCACAGAGATTGTCTTCGAGTGCCTTACGGGTGGGATTGCCGCTTCTGGTGTAGTCAAATCCCCGATGCTTGCCAATATCCTCAAACACAAAGGTTGAAGACTGGTAAATCGGGGTCATAATAGCACCGTAAGCCTTGTCGGGGCCTACACCGGCATGGATCGTGTCGGTCTGAAAACTCATAAACAGCTCGTTTGAAAAAATGAAAGATATAATACAATAATTTTATTACGGAATCAATTACTACGGATCGCTTATTCCTGCGCAATCACGATGGGATATTGCAAGAGGCAACTAACTATAATCCTGTCATTTCGAGCATCAGCGAGAAATCTTGCTTATTGCGCTATAAGATTTCTCCTCACTTCGTTCGTCGAAATGACAAGGTGATTCTCTAATCCTCGTCAATAGCAGCTTTTTTGAGCGGTGCGTAGATGTACTTGTTCATGGACTCTTTCAGTGCCCCAATCTGTTCGGCGATGCCACGATACTCCTTGAGCAGGTTCTCTGAAAAGCGTTGCATTTCCCCGGTCATCTGCTTCTGGAGAGCCGCATTATCCTCCCTGTCTTTTTCGGTAGGTGCAAAAGAGAGGTCGGTATAGACGCTTTTCTCAAAGGCTGCCTGTTTGAACTCAATCGCCTTCAAGCGCATCTGGATGTCGATAAGCCTCGGCATAGGCTCGTTGATGATGGGATAGTAAGTCTTGCGCAGCATCATGACCGCCCCCATGAGCTGTTGTTCCAACTCTTTATCTCGGAGATAGATCCCCACCCTCACAACGGAAAGTTTGACATCCAGATAGAACCTCTTGTCCTCTTTGTACATCAACAAAATATTGCTTGCGGAGGGCACACTCATCGTGTAGTCAAACACCATCGCCTGGAGAAAGTCTTCCCAGGTCTCCACGGCTATCCGGAAGGCGACAAGCTCTCCCCGCTCCTCCTGCCGAATCTCAGACTTGATCTGTAATGATGCCTTTGCAATCTCCTCAAACCGCCCGGCAATTCCCTCTATCCGCTTTTCGAGAAAAATCTTCAATAAATACAAGCCGAAGGCAACAACAACGATCACGATCGGTGTGCTTTGAAAAAACTCCAGAAACTCTTTCGGATTCATCGGAACACTCCCTGTGATAATTTTTATTTGCAGTTGAGGTGGATCCCGTCTTTTAAACCATCCTCAATTCGATATAGTGTTTGACTTTTTCCCAGCCGGGGAAAAGTTTCAGAGGGCCAGCATAGAGCAAAACACCACTTCGCAAAGCTATATCCGCATCACTGCGCAACCCTGTGCTGGTCTCTCACGCATTTCATATGCTCCCCTACCGAGGCATTGGAAGTGGAATCCCACGAGCTACTGAGGCATGGCCCTATATTGAACTGATCGATGATCGGCGCGGCAATCAGTTCAAGACCATCATCAAGCGGGTCACATAGCTGTTCTCTCAGACTCGCCTGAAGCTCAGACAGGAGAGCTGCCAAGTCCATAGGCATCATTACAAAATGCGACCAATTTATCGTGACAGGCCATTAACTCGGGAGTCGCCGTAAACATTTCGGTAAAGAATAGTGTGAGTCGGTCCGCATCCTCTTCATATTCATGATTCACGGCATTGCGTATTTCGCAAATCATCTTCCAGCACTCTACCGATTCCAGCACGCCCAACTTTTCCATAAAAGCCAGTACAGAACCAAAGCGCTCCACGTCAACCTCTTCCTCAATGGCCACAGCCCTCATGGTCTTGCCCAGATGCTCCTGAAATTCACTGAACCTGACACGAAAAGCTGCAAGCATTTCGTGCTGATCCATGCTCATGACCTGCCAATTCGTAACAGGAAAAATTTCACTGCACCTGTCAAAAGAGTGCACAAGATACTGGCGCATACGCTGCAAATGATTCAACTGCCTTGCTATGAGTCGCAAATGCTCCGTCATAATTGAACCCCCTGCTTTTTTGCGATTTTATAAATTGGCTTATCCTTGACATGGTCATTGACGACCAAATCAACATGCAGATCCAGACTCTCTTCGATAGCCATTTTGCACCGCAATTCTGCCATCAGGTTATTGCTCTGTCTCGTCTCGATATATAAATCCACATCACCGCATCGACGTGTATCGTCAACACGCGAGCCAAACAGCCTCACCGACGTTCTGCAGGGTTGCCTGAAGTATGCATTGCAGCTGTATGTCGCTGAGTCTCATTGAGTGTTTCCTCGTCCTTTTACATGTACCAACATGGACAATCTCGCAGTATAGGCAAAACGGAGCTGTTTGTCAACCAGCATGAGTCACAGGGAACCCTTCTGTAGAGTTGATACGCACCGAAGTAAAAAGCTGTGGTGACAGATACCAAAAAAGTTTATCACTCCAGTATTCTGTTTTTTTCAGCATATTTTTTTCAATCTTATGTACTGCACAGCAACAATGATCAATGAAAGCATATAAAATAACAACCCGCTAATCCCCCCCAAAGAACAGCCGATAGTATTCGGTATCTTTTGATAGTCTAAATGGATAAACTGGTTTCAACTAACCGGCTTTTGGTGGATTTGTTACACCGCTTTCACCTCAAATCCATACTTGAGGTAGCTGATCATGGGATTTTTAGCCTTGACATTTTCACTCCATACAGGCTCTTGATGGCTGATGGCAATGATTTCCTGTTTACTGACAGTAGAAAACCGCTCTGCCGTTTTTGTTAATGAACTCATCTCTTCGTGTGACAGAACCCCTGCTTTGCTGGTTTGCTCCGATGCCTGTAAAAAGGTCTCCCCAACTCCACCATTGCTGAACTCTTTACGTTCTACAAGACCGGAAATGCCGGGCAACTGATCTCTTCCTCAATGGCCACTGCCCTCATGGTCTTGCCCAGATGCTCCTGAAATTCACTGAACCTGACTCGAAAAGCAGCTAACATTTCGTGCTGCTCCATGCTCATGGCCTGCCAATTCGTAACGGGCAAAATTTGTCTGCACCTGTGAAAAGAGTGCGCAAGATACTGGCGCATACGCTGCAAATGATTCTCCAAACTTTCTTGAAGAAATCTTCGTTCTTTTTTAACTTGAAGTCCAACTTTAAACTGTTGAAAGATGATAGAGATCACCAGCACAGAATTACGCAGAAACTTAAGCAAGTACTTCGATATAGCATTAGAGAAAAAAGAGATTGTCCTTGTGCGCTTCAAAAATAAGGGGACATTTGCCTTGACCCCTGAGCCAAAAAATGGTCATCATCGCAAGAAAACAGGCTCGCGTGACAGCTCTTTTGATCAGCCCGATCTTCAGCAAATCATCAAAGAGGCCGAAGCAGATTTTACTGCTGGCAGACACACCATGATTAAGTACCCCAATAATATATGGGAAAGTTTACTGTAGCGCTTTCGACTCAATCAAAAAAAGAGTTGCTTGCCATTCAGAAACAGAGCAATAATGCACTTACGAGAAAGGTAAATCAGTTATTCCTTGAGTTATCTGAACACCCTGCCGTCGGAACTGGCAAACCAGAACTCCCGAAAGGCGATCATTCAGGGTATTGGTCCAGAAGGCTGAACAAAAAAGATCGGATTTCATTCACATTGACGACACCATAATGCTGGTCTACGTCATCTCCATGCAAGGTCATTACTGCGACAAGTAACATTCCCCCCAGGCCACAACTCTCGCAACCAACGTTTTTTTCCTTGTCTCCTTTCCTGCACGGTCAGACTTGCAGCATCACCACTCCTCATGAGAGAACGCAGCGCACGGCGGACCGGCT
>SESH01078188.1_pt1 | contig 25593 bp, 19 predicted proteins | sample 3171561 | NCBI WGS metagenome assembly SESH01 (sample SAMN10866947, study PRJNA518727) | freshwater metagenome | biome: subpolar coniferous forest; feature: holomictic lake; material: water; isolation source: holomictic Lake 442 2011 16.5 m and 2014 13 m | place: Canada: near Kenora, Ontario
GCGAAGTCGGGGCAGGTCTTCGACTCCATCAACCCGGCCACCGAGCGGAAGCTGGCCGAGCTGGCGCGGGCCGGGACGGCCGACGTGAACGCCGCCTACGCCGCGGCCCAGCGGGCGTTCGACACCCCCTGGGGACGGATGCCCGGGCGCGAGCGCGCCAAGTACCTCTTCCGCATCGCGCGGCTGCTGCAGGACCGGGCCCGCGAATTTGCGGTCGCGGAGACAATGGACGGGGGCAAGCCGATCAAGGAGTCGCGCGACTTCGACGTGCCGATGGCGGCGGCGCATTTCTTCTATCACGCGGGCTGGGCGGACAAGCTCGACTACGTGGCCCCCGGCCGCCGGGTCGCGCCGCTGGGGGTGGTGGGGCAGGTGATCCCGTGGAATTTCCCGCTGCTAATGTGCGCGTGGAAACTCGCGCCGGCCCTGGCGATGGGCAACTGCGTGGTGCTGAAGCCGGCCGAAACGACCTCGATCACCGCGCTGAAGCTGGCGGAGATCATCCAGGACGCCGACCTGCCGCCCGGCGTGGTGAACATCGTGACGGGGGCGGGCGAGGTGGGCGCCGCGGTCCTGGGCCACCGGACCGCGGCGAAGGTCGCGTTCACCGGCTCGACCGAGGTGGGGAAGAGCATCATGCGGTCGCTGGCGGGCACCGACCAGAAGATGACCCTGGAACTGGGCGGCAAGGCCGCGAACATCATCTTTGACGACGCGCCGCTGGACCAGGCGGTCGAGGGCGTGATCAACGGCATCTTCTTCAACCAGGGGCACGTCTGCTGCGCCGGCTCGCGCCTGCTGGTGCAGGAGTCCATCGCCGGCCGGGTGCTGGCGAAGCTCAAGCAGCGCCTGCAGGTGCTGCGGGTGGGCGACCCGCTGGACAAGAACACGGACATCGGCGCGATCAACTCGCGGGAGCAGCTGCGCAAGATCACGGCGCTGGTCCAGGCCGGCGTGCGGGAAGGGGCCGAGCTGTACCAGCCGGCGTGCGCGCTGCCGGCGCGGGGCTGGTATTTCCGCCCCACGCTCTTTTCCGGGGTGACGATGAGCCAGCGCATCGCGCGCGAGGAAATTTTCGGCCCGGTGCTCTCGATCCTGACCTTCCGCACGCCCGAGGAGGCGGTGGAGAAGGCCAACAACACGGCCTACGGGCTCAGCGCCGGGGTGTGGACGGACAAGGGCGCGCGGATCCTGAAGCTGGCGACGGAGCTGAAGGCCGGCGTGGTCTGGGCCAACACCTACAACAAGTTCGACCCCGCCTCGCCCTTCGGCGGCTACAAGGAGAGCGGCTTCGGCCGCGAGGGCGGCCGCCAGGGCCTGCTCGACTATTGCCGTCTGGCCTGAGGCCACCCGCCGCCGCCCCCATGTCCACGCACCCCACCTCGGCCGGCCCTGCGGCCCCCGGCCCGGCCCTTTTCCCATGAGCAGACTTCCCATCACCAAAACGCCCAAGGTCTATGTCGGCGGCGCCTTCATCCGCTCGGAGAGCGCGCGCGTGTTTCCGCTCCGGGACGCGGCCGGGGCTTTTTTCGCCCACATCCCGCAATGCACGCGCAAGGACCTGCGCAACGCGATCGAGGCGGCGGCCGCGGCCGGCCCGGGCTGGGCGAAGCGCACGGCCTACAACCGCGGCCAGATCCTCTACCGGCTGGCGGAGATGCTGGAGGCCCGGTCCGCCGAGCTGGCGGCGGCGCTGCTGGTGGGGGTGAAGGCCACGCCCCGCGCGCGGGCGGCGGCGGCGCGGGAAGTCGCGGCGACCATCGACCGGATCATTTATTATGCCGGCTGGGCGGACAAGTATGAGCAGCTCCTGGGCAGCGTGAACCCCGTGGCGGCGCCGTATTTCAACTTCACGGTCACCGAACCGATGGGCGTGGTGGGGGTGCTGGCGCCCGCCACCCCGGCGCTCCTGGGCCTGGCGTCGCTCCTCGCCCCGGCGATCGTCAGCGGCAACACGGTCGTGGCGCTGGCCTCGGAGAGTCAGCCGTATCCCGCGATCCTCCTCGGGGAGATGCTGGCCACCAGCGACCTGCCGGGTGGCGTGGTCAACCTGCTCACCGGGTTTCGCCGGGAGCTGGTGCCGACCTTTGCGACCCACACCCATCTCCGCGCCCTCAGCGGGGTTGCCACGGCCGGGGAGCGCCGGGCACTGCGGCTGGGCGCGGCGGAGAGCGTGAAGCGCACGCGGCTGCGGGCGGCCGAGGACCGGATCGACTGGTACGCCGCGGACGCGCAGAGCCTCGCGGCGGTGGGCGACACGCTGGAGTACAAGACCACCTGGCACCCGATTGGCGCGTGACGCGCCGCCGGCGGGCGCCGTTCGCCGGTCCGGGCCGACCGCTCGTCCAAAGTTTGCGCTCGGCCGTCCGGGGCCCTGTACTGTGCCACCGATGGAAAACGCGTCCCTGACGAACGTCCTGCTCGACGACGAGCCTCGCCGGCTCCGGGCCAAGGACCGGCTCTATGTCATCTGCCAGTCGGGCGGCTGGCTGTTTTTCCTCGGCGTGCAGGTGTTCCTGATCCTGACGTTCCCGAGCAAGGAGCACGCGGTGCCGAGCGACACGCTGTACAGCTTCGGCATCGTCCTCGAGATGATCATGCTGGGCTGGCTGATCACGCACTTTACCCGCCCCTGGGTGTCGCGCTGGGGGTGGAAGACGCTGGGCTGGCGGGCGCTGTTCCCCCGGATCCTCGCAGTCAGCGCCATCCAGTCCCTGGTCTGGAGCGCGGCGGGTTATGGCTACCCCTACGGGATCGTGGGGCTGCCGTGGACCGGGCATGTGTCGCTGGGGCTGGCCTTCACGTTCAGCGTGCTCAACGGCCTGATCCTGCTCTGCGGCTGGTGGTGCGTCTACTTCTTCTACCACCTCTTCGACCGCTTCAACCGCCTGCAGATCGAGCAGCTCCGGCTGGCCACGCACGTGAAGGAGGCCGAGCTGCGCGCGCTCAAGTCGCAGGTCAACCCCCACTTCATCTTCAACGCGCTGAACTCGCTGCGCGCCCTGATCGAGGAGGACCCGCGGCGGGCCCGGCAGGCCGTCACCCAGCTGGCGAACCTGCTGCGCTACTCGCTGCAGAGCGGCCAGCTGGAGACCGTGCCGTTCGAGGACGAGCTTCGGGTGGTGAACGACTATCTGGCGCTGGAGCAGGTCCGCCACGAGGAGCGGCTGCGCCTCCGGCTCGACGTGGCGCCGGAGACCCTGCAGCTGCCGATTCCGCCGCTGCTGCTGCAGACCCTGGTGGAGAACGCCGTGAAGTACGGCATCTCCATGCGGCCGGAGGGCGGGGAGATTGCGATCATCGCCCGCCGCGAGCACGGCTCCCTCCGCCTGCAGGTCACGAACCCCGGGGTGCTGGCCTCCGCCCCGGCGCGGGTGCGCCCGCCCGGGGAGTCGACCGGGCTGGGCCTGGCCAACGCCGCGCACCGCCTCCGGCTGCTGTTTGGCGACCGGGCCTCCCTCCAGCTCCGGGTGGGCCTGCCCGGCCACGTCGTGGCCGAGGCCATCATCCCGCTGCCCGCGGCTTCCGCATGAAGGTGCTGCTGATCGACGACGAGCGCCTCGCCCGCAGCGAACTGCGGCGGCTGCTGGCGGCCTTTCCCGACGTGGTGGTCGCGGGGGAGGCGGCCAACGCCCGGCAGGCGCGCGAGCTCCTGGCCTCCCTGGCGCCCGACCTGATCTTCCTCGATGTCCAGATGCCCGGCGAGAGCGGCCTGGAGCTGCTCGCGTCGCTCGAGCCCCCGGTGCCCCGCGTCATCTTCACCACGGCCTACGACGAGTTTGCGGCGAAGGCCTTTGAGCTCAACGCGCTCGACTACCTGCTCAAGCCGGTGGACCCGGCGCGGCTGGCCGGCGCGCTCGACAAGCACCGCCTGCCGCCGGGCCGACCGTCCGCCCCGGCGGACCGCGCGGCCAAGCTGGCCGCGGAGGACAAGGTCTTCGTCCGCGAGGGCGACCACTGCTGGTTCGTCGAGGTGAAGTCGATCCGGCTGCTGGAGAGCGAGGGCAACTACACGCGGGTCCATTTCGACACTGCGCAGCCGCAGCTCTTCCGCTCGCTCAACGCGATGGAGGAGCGGCTGGACCCGAAGTACTTCTTTCGCGCGAACCGCCGCCAGATCATCAACCTGGCCTGGATCGACAAGATCGAGCCGTGGTTCAGCGGCGGCCTGCTCGTCAACCTCAAGGGCGGCTCCAAGGTCGAGCTCAGCCGCCGGCAGGCCCAGGAGTTCCGGGAGAAAATGAGCCTGTGAGGCGGGGCCGCCATCGGCCCACCCACCCACTGCCCCCATGATCGAAGTCCACCAGCTCACCAAAATTTTCCAGGACCGGAAGCGCGGCGCCATCCGGGCGGTGGACGGGGTGTCGTTCCGCGCGGCCCCCGGGCGGATCTACGGGCTGCTGGGCGCCAACGGGGCGGGCAAGACCACCACGCTCCGGCTGCTGGCGACGCTGCTGCGGCCGACCGCCGGCACGGCCACGGTGGCGGGGTTCGACGTCGCGCGGGAGCCGGAAAAGGTCCGCGCCCACGTCGGCTTCCTCGCGGCGAGCACCGCGCTCTACGGCCGGCTGACCGCGCGCGAGATGATCACCTACTTTGGCGCGCTCAACGGCCTCGCGCCCGCGGAGATCAAGGCCCGCCTCCGGCGGATTGCGGCCGAGCTCGACATGGACGAGTTCCTCGACCGGCGCTGCGACCAGTTCTCCACCGGCATGAAGCAGAAGACGTCGATCGCCCGGACCCTGATCCACGACCCCGCGGTGATGATCTTTGACGAGCCGACGCTCGGCCTGGACGTGATGACGGCGCGGGCGATCGTGCGCTTCGTGCGCGAGTGCCGGGACCGCGGCAAGACCGTGATCTACTCGACCCACGTCATGAGCGAGGTGGAGAAGCTCTGCGACACGGTCGGCGTCATCCATGGCGGCCGGCTCTGCGCCGAGGGCACCGTGGCCGAGCTGCGGGCGAAGCACGGCGAGCAGGACCTCGAGGAGGTCTTCGTCAAGATCGTCGGGGCGGAGGGCAGCCCATGAACTGGAGCAACATTGTCACGGTTTACCGGAAGGAGCTGAAGGACTCGCTGCGCGACCGGCGCACGCTGCTGTCCACCATCATCATCCCGACGCTGGTGATCCCGCTGCTGACGCTGGGCCTGGGCAAGGTCATGGCGACGATTGTGACGCGGGCCCAGGAGGAGATCCCGACGATCGCGATTTTGGGCGGCGTGGACTCGCCCGGTGTGGCGGCGGCGCTGCGGCGCGCGCCCAAGCTGCGCATCGTGCCGGCGCCGGCGGACTGGCGGCGGGCGATCAGCGACAAGCAGCTGCGGGCGGCGGTGGAGCTGCCGGCGGGCTTCGAGGCGGGGCTCCGGGCCGGGGCGGCGCCGGCGGTGCACGTCTACCACTACTCGGGCGAGCTCAAGTCCGACCTCGGCGCGCGGGCGGTCGAGCGGTTTCTCACCGACCTGCGCGAGCAGACCGTGGCGCAGCGGCTGGCGGAGCGCGGCCTCGCGCCGACGCTGGCGCGGCCGTTTGAGTTTGCCCGCGAGAACGTGGCCCCGCCCGAGAAGGTGGGGGGCAACCTCTTTGGCGGTATCGTGCCCTACCTGATCATCATCCTCTGCTTCAGCGGGGCGATGTACCCCGCGATGGACCTCACCGCCGGCGAGAAGGAGCGCGGCACGATGGAGACGCTGCTCTGCAGCCCGGTGGCCCGGGTGGACCTGGTGCTGGGCAAGTTCCTGATGGTGCTGACCGGGTCGCTGGCGGCGATGGCCTGCCTGCTGCTCTCGATGGGCCTGACCGCGGCGGTCGGCGGCACGCTCCTGCTCTCCGGCGGCGCGGGGAAGGCGGCGGCGGCCGCGGCCGGCCGGAACGCGGCGGCCGGCGCGATGCCGATGATCGACCCGCTCGGGCTGGTGGGCGTGCTGGCGATGGTGCTGCCCGTGGCGGTGATGTTTGCGGCGGCGGCCTTCACGATCTCGCTTTTCGCGAAGAGCTACAAGGAGGCCCAGAGCTACCTCGCGCCGATGATGATCGTGGTGATCATGCCGGCGGTGGTCGGCATGCTGCCCGGCATCGACCTCAACGTCCGGCTCGCCCTCGTGCCGCTGCTCAACGTCTCGCTCGTGTGCAAGGAGATGCTGTCCGGCGTGTGGCACTGGAACTACCTTGCGCTGATCTTCGGCTCCTCGTGCCTCTATGCCGCGGGGGCGCTGGGGCTGGCGGTGAAGATGTTCCAGCGCGAGGACGTGATGTTTCGCACCTGAGCCGGGCCGGCGGCGGGGCGGCGGGCGGCCGCTGGTAAAAATCTTCCGAAAACCGGCCGGCCCCTGGTAAACAACGCGTAAAAACCGGGCGGCTGCATGGCTATTTGGGGCGGAATCGGTCTAGCCTGCGCGCGCTAAGTAATCTCCGCAGCCCACACCCATGAACACCTCGATCGCATTTCCCGCCCCGAAGCCCGAACTGAAGCTACCCTCCCACGGCGCTGAGCCGCACCCGCTTGAGCACCGTCGGCGCATGGACGAGGACTACGAGGGCCTGCGCATGCGCGAGGCCAACCTCCGCGAGTACGAGATCCGGCTGCGCGAATGGCAGGCGCAGATCGACCTGGGCCCGGCGCCGGCCTTCTCCCCGGTGGGGCTCACCCGGTCGCCGGCCGGCACCCCGGTGGAAAACGATCCGGCCCTGCAGACCGCGTGGGACAAGCTGATCCGCGCCCGCGAGCTGCTCGAGACCGAGCAGGCCCATCTGCGCGACGACCGGCTCAACCTCAAGGAGACCGCGGCCGTGCTCAAGCGCCGCGAGGAGGCCCTGGAGCAGCGCGAGGCCCGCCTGGCCCAGCGCGAGGAGCAGTTCAGCGCCGCGGTGGACGCCAGCCTGGCGGAGAGCACCAAGGCCTCGGCCCTCACCCGCTTCACGCAGGCGCCCTTCGCCATCGCCAAGTCGGTCTTCAGCGCGAAGCACAAGGCGGAGTGACCGGCCGCGGGCCGCGCCCGCCCGGCCCGTTTTTAATCGGCAGGGGCCCGGGGGGGCGCTTATGACCGGGGTTGCCATGTCCTCCCCGGTCTATCCCCAGCACATCATTGCCCGGAAGCGCGACGGCGGCGTGCTCACGCCCGCCGAGATCGAGGCGTTTGTGCGCGGCGCCACCGACGGCTCCTGGGCCGACTACCAGCTCACGGCCCTGCTCATGGCGATTTTTCTCCGGGGCATGACCCCGGAGGAGACCACCGGGCTGACCACGGCGATGATGCGCTCCGGCACCGTGGCCGATCTTTCCTTCCTGCCGCAGCCGAAGGCCGACAAGCACTCGACCGGCGGCGTGGGCGACAAGATCTCGCTGCATCTCGCCCCGATGGTCGCGGCCTGCGGGGTGGCGGTGCCGATGATCTCCGGCCGCGGCCTCGGCCACACCGGCGGCACGCTGGACAAGCTCGAGGCGATCCCCGGGTTCCGCGTGAACCTGTCGCTCGACGAGTACCGGGTGCAGCTGGCCGGCTGCGGGCTGGCGCTCATCGGGCAGACGGCGGAGCTGGCGCCGGCGGACAAGAAGCTCTACGCGCTGCGCGACGTGACGGCGACGGTGGAGAGCATCCCGCTGATCTGCGCGAGCATTTTGGCGAAGAAGCTGGCCGAGGGGATTGATGTGCTGGTGCTCGACGTGAAGTTCGGCCGGGGGGCGTTCATGCCGGACCGGGCGCGGGCGCGGGAGCTGGCGTTGGCGCTGGTGGCGGTGGCCACGGCGCTGGGCAAGCCGACGCGCGCGGTGCTGACGGCGATGGAGCAGCCGCTGGGCCGCGCGGTGGGCCATGCGCTGGAGGTGGCGGAGTCCATCGACTGCCTCCGGGGCCGCGGCCCCGCGGACACGATGGCCGTCACGTACGCGCTCGGGGAGCAGATGCTGGTGCTCGCCGGGGTGGCGGCCACGCCGGCCGAGGCGCACCGCCAGCTGGCGGCGAGCCTGACGCAGGGGACGGCGCTGGAAAAATTTCGCCAGATGGTCCGCGGGCAGGGGGGCGACGTCCGGGTGGTGGACGAGCCGGGCCGGCTGCCGGCGGCGCGGCTCCAGGTGCCGCTGCCGGCGCCGCGGGCGGGCATGGTGCAGGGCGTGGATGCGCGGGGCGTGGCGTTGGCCGCGCTGCGGCTCGGCGCGGGCCGGACCCGGGTGTCCGACCCGATTGATCCGGCGGTGGGCGTGAGCCACCTGCTGAAGGTGGGCGAACCGGTCGCGGCCGGCGGCGCGCTTTGCGTGATCCATGCCAACGACGAGGCTGCGCTGGCGGAGGCGAGGGCCCTGCTGGCCGCGGCCATCGTCGTGGGCGAGGCGCCGGGCGCGCTGCCGCCGCTCGTCGCCGAGATCATCGGCTGAAGCGAGCCGCGGCGGAGCCGGGGGGGAGGGGCCGGAGCCCGCTCCGGCCGGCGGGTCAGTCTTTTTCCAGCTCGGCCAGCTTGCCGGCGGACTGCTCCCACGCGGCGGTGGCGGCGGTCAGCTGGTCGACCAGGGCGCTGAGCTCGAGGTTGAGGTGGTGGAACTTGCCCTTGTCGGCGTAGGTTTCAGGCGCCTCGAGCGCGGCGGTGAGCTCGTTCTGCTTGGCCTCGAGCTGGGAAACCTCCTCCTCCAGGCGGTGCACCTCGGTGTGGAGCTTCTTGAGCTCGTTGGGCGTGGCGCGTTTCCGCGCCTCGGGCGCGGGCGCGGCGGGCTTGGGCCCGGGGGCGTCCTGCTTCGGCCGGGCGTCGGTGAAGCCCGCGGTCAGGGCCGCGCGGGCATTGGAGGCCTTGGACTTGTCGAGGTAGTAGTCGTAGTCGCCGGCGTAGGGCGTGAGGCGGCCGGAGTGGACGTGCAGCACGGTCTTGGCCAGGGCGCGGATGAAATACACATCGTGGCTGATGAAGATGAAGGTGCCGTCGTACTGCTTGAGCGCGTGGACCAGCGCGTCGATCGAGGCGATGTCGAGGTGGGTGGTGGGCTCGTCCATCAGCAGCAGGTTCGGCGGGTCGACCAGCAGGCGCGCGAGGGCGAGCCGGGACTTTTCGCCGCCGGACAGCACGGAGGCCTTCTTGAAGACGTCGTCCTTCCGGAAGAGGAAGGCGCCGAGGATGGTGCGCCCCTGCTGCTCGGTGAGGTCGTTCTGGGCCGTGCGCAGCTCCATGACGTTTTCCATCACGGTGGCGTCGAGCTTCAGGTTGTCGGCGCGGTTCTGCGCGAAGTAGCCGGGGAAGACGTTGCTGCCGAGCTCGCGGGTGCCGCCCTGGATGGGGATGATGTCGGCGAGGATCTTAAGCAGGGTGGACTTGCCGGAGCCGTTGGGGCCGACGAGCACGATGCGCTGGCCGCGCTCCGCCTCGAAGTTGAGGTCGCGGTACACGACATGGTCGCCGTAGGCCTGCTGGATATTTTTCAGCGAGACGACGCGCAGGCCCGAGCGCGGGGTGGGGGGAAAGCGGAAGTTGACGCGCTTGAGGTCCTCGGTCGGCTCCTCGACAGCGACCTCCTGCAGGCGCTCGATCTGCTTCTCCTTGGACTTGGCGCGCGAGGCCATGGAGGCCTTGGCGCCGAAGCGGTCGACGAACTTCTGCAGGTGGGCGATCTCGCGCTGCTGGTTCTTGTAGGCGGCGAGCTGCTGCTCCTTGCGCGCCTCCTTTTCCAGCATGTAGTCGTCGTAGTTGCCGGTGTAGCGGTTGAGCGTGCCGTAGCGCAGCTCGAGGATGCCGGTGCAGAGGGCGTTGAGGAAGGCGCGGTCGTGGGAGACCACGAGCAGGCCGCCCGGGTAGCGGGTGAGGTAGTCCTGAAACCAGAGCAGGGCCTCGAGGTCGAGGTGGTTGGTCGGCTCGTCGAGGATCAGGAGGGCCGGTTCGCCGACCAGCAGCCGCGCCAGGTGGGCGCGCATGACCCAGCCGCCGGAAAACGTCTTGGCCAGCTTCTCGTGGTCGCCCTCGCGGAAGCCCAGGCCGGCCAGGATCTTCTTGGCGCGGGGCTCGAGCGTCCAGTCGATGTCCCAGTCGTCATCGTTCTCCGGGGCGAGCTTCTTGCCGCTGGTCGCGATCTGCAGGATGGTCTCGTCGCCCACCGGCGCGCTTTCCTGCGGAAGGAAGCCGAAGTCCGCGCCGCGCTCCCATTCGATCGTGCCCTCGTCGGGCGACTCCTCGCCGAGGATGAGGTTGAACAGGGTGGACTTGCCCGCGCCATTCGGGCCGACCAGGCCGTAGCGGTCCGTGCGCGCGACAAACAAGGACACGTCGCGGAAGAGTTCGCGGGTGCCGTAGGACTTGGCGATGTCGGCGATGGTAAGCATCGAAACGGGTCATCACACGGAAGGGCGGGGCCCGCGTCAATGCGCAGATTTTGTCCTGTCGAAACCCGCCCCCGGCCGGCAGGTGCTAACGGCTGAGGGTGAGGGCGATGCAGCCGGCGACGGCGATGACGCCGCCGACGAGGGAACGGCGGGAGGGGCGGTCGCCCTCGAGCCAGAAGGCGATGGGAATGGAGAGCAGCGGGGTGGTGGCGGCGATGGGGAGGACGAGGCCGCTGGGGGTGGTGGCGAGGGCCCACTGGTAGCAGCCGACGCCGGCGACGGGGCCGGCGAGGCCGTTGGCAAGCAGCCACCAGCGGCTGGAGCGCCGGGCGGCGGGGCTGAGGACGGGCGCGGGCGGGTTGCGCCGGAGGAGGTGGCGGACGAGGAACCAGAGGGCGGTGAACACCACGCCGGCGAGGATGCGGTGGTAGGCGGCGTTGAGGCCGAAGGTGGCGTTGGCGACGTGTTCGCCCGCGGCGGCGGCGGCGGTGACGCCCTTGCGGCTGACGAGCGCGCCGAACCCCTGGCCGGCGGCGGCGAGGAGGCCAAAGAGGAAGCCGACGGGCTGGATCTGCACGCGGGGCGGGTGGGCCGCGCTGGGCATGAGGGCCACGGCGACGCCGACGAGGATGACGAGGCCCCAGACGAGCTGCAGGCTGGTGAGCCGGGTGTCGAGCCACAGCCATTCCCCGAAGGCGGCGATCGGGGCGGCGAGGCACTGGGTCATGAGCACGGTGAGCCGCGAGCCGAGCAGCGGCAGGGCGGAGTAGACGCCGAGGTCGCCGAGGCCCATCCCGATGAGGCCGCTCAAGAGGAACCAGCCGAGGCTGGCGCTGGCGAAGCCGTGCCCGACGGTGTGGGCGAAGAGGCCCAGGATCAGGAGGGCGACGAGCAGCCGGCCGAGGTTGGCCCGCAGCGCGCCGAGGCCGCGAACGCTGTGGCTGGCGCAGGTCGCGTTGAGGGCGAAGAAGAAGGCGGCGAGAAACGAGGCGAACATCGGAGGCAGTGCCATAACAGCCACGAAACCAACAAATACCAGTCCGGTTTATCGCCCCCCGCGCCGGCCCCGCCCCGGCCGTCGCCGCTTTGGCCGGGGGAATTTGCCCCGGCCTTCGGCCGGCGTCACCCGGTTTAATGTGGCTAATTGGCCGGGGGAATTTGTAGTCATGGGCCCAGATGAAAGCCAAGAAAGCCAAAGTGAAGCCGGAGGCGGTGAACGCCGCGCTGGCGGCCCGGAAGGGCCCGGTTTCCCAGTTCATCGCCCGGCACTACCGCCATTTCAACGCCGCCGCCCTCCTCGACACCGCGAAGGGTTACGAGACCCACCTCGCCGCCGGCGGCAAGATGCTCGTCACCCTCGCCGGGGCCATGTCCACCGCCGAGCTGGGCATCTCCCTCGCGGAGATGATCCGGCAGGACAAGGTCCACGCCATCGTCTGCACCGGCGCGAACTTGGAGGAGGACATCTTCAACCTCGTCGCCCACGACTATTACGAGCGCGTGCCGCACTACCGGCACCTGACGGCGGGGGACGAGCAGGCCCTGCTGGACCGGCACATGAACCGCGTGACGGACACCTGCATCCCGGAGATGGAGGCCATGCGCCGGATCGAGGCCGTGGTGGCCGACGAGTGGACGAAGGCCGACCAGGCCGGCGAGCGCTACTTCCCGCACGAGTTCATGTACAAGATCCTCCGGGGAGGAAAACTGAAGGCGAGCTACCAGATCGACCCGAAGCACTCGTGGATGCTCGCCGCGTGCGAGAAGAACCTCCCGATGATCGTCCCGGGCTGGGAGGACGCGACGCTGGGCAACATGTATGCCGGCCGCGTGATCACGGGCGAGATCAAGCACGTCCACACCGTCCGCACCGGGATCGAGTACATGGCGGTGCTGGCCGAGTGGTACACCAAGACGGCGAAGCGCCTGCGCAACGGCGAGGGCAGCATCGGCTTTTTCCAGATCGGCGGCGGCATCGCGGGGGACTTCCCCATCTGCGTGGTGCCGATGCTGCACCAGGACCTGCAGCGCACGGGCGTGCCGCTCTGGGGTTATTTCGCGCAGATCAGCGACTCGACCACCAGCTACGGCAGCTATTCCGGCGCGGTGCCCAACGAGAAGATCACCTGGGGCAAGCTCGGGGCGAAGACGCCGAAGTTCATCGTCGAGAGCGATGCCACGATCGTGGCGCCGCTGGTCTTCGCCTGGGTGCTGGGGCAATAAGCCGCCCGCGGTCCGCCGGGTCCGGTTTCCGCCCAAAATCTTTGCGTCCCGGCGGCTTTGCGCGACGGTCTAGCCCGATGCCCAACGCCCTCGCCCACGAGCCGTCGCCCTATCTCCTCCAGCACGCGGACAACCCCGTGCACTGGCAGCCGTGGGGCGAGGCGGCGTTCGCGGCGGCGCGGGCCGGACAGAAGCCGATCTTCCTGAGCATCGGCTACTCGACCTGCCACTGGTGCCACGTGATGGCGCACGAGTCCTTTGAGCACCCTGAGGTGGCGGCGCTGCTCAACGAGTATTTCATCCCGATCAAGGTCGACCGCGAGGAGCGGCCGGATGTGGACAAGGTCTACATGGCCTACGTGCAGGCGATGACCGGCCACGGCGGCTGGCCGTTGAGCGCCTGGCTCACGCCGGAGCTGAAGCCGTTCTACGGCGGCACCTATTTTCCGCCGGAGGACCGGCACGGGCGGACCGGGCTGCTTTCGATCCTGCGGACGATTGCGGGCGGCTGGCGCGACGAGCGCGCGAAGCTCGTGGCCGAGGGGGAGCGGGCCCTCGCGGCACTGCGCCGGCATTACGTGCCAACGGGGCCGGTCGTGGAGGAGGCGGACCTGGCCGCGGCGGGCGGCGCGGCGCTGGCGCAGGGCTGCCGTGATTTGCTCGAGACGTTCGATCCGGCGCACGGCGGGTTTGGCGGGGCGCCGAAATTCCCGCGGTCCGCGAACCTCGATTTTCTCTTCCGCTGCGCGTCGCTCCCCGGATCGAACCGGGCCGCGAACGCCGTGGCGCAGGCGGCGCACACGCTGCGCGGCATGGCGGGCGGCGGCATCCACGACCACATCGGCGGGGGCTACCACCGGTACTCTGTGGACGCGGCGTGGTTCGTGCCGCACTTCGAGAAGATGCTCTACGACCAGGCGCAGATCGCGGTCAATTGCCTGGAGGCGCGGCAGGCGACCGGCGACGAGCGCTATGCGTGGATGGCCCGCGACATCTTCGACTATGTGCGCCGCGACCTGACGGGCCCGGCGGGCCAGTTCTACACGGCGGAGGATGCGGACAGCCCGCGGCCGGGGGGCGGTGACGCGCATGCGGTGGAGGGCGCATTTTACGTCTGGAGCGCGGCGGAGCTGCGGGCGGTGCTGGGCGCGGACGCCGAGCTTGTGGGCCGGCACTTCGGCGTGCGGGAGGAGGGCAATGTGGCGCCGGCGCAGGATCCGCACGGGGAATTCACCGGGATGAACCTCCTGGCGCAGCGCCGGCCGCTGGCGGAGACCGCGGCCCAGCTGGGGCTGACGGTCGAGCAGGCCAGCGACCGGCTGCAGGCGGCGCTGGGCGTGTTGCGGGAAGTCCGGGCGCGCCGGCCCCGGCCGCTGCGGGACGACAAGGTGGTCACCGCCGGGAACGGGCTGATGATTTCCGCCCTGGCGCGGGGGGCGCAGGTGCTGGGCGAGCCGGAGCTGCTGGCGGCGTCGGTGCGGGCGGCGGAGTTTTTGCGGCGCGAGCTGGCGAACGACGCCGGCGACGTGCTCTTCCGGTGCTGGCGCGGGAGCCGCGGGGCGTCCGAGGGCTTTGCCGAGGACTACGCGTATCTCGTGCAGGGGCTGCTGGACCTGCACGAGGCGTCCTTTGACCTGCGCTGGCTGCAGTGGGCGGAGCGGCTGCAGGGGACGATGGACGCGCGGTTCTGGGACGAGGAGCGCGGCGGCTATTACAACTCGCCGGCGGGCGACGCCGCGATCGTGCTGCGGCTGAAGGAGGACTACGACGGGGCGGAGCCGGCGCCGAGCTCGGTCGCGGCGCTGAACCTGCTGCGGCTGGCGGCGCTGCTGAACGACGAGGCCCTGGACCGGAAGGCGATCCGAACGCTGGCGGCGTTTCAGGCGCAGTGGAGCCGCGCGCCCCAGGCGCTGCCGGCCATGCTGTGCGCGGTGGCGTTTGCGCTGGAGCCGGCGCGGCAGGTCGTGCTGGTGGGTGATCCGGCGCGGGAGGACTTCCGGGCGTTGGCCGCCCCGCTGCACGAGCAGCTGGGCCCCCGGCGGGTCGTGCTGGCGATCACCGGGGAGGCGGAGCGAGCCTGGCTCGCGGCGCGGGTGCCCTGGCTCGCCGAGATGCGGTCGGTCGGCGGCCAGGCCACGGCCTACGTCTGCGAGCATTTCACCTGTCAGGCGCCGGTGACGACCGCGGCGGACCTGCGCCGGTTGCTGCATCCGGGCCGGGCGGCGGCCCCCTAATCCCGGCTTGCGGCGCCCCTGAGCCGGGACGGGCCGGCGCCGGGCGAGGCGGAGGGGCGGAGGGGCGGAAAGCGCCTGCGGGCGCGGGCGGGCGGATTTCCCCGTTGCGCCAAGGAGGCATCGCGCCTCACGCTTTGGATGTGAGAATTCTCGCTGTCGAAGATGATGCCGTGTCCCGCACGATCCTGCGTCTGGCTTTGCGCAAGCTCGGACACGAGGTGGTGGAGGCGGTCGATGGCGCGGAAGCGTGGAAGATGCTGGCGCAGGAACCGGTGCGGGTGGTGGTGAGCGACTGGTCGATGCCCACGATGGACGGGCTTGAGCTCTGCCGCCGGATCCGGGCGAAGGTGGGGGCCGGCTACACCTATTTCATTCTCCTGACGGCCCGTGATGCCAGTCGGGAAAACCAGCTGGCCGCGGCGGAGGCGGGGGTGGACGACTTTCTGACCAAGCCGCTGGACGTGAACGAGCTTTGGAACCGGCTGCGCGTGGCGGAGCGCATCCTGCGCTATGCCACGCAGGTCCGGCAGCTGGAGGAGATGATGCCGATCTGCTCGTACTGTAAGAAGATCCGCGACGACAAAAACTACTGGCAGCAGATCGAGGGCTACATCAACGAGCGCACGGGCAGCGAGTTCAGCCATTCGATCTGCCCGGATTGCTACCAGCGCGTGGTGATCCCGGAGATCGAGAGCCTGAAAGCGCCCGACGCCACATGAACGAGCGCGTGCAGCGACTGGAGGAGAAGGTGGCGTATCTCGAACGCCATGTGACGGAGCAGGACAAGGCCATGCTGGAGCTGGGCGACCTGCTGGTGAAGCTGCGCCTGGAGCTGCGCGCCCTGCGCGAGCGCGCCGGCAGTGGCAGCCCCGGGGAAGGCGACCGGGAGCCGGCGGACGAACGTCCGCCGCATTACTGAGCCCGCGCCGCGGGCCGTCAGAACGTCGCGGTGATTTCCTGCTGCTGGCCGGACTCGAGCCGCTGGGTGCCGAGGGCCGCGCATTCGATCTCGTCGTTCTTGTAGAGCTTGAACTTCACCGGGGCCGCCGCTTCGGCGGACTCCCAGCGCCATTTGCCGATGGAGACAAACTGGAGCGGCACGCCCTTGTCCCAGCTGAGCCCGGGGCCTTCGCCCCGGATGAAGAGCCGGTTGCCAATGCCGATATAGGCGGTGACCAGCAGCCGCGTAGCGCCATCGGAGGAGACCACCTTCTCGGCGACCTCGTCGGGGGCCACTTGGCTGAACTCGTCGGCGGGGGCCGGGGCGGCGGGCTCGGCGATGCCGAGTTCCAAACTGGGCGCGGGGGTCTCCACCGGCTTCGGCTTGCGGGCCGCGCGCTTCCGGACGGGCTTGGGTTCCTCCGCTCCGTCGGCGGGCGCCTCGGGCGTGGCGGGGGCCGGGTCGGCCGCGGCCGCCGGTTCCGGGGGGGCGACGTCCGGCGCGGGCTCAGCCGGCGCGGGCGTGAGGACGATCAGATGGTCGGCGAAGGGAGCCACGGTGGGGGGCACGACCGGCTCGATGTGGGTGATGACCTCGGGAGCGACCGGAGCCGGCTCGGGGGCAGTCACGGCTACCGGGGCGGCAAGCTCGGCGGGGGCCGGTTCCTCGGGTCGCGGCCGACGGGTCCGCTTGGTCTCGGCGGCGGCGGCTACCGTGGCGGCCTCGATGGCGGCCAAAGTGGCGGCGGTGCGGGCGGCGAGCCGGGTCTCGATCTCGGTGAGGGCGGCGGCGGTGGCCGCGGTGAGGGCGGCGGGGGCCTGGGCGAGCGCTTCCTGGGCGGCGGCGAAGGTCTGCTTGGCGCCGCCCTCCAGCCGGCCCAGTTCGGCGGCGGCTTGCTGGACCTTGGCGGCGGTCTGGGTGAGCTGGGCGCTCTCGGCCGCGCGGAGGGCGGCGAGCTCGCGCTTCAGTTCGTCGCGCTCCTCGTCCCGCGCGCTGGTGAGCTGGGCCGAGAACTCGGTCACCTTGTCCTGCAGCACCTGGGGTACCTGCTTGGCCTGGGCGAGATTCTTCTGCGCCAGCTCGGCGATCTCATGCAGGCCGGCGGCGGCGATGCTGATCTGCTCGGCGGCGGTGGTCAGGGTGAGGGCGAGCGCCTCCAGCCCGCGCTGCCGGTCGTCCAGGGTCTCGTTCTTCACCCGCTCGTAGCGCAGCACGAGGGGGATGACGCCGATGACCGCCCCGGCGATCACGCAGGCGGTGATGGCGTAGACGGCGGAGGACGACAGGGGGCCGGTGCTGCGGTTGGCGATCAGCCAGGCCGTGAACAGCAGGACCGCGTCAGTCAGAAAAAAAATCCACTGGGGCAGTTTGGGGGACGGGGAGGAAGACATCATGGGGCGCCGCGGGCGTGGCAATGATGTGCGGCGCGGGCGGGAACTTTTCAACCACGGATTGCAGGCGGCGCGAAACGCGCCGCGAGGGCGGCGCGGAGGCGCTCCCACTCGGCGGGCTGGAGGTCGTCCTTGCGGCCGGGGGCGACCTGGCGGTGGTCGGTCATCTGCTCCAGGGTCCAGCCGTGCCGGGCCCAGCGCGGCGCGAGCCACTCGAGCGCGGAGGCGAGCTGCGCCGCCGTCAGCGGCGCGGCGTAGGTGTCGCCGGCAAAGGAGAGCCCGAGCAGGAAGGCGTTGCAGCCGGCGCGGCCGCGGAAGGACGACACGCCCGCGTGCCAGGCGACGTGGGCGTCGGCGACGAACGTGCAGCGCGTGCCGTCGGGGGCGATGAGGACGTGGTAGCTCACCCGGCTGGCGGGGTCGGTCATCCGCGCGATGGTGGCGTCGAAGGGGAGGACGCTGTGGTGGAACACCACGCCCCGGCGCTCGTGGGGCACGGTGGCGTCGTGGTGGGGCGATGGGCGGGAGATCTCGGGAAACATCGCGGGGCGCGCGCCGGGTCAGAGGTGGCGCCAGGCCTGGCCGAGCAGGGACACGAGCAGGCCGATCCGCACGGCGCCCTCGAGCGTGAGGACGACGAGGAGCCAGCTGAGCCCGCAGCCGCGGCGCACGGAGAAGCCGATGACGGAGACGATGAGCAGGACGAGGCCGTGGATGCGGGTGAAGGGCGAGCCGAGCAGGGCGAGCATCCAGGCCCAGTAGAGGAACAGGGCGGAGGTCCAGCCGAACGCGGTGAGCTCGGCGAGCCCGAGCTTGCGCGGGTCGCCCTGGCGGGCGATCTGCTTGATGCCGACGTAGCGCTCGCTCATGACCAGCTGCCAGAGCTCGAAGCCGAGGAACAGCGGGGCGGCGAGGAGCAGGAAAGTCATGGGACGGCCGGGCGGCCCGGTCACTTCCCGGCGTACCAGAAGGCCCGGCGCCAGTTGTGGCGGCGGAGCCGCTCCTGCAGCGGGCCGGGGAGGTCGGGCAGGTCGCTCACGGCGCAGTTGGCCTCGGCCTGGGCGGGGTTGCGGATGCCGGGGATGACGGTGGAGACGGCGGGATGGGCGAGCACCCACTTGAGCGCGGCCTGGGGCAGGGTGAACCCGCTGCCGTCGAGGTCGTGGCGGATCCGCTCGGTGCGCACGACCACGCGGCCGAGCCGGTCGCCGGCGAAGTAGTTTTTCCGGAAGTCGTCGTCGGCGAACTTCGTGAGCATCGTGAACTTGCCGGTGAGGGCCCCCTCGTCGAAGGCGACCCGCACGATGACGCCGACGCCGCACTCCTTGGCGGTGTCGAGCAGCTCGGCGGCGGGCTCCTGCTCAAACAGGTTGTAGATGACCTGGACGCTGTCCACCCAGCCGCCGCGCATCAGGGCGATGACGCTGTTCTGGTCATGCTCCGGGGTGGAGACCCCGATGAGGCCGATCTGGCCCTCGCGCTGGAGCTGGCGGAGGAGCTTGAACGGCGCGGGGTCGCGGTTCCAGGCGCGGGTCCAGGTGTGCAGCTGGAGCAGGTCGATGCGGTCCGTGCCCAGCTGGCGCAGCCGGTCGGCGACGTTCTCGCGGACGTAGGCCTCGGCGTAGCGCTCGTCGGCGCGGCAGTAGGGGGTGGGCGGCCAGGTGCCCGGCCCGGGCGGAGTCTTGGTGGCGACGAAGATCTTTTCCTTCCGGCCGGCGGCGGCGCGCTCGCGGAGGACCTGGGCGATGAGCCGCTCGCTGCGGCCGTTGCCGTAGCCGGCGGCGGTGTCGATGAAGTTGCAGCCGAGGTCGAGCGCGCGATGGAGCGCGGCGAGGGAGTCGGCATCGGCCTGGGCACCCCAGGCGCCGCCGATGGCCCAGCCCCCGAAGCCGATCTCGGAGCACTGGAAGCCGGAAGGACCGAATGGGCGGAATTTCATGGTGGAGTGTCTAAGTCTTGTACGCGGAAGCGGTGAAACGGAAGCGCGGAAAAGCCGGAGCGGCGGGGGCTCAGTAGCCGAGGGCCCGGGCGTCGGGCTTGCGCGGGTCGGCGGCGCCGAGGCGCCGCCCGGTCCGCGGCTCGACCAGGATGGTTTCGCCGTCGCCCTGGTAGGCGCCCTCGTAGGAGTCGCGCTCCCGGAGCGTGTGGCCCAGCTGCCGCAGCCGGTCGGCGGTGGCCGGGCTCATCCCTTGGTGCTCATACGTGAGCACGTCCGGCAGCCACTGGTGGTGCACGCGCGGCGCCTCCACGGCCTGCATCACGGGCAGGCCGTGGTCGACGACGTTGGTGATGATCTCCAGCACGGTGTTGATGATGGTCGGCCCGCCCGGGCTGCCGGTGACCAGGAGCAGCTGCCCGCGCTGCAGCACGAAGGTCGGGGTCATGGACGAGAGCGGGCGCTTGCCCGGGGCGATGCTGTTGGCGGGACCCTGGATGAGGCCGAACATGTTCTTCACGCCGAGCTTCGCGGTGAAGTCGTCCATTTCGTTGTTCAGGAGGATGCCGGTGCCGGGGACGGTGACGCCGCTGCCGAAGGCGCCGTTGAGGGTGTAGGTGTTGGCGACGGCGTTGCCCGCGGCGTCGACGATGCTGAAGTGGGTGGTCTCGGTGGACTCGGTCCGCGGCGCGGGCCGGGGCGCGGGCGGGGCGGCGGCGCCGTCCGGCTGGCCGGCGGCGAGCCCCGCGCTGGGCGTGGCGCGGGCCGGGTCGTAGTTTTGCATCCGGCGGGTCAGGTAGGCGGGGTCGAGCAGGCCGGCGGTGGGCACCGCCACGAAGTCGGGGTCGCCGAGGTATTCGGCCCGGTCGCGAAACGCCCGGCGCATCACCTCGGTGAACAGGTGGTATTTTTCCGCCGAGGCGGGCCCCAGCGCGGCGAGGTCGTGCGGCGCGAGCATCCCGAGCATCTGCAGCAGGGCGATGCCGCCGGAGCTGGGCGGCGGCATGGTGACGATCTCGTAGCCGCGGTAGGTGCCGCGCAGCGGCGTCCGCTCGACCGCGCGGTAGCCCTGCAGGTCGGCCCGCGTCACCAGGCCGCCGTGGGCGGCCATGGCGGCGGCGAGGCGCCGGGCGGTCTCGCCCTCGTAGAATTCCCGCGGGCCCTGCGCCTGCAGCCGGGCGAGCGTGGCGGCGAGCTCGGGCTGCCGCCAGCATTCGCCGGCGGCGAGATAGGCGCCCGCCTTGAGGTAGATGCGCTTGGACTCGGGAAATTGCGCGAGGAGCGGGGCCCAGTGCCGCAGGCTGGCGGCGGTGCCGGGCGAGACGCGATGGCCGTCGGCCGCCAGGCGCCGGGCGGGCTCGACCACCGCGGCCCACGAGACTTTGCCCGAGCCGTATTTCTGCTGGGCCAGCGCCAGTCCGGCGACCGTGCCGGGGATGCCGCTGGCGCGCCAGCCGACCGTGGAGGACTGGGGGCCGGAGAGGACTTGGCCGTCGGCCCCGAGGTACATGTCCCGGGTGGCGGCGGCGGGGGCCGTCTCGCGATAGTCGATCGCCACCGCGCGGCCGTCGGCGAGGTGGATGAGCATGAAGCCGCCGCCGCCGAGGTTGCCGGCGAAGGGGTAGACGACGGCCAGCGCGAGGCCGGTGGCGACGGCGGCGTCCACCGCGTTGCCGCCCTGCTGGAGGATTTCGCGGCCGGCCTCGGAGGCGAGCTCGTGGGCGGAGGTGACCATGCCCTGGGCGCCCACGGCCGGGGCGCGCTGGGCGCGGAGGGCGCCCGGGGCGGCCAGGAGGGGGAGCAGGGCAGCGAGCGCGACGGACAGGCGGAGCGGGTGCACGGGCCGATCCTCGCAGGGATTTCCCCCGGAAGGCAAATGCACCGTGCGTCCCGCGGCGGGCGGCGGGGCACAAAAAAGGGCGGGCCCGCGGGGGCCCGCCCGAGCAAACTAGAGTCGCAGTCGGGCGCTCAGATGCCGGCCGAGTTCTCGGCCGGGATGCGCATGCTGTAGAAGCTGCGGTACACGAACACGAGGGCCACGGCGAAGAAGAACAGGCCGATGCCGGTCTTGAGCCCCTGGTTGGTCATCGTCACGGCGATCTCGACGGCGAGCAGGCCGAAGAGGGTGGTGAACTTGATGACGGGGTTCATCGCGACGGACGAGGTGTCCTTGAACGGGTCGCCCACGGTGTCGCCCACGACGGTGGCGGCGTGGAGCTCGGTGCCCTTCTGGCGGAGCTCGACCTCGACGATCTTCTTGGCGTTGTCCCAGGCCCCGCCGGCGTTGGCCATGAAGATGGCCTGGAAGAGGCCGAAGAAGGCGATGCCGATGAGGTAGCCGATGAAGAAGTAGGCGTTGAAGAACGGCAGGGCGAGGGCGAAGCAGAACACCACGATGAAGATGTTCCACATGCCCTTCTGCGCGTAGACGGTGCAGATGCGGACGACTTCCTTCGAGTCCTGCTCGGAGGCGGTCTTGGCATCGAGCTTCATGTGCTCCTTGATGTAGACGACGGCGCTGTAGGCGCCGGTGACGACGGCCTGCATCGAGGCGCCGGTGAACCAGTAGATGACGGCGCCGCCCATGATCAGGCCGAGGATGATCTCGGGCTGGACGATGCTCAGGGCGCCCACCACCTCCTTGAACGGGCCGGCGACGCCGGAGGCGACCTGGAGCTCGTAGAGCTTCTGCAGGAGCATGATGATGCCGAACACCATGGTGGTGGCGCCGACGACGGCGGTGCCGATCAGCACGGGCTTGGCGGTGGCCTTGAAGGTGTTGCCGGCGCCGTCGCCCTTCTCGAGCTGGTACTTGGCGTTCTCGAAGTCGGGCTGGAACCCGAAGTCGCGCGCGATCTCGGCGGCGATGCCGGGCTTGCCCTCGATCTGGGAGAGCTCGTAGACGGACTGGGCGTTGTCGGTCACGGGGCCGTAGCTGTCGACCGCGATGGTGACGGGGCCCATGCCGAGGAACCCGAAGGCCACGAGGCCGAAGGCGAAGATCGGCGCGGCGAAGAGGAACTTCGCCGGCATGAGGGAGAGCAGGGCGGCGTGCTGCGAGAAGTAGTAGGACGCAGCCATGAGCAGCATGATGACGAGGCCCATCCAGAAGGCGGAGAAATTGCCGGCGACGAGGCCGGACAGGATGTTGAGCGAGGCGCCGCCGTGCTTGGAGCAGTTGGTGACCTCCTTCACGTGGCGCGAATTGGTGCTGACGAAGATCTTGGTGAACTCCGGGATCAGGGCGCCGGCGACCGTGCCGCAGCTGATGATGACCGAGAGGACCCACCACAGCGCCGGGTTGATGCCGGCCTGGTGCGCGAGCAGGAAGTAGGAGGCGACGAAGGTGACGCCGATGGACACCGCGGAGGTGATCCAGACGAGGTGGGTGAGCGGCGCCTCGAAATCAAAATCCTTCAGGCTGCCGTACTTGGCGCGGGAGATGGCCTGGTTGAGGAAGTAGGAGACCAGCGAGGTGACGATCATCAGGGCGCGCATCGTGAAGAGCCAGACGATGAGCATCGCGCAGAGCTCCTGGCTCTCGGTGAGGGCGAGGGCGAGGAAGGCGATGAGCGCCACCCCGGTCACGCCGTAGGTCTCAAAGCCGTCGGCGGTCGGCCCGACGGAGTCGCCGGCGTTGTCCCCGGTGCAGTCGGCGATGACGCCGGGGTTCTTGGGGTCGTCCTCGGGGAGCTTGAAGACGATCTTCATGAGGTCGGAGCCGATGTCGGCGATCTTGGTGAAGATGCCGCCGCAGATGCGGAGGACGGAGGCGCCGAGGGACTCGCCGATGGCGAAGCCGATGAAGCAGGGGCCGACCAGTTCCCGCGGCAGGAACACGAGGATGCAGATCATGAAGAACAGCTCGACGCAGACGAGGAGCAGGCCGACGCTCATGCCGGAGCGCAGGGGGATGAAGAGCGTGTTGAGCGGGTTGCCCTTGAGGGCGGAGAAGGCGGTGCGCGAGTTGGCGACGGTGTTGATGCGGATGCCGAACCACGCCACGCCGTAGGAGCCGAGGATGCCGAGGATGGAGGCGAGCAGGACGACGGCGACGTGGACCGCGGAATTGTGCGAGAGCACGCCGAAGTAGTAGACCATGCAGGCGCCGATCAGCAGCCAGAGGATGGCGAGGAACTTGCCCTGGGTGAACAGGTAGGTCTTGCAGGTTTCCCAGATCATGTGGGACACGCTGGCCATCGAGGAGTGCACCTGCAGCGCCTTGGTCTGCGTGTACTGGATGAGGCCGAACGCCGCGCCGATCGCGCAGATCACGATGCCCAGGTACATCAGCGTCAGGCCGCTGACGCCGCCCAGGCCGTCGAAGCGCACATGCGTGAGATCGGGGATCTTGATGTCAGCCTCGCCTGCGCGCAGGGAGGAAGTTGAGGCGGCGGCCAGGATGGCAGCGGCGCCCAGTTGCCACGATTTGGGTAGGGTCATTGGGATGGGTGATGAAGGGATGGGGTAGCCTGTGGTTGTGGCCGCGGCCGGCGAAGCGCGCGAGTCAATTTTGCCTCGCGCCGCGCAGAAAAGTGCCGCTTATCCGGGGGTGCCGCGCCCTAATGCGCGCGCCGCCGCTTCTACCCCCCATGCACCACCTACGCTTCCGGCAGGTTCACCTCGATTTTCACACCAGCGGTCTCATCCCGGGCATCGGGACGCGCTTCAGCAAGCGCCAGTTCCAGGAGGCGCTCAAGGTCGGGCATGTCGACTCCATCACCATTTTCTCCAAGTGCCACCACGGCTACAGCTATCATCCGACCAAGGTCGGCCGGCGGCACCCGCAGCTGAAGTTCGACCTGCTGGCCCGGCAGATTGACGCGTGCCGGGAGATCGGCGTGCGCTGCCCGATCTACCTGAGCGCGGGGCTCGACGAGCTGGCGGCGTTCGCGCACCCGACGTGGGTGGTGAAGAAGAAGGACGGCACGATGTACAAGCCGCTCGAGGTCGAGTGGTTCGTGCGCATCCTGCGCTTCAACTCGCCCTACCTCGCCTACCTCTGCGCCCAGATCGAGGAGGTCGTGCAGCGCTGGCCGGACAATGACGGCATCTTCCTCGACATCATCAGCGCGACGCGGGACTACAGCGACGATGCGCTCCAGGCGATGAAGCGACGCGGGCTCAACCCGGAGGTGGACGCCGACGTGGACACCTACGGGGCGGAGGTGCTGCTGGACTACTACCGGAAGACGACGGCGGCGGCCCGCTCGGTGCGCCGGGACACCCCGGTCTTCCACAACTCCGGGCACATCGCGATCGGCGCGCACCAGGCGCTCAACTTCAACTCGCACCTCGAGCTGGAGTCCCTGCCCACCGGCGGCTGGGGCTACGACCATTTCCCGCTGTCGGCGCGTTATGCCATCACCACGAAGTTTGATTTCCTCGGGATGACGGGGAAGTTCCACAACACGTGGGGCGAGTTCGGCGGCTTCAAGCGCGCGGCGGCGCTGCGCCACGAGTGCGGCGCGATGCTGGCCTACGGCGCGAAGTGCAGCGTGGGCGACCAGCTGCATCCCAACGGCGAGATGAACCGCGACACCTACCGCCTCCTCGGCGAGGCCTATGCCGAGGTGGAGCAGAAGGAGCCGTGGTGCGATGATGTGACGCCGGTGGCCCGCATCGGCCTGGTCAGCGCGGAGCAGGGCCAGGGCAAGTGGCGCGGCCATGGCACGACCTGCGAGGCCGACCAGGGGGTCGCGCGCATGCTGCTGGAGCTGCACCAGCCGTTCCTCGTGCTCGACGAGGGGGCCCCGTGGGACGCGTTTGACCTGGTGGTCCTGCCGGACGGCTTCGTGATGACGCCGGCGCTGGCGGCCAAGGCGCAGCGGTACCTCGCGGGCGGCGGCCGGATCATTGCCGCCGGCTCGGCGCTGCTGAACGAGGCGCACACGCGCTTCGCGGTGGACCCGGGGGCGCGGCTGCTCGGCCGGTCGCAGGGCGAGAAGGACTATCTGGTGGCCACGCCGCTGGCGGCGGAGGTCGGCGTCAAGACGCCCATCGTGATCCCGGGCGGGGCCTATGAGATCAAGCCGACCCGCGGGAAAGTCCTGGCGGCGCGGCGCGAGGCCTATTTCAACCGCACGTGGGAGCACTACTGTTCGCACCAGCATGCGCCCGACGCCCCCGGGGCGGCCTCGCCCGCGGCGGTGGTGAGCCGCCAGATCGCCTATTTCGCGCACGACCTGTTCTCGCACTACCGGTCCTACGGCCAGCCGCTCTACCGGGATTTTTTTGCCGCGGCGCTGCGGCTCCTGCTGGGCGACCGGATGCCGGTGACGACCAACCTGCCGTCCGGCGGCCGCATCAACCTCATGGAGCAGAAGCGGGAGCGCCGGTACGTCGCGCACCTGCTCTACGCCGCGACCAGCGTCCGGGGCAAATTCAACCAGCAGCCGATCGAGCTGATCGAGGACCTGATCCCGCTGCGCGACATCCAGGTGGCGCTGCGGCTCCCGCGGAAGGTGAAGTCCGTCCGGCTCGTGCCCGACGGCCGGGCGCTGGAGTTTGTCCAACACGCGGGGGCGGTGGCGTTCACCGTGCCCGAGTTCACGAGCCACCAGATGGTGGAG
>SESH01041049.1_pt1 | contig 25569 bp, 25 predicted proteins | sample 3171561 | NCBI WGS metagenome assembly SESH01 (sample SAMN10866947, study PRJNA518727) | freshwater metagenome | biome: subpolar coniferous forest; feature: holomictic lake; material: water; isolation source: holomictic Lake 442 2011 16.5 m and 2014 13 m | place: Canada: near Kenora, Ontario
TATGCTCCGCCGTCGCCGCCGAGAGCCGCCCGGGCAGGGCCAGCAGGATCGCCAGCATCGTCGCCGGCGTGTGCGTGCCGTCGGCGCTCCGCGCCTCCCCCAGCAGCGCGTCGCCCCGCGCCCGCTCCGCCGGGTCCTCCGCCTGCAGCAGCGCGATCGCATACCAGAGCGTGTCCCGCGGCCCGACGCACAGCCGCGTCGCCGGATCATACCAGGTCGCGCCGTGGACGCGGGCCAGGTCGGTGAGACGCCGGCCGATCGCGTTCATGGGAGGCGCATCGCCGCCGCGTAGGGCGGGGCCGTGAGGTCCACCACCTGGCCGGTGCGGATCGACTCGACGGCGGCCAGCACGACCGCGGTGGTCCGCCGGGCGGACTGCACCGTGCACGGCGCGGGCCGCCCCGCCGCCACCGCCGCCAGGAAGGGCCGGTCGATCACCGCCGCCCCCGCCTCCACCTCCGCCGGGTGCTCCGTCACCTGCTGGTCCACCCGGGTCATGAGCGAGTTGAGCCGGTTGAAGAGGCTGAAGCTCCGCGCGCCGTCGGACTGCTGCAGCGCAAACTTGGAGGTGTGCGGCGGCACGCCGACGTCGCCGATCGCGACGTTCGCCACCGCCCCGTCGGCAAAGGTCAGCGTGATCGCCGCGGTGTCCACGATGTCCCGGGTCGGATGGTGCCGGTTGCCGCCCGCCGCATAGACGCGCACCGGCCCCGTCGGATGCAGGTGCAGCACGGTGTCCACGATGTGGCAGCCCTGCGACAGCACGTTGCCCCCGCCCTGCACCGGGTCGTTGGCCCAGAAATCGGACGCCCAGTGGTCGTCGATCACCTGGGCGACGGTCAGGGTGGGCTTGGTCAGGAAGGCCCGCGCCGCGACCACGGCGGGGAAAAACCGCAGCTTGAAGCCGGACGACGCGATCACGCCGCTGCGCTCCACCGCCGCCACGATGCGGTCGCAGTCGGCGAGGGTGAGGGCGAGCGGCTTCTCCAGGAAGAAATGCTTCCCGGCCGCCGCCGCCGCCTCGGCCAGCGGCGCGTGCGTGTGGTGCTGCGTGCAGATCCACACGACGTCGATGGCGGGATCCGCCCAGATCCGCGCCGCGTCCGCCGTGGCATAACCCGCGCCGTACGTCTGCCGGAACTGCTCCGCCCGCGCCGGATCGAGGTCGGCGACGGCGTGCAGCTGGACGCCGGAGCAGGCGGAGAGGAATTTGGCGTGCTCGGCACCGTAGCTGCCACAGCCGACGAGGGCGGCGCGAAGGAGGCGGGGGGAGGTCATGGGGAAAAACGCGGCGCGGCCGCGCGGGCGGCCCCGGGCTGCAAACAAACTCCCGTCCGGTCCGGTGAACAAGCTTTTTGCCCCGCCCCGCGGCGCGCGGTCACGCGCGCGGCGCCGCCGCCGCCGGCTGCCCGTCCGGAAAGCCGAACTCCAGCCGGTCGGCCAGCCCGACCGGGGTGAGCTCGCGCTCCGACGACCCGCAGAGGTAGATCGCCACGCAGGAAAACAGGCTGGGCCAGCGGCGGGCCAGCCACCGCCAGCGGTCGAGGTGCTCCTCCCGCAGGATCTGCAGTCCGTGCGCCCGGCAGTAGCCGCGGAAATCCGTCACGCCCAGATGGTGGATGTGCCCCGTGCTGTACCAGTCGTAGCCAAAGATCATCGGCTTCGGCATCCGGCCGTGGCACAGCAGGTCCAGCCGGTTGCTCCAGTGCCCGAAGTTGGGAAACGTCACAATCTGCCGCCGGGAAATGCGCCGCATCTCCGCCAGCAGCACCTCCGGGTACATGACCATCTGCACCGTCACGTTGCAGATGGCATAGTCGAACTCGCCGTCCCGGTAGCCCGTGTAGCTCGCCCGCTGGTCGATCGCCGCGACCCGCGCGTTGAGGCCGTGCGCCCGGCAGAAATCCACGCCGGTCACGGCGAGGTCCAGCCCCTCGACGTCCACCGACTTCTGCTCCCGCAGCAGCTTCATCAGCGAGCCGTTGCCGCAGGCCAGGTCGATCACCTTCGCCCCCGGCGGGATCCAGTCCGCGATCACCTGAAACTCCGCCCGCGAGCCAAACCCCCAGTTCGTGTAGTCGTAGTTGCGGTTGTCGTTCATGGTCGGCGCGCCCCGGCCCTCTGGTGTCGCGCCGGCGGCGCCCGTTTGCAAGGCCACAACGGCCGCCCGCCCCCGCCGGCCGGGGGTGAACGTACACGGCCGGCGAATTTTTCCGGTTTCCTCCGCCCGCCCGCGCGTCGTAGCCTGCGCTCCTTGAACCCCTTCCCCGCCCCGGCCGACCGCGCCCCGCGCTACTACACCTTCTGGTCGATCAACGGCGCCCTCGACCAGGCGCGCCTCCAGCGCCAGCTCGCCGCCTTCCGCGCCGCCGGCCTCCACGGGGTCGTGTTCCACCCCCGCTTCTACCCCGGCCAGCCGCCCTACCTCAGCCCGGCCTACCTCGCCGAGGTCTCCGCCTGCATCCTCCACGCGAAAAAACTCGGCCTGCGCTTCTGGCTCTACGACGAGAACGGCTGGCCCAGCGGCACCGGCGACGGCCAGGTCCTCGCCCGCTACCCCGACAGCGGCGCCAGGCGCCTCGACCTCACGCCCCTGCCCGCCCCGGACTCCATCGGCTCGTTCCAGGTCGACGCCGCCAACCGCCTCGTCCCCGCCGGCACGCCCGGCGCCCAGACCTGGCACCTCACCCCCCGGCGCATCAACTACGTCGACTCCCTCAACCCCGCCGTGCTCGGCCATTTCCTCGAGCTGGTCCACGAGCGCTACCGGACCGGCCTCGACCCGGAGGCGTTCGCCTACGTCGAGGCGTTCTTCGCTGACGAGCCCGAGTCGGGCATCATCAAGGATCCGTTTCCCACGGTCGCCGGCATCCCCTGGTCGCCCGTCATGCCGGGACGCCTACGGGATAAATTTGGCCCCGGTTTCGCCGCCCAGCTGCCCCTGCTCTTCGCCCGCGGTCCGGGCTACCAGGAGGTGCGCCAGCAGTACTGGGAGCTCGTCACCGACACGCTGATCGACGGCTTCTTCGCGCCCTACCTCGCGTGGTGCCAGCGGCACGGCAAGCAGTTCATCGGCCATGTGAAGGGTGAGGAGCACCCGCTCTTCCAGGTGCCCCTGGTCGGCTCCTGCCACCGCATCTACCGCCACCTCAGCCTGCCCGGCATCGACTCGCTCGAGCGCTACCCCGCGCTCGACTTCTACCCGCGCCAGGCCGCCGCCGCCGCGCGCCAGTTCGGCGCCGGGCGCTGCATGGTCGAGTGCCTCGGCGGCGCCGGCTGGGGCGCCTCGCCCGAGGATGTCGAGCGCTACGTGCTCTGGCTCGGCCGCAACGGCCTCACCGATTTCGTCTTCCACCTCAGCCAGTATCGGCTCGACACCCCCGCGCTCACCGACTGGCCGCCCTCCGAGCCGCTGCACCTCAGCTGGCGCGAGGCCTTCCCCGCCCTGCTCGACCGCGTGACCCGCGAGCTCACCGCGCACCCGCCCGCCGTGCCCGCCACGCTCGTGGTCGCGCCCTACCGCGGCCTCATGTCCGAGTACGAGCCCTGGGAGCTGTTCCAGACCAACCAGCACGTCGCCACCACCTTCCCCGACACCCCCGCGAGCCGGATGAACACCGCGTTCCTCGCCCGCCTCGCCGCGCTCAAGGCCGCCGGCATCCCCTACGACGTCACCGACGAGCGCACCCTCGAGGAGGAAGGACGCCGCGCCGCCGGCCAGATCCACCTCGGCCAGGCCACCTACACCCGCCTCATCGTCGACCCCGCCGCCATCCTCCGGGGCGACTGGGCCCGGTGGCCGGACCACGGGGCGGACCTCGCCGCCGCCGCACCGGCCGCGACTCCGCTCGCGCCGGTCTCCGCCGCGCCCGCCCTCCCCGCCGAGCTCCGGCTCGTCTGGGAACTGCCCGCCCTCCCGGAAAACGCCTGGCTCATCGAGCCGCAGCGCCTGGCGCCGCGCGCGTACGCCGCCACCTTCGCCACCGCCTTCGGCGCCGCCCACCCGACCGCGCTGCACCTCCACTTCGCCGACGACCTCACCTCCGCCCTCCTCGACGGCCGGCCGCTCCCCCTGACCGCGGGCGACGACGGCGCCCTCGCCGCGCTGCCTCCCCTCGGCACCGGCGAGCACACGCTCCACTTCCACACCGTGCGCGAGTTTCCCGCCAAGCCCTTCGTCTGGCTCAAGGGCGCGTTCACCCTCGCCAGCCGCACCGGCTTCGTCCCCGGCCCCAGCCACACCGTCCGCACCGACGGGCCCTTCGTCGCCGGTACCGGCCCCGTGTCGCCCGCGGGCGAACTCACCGCCGGCGGCCTCCCCTTCCTCCACCAGCCGCTCGTCGCCACCAGCCGCTTCACGCTCGCCGCCCCCGCCGCCGCCCTGCGCTTCGCCGGGACGCTCGGCGACGCGGTGCGCGCGACGATCGACGGCCAGCCCGCCGGCTGGGCCTGGGGCCCCGACTGGCAGCTTGCCCTCCCGGCCCCGCTCGCCGCCGGCCGCCACCACCTGCGCCTCGAACTCGTGCCGAGCACGTTCAACTTCTTCGGGCCGCACCACTACTACAACGGCGACTGGCATGTGGTCAGCCCCGGCCAAATCATCGGGGAGAAGAATTTCGCCGACGCCCCCGACGCCCCCGACTGCACCCACGTGCCGGCGTGGCACTTCAAGCCGCTGCAGCTCCCGCGCGCCCTCCTCGCCCTCCCCTAGCCGCCTACCGCCCGCCGGGCGCCGCCGCCGGCGGCGCCTCCATGTCCGCCAGCCGCCGGCGCGCCGTGTAGTTCGCGCTGTCGCGCGGATTCTCCTGCAGGAACTGCCGGTAGTATTTCGCCGCCTGCGCCCGGTTCCCCGCCAGCCGCGACAATTCCGCGATCTGCACCAGGACGTCCGCGCGCCCGACGCGGTCGGTGCCGCCCAGCCGCTCGGCCGCGAGCAGGTGCGGCAGCGCCTGCGCGCCGGGCAGGCGGTAGAAAAAAATCGCCTCCGCCAGCGCGACGTGGAGCTCCCCGGCCACCGCCGGCACGTGCGCCTGCGCCAGCAGCTTTTCCGCCGCGGCGATGCGCTCGGCCGGCGGGCGCGCCAGGTCCAGCGCGTACAGCTGCAGCAGGGCGAGCCGGCTGAGCGCCGACTGCGCCCAGGTCGAGGCCTCGGCCGCGGCGATCAGCCGGCGGAACTGCCGCGCCGCCTCCGCCGGGTCCGGCCGCTCCTGGTGGTGCTGCGCGATCCGCCCGAGGAGAAACCGCGCCGCCAGCGCCGGATCGTCCGGGCCGCCGTCCGCCAGCGCCGTGCACACCCGGCGGGCCTCGTCGACCTGCCCCGCCGTCACCGGCTGCTTCGCCAGGAGGGCGACCGCCTGGCCCAGGCGCGCCTCCCGCGCCACCGCCGGGTCCGGCGCGCGCGCCCCGGCCGCAAAAATCTTGAGCGCCTCGTCGGCCCGGTAGCCGGCCAGGGCCTGCCAGCCGGCCGTCAGCTCCCCGCCCGCCAGGGACCCGGCGGCCAGCAGCCCGAGCAACACCGTGGGGAGCATCCTCATGGCTGGGACGGGGCCGGCGCGGCCAGCACCCGGTTGAACTGGTAGACCTTGATCTCGTTGCTCAGCGTCACGAGCGGGAGCCGGTCCGGGCGCTGCGCCGGGGCCGCGGCAAAGTAGCCCGCCACCGCGATGCCGTCCTCGCGCTGCACATTGCGCACCGCGGCGTGGCCCTCGCGCCGGAGGTCGTCGCGGATCCGGAGCCCGAGGCCAGCCTTCGCCTCGGCCTGGAACGCCGCCACCCCGCCGCCGGCGCCCCAGAGGGTGCTGAACCGCGTGCGCAGGAACTGCTCGGCGTCGATCGTGATGCCGACATAGCTCGCCCCCCAGGCATAACCCTCGGTCTCCTGGCTGAACTGCGCGGCAAAGCCCGAGGGCTTCACCCCCACCGTGGCCGGCTGCCAGTTGCTCACCTCGGTGAAGATCCGGCTGCCCTCCACGCTGGTCATGAACTGCAGGAAATCGATCGCCTCGGCGCGGTGCCGGGTCTGCCGGTTGACATACAGGCCCATCACCGAGGTCCGCGGCCCCTCGCCAAAGGGGCCCTGGACCAGATGGCCGTACACCGGATCGTCCTCCCGCGGATACGGGAAGGAAAAGGCCCCGATCGCGAACGAGCAGATGACCGGCAGGCTGCTGGCCTCCCAGCTCGGCATCACCACCATCGCGGTGCGCTCCGCCACGAAGTCCGTCAGCGCGGTGTGCCGGCGCCGCTGCACAAACCCCGGCGTGCTCACCGCGCCGAGGTCCGCCAGCAGGCGCAGCCCCGCCGTCATCTCGGGCGACTCAAAGCTCCAGTCCCCCTGGAGGTACTGGGCGCTGAGCTGGTTCTGGTAGATCTGCAGGCGGTGCCGGTAGTCCAGCCGCTGCGTGAGCCGCGTGCCCATCGTGCCCATGATCGCGTAGGTCATGAACGGGTACGTGTCCTGCGAGCTCCCCAGCGGCACCAGCTGCCGGTTCGTCAGCCGCGCGTACGCCTGGATCTTCGCGCACAGCGCCACGAACTCGCGGTAGGTGCGCGGCGGCTGGTCCGAGCCCGTGATCTGCCGGAGCAGCTCCCGGTTGTAGACGATCCGCGACACATGCGAGGTGACGGTGATGCCGTAATAATGGCTCAGCGACTTGATGTAGCTGTCGTCGTTCGACATGCCGTCCACGTTGGTGTCGCGCCACGGGACCCCCTCGAGCGGCGTGCCCCGGTTGTAGGGGTTCGGCTGCGCGATGTCCTCGTCCAGCGGCTGGAACCGCCGGGCGATGTCCGGCCAGATCCAGACGTACTCCGCGATGTCCGGCCCCGTCCCGCCCACCATCTGGGTCTGGATCCACGGCAGGTACACGGTGTCGGGCACCGGCAGGTGCACCACGTGCACCTTGGGGTTGAGCTGCTCGTAGCGCGCGATGATCGCGTCAAAGGCCTGGCGCACCGTCCCCTCGAGCTGCCACTGCGAGAAGCGGATCGTCACCCGGTCCGTCCGCACGGACTCCGCGGTGCGGCGCGCCACGGTGAACGCCGCCATGAGGTAGGCCGCACCCATCAGGGCCCAGCCCGCGGTTTTGACGGAGAACTTCATGAAAACCCCGGCGATGTAGACTAAGCCGGCCCGTTCGCAAGCGGCCGTTGCGCGATTGTTCAGCGCCCGGCCGGCGCCCCGCTCAATGCGCCCACGCCGCCGCCGCGTCCTGAATCAGCTGCTGCAGGAGCGGGAAGCGCGCCTCGCCGTAGTTCAGCGCGTAGCGGAGCTTGCCCTCCCGGAAGACCCACGTGGTCGGCACCCACGTGACAGGCAGGTCCATGAAGCTCTGGAGGCTCCCCGGGCCCTTGCGCACCGGGTTCGGATGCTGCCGCCGCACGAGGTTGCCCTGCGGGCCCACGCCGTGGGCCGCCAGCAGCGCCCGGCCGTCGTCGGCGCTGCGCACGGTCACAAAGATGAACGTCACGTCCGGGTTCGCCGCCAGCAGGGGGGCCCAGCCTCCCGGCCCCAGCTCCGCCAGGCTGTTGGGGCACCACGGCGCCCAGAAATGGACCACCGTCACCTGCGGGCCCTGCACCGCGGCGGCGACCTCCTCCTCCACCAGCAGCCAGCCCGGGTGCGGCGGCGGCTGCGCCCACGCCACGACGGCCCCGGTCAGGCCCAGGCCCAGCCTCAGGAGTTTTTTCATGGCGCCAGCTTGGCGGTCGCGCGCCGCGGCGCAACCCCGCGTGCCCTCGCGCCAGCCCGCGCCGACCAGGGGGCCCGGAACCGCAGCTCCGGCCCCACCTTGAAACCCCGCTGCTCCCGCGGAGACTCCGCCGGGCTCAGTCCCAGATCGGCCGCCAGTTCATCGGATAACTCGTGAGACCATTCAGGGCCGCCATGTCCTCGGCCTCCAGCCGGTAGTCCAGGGCGCCCAGGGAGTCGCCGAGTTGCGCCGGGGTGTTGGCCCCCACAATCGCCGCGGTGACCACCGGGTTGGTCAGCAGCCACGCGAGCGCGGTCTGCGCGACCGTCTTGCCCCGGGCGCGGCCAATCTCCGCGAGTTTTTCTATGACCGCGAAACCGCGGTCGTTGCCGTATTTTTTCCAGAGGTCGGCCGCCCGGACGCTGTCCACGCTGGCGCCGCGGCGGTACTTGCCGGTGAGAAACCCGCCGGCGAGCGGCGAATAGGGGATGACGCCGAGTCCGTGGTGCTTGCAGAGCGGCCGGGCCTCGATTTCGAAACCGGCCCGCTCCATCAGCGAATACTCCGGCTGGTAGGAATTGAAGCGGGCCAGCCCGCCCTGGTCGCTGCGCCACAGCGCCTCCATCAGGCGCCAGGCCGGATAGTTCGACGCGCCCACCACGCGCACCTTGCCGGCGCGCACCAGCTGATCCAGCGCCCCGAGCGTCTCCTCGATCGGCACGCTGAGGTCCGCCGAATGACACTGGTACAGGTCGAGATAGTCCGTCTGCAGCCGGCGGAGCGAATCCTCGCAGCAGCGGATCACCCGCGCGCCGGACAGCCCCTCGCCGCCGGGGCCTTCGGTCATCCGGCCGCGGACCTTGGTCGCGAGGATGATCTGGGCGCGGTTGCCGCGCGCCTGCAGCCAGCGGCCGATGATCTCCTCGGACTGGCCGCCGCCGGCGAGGCCCCGCGGGCCCCACGTGGTGTAGATGTCGGCCGTGTCGATGAAGTTGCCGCCGGCCTGGGCAAAGGCGTCCATGACCGCAAACGACGCGGCCTCCTCGGCGGTCCAGCCGAATTGCATGGTGCCGAGGCAGAGTTCGGAGACTTGCAGGTCACTGCGGCCAAGCGGGCGGAGGTGCATGGGGACCGAGCAAAGCCGATGGCCCGCCGGTGGCGAGCCTGCTGCGTCGGCCCTCAAACTCCGGCGGCCGCCCGCGGCGGGCCGCACGGCGCTCGGGCTGGGCCGGGGCGACCCGACCCGCCCGGCCTCATTTTTTCAGCAGCACCACACACGCGGACCAGTCGCCGGCGGGCCGCCAGCGGAGTTCCCCCGGGGCCAGCGTGACGCCGCGCCGGTCGGCGTGCAGCTCGCCCGCCACGCGCCAGCGACCCGGCGGCAGCGGCACCCGGAGGGTCGCGGCCCCCGGTTTTTCAAAGGCATGGACCACGACCAGCGCCTGCCGGCCCCCGGTCCCCACGCGCACCAGCGCCTGCCAGCCCCGGGGGTGGCGGTACGCCGCCACCTCCGGGCCGTGGCGGTAGGAACGCCCCGCGCGGATCACCGGCACCGCCTGCGCGTACAGCGCCACCGCCCGCGCCACCAGCGCGCGCTGCTCCGTCCCGGGCGCCGGGAACTCCCCCGACAGGCAGAGCCGGCCGAGAAACCCGCCGGCCAGCAGGTACACCGTGCGGCGCGCGCCCTCCCGGGCCCGCAGCACCGCCCACACCTGGCTCTGCCGCGGCAGGATCAGCCGGTGCAGGTTCGCCGCGATGATCGGGATCTCCCGGCATTCGTGCGCGTCCGAAAAGCTGCTCATCGCCGTCAGCCCCACCATCGACGGCTCCAGCCGCTGCCCGCCCGACGAGCAGTTCTCGATCACCAGCTCCGGCAGCTCCGCCCGGAGCCGGCGGAAAAAGGCCTGCACCCCTTCCAGATGCTGCCGCAGCCCCTCGCCCAGCGACTCCGCCCCGTCCACCCCCAGGCCGATGTTCTCGTTGTAGTCCACCTTCAGGTAGCCGAAATTTCCCGCGCGCAGGAGCCCGATGACGCGCTCGCCGAGGTGCGCGTGCACCTCCGGCTTCCGCAGGTCGAGGAAGCGCCGACTGCCGGCCGTCAGCACCCGGCCGTCGCGGTGCAGCAGCAGGTCGGTCCGCCCGAACAGCGGCGAGGCCGAGCCCACCACCTCCAGCTCAAACCAGATTCCGGGGATCAGCCCGCACGCGCGGATCGCGTCTGCCGTGGCGCGCAGCCCCTGCGGATACATGGCGGCGTTCGGCGTCCAGTCGCCCTGCGCGGTGGACCACTCGCCCCCCGCGGGCTTGTACCAGCCGGCGTCCATCACGAGGTAGCGGAGGCCGCTCCCGCGCAGCGTCTCCGCCAGCGCCACCATGTTCGCGTGGCTGGGGTTGCCCCAGCTGGTGGCCCACTCGTTGAACATCACGGGCAGCGCCTGCTCGCTCCGCGGCAGCCCCGCCAGCGGCCCGTCCTGCGCCGCGGTCAGCGCCGCGCACAGGTCGTCCAACCCGCCCGCCACGCAGCCGATCGTCGCCACCGGGGAGGTGAAGCTCGCGCCGGGCGGCAGCGTCTTCTGCCAGTGCCCCAGCTCGCAGTCCGCGAGCCCGCCGGACATCGCCGCCAGGTCGTCGCGGCGGTAGACCTCCATCTGCCACGAGCCGGGATGCGCCAGCTGCGCGCCCCAGACCACCCCCGCCCCCGTGTCCTCCACCGCCACCAGCGGGAAAAATCCGTTCACCGGCAGCGAGCCCACCGCGCCGAACCGCTCGGCGCGCACGCCGTAGCCGATCCACGAGCGCTCCAGCTGCAGCTCCTCGAAGGTCCGCGTCTCCCGCCGGCCCTCCATGCTCCACACGCTGCGGAACCGGTGCACCCGCAGCCGCTCCGGTGCGTCGTCGGCCGCAAACGGCGTGAGCCCCCCGAGCGAGAAGCTCGCGAGGAACTCCAGGGTAAGCGGCGCCGCCGCCGTGTTGTCCACCGTCACGGAGCTCTCCAGCCAGCTCGCGCCCCGCCGCCAGCACAGGTCGTGGTGCGCCTGCCAGCCGTCCGGATGCGTGAAGGCGGTGCGCACCGTCGTGACCCCGCGCGCCCGGGTGACCGTCTGCCCCGTGAACTTCATCCGCTCCGCCGTCGGGCTGTTGCGCATCGTGCGGCCCTGGGAAAACGCCGGCGTGGCGTCGTCGCCGCGCACCTTCAGCTGGAGCAGGGGCTCGACCGCCCACGCCCGCGGCCCGTGGGCCGCCGGGCCCTTGATCCCGTCCACCTCCAAGCCGCTCAGAAACTCCCGCCGCCGCGCCAGCTGGCGGCGCCGGCTCGTCGGCACCAGCCAGAGGCCTAGCCGGCCCGTCGCGGGATCCTGGACGTAGAGCGCGGTGGTGGCACCGCAGCGGAGTTCACGGTGCAGCTTGGGGAGCAGGCCGGGGAGCTTGGGCATGGGGAATGGCCGCATCCCACCACCCCGCCGGGGGAAGACAATGCAAAGCGCGCGGGGCGCCCGCGCTCAGCCGCCCACCCATTCCAGCCCCAGCCGCAGCCAGAGCGGGGTCAGCAGCAGGCTCGCCAGCACGGTCGCCAGCACCACCCGCACCGCCGTCAGCAGGTGGCCCCCGTAGTGCTTCACCAGCACGAGGGGCAGGAAGCCCGCGGGCATCGCCGCCTGCACCAGGATCACGTGCTTCAGGTCCGGGGAAAACGGGCCGTAGCGCGCCAGCAGCAGAAACAGCCCGGTCAGCACGCCGAGCCGCAGGCCCACCGCGGCCAGCGAGGTGCGCCGCTCGAACAGCTCGCGCGGCCGGCCCAGGACATGCTCGGCCATCGTCGCCCCGCTGAGGATCAGCCCGAGCGGGATCGCGCAGGCGGCCAGCGGCCGCACCACCGCCAGCAGGACCTCCGGGACCCGCGGCCCCAGGCCGGTCAGGTTGACCGCCACCGCCACGACCAGCGCCAGCACCGGCGGGCTGAGCAGCTGGCGCCAGCTCTGGCGCCACGACTCGCCCGACAGCACCAGCACCCCCACCACCCAGATGGCCACCTCCGCCCCGACGTTGTGCGCAAAGAGCACGCCCAGGCTCCCGCGGCCGAACAGCGCCGTCATCAGCGGCACCGTGATGTAGCTGTAATTGTAGATGCCCGCCGTAAAGGCGAAGGTGCGTCGGCCCGTGCCCACCGTGAACCCCAGCACCCGCGCCGCGTAGGCGCAGAGCATGATGCCCCCGGCCATCGTGACGAAGCCGACCAGCGGCGACCAGGCGAGGTTCGCCGGGTCGCGCAGCGCCGGGTTCGCGTGCACGTGCTCAAAGATGATGCAGGGGTAGAGCAGGTTGACGACCAGCCGGAGCAGGCTCGCGTCCGCCTCCGTCGTCAGCCAGCCCCCGCGCCGCAGCCCCAGGCCCAGCCCCATCAGCGCGAAGACCGGCAGCAGCAGCAGCAGCAGTTGCCAGTAGGACATCATGGCCGCTCCGCCCCGGCGCCCAGCGCCTGCCCCGCCAGCCAGCCGGTCGTCCAGGCCGACTGGAAATTGAAGCCGCCCGTCACGCCGTCGATGTCCAGCACCTCGCCGGCGAAATGCAGCCCGGGACACACCCGGCTCTCCATCGTCTTGAAGTCCACCTCGCTCAGCCGCACGCCGCCGCAGGTGACGAACTCCTCCTTGAACAGGCTCTTTCCCACCACCACGAACTCCGCCGCCGTGACCTGGGCCGCGAGCGCCGCCAGCGCGACATTGCCGACCTGGGCCCAGGGCGTCGCCGGGGCGATGCCGGCGGAGGTGACCAGCCGCTCCCACAGCCGCTGCGGCAGGTCCAGCGGGCTCCAGGTGGCGATCTGCTTGCGGAGATGCCGGGCCCGCACCTCGCCCAGCTCGCGGGCCAGCGAGTCGCGGGTGTGGGGCGGGGCGAAGTTCACCGCCACGGTGAATTCGTAGCGGCGCGCCGCCAGCTCCCGGGCGCCCCACGCCGACAGCCGCAGGATCGCCGGGCCGCTCAGGCCCCAGTGCGTGATCAGCAGCGGGCCGCTCGCCACCAGCGGGGTCCCCGCCACGCCGGCGGTGGCCAACTCGACCGACACCCCCGACAGGCCCTCCAGCCGCCGGTCATCCACATGGAAGGTGAACAGCGACGGCACCGGCGGCACGATCGTGTGGCCCAGCGCCGCCGCGATCGTCAGGCCCGCGGAGGCCTGGTTGCCGCCGGTCGCCAGCAGCAGCCGGTCGCAGCGCACGGTCGTGGCATCGGTGAGTGTCAGCCAAAAGTCCGGCGCCGCCCCTTCGCGGCCCAGGCGCTCCGCCTTGCGCACGCCCAGGCTCGTCACCACCGTCACCCCGGCCGCCGCCGCCGCCTGCGTCAGGCACGCCACCACGGTCGCCGAGTCATCCGTCACCGGAAACATCCGGCCGTCCGCCTCGGCCTTGGCCTCGACCCCGCGGGCCGCGAACCACTCCAGGGTGTCGCGCGGCTGCCAGCGGTGAAACGCGCCCAGCAGCTCGCGTCCGCCCCGCGGGTAGTTTTTCACCAGCTCCCGCGGCTCGAAGCAGGCGTGGGTGAGGTTGCAGCGCCCGCCCCCCGACACGCGGACCTTGGCCAGCGGATGGGCCGTGGCCTCGTACAGCGTCACCGTCCCGGCCGCGCCGAGCCGCTCCGCGGCGGTGATCGCCGCGAAAAAGCCCGCCGCCCCGCCCCCGACCACCACCACGCGTGTCTTTTCCGCCATGACCGCACGCTGCGAGCCCGCGCCGCGGAGTCGAAGCGAAAGCGTCCGGGCGCAAAAAAACCGCCGCGACCGACGGCCGCGGCGGCCCAACCTGGCAACCGGAACGGGCTTACCGCGGGGGCGGCGGCGCGTCCGCGCCCGCCGGGCGGGGCCCGCGGGGGCGCCGGCCCTCGGCCGGCAGCGCGTCAAAGATCTTCTGCTGGGCGGGCGTGAGCACCGCCCGCACCTTCGCGCGGGTGGCCTTCAGCACCTCCATCCCCTTCGTCCGGCGCGCCTCCCGGGCGGCGGCCTCGTCGGCGCGCAGCGCCTTGCCCTGCTCCGCCGCCTGGGCCCAGATCACCTTGATCTGCTCCTTCTGGCTGGCCGTGAGCTGCAGGGTTTCGTCGAGCTGCTGCAGGCGGTGCTCGAGCCGCGGGCGGCCGCCGGGTTCGCCGGGAGGCCCGGGCGGCGGGCCGGCCGGGGGTTCGTCGGCCCGGGTGAAGGCAACCGCGGCCAGCGCGGTGAGCAGCAGCAGCGGCAGGTGCACAATTTTGGTTTTCATGGTTACCCCCACCAAGACGCCGCCCGCCCGGCGCGGTTACGCGCCCGCCCAGGCCGCCCGCCGGCGCGGCGGGCTTGCGCGCCCGCGGCGGGACCCCCACCCTGCGGCCATGATCGCAGCCGGCCCAGCCACCCCGCGCGGCGGGCCCGGCCCGTCCGCCCCGCCCCCATGAAGCTGGCCCGCCTGACCGAACTCGCCGCCGCCACCGTGGCCGCGACCCAGCGGACCCTCCCCCCCGAGATCCGCCCGCTGGCCCGCGCCGTGCCCGTCCACTACGAGGCCCGGCCGCACGCCAGCGTCCTGGCCGAGGGCTTCACGCCCGACATCCTCGGGCTGTTCACCGGCAGCCCCCACGGCACCGAGCTGGACCACGACCAGCCGGCCCCGCCCGAGATCCTGCTCTACCTCGAGAACCTCTGGGAGTTTGCCGAGGGCGACCCCGCCGGGTTCCGCGCCGAGACCCGCCTGACGTACCTGCACGAGCTCGGCCATTACCTGGGCTGGGACGAGGAGGAGCTGACCGCCCGCGGGCTGGACTGAAGCCGGCCGGAACCGCCCGCACTCCGCGCTTTCCAAGTTCGCACCGCCATGCATACACTCGCCCCCACTCAGCTCCTCCGCACCGCCATGAAAAAACTCCTCCTGTTGTCCTTGCTCGTCCTGTCCGGAGCACGCCTCGCCCACGCGGCCCCTAGCGAGGCTTCGCGCCCGGAATACATCACCCGGGTCGAATCCTGCGAAGCCATCCTCCAGGAGTTCATGGCCAACCCGGCCACCGCCATCCCGCCTTCCGTGCTCCAGGGCGCCCGCGCCCTCGTCATCGTCAACCAGTTCAAGGCCGGGTTTTTCCTCGGCATCAAGGACGGCTACGGCGTCATCCTCGTCAAGAAGGCCGACGGCCGCTGGAGCCTGCCCGTGCTGCTCGCCGCCGGTGAGCTCAGCCTCGGCCTCCAGGTCGGCGCCAACGCCATCGAGACGGTGATGGTCATCACCGACGACCAGACCGCCCGCCTCCTCTTCAACCAGCGCTTCAACGTCGGCGTCGACGCCAAGGCCGTGGCCGGCCCGAAGCTCGCCGAGGCCGAGAAGTACAACCGCGCGATGGTCACCGCCCCGGTGCTGGTCTACACCAAGGCCAAGGGCCTCTACGCCGGCGCCACCGTCAAGGCCGGCTGGCTCCAGCGCAGCGACGACATCAACTTCATCCTCTACCAGACGAACTACACCATGCCCGAGCTGCTCTACAGCGACTGGGTCCAGCCCATCCCCGAGGTCGCCCCGCTCATGCACTACGTGCAGCGGATCGCGCCGTAGGCGGGCCCGCATGCCTGCCAACCCGGTGCTCGGCGGCGGCGGCTTCCACCACGTCTGCGTCAAGACGCGGGACTGGGACGCCACGATGCGGTTCTACCAGGACACGCTCGGCTGCACCCCGAAGCTGGCCTGGCGCGCCGCGCCGCAGCGCGCCGTGATGCTCGACACCGGCGACGGCAACTACCTCGAGGTGTTCGAGGACCTCGCCTACGCCGGCCCGACCAACGGGGCCATCCTGCACTTCGCCTTCCGCACCACGCGGCTCGACGCCGTCGCCGACCGCGTGCGCGCCGCCGGGATCAAGCTCACGGTGGAGCCGCGCGACGTGACCCTCGCCACGACCAACGGCGTCGGTCCCGTGCCGGTCCGCATCTTTTTCTGCGAGGGCCCGAACGGCGAGAGCATCGAGTTCCTGCAGAACACCCTGACCTGAGCCCGGGCCGCCGCCGGCGGCCCCGCTCACGCCCGGATCCGCCGGAGGTAGTCCGTCAGCTCCGCCAGGGCCGCGACCGCCACGAGCGACTGCGCCTCGACGCGCCCCGCCCCGGGGCACTCAATCCGCCCGGCGAGCAGCGCCACCGTCCGGCCGCGCCGCACGTGCGCCAGCGCCCACCAGGCAAACGGATCCGCCACCCCGGCCGCCGCGGACGGCTCCGCGTAGCCGGTGGTCGCCAGGCCCAGGTCGCTGCCAAACCGCCGGCACACGCCCCGCGCCATTTCCCGGGCCACGTCCGCGGACACGCAGTCCACGCGCCGCGCCGCCGCGCGCCGCACCCCGAGCTGCGCCACCTTCTGGTCGAGCGTGTAGGCCGTGATGCCCCCGAGGAAAAAATCCGAGGCGCCGGAGATCGCCCCCACCCGCGCCTGCACCTGGCCGCAGGTCAGGCTCTCCGCCACCGCCAGGCTGAGGCGCGGCGCCTGCCGCAGGAGTGCCGGGAGCTCGATCATGGGGCCGACTCTGCCCGGGCCGCCGGGGAAAGTCACGGGAATCACGCCAGCTCCAGCCCCACCGGACAGTGGTCGCTGCCCATCACCTCGGGCGAAATCCAGGCCCGCCGCAGCGCCGGGCGCAGTTTTTCCGCGGCCACGACGTAGTCCACCCGCCACCCGATGTTCCGCGCCCGGCAGTTCATCATCTGGCTCCACCAGGTGTGGTGCCCCGGGCCGGGCTCAAACACGCGGAAGGTGTCCACAAAGCCCCGCGCCAGCAGCGCGGAAAAGTTTCCCCGCTCCTCGTCGGTGAAGCCGGCGTTGCGGTGGTTGGTCTTCGGGTTGGTGAGGTCCAGCTCCGTGTGCGCGACATTCAGGTCGCCGCAGAACACCACCGGCTTCCCCTTTTTCCCCAGCCGCCGCAGGTAGGCGAGGAAGGCGCCGTCCCACTCCTGCGTGCGGTACGCCAGCCGCGTCAGCCCCCGCTGCGAGTTCGGCTGGTAGACGTTGACGAGGTAAAAGTCCGGCAGCTCCAGCGTGAGCACCCGGCCCTCCGCGTCGTGGGCCGCCTCCCCGATGCCGGTCGTCACCTGCCGCGGCTTCACCCGCGTCAGCACCAGCGTGCCGCTGTAGCCCTTTTTCACCGCGCTGTTCCAGTGCGCCTCGTACCCCGCCGGCCAGGCCACGTGCTGCACGTCGCCGGGGTGCGCCTTCGTCTCCTGCAGGCAGATCACGTCGGCCGGCGCCGCCGCAAAATAGTCCATCGCCCCCTTCCGCAGGGCGGCGCGGATGCCGTTGACGTTCCAGGAGACGATTTTCATGCGCGCCGTTCAACGCGGGCGGACCGCCGGGCGCAAACCGTTTCGCACCCGCCTGCCCCCCCATGACGCACCTTCCTGTTGCCATCGGCCGCCCGCGTGGCCGACACTCCGGCCGCTCCGCCCCCGCATGTCCGTCTTCTCCCCGCTCCCGCTCGGCCAGCCCATCCCCCGGCTCCTCCACGCCGTCTCGTGCAGCCTGCCCAGCATGCGGGACGTCCGCGGCTACGAGGAAAAGGACCCGGCCGTCGTGCGCCACCTGACCTCGGGCTACCCGCGCTTCGTCGTCCACCCGCTGCTGCTGCAGCTCGCGGCCGAGCTCCGCCGCCAGCACGGGCTCGCCGGCCAGACCCTCTGGCTGGTCTCCTCCGCCACCATGGCCGCCCGGCTCGTCCGCCACCTCGCCGGCGCCCCCGTCACCCCCGTCGCCGCCGACGGCCTCCACGGCGTCGCCCACCCCGACTCCCCCGAGCTGGCCGGGCGCGCCAAGACCTTCCTCCAGAACGTGGGCGGCTTCCTCTCCTCCCGCGTCGCGGAGGATGAGCTCGTCCGCCGCGGCCTCCGCGCCGCCCGGGAGCCGGAGGAGCTCTTCGCCGGCGACGCCCTCGCCGAGGTGCGCCGCCAGCTCCAGCCCGCCTTCCCCGGCCTCGCCCCGGCCGACCTCGGGATCGCCCAGTGCGGCATGAACGCGCTCGACGCCGCCTTCCGGGCCCTCGCCGAGGTCCAGGCCGCGCGCGGCCGGACCGTCTGGATCCAGCTCGGCTGGCTCTACCTCGACACCATCGCCCTCCTGCAGAAGTTCACCCGCACGCCCGGCGACTACGTGCACGTCGCCGACGTGTTCGACCTCGCCGCCCTCGACCGGGTCCTCGACCGCCACGCCGGCCGCGTCGCCGGCATCGTCGCCGAGGTGCCCACCAACCCGCTGCTCCAGACCGCCGACGTCCCCGGCCTCGCCGCCCTGGCCCGGCGGCACGGCGCCCGCCTCCTCCTCGACCCGTCCATCGCCTCGGTGTTCAACCTCGACGTCCTCCCCCACGCCGACGTCGTCGCCACCAGCCTGACCAAGTACACCGCCAGCGCCGGCGACCTGACCGCCGGGCTGGTCGCGGTCAATCCGGCGGGGCCGGACGCCGCGGCGCTGCGCGCCGGGCTCGCGGACAAGCTCGAGCCGCTCCCGGCCCGCGACCTCGCCCGGCTGGCCGCCCAGATTGGCCGCACCCGTCCGGTCCTCGCCCGCATGCATGCGAGCGTGCCGCGCGTCGCCGCCTTCCTCGCGTCGCACCCCGGCGTGCGCGAGGTGTACTGGGCGCTCCACCCGGCGTCGCGGGCGAACTACCTGCGCCTCGCCCGCGCCCCGGACGCGGTCGGGGCGATGATCACCTTCACCCTGCGCGGACCGCTGGACCGGTTCTACGACCGCCTGCGGCTGCCCAAGGGCCCGAGCTTCGGCCTGGAGACGACCCTGATCTGCCCCTTCATGTACCTGGCCCACTACGACCTCGTGACCACTGCCGCCGGCCGCGCCGGGCTCGCCGCCGGCGGACTGGATCCGGACCTGCTCCGGCTGTCGGTCGGCACCGAACCCGTCGACGACCTCATCGCCACCCTGGCCGAGGCCCTGGGCTGACCATGCCGGCCGCGCAGTGCACGCTCGCGCTCAAGGCGATCCCCAACGCCCCGCGCCACGAGGTCGTGGGCTGGCTCGGCGCGGCGCTGAAGGTGAAGGTCCACGCCCCCGCCCTGGAGGGCCGGGCCAATGACGCCCTCTGCGAGTTCCTCGCGGACCGGCTCGCGCTGCCCCGCCGCGCCGTCACCGTCGCCCGCGGCGGCAAGTCCCGCCAGAAGCTCGTCCACATCGACGGCCTGGGCCTGGCCGACGTGAAGGCCCGGCTGGGGGTGTGACCGCTCACCCGGCCGGCCGCGCCCCGGCGCCCTGCCCGGGGAGGGCGGCGGCCCGGGTCAGCCGCGCGAAGCGCAGGCCGAGAAAGACCGCCGCGAACGCCAGGCCGGCCGCCAGCGCCCACCAGATGCCGACCGCGCCATAGCCGCCCCGCACCCCGAGCCAGTAGCCGCCGGGGATCGCGACCAGCCAGTACGCCACAAAGGTGATCCCGGCGGGCAGCTTCACGTCGCTCAGCCCGCGCAGGACGGCGGCGCCGATGACCTGGCCGCCGTCGAACAGCTGGAACAGGGCCGTGATCACCAGCAGCTGGGTCGCGAGCGCGACCACCCCGGGATCATGCACGAACCAGCCCGCGACCACCCGGCCGGTGCCGAGGTAGAGCAGCATGAACGCCACCGCCAGCAGCGCGCCCAGGCCGAGCGCCCCGAAGCCGATCGGCCGCAGCCGCGCGTGCTCCCCGGCGCCGACCGCGGCGCTGATCCGCATGCCCGCCGCCGTCGACAGGCCGAGCAGGAACATGAAGGTCGTGGCGGCGCAGGACAGGGCGATCTGGTGCGCCGCCAGCGGCACCGCCCCGAGCCAGCCGACCATGATGGCGGCGCCGGCAAACGCGCCGCTCTCAAACAGCAGCATGCCCGCGGCCGGCAGGCCGAGCTGCAGCATCTCCCGCACCCGCCCGGCCGACAGCGGGGCGAACCACCGCCGCGGGAGCGCGGCACGCAGCGTCGCGTCGCCGTGGATCCAGCCGAACAGCACCAGCGTGCCGAGCGTGCGCGACAGGAGGGTGGAGATCCCCGCCCCGGTCAGGCCCAGCGCCGGCGCGCCGAGGTGCCCGTAGATCAGGACCCAGTTGAGCCCGGCGTTCAGCCCCACCCCGGCGAGCATGATGAACATCGGCACCCACGGCCGGCCCAGCGCCTCGGCGTACTGCCGCAGGGCGAGGTAGAGCAGCACCGGCGTGAGGGAAGCGCCGATCAGCCCGTAGAAGGGCTGGACGATCGCGAGGACCTCGGCCGGCTGCTGGAACCAGGCCAGCCGCGCGCCCAGCGCCAGCAGCAGCCCGGTTTCCACCACGCCAAAAGCCAGCGCCAGCGCCAGCCCGTGCCGGAGGTATTCGCCGCACTCGCCCGCCCGGCCGGCGCCGCGCGCCCGCGACACCAGCACCGCGACCGGCAGCATCAGCCCGATCCCCAGCACGTAGAAGACGCCAAAGACATTGCCCCCGAACGCCGAGGCCGCCAGCGGCACCGTGCCGGTGTGCCCGATCATCACGCTGTCGGTCACCCCCATCAGCATCTGGCTCACCTGCCCGACGATGATCGGGAGGGCCAGGGTGAGCGTCGGCCGGAGCTCGCGGAGATAGGGGTGGGACGGCACGCGCCCAAGGGAGGCGGAGAAGGAACCCGCTTCAAACAGATTCCGGCGCCGGCGAATTTGCCTGACAGCCCCCCCGATTCCCGGCTTTCAAGCCGGGGTGGAAGCCGCCGCCGCCCGACCGACCCCGCCCCCGTGGGAACGCTGGGCCCTGCGCCTGCTCCTGCTCGCCTTCGTCCTGGCCGGGCTGAACCACATCCGGACCCAGACGGTCTACGGGCAGGACTTCCTGCTCCACTCCACCAGCACGGAGCAGCTGCTCGCCCACCCCGACCAGTGGTTCCCGCAGGATTTCACCAACCGGCCGCTCGTGTACTGGGTCGGCGCCGCCAGCCACCTGATCCTGCCCGGCGCCCGGGTGTGGGAAATGGCCGCCCTGATCTTCATCGCGCTCAACACGCTCGCCCTCCAGCTGCTGCACGCCACCACCCGGCGCGCCCTCCGCTCGCCGGCCCTCCGGCTCGCCACCGTCGCGCTGGCGGCGTTTCTCCCCGCCACCCAGGTCGGCGGCATCGTCTACGCCGCCGACGCCGTGTGCCAGCTGCCCTTCGCCCTCGCGGTCTGGAGCCTCCTGCACAGCCTGGAGGCGCCGACGTCCCGGGCGCGCCTGGGCTACGCCCTGCTCGCCGGCCTCGCCCTGGTCCTGGGCGACTTCGCCCGCTTCACGTTCCTCGCGCTGCTCCCCGCGACCGCCGTCGTCCTCGGCCTCGCCTGGCGCTGGCGGCGGATCACCGGGCGGCAGGCCGCGGCCATCGGCAGCCTCGCGCTGCTCCTGCCCGCCCTGCTCGCCGGCTGGATCCAGCTCCGCGCCCAGCGCCAGTTCGCCGGCCAGGTCCCGCACCACACCTTCAACTGGGACGGCACCGGCGAACTGACCTGGTCCAGCCTGCTGCGGGTGAAGCGGGCGGATGTCCGCCTGCTCGACGCCCCGATCTACTGGGAGTCCCAGCTCGTCGCCGGCCAGCCACAGTACGTCCTGCTGGTCAACAACCGCTACAGCTACCCGGCGCTGCTGCACCTCAGCGTGTTCACCGACGTCCTCGACTACGCCAACGCGGGCCAGCTCGACGACGGCGCGATCCGGCCGGAACCGCAGCAGACCCTGGCCCGCTGGTCCGTGCGCCTCGGGCTGCTCATTTCGGTTCCGGCGCTGCTCGCCGTCCTTGCGTTCCTGGTGCGCACCGCGGCCGCCCTGTGGCGCCCCGCCCTCGCGCCCGGCACCGGCGTCCTCCTGTGGGGCACGTTCGCCCTCGCCTGGTACCTGCCGATCGCCCTCACCCTGCCCTTCGTCTCTCACGCCTACGAATGGGGCTACTGGCTGTCGCGCCTCATCCTGCCGGCGCTGTGGGGCTTCGCCGTGGTGCTGTTCGCCACCCTCGACGAGCTGCTCCCGGCCCGCCGCTGGCTCCGCGGGCTCCTCGCCGCCGCCGTGGGCGCCCAGGCGCTCCTCCACCTCCGCTGCTTATGGTATTGAAGTCCGGCCCGCGCCGGGGCCAATAAGCGCCATGCGCAAAACGCACCTGTGGCTGGTGGCCGTGGTCGGCTTGGGCGTGCTGCTGGGTTTCTGGTGGCACCGCCGGTCGGCCCGCGTCCCGCCTCCCGCAGCCCCCGCGGCCGCCCGGCCCGCGCCGCCCCCCGAGGTGCCCATCCAGGACCGGCAGGCCATCGATTTCTCCAGCGGCCGGCCGGTGGTGAACGCTTCCGCGGCGGAACAGGCCCGGCTCGCGGCCGCCGAACAGGAAATGGCGGACGCCGCCCGGCACATCCGCTTCGACCCGACCCCGCCGCCGCCGGCCGAGCCGGCTCCGGCCCGGCCGAAACCCTAGGCCCGGGTGCTCACTTCGCGCCCGTCAGCATGTCCTCCGCCAGCGCCAGCGCCGTGGCCTCGGTGATCTCGCGCACCTCAAAGTTTCGCACGATGCGGCCCGCCTGCGCGTCCTTGCCCAGGATGTCGGCCGCGCTGGCCTGGCCCACGATCGCGGCATCCTTCAGCCGGATGGCCGTGGCCTGGATGTCCGGCACCGCATAAGTCTGGTCGCCGGCGAGGCCCGCCACCGTCAGGGAGCGGCTCGTGATGAGCACCTCGATCGCGAGGTCCGCGATGCCGGCCAGCGCCGCCCGGTCCTTCGCCGCCTGGTCGCTCGTGCCGGTCAGCCGGCCGGGCGCGTCGCCCAGCAAGGCGGTCGCAGTGGCCTGGTCGGCCAGCCGGGCGCCGCCATTCCGGAACACCCGCCCAAAGAGCCGCTCCACCTCGCGCACCGTCTGCTGGTCCGCCACGGTGGGCGGGGTCCCGCCCTGCAGCACATAGGTGTTCTCGCCCGAGGTCTTCGTGGTCTCGCTCGCCACGGTGCCCTTGCCGGTGGCGGCCGCCGGGGCGCCGCCCGCCGGGCCGTTGACGGCGACATTGATCTGGGTCTGCGCCGCGGCGCCCGCCGGGGGCGCCTCCAGGTCGCTTTTCACCGTCGCGCGGGTGGTTTCATCCTGCTCGGTGCGGCGCGTCAGCTTGAGGCCGGACGCCGTGTCGACGAGCGCGCGGTTCACGTAGATTACGATCCGCGGCGACGGGTAGGCCGCGCGAAACTTGTCGAGGATGGCCTGGGCCGCTTCCGGCGCCACCAGCGAAGCGGCCGGACCGTAGAGGCGCTGGCTGGCCGCCGCCGGGGACGCCGGGGGGGCCGGGAGCGCGGGGGCGGACGAGACCGGGACGGGCGGCTCGGGCGCCGGGCTGGACGGCTGGGCCAGTCCGGGCGCGGCGAGGGCCGCCGATAAAATCAGGAGGCGGGCGTTCATGGGGACGGGAGACTAGCGGGCCTGGCGGACGCGGATGGTGTATTTTTTGGCCAGCGCGTTCATCGCGGTGAAACGCACGGCCTCGGTGGAGTTCTCGGCCAGGATGAGCGTCTGGAACGGCGTCTCGTCCCCGGTGGTGAAACCCTGCTCGTCCTTGAAGACGCAGTTGACCTGGACCTGAATGCGGCGCGTCTCGCGGTTTTTCACGTTGGCGACGACCTCGATGCGCCCGTCGGGCAGCGTGCGCTCCTGCAGGCCGGTGCAGGTGACGGACACCTGGGTGGGCTGGTCGAGCAGCACGAATTTCTCGGTGTTCTCAACCGTGTATTTCGTCGTGTCCTGGGGCGTGAACGGACCGGGGGCGGTCGTGCAGCCGGCGAACAGCGCGAGCAGCAGGGCCGTCGCGGCGAGAGTGGTCAGGGACTTGGTCTTCATGGTCAGGAGGGGTGAGACTGCAGGTCAGCGGTAAAGTTCGCTAAGAAATAGGATGGTGTCGCGGGGGGCGGCCTCCACCACCAGCGTAAGTTGCCGGGTGAGACTGTCGAGCCGGCGCCCGTCTGCATCAAAAAAATCCAGCGTGGCGGGATGCTCCCCCGCCGGCAGGCTCAGGGCGGCAAAACTGAGCCGCTGCGGCAGGTTGTCCCACTGCCGGGTGTCGGCCTGCGGCGTGGTGGCGGCCGCGGCGAGCTTGCTGAGCAGGCCGATCGCGCCCAAGGCGATCGCCGTGTTCTCCGCGCCGCGGCTGTAGCTGCCGTCCGTGCGGCGGGCCCGGTCCGCCGCCACCGCCGAGCCCGCCAGCGCCAGGCTCCCCACGGTGTCGGCCGTGCCCTTGAACACGGCCTTGTTGCCGAGGATGTGGTCCATCACCCGGCCGCCCCGGGTCGTGGCCTGAAAGCTGAGGTCGTCGTACGCCGGCAGCGGCAGCGTCTGGCCGGCCACCGTGAGCGCGGCCGCGTGGACGGGCGAGTCGACCGCCGCAAAGCGGAGCTGCTCGCCGTACGGGCCCGCGGCATACTTCCGGGGACCCTGGCCGAATTCGGCAAAGACCAGCACGTTCGCCGCCGCCGCGTATGGCGGCAGCGGGAGTCCGCCCGGGGCATTGGCCTGGGCCCGGGCCCGGGCTGCGGCGCCGTCGGCCGCCAGCCGCGCCGAGGCCAGCCCCTCGAGGTAGTCGAGCAGCACGTAGTCGCCGCGGTGCGTCGCCTCATCCGCGTCGCTGTCAATCAGCTGGCCCGAGCGGAAACACGCGCGGGCGTTGTCCGGCTGGCCCTCGCGCCAATAGAGCAGCCCCCGGTAATAGTAGGCCATCACGCGCTCGTAGGGCTCGCCGATGAAGATCTTGCCGCTCTCGGCGCCAAACAGGCTGCGGGCCCGGCGCGCCTCCGCGGAGTTCGTGATGATCCCGCCCATCCGCAGCAGGGCGTCGTCCAGCTTGTCGCGGGCCTCGTCCCAGTTGCCCGCGCGCAGCGCCGCCGCCGCGATGCGGTAGTTCCAGAGCACCCGGTCCTTCTCCGGGGCGGCCGCCCGCGCGGCGTTGCCATCCACCACCGGGTCGCCGGTGGCCGCCGCGGCCGCCGGACCCGGCGGGGTCGCGCACCCTCCGCCCGCCAGCAGCGCGGCCAGCAGGGCCAGGGAGCAACCGACGCGACGGAGCCGGCCTCCCAGCCACGGCCCGGAGGCCGGCAATTCAGGGCGAAGGCAACGCATGGACCGGGGCCGCGCCGGGGGCGCGGCGCGCGTCAGCGGTAGGCCGCGTCCTCGAGCCCCTGCTTCTTGATCTCGGCGGAGTCCTCCCACACGATCTCGCTCGTGCGCGCATCAATCAGCTGGAAGCTGTAGAGCACATAGTCGCTCACGCCGGCCGAGGCCTTGGTGGTCATGCCCGCCAGCTTGCCGGTCAGGAAATAGTCGGCCCCCCGGAACTCGGTGACGTTCGGGTCGGAACTGGCCGTGACCTGGCCGTTCTGCTTCAGCGCGCGCTCCCGCTCCAGCGTCGCCATGCGGTCGCGGGCGAGAAAGCGCACCTTGCCGAGCGACTGCTTGTTGAGCTCGATCCGGAGGCGGTCGTTGAAGATGTCCTTGTTGATCGGGAACCGCGTGTCGTTGACGATCGGGTCGAGCACGATCCGCGGCGGCGTGGCGGCATGGGCGATCTCGGCGATCGCGAGGATGCTGCGGGCCATCTTGTCCGTCACGGCCACCAGGTCCTGGGACTCGACGCCGGTGCCGGCGACGAAGCCGCGTTCATCGGGCTTCAGCTCGGTGACAGGCACGCCCGAGGGGTTCTGCACGCCTTGGGACACGCAGCCGGCCAGCAGGGCCGCCACCGCGCCGAGGCCGGCCAGGAGGGTAAAACGAATGGAGGTATTCATGGATGGGTGAAAGGGACCGGGCACCGGATCAATTGCGGCCGAAGAGCGCGTTCGCCGACGTCATCGGGGTGGCGGGCGCGGCCGGGGCGGCCGGCGCCGGGGTCACGGCCGGGGCCGGCGGCGGGG
>SESH01016497.1_pt1 | contig 25465 bp, 33 predicted proteins | sample 3171561 | NCBI WGS metagenome assembly SESH01 (sample SAMN10866947, study PRJNA518727) | freshwater metagenome | biome: subpolar coniferous forest; feature: holomictic lake; material: water; isolation source: holomictic Lake 442 2011 16.5 m and 2014 13 m | place: Canada: near Kenora, Ontario
CGACGAAGACGCAGGTCAGCTGCTTGCCGATGGCCTTGTGCAGCAGCGCCGCCGCCACGGACGAATCCACGCCACCGGAAAGGCCGAGCAGGACGCGGGACTTGCCCACCTTCGCCCGGATGTCGGCCACGGCGTGGGCGATGAAGTCCTTGGTCGTCCAGTCCTGCTGCGCACCACAGACGCCGACGAGAAAGTTGCGGATCATGTCCACGCCGCGCTCAGTGTGGAAGACCTCGGGATGGAATTGGATGCCGTAGAAACCGCGCTGCCGGTCCTCGATGCCGGCGAAGGGCGAGTTGTCCGAGACGGCGGTGGCGACGAAACCAGGCGGGAGCTTGGTCAGCTTGTCGCCGTGCGAATTCCAGATGCGAAGTTTCCGGGGCAGGCCGGCGAAGAGCTTGCCCGGCTTTTTGATGGTCAGGTGGCCATGGCCGTACTCGCGGGCCTTGCTCAGGGCAACCTTGCCGCCAAGGAAATGGCCCATCAGCTGCACGCCGTAGCAGATGCCGAGCACGGGCACGCCGAGCGTGAAAATCGCGGGATCGGGGTGCGGGGCCGTCTTCGCGTAGACACTCTGCGGGCCACCGGAAAGGATGATGCCGACGACGCCCTCCGCGCGCAGCTGCGCCGCCGGGGTGCTGAAGTGGTAGATCTTCGAGTAGACCTGGCACTCGCGGATGCGACGTGCGATGACCTGCGTCAGTTGGGACCCGAAATCGAGAACCGCGATTGTCTGTGCCATGCGGGAGTCAGGACAAATGCCACCGACGAATCAAGAATGGAACCGGGGAATGTGGAACGCAGGAAAGCGGGAAGTAGCCGGCCTCCGCCGCTAAGAGGCGTCCAGGGTGGCAGACCCAATGTCCCGCCCTACCCGCGGAAACTGCGGTTCCAGGGTGCAGCTTCTAAGCCCGCTAAACCTTGTGGCGGCAGGGGTCCCCAAAAAAAGAATGGTCCGTTCCTGTTTTCCTGAGTTCCACATTAGAACTTAAGCCGGGTGTTGGCATGCCCGCACTTGGGACAAGGGGCCAGTTCGGTGCCAGACTTCTCGGTGTAGAGATGGTCGCAACGGATACAGTGAAAGGTGATCTTGCGCCGAGTGGCTTCGTGCAGGGCTTGGTCGCGACGGTCGTAAAAGGCCCAAAGGACCCCGAACAGGCCCAGCACCAGCAGGCCATAAAGGACGATCTGGAAAGTGAAGTCGGGCGGTGTGGCCACCGCGCAGACTTCACACAAACCCGCCCCTGAGCCAAGGGTAAACAAAAACGCGCCGACGTTGGGTCGGCGCGTTGAGAGTGGTGCGGCTTGTCCGGAGGACTCGCCCTACCTTCAGGCCTTGGGAGCCTCGGGGGCCGCCTCGGCAGCGGGAGCGGCCTCGGTGGTCGCGGCGGCCTTCTTGCCCCCGGACTTCTTGGCGCTCTTCTTCTTCCCGCGGGACTTGGAGTAACCCTCGTCCTCGGCGGCTATAAGCTCGATGATCGCCATCTCGGCGGCGTCGCCAATGCGCTGCGGGCCGAGCTTGTAGATGCGGGTATAGCCGCCGGAACGCTTGGCGAACTGGGCCGCCTTCTCGTTGAAGAGCAGGGTCACGGCGCCTTCGTCGCGGATGTCCTTGAGGGCCATGCGGCGCAGGTGGAGGGCGTCCGCCTTGACGGTCGCCGCCGCGGCATTCTTGGCCTTGGTGATGACCTTCTCAATGAAAGGACGGAGGGCCTTGGCCTTGGTCAGCGTGGTCTCGATGCGACCGTGCTTGATGAGGCTGGCGCCCATGTTGGAGAGCATCGCCTTGCGGTGCTCGCGGGTGACGCCGAGGGAGGCGTGATGTTTATTGTGACGCATTGGGTGTTATTTATTGTGGTTCCCGATCGGCAATTTGGTTTTCCGTGGCAGAGTAAGCAAACGATGACAGTGAATTGGCGTTAGCTTGCTCGGTTGGGAAAAACCGCTCGCAGCGTTGGGCGGCAGCGGACGGCGCGAGAACCAGGTTGATGAATTTTTGATTTTGGATTCTCGATTTTCGATCTGGGTTCCCGACCGCCGGAGCAATCGAAAATCCAGAATCTAAAATCGAAAATTCCCTCAGGCTTCCTTCTTCGTGTCGAGGAGGCGCTCGTCGAACTTCATGCCCAGGGACAGGCCGAGGGCTTCGAGCTTTTCCTTGATCTCGTTGAGGGACTTCTTGCCGAAATTGCGGTATTTGAGCATTTCCTGCTCGGTCTTCATGGCCAGCTCGCCGACGGTGGTGATGTTGGCGTTGTTCAGGCAGTTCGCCGCGCGGACGGACAGCTCGATCTCGTTGACCGACATGTTGAGGAGCTTGCGGAGCTTGTTCTGCTCCTCGGAAACCTCGGCGGCCACGCTCTCGAACTCGTAGGCTTCCGGGGAGACGCGATCAAACACGTCGAGGTGATGCTTGAGGATGGAGGCGGACTGCTTCAGGGCGTCGTCCGGGGTGATCCGGCCGTCGGTCCAGACCTCGAGCACGAGCTTGTCGTAGTCGGTGATCTGGCCCACGCGGGTGTTTTCCACGGCGTAGCGGACCAGGCGGACGGGGGAGAACAGGGAGTCGATCGGGATGACGCCGATGGCCTGCTCTTCCTTCTTGTTGTTCTCGCCGGGGCAGTAGCCGCGGCCGGTCTTGATCTCGATCTCGGCCTCGAAGGTGCGCTTCGTGTCGAGGGTGCAGATGAGCTGCTCGGGATTGACGATCTTGATGCTGGCGTCGGCCTGGATGTCGGCGGCGGTGACCGCGCCCTCGCGGTTGACCTTGAGGTGGAGCTTCACGGTCTCGCGCTTCTCCGAGACGATCAGGATCTTCTTCAGGTTGAGCACGATGTCGGTGACATCCTCGACGACCCCGTCGACGCTCTGGAACTCGTGGTTGACGCCATCGATCTTGATGGAGCTGATGGCGCTGCCCTCGATGGAGCTGAGGAGGACGCGGCGCAGGGAGTTGCCGATCGTGTGGCCATAGCCGGCCTCGAAGGGCTCGGCGATGAATTTGGCGTAGGTGTTGGTGGCGCCCTCCTCAATCTTGGTGAGCTTGGAGGGGATTTCGAACTTTCCGAGGCGCTTGGGCATGGCAGGAATAATATTTGAGTGAGACTAATGGTGAAGTGGTAGCGGGCCGACCCGCCTTCGCCCCGAGGGCTACGGCGCGGTGAGTCCACAGGGGCTCAGAAGCGGGAGTAGTACTCGACGATCAGCTGCTCGTTGATGGAGGGTTCCATCTCGTCGCGGGTCGGCAGGCGGGTGACGGTGCCCTTGAGGGCCTCGTCGTTGCGTGTCAGCCAGGCCGGCACGACCCGGGCGCGATTTTCCTCGATGGCGCGGGTGGCGAGCTGGCGGGAGGAGTTGATGGCCTTCATCTCCACCTCGTCGCCCTGCAGCACGCTGTAGCTGGCGATGTCGACCTTGCGGCCGTTCACGCGCACATGGCCGTGGTTGACCAGCTGGCGGGCGGCCGCGCGGCTCTTGGCGAAACCGAGGAGATAAACCACGCTGTCGAGGCGGGTCTCGAGGAGCTGCAGGAAGCGCTCGCCGGTGACGCCGCGCTCTTTCTTGGCGATGGCGAAGGTGCGGCGGAACTGGCGCTCGAGGAGGCCGTAGATGAAGCGGAGCTTCTGCTTCTCGGCGAGGCCGACGGCGTACTCGGAGAGCTTGCGGCGGGACTTCGGGCCGTGCTGGCCGGGGGGAAAATTACGGCGCTCCAGCACCTTCGGCGAACCGATGATGTACTGGCCGAAGCGACGGCTGATGCGGGTGGAGGGGCCTGTGTAGCGAGCCATGGTAGGATCCTAAATTTGAGATGAGTGAGTGGAGGTCGGTGGGTGCAGGCCGGGCCTCAGACGCGACGGCGCTTGCGGGGGCGGCAGCCGTTGTGCGGCACCGGGGTGACGTCGATGATGGAGGAGATCTCCAGGCCGATGGCTTGGAGGCCGCGGATGGCGGAATCACGGCCGAGGCCGGGACCGCTCACGCGGATCTGCACTTCCTTGAGCCCGTGGGCCATCGCATTGCGGGCCGCATCCTGCGCGACCACCTGGGCGGCGTAGGCCGTGGACTTGCGCGAACCGCGGAAGTTGCACTTGCCGGCGCTGGACCAGGAGATGACGTTGCCCTTCGCGTCCGTGATGGAGACGATGGTGTTGTTGAAGGTGGCGGCGATGTTCGCGATGCCGGAGGTGATGTTCTTCGAGCCCTTGGCCTTGCGGACCTTGACGGAGGACAACTCCTCCTTGAGGAGATCCTCGGCGGTGACGGCCTTCGGCACGCCCCCCACCAATTCGACGGGAGCCGCGGGCGCGGCCTCGGCGGCGGGAGCCTTCGGAGTCTTCTCCTTGGCGGGCTTGGCCTCAGCCGCGGGGGCGGCGTCGGCAGCGGCGACCTTCTTAGGGGCCTTTTCCTTCTTGGGGGCTGATTTCTCTTCGGACATGGAGATGTGGTTTTAAGATTAGACTTCCTTGACCTTGGTGACGCCGACGGTCTTGCGCGGGCCCTTGCGGGTACGGGCATTGGTGCTGGTGCGCTGGCCGCGGACCGGCAGGCCGCGGCGGTGGCGGATGCCGCGGTAGCAATTGATGGCCTGCAGGCGCTTCAAGTTGCCGGCGATGTCGCGGCGCAGATCGCCCTCCACCACCCACTTCTTGTCGGTGATGATATGGAGAATCTTGTTCAGCTGCTCCTCGGTCAGGTCCGAGGCGCGCATGTTGGCATCAAGGCCGGCGGAGGCGATGATGAGGTCGGCCCGGGCCGGGCCAATGCCGTAGATATACCGGAGGGAGTATCCGATTTTCTTTTTGGCGGGGAGTTCTACGCCGAGGAGACGAGGCATGGTATGTTTAGTTGAGAGTTAAGGGTTGAGAGTGGAGAGAGGGAAAATTTTCACGTGGCCCGCGGGAGGGTGAGGATCTCGGGGCCGGAATCAGTGGTGAGCACGGTGTGTTCGAAGTGGGCGGACGGGGTGTGGTCGCGGGTCACGACCGTCCAGCCATCCGCCAGGGTCCGGACCTCGTGGCGGCCCAGGTTGACCATGGGCTCGATGGCGAGCGTCATGCCGGGCTTGATCTTATCCCCGGAGTTGCGGCGGCCAAAGTTCGGGATCTGCGGCTCCTCGTGCATTTCGCGGCCGACCCCGTGGCCGACCATTTCGCGCACCACGCTGAAGCCCGCGGCTTCAACGAAGCTCTGGACGGCATGGGAGATATCCCCGATCCGGTGGCCGACCGTGGCCTGCTTGATGCCCACTTGCAGGGCCTCGTCCGTGACGGCGAGAAGCTCGGCGGTGCGGGCGGCGATGGCGCCCACCGGCACCGTGGTGGCATTATCGCCGATGTAGCCGTTGTATTCAACGACGACGTCGAGCGAGATAATGTCCCCGTCGCGCAGGATGCGCTTCAGGGAGCCGATGCCGTGGACCACCTCTTCATTGACGGAGAGGCAGGTGTAGGCCGGATAGCGGCGGGCTTGCAACTGGTAGCCGTAGCAGGCGCTGCGGGCGCCCAGGGAGGCGATGAGATCGCGGCCGATTTGATCCAAGTCGTAGGTCGTAATACCGGGGCGGACCTGCTCCTTCAGCCGGGCGAGAACCGTCGCGGCGATGGCGCAGGATTCGCGCATCCGTTTGATGGCTTCCGGATTTTTGAGCGGAATCATCAGGCGGCGGCGGGAACGGCTCCCGTGAGGAGCCCAGAGGTGCGGTAGTGGGTGACGACGTCATCCGGCGCCGGGACGGCACGGGACAAGGGAGCGGCAAAAACCGCGGTGAGAGTCTCACCGCGCGTTTCGAGCCACTCGTCGAACACCAACGCTTGGAGCAGCGTAGCCGGGAATCCTTCGAGAAGGAATCCCGCATCGGGTTTGCGCGCCCAAAACCACTTGCGCATCACTGCGAGGTGGACTTGGTCGGACACGGCGGAACCGTGCGCGATCGCCGACCCGGCCGATTGGCCGAGGGGCGTGCGTCGCGAAATCTCCTGTTGCACAAGATAGCCAGGAGAGACGTGCTCAAGATTCAAAGAACGGCCTTGGAGCACCAGATCCGCGTAATGCGGGCCGGATGGACCAAGGAGAATGACCTTCGCTTTTGCCGAGGCAAAAGGGGAAAAGGGGCTGGAGTGTTCAGCCCTGTTCACCGAAGTAAAGTGTTAAAGAGCAAAGTGCCGGACGGCCCATGCGGTCAGGCCGATCAAAAGTATAACCACCATGACAACAGTCAGTTGCATGACTGACTTATCGCTGGCCGCCTCGCCAATCGCCACATTGGCGGAGGTGCTGCGGCCCCGAATGCGGCCTTTTTTCAGGAAGCCGTCGTAATGGCGCTGCAGGAGGAAGGTTTCGATCTGCCGCATGGTGTCCAGAATGACGCCGACGGTGATCAACATGCCCGTGCCGCCGAAGAAGTAGGCGACGCGCGGCGGCACCGACAATTCAAAGAGCAGGACGTCGGGAATGATCGCGATGATGGTGAGGAAGATCGCCCCCGCCAGGGTCAGGCGCGTCATGATGAAGTCCAGGAAGCTGGCGGTCGGCTCGCCCGGGCGCACGCCGGGGATATAGCCGCCGTATTTCTTGAGATCATCGGCAATCTGGATCGGCTTGAACATGACGGACACCCAGAAATAGCTGAAGAAAAGAATCAGGAGCGTCATGCCGATGTAGTAGACCGGGTGACCGCGCAGGAGGTCGGCGGCAAATTCGCTGAGGAACCGGATGTTAAACGCGGCACCGGCCTGGGACATGATCTGCTGTGGGAACAGGAGAATGGCGCTGGCGAAGATCACGGGCATGACCCCGGAATAGTTGACCTTGAGGGGCAGGAAGGAACTCTGCCCGCCGTAAACCTTCTGCCCGACCACGCGCTTGGCGTATTGCACGGGGATTTTCCGCTGGCCCTGGGTGACCGCGATGATGCCCATCGTCACGATGATGAAGAGGGCGGCCATCATGCCCGCCTGCGGCAAGCCCAGCTTGGCGACGCCGATCGGGGCAAAGAACAACTGGTAGGTGGCGACCGCGGCGCCCGGAATGTCGGCCAGAATGCCGACCGTGATGAGCAGGGACACGCCGTTGCCGATGCCCCGCTGGGTGATCTGCTCGCCGAGCCACATGAGCAACATGGTGCCGGCCGTCATGAAGATCGTGGACTGCACCATGAACCAGAATTTGCTGACGATCACGATCTGGCCGTAGTGGTTGACATCAAAGCCGGAGAACAGCCGGGCCGGATTCTCCAGGGCGAGAATCAGGAGGACACCCTGCACCAAGCAGATGATGACCGTGGCATAGCGGGTGTACTGCGTGAGCTTCTGGCGACCGACATCCCCTTCCTGCTGCAGGCGGCTGAGCATCGGCACGACCGCCGTGAGGAGCTGGAAGATGATAGACGCGCTGATGTAGGGCATGATGCCCAGGGCGCAGACCGCACCCTTCACGAGCGCTCCGCCGGTGAACATGTTGTACAGGCCCACCAGGGCGCCGCCGCCGCTCGCCGTCTGGTCGGCGAAGAACGCCTGCAGCGGTTTCGGGTCGATGCCGGGCAGCGGGATGTGCGCACCGACGCGCGCCACGAAGAGCAGGCCGAGCGTGTAGAGAATCCGGGAGCGGAGCTCGGGGATTTTCAGGGAGTTCGTGAAGGCGGAAAACACGGGATGGATTTACGATTTAGGATTTACGATTTAAGATTTCAGCGAGACGGCGGGGTCCGCGGGACGATTTGGTCAATCGTAATTCTGAAATCGAAAATCAAAAATGGCCCTTAGGCCGTGATGGCCTGGCCGCCGGCCTTCTCCAGCTTGGCCTTGGCCGAACCGGTGAATTTCTGGGCCGTGACCTTGAGGGCGCGGGTGATTTCGCCGTCGCCGAGGATCTTCAGCGTCTTGATCCCGGCGCGCACAAGACCGGCCTGGGCCAGCACCTCGGCGTTGACCTCGGAGATTGCCGCATCGAGCTTTGCCAGATCACCGATATTGACGACGGCATAGCTGGTCCGGAACTCGTAGTTGTTGAAGCCGCGGTGCGGCAGCTTGCGGTAGAGGGGCATCTGGCCGCCCTCGAACCCGGGACGGATGGAGCTGCCGGAACGGGCGCTCTGGCCCTTGCCGCCACGGGTGGAGGTCTTGCCGTGGCCGCCGCCTTCGCCGCAGCCGACGCGCTTCTTGCGGTGCACAGCACCCTTGACGTTAACGAGAGTATGGAGACGCATTTTGGTATTTCCTGAGGATGGCGCCAGCCCCTCGCACGAGGGGCCGACTCGGATTTTGGTTATATTAGGCGCGGATCGCCTTGAAATCTTCTTCGAGGCGCAGCTTGCGCAGGCCGTTGAGCGTCGCATGGACGACCGCGATGTGGTTCTTGGAACCCATCGACTTGGTGAGAACATTGTGGACGCCGGCGGCCTCGAGGACCGCCCGCACGCCGCCGCCGGCGATCAGGCCGGTGCCGGTGGAAGCCGGGCGCAGGAAGACCTTGCCGCCATCGTACTCGCCGAGGACCTCGTGCGGGATGGTGCTGCCCTTCAGCTTGACGGAGACCATGCGCTTCTTGGCGGACTCGGTGGACTTCTTGATGGCGTCCGGGACCTCGTTGGCCTTGCCGTAGCCGATGCCCACGTTGCCCTTGCCGTCACCGACGACCGAGAGGGCGGAGAAGCTGAAGCGGCGGCCGCCCTTCACGACCTTGGCGCAGCGGTTGATGAACACGACTTTCTCGAACATGCCCGGCTCGGCCGAATCTTTGTTGGAGCGCGGGCCGGAGGACGATCTGGTGGAATTGTAATTCATGGGCGGAGATTAGAACTGCAGACCACCCTCGCGGGCGGCGTCAGCGAAGGTTTTCACGCGGCCGTGGTAGAGGCGGCCGTTGCGGTCGAACACCACCGAGGTGATGCCGGCGGCCTTGGCCTTGGCGGCAAAGGCGGCGCCGAGCGACTTGGCCCCGGTGACGTTGCCCTTCACCTTCGACTTCCGGGTCTCGGGGTCGAGGGTGGACAGGAACACGAGGGTCGTGCCGGCGTCGTCGTTCACGGCCTGCGCGTAGATGTGCTTGCCGGAGAACTTGACGGTGAGGCGCGGGCGGACGGCCGTGCCGTTCACCAACTTGCGGATGCGCCATTTGCGCTTCTGGAGGAGCTGGGCTTTGTAAACAGTTTTCATGGGTGGTGGTCCGGTTAGGCGACGGTCTTGCCTTCCTTGCGACGGACACGCTCGGCGTGTTCGCCAACGATGCGCACGCCCTTGCCCTTGTAGGGTTCCGGCGGGTAGTAGGCGCGGATTTCCGCGGTGACCTGCCCGACGAGCTGCTTGTCCGCGCCCTCGATCTTCAGCTTGGTCTGATCGGTGACGGTGACCTTGATGCCCGCGGGAATGGTGTGGAGAATGGGATGCGAGTAGCCGAGCGCGAGGTCGAGCTTGTCGCCCTTGAGGTTGGCCTTGAAGCCGACGCCCTGGATCTCGAGTTCCTTGAGGTAGCCGACGCTGACGCCCTTCACCATGCCGGCGATGACGGAGCGGGCCGTGCCATACATGGCGCGGGAAAAGCGGGTTTCGTCGGTGGGCGAGACCAGGACCGCGTTGTCCTTCTTCTCGATTTTGACGACGGAGGCGAAGGTCTTGGAGACCTTCCCCTTGGGGCCCTCGACCGACACGGTGGTGCCGTTGATGTCGACCTTGACCTTGTCGGGAATGGGGACGGGTTGTTTGCCGATTCTGCTCATGGTGGTGGGTTCCTTACCAGACGGTGCAGACGAGTTCTCCGCCGAGTTTGTTGCGGCGGGCGTCCTGGTCTTTCATGAGACCCTTGGAGGTGGAAATGATCGAAAGGCCGAGGCCGTTGAGGACGCGCGGGATGTCCGCGTAGCCGGTGTAGAGGCGACGACCCGGGGTCGAGGAGCGCTTGAGGCCGGTGAGGACGGGGCCCCCATCGACATATTTCATGGTGACGACGACGGTCTTGTGGCCGTTCTCGTCGGTGCCGGTGGTGACATCACGGACAAAGCCCTCGGCCTTGAGGATGCCGGCCAGGCTCTCCCGCATCTTGGAGTGCGGGGAAACGCATTGGGCGAGACCGGCCTTCGACGCATTGCGGAGGCGGGTCAGGAAATCACTAATTGGATCGGTCATGGATGGATGTTGGTTGGATTGCCCGTCGGATCATATCCGACTTCCGGCGGGAAAAGGATTTTTACCAGGAGGACTTGGTGACGCCGGGGATCTTGCCCGCGAGGGCGAGCTCGCGCAGGGTGATGCGGGAGACCCCGAAACGGCGGTGAAAGCCGCGCGGGCGGCCGCTGAGCGAGCAGCGGTTGCGGATGCGGACCTTGGAGGAATTGCGCGGCAGCTTCGCGAGCTTCTTCTGGGCGGCGAAGAACTCGACGTCGGTGGTGGCCGGGTTGGCGAGGATGGCCTTCAGCTCGGCGCGCTTGGCAGCGTGCTTTTCGGTGAGGCGGATACGCTTCTTGTTGCGTTCGATGGCGGAGGTTTTCGGCATGGCGCGATAGGGTTTAGGCGGCGGAGGTCTTGGCGGGCACCGGGTCAACGCGACGGAAGGGCATGCCCATGAGTTTCAAAAATTCGCGGGCCTCGTCGTCGGTCTCGGCGGAGGTCACGAAGGTGATATCCAGGCCCATCTGGCGCTTGTTGTTCTCGACCACGATCTCGGGGAAAATGGTGAAGTCCGTGATGCCGATGGTGTAGTTGCCCTGGCCATCGAGCTTGTTCGCCACCCCGCGGAAGTCGCGGATGGACGGCAGCGCCACGGCGAGCAGGCGCATGAAGAAGTGCCACATGTTCTCGCCGCGCAGGGTGACGTGGCAGCCGGTGATCTGGTTCGGCTTCAGCTTGAAGTTGGCGATGGCCTTCTTCGAGCGGTTCAGCACCGGCTTCTGGCCGGCGATGAGCCCCATGTCGCGGGCGGTGTCCGCGATGGTGTTCTTGTCGGCCTCGGCGCCGATGCCGGTGTTGAGGACGATCTTCTCAAGCTTCGGCACCTGGTGCTTGTTCTTGTAGCCGCGCGTGGTGGTCAAGGCGGGGACGACCGTCTCGAAGTAGTGTTTTTGCAGGGGGGTGAGTTGTTTGCTCATGAGTGCGACCGGGTTTCCGAGCCGGATGCTTGATGGTTATATAAAATAGGCGGGCCGCTGGGCTCAGGCGGTGGCGGGGGCGGCCGGCTTCTTGGCGCGCTTCGACTGCTCGTAGCGCGACAGGAGCATGAGGTTCGACACATGGATCGTGCCCTCGCGCTCCGCGATCTTGCCCTGCGGGTTTTCCTGGGACTTCTTGAGGTGCTTCTTGATCATGGCGACCCCCTCCACGACCGCGCGGTTCTTGGCGGCGCGGAGCTCGAGGACCTTGCCCTGCTTCCCCTTGTGGGAGCCGGCGATGACCATGACGACGTCGTTACGTTTGATGTGAAACTTCTGCATGTTAGAGGACCTCCGGGGCGAGCGAGATGATCTTCATGTAGTTCTTGGCGCGGAGCTCGCGGGCGACCGGGCCAAAAATGCGGGTACCCCGCGGGTTCCCGTCCTCGCCGATGATGACCACGGCGTTGGAATCAAAGCGCAGGTAGCTGCCGTCGGCGCGGCGCAGCGGGGCCCGCGTGCGGACGATGACGGCCTTGACGACCTCACCCTTCTTCACGGTGGCATCGGTGCTGCTCTCCTTGATGTTGATGGTGATGATGTCACCGACGTGGGCGTAGCGGGAGGGATGCCCGATCTTGCCGATCATCGACGCGCGGCGCGCGCCGGTGTTGTCGGCAATATCGAGAATGGAGCGCATCTGGATCATGGTGGTATCTCCGGGAGAGAGGTTAGGCTTTGACGGCCTTGTTCGACTTGGTGGTCTTGGTGGGCACGGCCTCGGCGACGTCCTTCTCGGACACGGCGACGAGATCAAGGCCGACGGAGGCCTCGACGACGCGGATGACGCGCCAGCGTTTCAGCCGGCTGATCGGGCGGGTCTCCATGACCTCGATCTTGTCACCCATCTTGGTCTCGTTCTTCTCGTCGTGGACGTGAAGGACGGTCTTGCGGTTGATGACCTTGTGGTAAAGGGGATGCGGCGTCTTGTAAGGGACGGTGACCTTGACGGACTTGTCGCCCATCTTGGAGCTGACGAAACCGATCAGGGTCTTGCGGCGATTGTTGCGGGCGTGAGTGGACATGATGGTATGCGGTTAAGCCGGGCCTCAGGCGGTCTGCGGGGTTTTCTTCTGCTGCAGGATCGTCTCCAGGCGGGCGATGTCCTTGCGGTAGGTGCGGAGCAGGTGCGGTTTCTCCACCTGGCCGGTGTGCTTGCGCAGGCGCAGCTGGAGGAGTTGATCGCGGGTTTCGCGAAGCTTGGTGGTGATCTCAGCGGGCGCGAGATCGCGGATTTCTTTGGAAGTCATGACAGTCGTTCTCCAGGGATTAAGCAGCGGTGCCTTCGCGGACGATGAAGCGGCAGCGGAAGGGCAGTTTGGCGTCAGCCAGGCGGAACGCCTCGCGGGCAATGGTGAGGGAAACACCGGCGAGCTCGAAGAGCACGGCGCCCGGCTTGATGACGGCCACGTAATATTCGACCGGGCCCTTACCCTGGCCCATGCGCACCTCGGCGGGCTTCTTGGTCACGGGCTTGTGCGGGAAGATGCGGATCCAGAGCTTGCCCTTGCGCTTGAGGTGGCGGGCGATGGTCACACGGGCGGCCTCGATTTGCTGGCCGGTCATGGGACCGCGGGACAGGGACTGCAGGCCGAATTCACCGAAGGCGAGCGTGTTGCCGCGCTTGGCATTGCCAGCGCGGGAGCCTTTCATCGACTTGCGGTATTTGGTGCGGGCGGGAGAGAGAGCAGACATGGGAACAGGGGGCGGTAAGCGTTAGGCTTGGTGCCGGGTAAACAGGTTAGTTGGATTCGTCTTTTTTGCAGATCCAGCATTTGACACCGATCTTGCCCCAGACGGTCTGGGCCTCGGCGAAGCCGTAATCGATGTTCTCGCGCAGCGTGTGCAGCGGGATGCGGCCCTGGCGCTGCCATTCGCGCCGGGCGATGTCCGCGCCGCCGAGGCGGCCGGAGCACTGGATCTTGATGCCGTCGATGCCGAGCGACATCGCGATCTGGATGGACTTCTTGATGGCGCGGCGGAAGGCGATGCGGCGCTCGAGCTGGAGCGCGACGTTCTCGGCCACCAGCTGGGCCTCGATCTCGGGCTTCTTCACTTCCTGGATGTCGAGCAGGACGTCCTTGCCCGTCAGCTTGGCGAGCTGGGCCTTCATGTTCTCGACCTCCTGGCCCTTCTTGCCGATGACGATGCCGGGGCGGGCCGTGAAGATCTTGACGCGGACGCGGTTGCCGGCGCGCTCGATGAAGATGCGCGGCACCGAGGCCTGCTTGAGCTTTTCCATCAGCGTGCTGCGGATGACCTGGTCCTCGTGGAGGAGCTTGGCGAAATCCTTCTTGCGCGCGAACCAGCGTGACTGCCAGTTGCGGCGGACGGCGAGGCGGAAGCCTGTGGGGTTGGTCTTTTGTCCCATGGTGAGAGTTAGTTGGATTTACCGTCGGAGAGGATGATGCGCAGGTGTGACATGCGCTTGACGCGGGGCTTGGCCGAGCCGCGGGCGCCGGCCTTGAACCGCTTCAGGACGGGACCGTTCTCGATCAGCGCGCGGTGGACGACGAGCTGGTCGGCGGAGATGCTGTTGTTGTTCTCGGCGTTGGCCACGGCGCTCTTGAGCGTCTTGACGAGCAGGCGGGACGACTTGCGCGGGATGAGCGTGAGGAAGTCGATCGCCTCGGTGACGCTGCGGCCCTGGATGAGGCGCGCGACCTCGCGGACCTTCTTGGGCGACATGTGCGCGTTGCGGGTGAGTGCTTGAATTTCCATGATGGGATTCCGGTTGGGGCGTGGCCTCAAATTTCCTTGCGGGTCATGCCGCCGTGCGACTTGAAGACGCGCGTGGGGGCAAACTCGCCGAGTTTGTGGCCGACCATGTTCTCCGTGACATACACGGCGACGTGGCTCTTGCCATTGTGGACGCTGATGGTGTGACCGACGAACTCGGGCGTGATGGTCGAGCGGCGGCTCCAAGTCTGGATGGGCTTGCGGGTGCCGGCGACCTTGGCCGCCTTCTGGACTTTCTCCAGGAGGTGGTAGTCGACAAAGAAACCTTTTTTGATGGAACGGGCCATGGTGCGGAGTCGTTGGGATTATTTCTTGCCGCGCGGCGGACGGCCGTTGGCGCGAACGAGGATGAAGGAACTGGAAAGCTTGGTGCGGCGGCGCGTCGGGAAACCCTTCGCGAGCTGGCCCCACGGCGAGACGAGGTGCTGGCGACCGCCACCACCCTTCGATTTGCCCTGACCGCCACCGTTCGGGTGGTCGACCGGGTTCATGGCGACGCCGCGGACGCGCGGGCGCTTGCCGAGCCAGCGGTTGCGGCCGGCCTTGCCGAGCTTGCGCTTGCTGTGGTCGGCGTTGGAAACCTCGCCGATGGTGGCGCGGCACTTGGCGTTCACCAGGCGGGTCTCGCCCGAGGCCATCTTGATCTGGGCGTAGCCGTTCTCGATCGCGATGAGCTCGACGGACGTGCCGGCGGAGCGGGCAATCTGGGCGCCCTTGCCCGGGATCATCTCCACGGCATGAAGCTTGGTGGCCGGGGGAATGGAGCCCAGAAGGAAGGAGTTGCCCGGCTTGAAGTCGTTCGTCTCCGTCTTCAGCGCACTGTAGACGGTATCTCCGACGCTCAGGCCCTGGGGGGCGAGAATATAGCACTTGGTGCCATCGGCGTAGGCGAGCAAGGCAAGCAGCGCGCTGCGGTTGGGATCGTATTCGATCGCCTGGACCTTGGCGGGCATGTCGAGCTTGGTGCGCTTGAAGTCGATGATGCGGTAGAGCTTCTTGTGGCCACCCCCGCGCCGGCGCGAGGTGATGCGGCCATAGGCGTTGCGGCCGCCGGTCTTGCTCTTGGACTCGACGAGCGAGCGCTCCGGGCGCTTGGTGGAAATGTCATCCGGGCGGTTCAGGGTGGTGAACCGGAGGGACGCGGTGAGAGGACGGAAGGATTTGAGGGCCATGGTGGGTGGTCTCCGGGGCTCAGGTGAGCTCGATCTTGTCGCCCGACTTCAGGGTGACGATGGCACGCTTGCTGTCGGACTTGGTGATGGGCTGGCCGCGGCGGGACTTCTTCGGCTTGCCCTTGCGGTTGATGATATTCACCCGGGTGACGGTGACCTTGAAGGTCTGCTCGACCGCCTCGCGCACCGTGAATTTGGTGGCGGACGCGAACACGTCGAAGGTGTATTGACCGTAGTTGGAGGAGAGTTTGTTGGACTTCTCCGTCAGACGCAGGTGTTTGAGGACGGTATCGGCGTTAATCATGACTGGGCTCCGTTGGCGCGGGCGATGATCTTCTCGAGGGCCTTGCTGGAAACCACGATCCAGCTGTAGGTGACGAGATCGAGGGTGTTGAGCTTGGAAGCCACCTGGAGGGTGACGCGGGCGAGGTTGCGCGCGGCGCGCGTGGCCTCGGAGGTGAACGGATCGTCCACAATGAGCACCTTGCCCTTGGGGGCGATGCGGCTGAGGACCTCGTTCATGGCCTTGGTCTTGGTGGCCTTGGGGGCGAAGGTCTCGATCACGCTGATGTCGCCGGCCGTGGCGCGGTCGAACAGGGCGCGGTTGAAGGCGAGGCTCTTCACCTTGCCGTTGATTTTCTTGGAGTAGTCGCGGGGCTTGGGGCCGAACACGACACCGCCGCCGCCCCACAGGGGGGAACGGATGGAACCGGCGCGGGCGCGACCGGTGCCCTTCTGGGCCCAGGGCTTCTTGCCGCCGCCGCGGACTTCGCCGCGGGTCTTGGTGGAGTGGGTGCCGAGGCGGGCGTTGGCGTTGTGGGCGACCACAACTTCCTTCACGGCCTGGAGACCCTTGCTGCCCTCGAAAACCGGAAGATTGAAATCAGCTTCGCGGCTCTGCGTGGCGTCGGGAGTGAAAATTTTGAGCTTCATGGGATGACGTTCTCCGTGGTTCAGGCTTTCTTGGCTTTCTTGCCGGAGCGGATGATGACATCGTCGCCATTCGCGCCGGGGATGGCACCCTTGACGAGGATCAGATTCTTTTCGGCGATGATCTTGACGACCCGCAGATTCTGGACGGTGCGGACGACCGCACCCATATGGCCAGGCATGGCCTGATTTTTCCAGACGCGGCCGGGTGTCTGGCGCATGCCGATCGAGCCGATGCGGCGATGGAACATCGAGCCGTGGGCCGCCGGGCCGCCGGCCACCCGGAAGCGCTTGACGACGCCCTGAAAGCCCTTGCCCTTCGACACGCCAAGGACGTCGATGATCTGGCCTTCGCTGAAGATCGCGACGGTGATGATGTCACCGAGCTTGACGGTCGGCGTCTCGGCCAGGCGGACTTCATTCAAGAGCCGCGGGGTGGACTCCAAGCCCGCCTTCTTGGCGTGATTGGCCTCACCCTTCGAGGCATTCTTGGCCTTGAGGACGCCAAAGCCGAGTTGCACGGCATTGTAGCCGTCGGACTCGACCGTCTTGATTTGCACAACCGGGCACGGGCCGGCTTCGACGACGGTGACCGGGACCAGGACGTTTTGCGCGTCGTAGACCTGGGTCATGCCGATTTTTTTTCCTAATAGTGTAGCGATCATGGGCTAAGTGGTAGGTGGCCGGTGAGGGCCGTTTGTTTAGACCTACTTTAGCAAGAGCCGGGGTGAGCCGGCTGTCTGCTAAGATGGTGGGAGTGAAAGTTTAGACGTTGATGGTGATATCGACGCCGGACGGGAGATTGAGTTTTTTGAGCTCGTCGACGGTCTGAGCGGTGGGCTCGAGGATATCGATGAGACGCTTGTGGGTGCGGGATTCGAACTGCTCCATGGACTTCTTGTCGACGTGCGGGGAGCGGTTGACCGAAAGCTTCACGATGTGGGTGGGCAGCGGGATGGGACCCGAGACGCGGGCGCCGGAGCGCTTGGCGGTTTCCACGATTTCCACGGCGGACTGGTCGATGACGCGATAGTCGTAGCCCTGGAGTTTGATGCGAATGCGTTGGCCTTTCATGGCGGTATAAAGAACGAGGGTTAAAGTTAGGTACGGGCCGGGCCCTTGGCGTTGGTCTCGACGATCTTGGCGAGCTGCGAGTTGGGAACTTGCGCGAAATGGGACGGCGTGATGGACGCGCTGGCGCGGCCTTTCGAGAGGGAGCGGATGTCGGTGACGTAGCCGAAGAGCAATTCCAGCGGCACGTGCGCGGTGATGATGCAGGCGCCGGACTTGTTCTCCATGCCCTGGATCTGGCCGCGACGACGATTGATGTCACCGAGCAGGTCGCCCTGGTATTCTTCCGGCGTCGTGACTTCCACGCCCATGATAGGCTCCAAGAGGATCGGTCCGGCCTGTTTCATGGCGTCCTTGAACGCGAAGATGCCGGCCATCTTGAACGCGAGTTCGGACGAGTCGACCTCGTGGAACGAACCGTCGATGATGCGGATGATGGCATCGACCACCGGGAAGCCCGCGATGACGCCGTTGTTCGCACCCTCGAGCAGGCCATCGGTCGCCGGCTTGATGAATTCCTTCGGGATGGAGCCGCCGACCGTCTCGTTGACGACCTCGACCCCCTTGCCCTTGACGTTCGGCTCCAGCTTGATGACGACATGGCCGTACTGGCCCTTGCCGCCGGACTGGCGGATGAACTTGCCCTCGCCGTCAGCCGTCTTGGTGATCGTTTCGCGATAGGCGATCTGCGGCTTGCCGGAAGTGGCCTCGACCTTGAACTCGCGCTTCATGCGGTCGATGATGATTTCGAGGTGCAGCTCGCCCATGCCGGCGAGAATGGTCTGGCCCGTGTCCTGGTCGGTCTTGACGCGCAGGGTCGGGTCCTCGGCCACGAGGCGCTGCAGGGCGACGCCCAGCTTTTCCTGGTCGGCCTTGGAGTTCGGCTCGATGGACATCGAGATGACGGGCTCCGGGAAGGACGGCGGCTCGAGGCGAATGTCGAAATCCTCGTCGCAGAGGGTGTCACCGGTGATGACGTCCTTGACGCCGACGACGGCGCAGATGTCACCGGCGTACGCCACGTCGATTTCCTCGCGCTCGATGGCGCGCATGAGGACGAGGCGGGAAACGCGCTCCGTGCGGCGGGTGCGGGGATTGTACAGCGACATGCCGCGCGGCAGCTGGCCGGTGTAGACGCGGAAAAACACGAGCCGGCCGACAAAGGGATCGTTCCAGAGCTTGAACGCGAGACCGGCCAGCTTGGCCTTGTCGCTCACGACGGCTTCCACCGTCTTCCCCTCGGTGTCCTGGCCCTGCATGGGCGGCACATCGATCGGGTTCGGGAGGTAGTTGACGACGCAGTCCAGCAGGCGCTGGACACCCTTCTTCTTGAAGGCGGAACCCGGAATGACACCGGTAAATTGCAGCGAGATGGTGGCCTTGCGGACGCCGAGCATGAGCTCAGGGACCGTGATCTCCTGACCATTGAGATATTTCTCGGCGATGACGTCGTCGAAATCACAGACCGCCTCGATGAGTTTTTCGCGGTATTCCTTCGTCTGGGCCACCATGTCGGCGGGCACCGGGACCGTCTTGGGATTCATGCCCAGCTGGTCATTCGGGTCTTCCTCAAACATGTAGGCGACGTTCTGCACCAGGTCGATGAGACCGGAGAAATTCTCCTCCTTGCCGATGGGCAGGAAAATCGGGTGCGCGTTGGCCTTGAGCTTCTCGCGCATCTCAGAGACGGCGCGGAAGAAGTCGGCGCCGGTGCGGTCCATCTTGTTGATGAACGCCACGCGCGGGACGCGGTACTTGTTGGCCTGGCGCCAGACGGTCTCGGACTGGGGCTGCACGCCGGCGACGGCGCAGAACACGGCGACGGCGCCGTCGAGGACGCGGAGCGAGCGCTCCACCTCGGCAGTGAAATCCACGTGCCCAGGGGTATCGATGATATTGATGCGCTGCTTGATCCCCTTCCAGGGACCCCAGGAGGCGTTCCAGGCACAGGAGATGGCGGCGGCCGTGATCGTGATGCCGCGCTCGCGCTCCTGCTCCATCCAGTCGGTCACCGTGGTGCCTTCATGGACCTCGCCCATCTTGTGGACGGCGCCGGAGTAGAAAAGAATGCGCTCGGTCGTCGTGGTCTTGCCGGCGTCAATGTGCGCGGCGATGCCGATATTGCGGGTCCACTCGAGGGGAAACGGACGGTCCTTCGAATTGACGGCCGAAATCTTGGCCTTGTCGGTGACGACGGTAATGGGAATAGGAGCAACAGCAGACATGCGCAGAATTCCTTACCAACGGAGATGGGCGAAAGCACGGTTGGCCTGGGCCATCTTGTGCATTTCTTCCTTCTTCTTCACGACGGAGCCCGTGTTGTTGTAGGCGTCGATGATCTCGGCGGCAATGGCCTCGCGCATCGGCGTGCCCTTGCGGCCCGTCGCGGCGTTGACCATCCAGCGGAGGGCCAGCGATTCCTGGCGCTCGAATGAAATTTCAACCGGCACCTGATAGGTGGCGCCACCGACGCGGCGGCTCTTGACCTCGAGCTTCGGGCGGGCGTTTTCCATCGCGCCCATCAGCAGGTCGACCGGGTCGCCCTTCTGCAGCTTCTCGCTCACGCGCTCGAAGGCGCCGTAAACAATGCGCTCGGCGAGCGTGCGCTTGCCGCTCTTCATGATGACGTTGATCAGGTGCGTGACCAGGGCGCTGTTATAGCGCACATCCGGAACGGTGGGACGATGAGTGGCTCTGCGGCGGCGTGACATGGCGGCTTAAAAAGAACGAGGGTTAGGAGGCCTTGGCGGCTTTCGGGCGCTTGACGCCGTACTTGGAACGGGAGCGGCGGCGCTTCTCAACGCCGGTGGCGTCGAGCGTGCCGCGAACGATGTGATAACGCACACCGGGGAGATCCTTCACGCGGCCACCGCGCACGAGCACAATGGAGTGCTCCTGCAGGTTGTGGCCCTCGTCCGGGATGTAAGAAATGACTTCCGTACCGTTCGTGAGGCGGACCTTGGCCACCTTGCGGATAGCCGAATTGGGCTTCTTGGGGGTGCGGGTCATGACCTGCACACAGACACCGCGACGGAAGGGGTTACCCTGCAACGCCGGAGCCTTGGACTTCGCAACGACTTTGCGGCGTCCTTTTCTCACGAGTTGGTTGATGGTTGGCATGTGGTTTTATGGAAGGTGTTGAAAAGTGGAAAAGGCGCGAAACCTACCGGAGACGATGCCCCCGGCAAGCACTATTTCGCGCTTTAGGTAAAAACACGAATTTCAGAGGGAAAACCTGCTTAATTCGTGGCGTCAGGTGCCTCTGCAGTTTGGCTGCAGCGGCTGTAAGTGACGAATGGGATGGTTAGAAAAGCAGGTCGTGGAGTTGTACATCAAGAGTTAAATCAAAAAAACCTCAGAAAAGTTATTCACAATGCCGCCCTCCCCTGTCCAACCAGTCCTCAGCGGTTTGTAAAAAGCCAATGGGGCCAATTCCGTTGGCTGTTTCCAGCCCCAGCCCGCACCTCGTGACACCCATTATTGAGCGGTTTGGGCAGCTGGGAAGGGCCCCGCAACGGAACAATCGATTCGGCTGGGCCAAAGAAAAAGCCGCGGACTTTCGTCCGCGGCTTTGAAGTTGTTCGGGGTTGGACTCAGCTCGCCTCGGCCGCGGCCTTGGGCGCCTCATCCATCGGGATGTCGCCGCCCAGCGGCAGCGTGACCCGCAGCTTCTTGTAGCCCGGCCAGCCGGTGCCGGCAGGGATCAGGTGACCCATGATGACGTTTTCCTTGAAGCCCTTCAGGTGATCAACCTTGCCCAGCGTCGAGGCGTCGGTGAGGACGCGCGTCGTCTCCTGGAAGGAGGCGGCCGAGATGAAGCTCTCGGTCTCGAGCGAGGCCTTGGTGATGCCCAGCAGGATCGGCTCGGCCTCGGCGGGTTTGCCGCCGGCGGCATCGATGCGCTTGTTCTCGCGCAAGAACGCCGTGCGGTCGATCTGCTCGCCCCAGAACCACTCGGTGTCACCCGGATCGGAGATGCGAACCTTGCGGAGCATCTGGCGAATGATGACCTCGATGTGCTTGTCGTTGATCGACACGCCCTGGAGACGGTAGACTTCCTGCACCTGGCCGATGAGGAACTCGTAGAGCGCCGTTGGCCCGAGGATCTCGAGGATCTCGTGCGGATCGGCGGAGCCCTCGGTGAGATGCTGGCCCTTGTGGACGACGTCGCCGGCCTGCACGATGATGTGCTTGCCGTGCGGGATCAGGTGCTCCTCCTCGGAGCCGGATTCCTCATGGCGGACGACCAGCTTGCGCTTGCCGCGGATCGAGCCCTCGAACGACACGACGCCCTCGATGCGGGCCATTTCGGCCGCTTCCTTGGGGCGACGGGCCTCGAAGAGCTCGGCCACGCGCGGGAGACCGCCGGTGATGTCCTTGGTGACGGACGCCTGACGCGGCGTCTTGGCGAGCAGCGCGCCGGGGGTGATGATGTCACCCTCGACAACGGACACCTGGGCGCCGGTCGGAATCGAGTAGGCGGCGACCGGCTTGCCATGGTCGTCGCGGACTTCGATCTGCGGATTGAGGTCTTCCTTGTGCTCGATGACCACGGTCGCGATGCGGCCGGTGGATTCGTCGAGTTCGCGCTTCACGGTCACACCCGGGATCATGTCCTTGAAGTGGAGCGTGCCGGCCTTCTCGGAGAGGACGGGAATGTTGTAGGGATCCCACTGGGCGATCGTCTGGCCCTTGGTGACCTTCGCCGCGTCGGTGACGGAGAGGAAGGTGCCGACGACGATCGGGTAGGACTCCAGCTCGCGATCGTTCTCGTCGATGATCTGGAGCGAACCGGTCTTGTTGAGGACGATGTTGAACCCCTCGGCGGTCTGCACGAGGCGCAGGCCGCGGTATTTGACGATACCGGAGTTGCGCACCTTGATCTCGGGGTTCTTCGAACCGGCCGAGGCGACGCCACCGATGTGGAACGTGCGCATGGTGAGCTGGGTGCCCGGCTCGCCGATGGACTGGGCGGCGATGATGCCGACGGAGTCACCGATCTTCGCGACCTTGTTGGTGGCGGGATTGATGCCGTAGGACTTGGCGTCGATGCCCTGTTCGCTCGTGGAGGTGAGCGGGGACAGGACCTTGACGCGCTCGATGCCGGAATCCTCGATGCGCTTGGAGCACTCCTCCGTGATGAGCTCGCCGGAATCGACCAGGGTCTTGGTCGGGTTGAGCGGATCATAGACATCATCGGCCGAGAAGCGGCCCACGATGCGCTCGGCCAAGGTGACCAGCATGGTTTCGCCTTCGAAGATGGCCTTCTTCCAGATGCCGTCGCGGGTGCCGCAGTCTTCCTCGGTGACGACCGCGTCCATGGCCACATCGCAGAGCTTGCGGGTCATGTAGCCGGCGTCGGCCGTCTTGAGGGCAGTGTCGGCAAGACCCTTGCGGGCGCCGTGGGTCGAGATGAAGTATTCCAGCACCGTGAGGCCCTCGCGGAACGAGGACAGAATCGGGCGCTCGATGATCTCACCGGAGGGCTTGGCCATGAGGCCGCGGAGACCGCACAGCTGGCGAACCTGCTGTTTGTTACCGCGGGCGCCGGAATCCATCATGATGTAGACCGGGTTGACCTCGGGCTTGCCGTCGTTGTTTTCCAGCTTCGCGAAGACCGCCTTGGCGATGCGGTCGGTGGCGCCGGTCCAGATGTCGATGATCTTGTTGTAGCGCTCGCCGGAGGTGATGATGCCCTTCTTGTACTGGGACTCGACCTCGTCGACCTTCTTGCGGGCGTCGTGCACGATCTCCTTCTTGTTCTCGGGGATGATCATGTCGTCGATCCCGATCGAGATACCGGCCTGCATGGCGGTCTGGAAGCCGAGTTCCTTGAGGCGGTCGAGCGTCTCGACCGTCACCCGGTCGCCGGCGACCTTGTAGGTGTTGAGGATGAGATCGCCCAGCTTGCCCTTCGGCACCGGGAAGTTGATGAAACCAAGCGCGGGCGGCCAGATCTCGTTGAAGATCACGCGGCCGACGGTCGTGCGGAGCACCTTGCGCTCCTTGTTGCCGAACACGGTGTCCTTCTTGAAGTCCGGATTCGGCACCTCGATCCAGTCGTGCATCTTGAGGGCGCCGTCCGCCTTCGCGTACAGCACTTCATGGAGGCCCGAGAGCAGCGGCACGCGGACGCCCTTGGCGGGCTTGGTGCGCGGCTCGATCGTGAGGTAGTAGGCGCCGAGGACGATGTCCTGCGACGGGGTGAGGATCGGCTTGCCCGAGGAGGGCGAGAAGATGTTGTTCGTCGACATCATCAGGAGCTTGCACTCCAGAATGGCCTCGAGGGACAGCGGCACGTGGACGGCCATCTGGTCACCGTCGAAGTCCGCGTTGTAGGCGGTGCAGACGAGCGGGTGGACCCGGATGGACGAGCCCTCGATGAGCACGGGCTCGAAAGCCTGGATCGAGAGGCGGTGGAGCGTCGGCGCGCGGTTGAGCAGCACCGGGTGGCCCTTGGTGACTTCCTCGAGGATGTCCCACACCTCGGGGGACTTCTTCTCGATCATCTTGCGGGCGCCGCGCACCGTGTGCACGAACCCGAGTTCCTTGAGGCGGCGGATGATGAACGGCTCGAAGAGGACGAGGGCCATCTTCTTGGGGAGACCGCACTGGTGGAGCTTGAGCTCCGGACCGATGACGATGACCGAGCGGCCGGAATAATCGACGCGCTTGCCGAGCAAGTTCTGGCGGAAGCGGCCCTGCTTGCCCTTGAGCATGTCGGAGAGCGACTTCAGGGCGCGGTTGCCGGCGCCCGTGACCGGGCGGCCGTGGCGACCGTTGTCGAACAGCGCGTCGACGGCCTCCTGCAGCATGCGCTTTTCGTTGTGGATGATGACGTCGGGCGTCTTCAGCTGCATCAAATTCCGCAGGCGGTTGTTGCGGTTGATGACGCGGCGGTAGAGATCGTTGAGATCGGAGGTGGCGAACCGGCCTCCCTCGAGCGGCACGAGCGGACGCAGGTCCGGCGGGATGACGGGGAGCACCTCGAGCACCATCCACTCGGGACGGGACTTGGAGCTGATGAAGCCGCCGATGACCTTGAGGCGCTTGGAGAGCTTTTTCTTGATCTGCTTCGAGCGCGTGGCGCGCATCGTCTCGTGCAGCTCGGCCACGACGGCCGGCATGTCGATCTGGATGAGCACGTCGCGGACGGCCTCGGCACCCATCTTGGCGGTGAAGGCATCGGCGCCGTATTCGTCAATCGCCTGCTGGTGCTCGGTCTGCGTGAGCAGCTGCTTGAGCTCCAGCGGGGTCTTGCCGGGATTCGTCACCATGTAGTTCTCGTAGTAGATGACGCGCTCGAGCGAACGGGCGGTCATGTCGAGCAGGAGGCCGAGGCGGCTCGGCATGCTCTTGAGGAACCAGATGTGGGCGACGGGGACCGCGAGCTCGATGTGGCCCATGCGCTCGCGGCGGACGCGGGCAATGGTCACCTCGACGCCGCAGCGATCGCAGACGACATCCTTGTACTTGATGCGCTTGTATTTGCCGCAGGCGCACTCGTAGTCGCGCACCGGGCCGAAGATCTTTTGGCAGAAAAGACCGCCCGGCTCGGGCTTGAAGGTGCGATAGTTGATCGTCTCCGGGTTCTTCACCTCGCCCTTCGACCAGGACCGGATGGTCTCGGGCGAAGCGACGGTGATGGATACGTTGTCAAAGGGGTTCTCGTCCGAACCAAGGACGGACCGGACTTCTTCACGGGCGTGTTCAGTGCTCATTGCGATTTTGCTCCCAGAATAATGTTAAAGGTTAGCGACTGCCGCCGAGGGCTTCGCCGAGCGCGGTGCGCTTGGCGAGTTTGATGTCGAGGCCGAGGGCCTGCATTTCCTTGACCAGCACGTTGAACGATTCCGGCGTGCCGGCGCTCAGCGTATTGTCGCCCTTGACGAGCGACTCGTAGATCTTGGTGCGGCCGTTGACGTCGTCGGACTTGACGGTGAGCAACTCCTGCAGGGTGTGCGCGGCGCCGTAGGCCTCGAGGGCCCACACTTCCATTTCGCCGAAGCGCTGGCCGCCGTACTGCGCCTTGCCGCCCAGCGGCTGCTGGGTGACGAGGGAGTAGGGACCGACCGCCCGGGCGTGGATCTTGTGCGACACGAGATGGTTCAGCTTCATCATGTAGATGTAGCCGACGACCACTTCCTGATCGAGTTTCTCGCCGGTGCGACCGTCATGCAGCGGGGACTTGCCGGTGGAAGGCAGTTTGGCCTCCTTGAGGTAGCCGCGCACCTTGCTCTCGGGAATACCGTCGAACACGGGCGTCGCCACCTTGATCCCGAGCTTTTTGCAGGCCCAGCCGAGATGGGTTTCGAGCACCTGCCCCACGTTCATGCGCGAAGGCACGCCGAGGGGGTTGAGGCAGATTTCGATGGGCGTGCCATCGGGGAGGAACGGCATGTCTTCCTCGGGCACG
>SESH01003268.1_pt1 | contig 25435 bp, 26 predicted proteins | sample 3171561 | NCBI WGS metagenome assembly SESH01 (sample SAMN10866947, study PRJNA518727) | freshwater metagenome | biome: subpolar coniferous forest; feature: holomictic lake; material: water; isolation source: holomictic Lake 442 2011 16.5 m and 2014 13 m | place: Canada: near Kenora, Ontario
CCCTCTGCCAGCAGGTGGACCGCAGCCTTAGCGCCGAGGAGCGCGAAGCGCTGTTGGGCCTCCTTGAGCGGCTGCGGAATGACCATCGGGGGCAGCTGGCGGAGTTGCAGAAGGGGTGAGGGGCAGCAGCCTCGGCTACCCCTGGCTTGGCCGACGCTGCCGATTCTGTGGGGTTTTGGAGGGCTATATGGCGTCGCTTCCAGGGTGGATAACGACCCCGATCACGCCCAGGCTCAGCCCGCCCCAGGGAAAGCGCTTCTTGATCACAGAGGGTTTGCGGCCGGGGGACTCGCTCATGGGCCGTTCGCCAAATATCCAGGTGACGACAGCCTCGCCCGGGTTCAGGGCCGGCGGAAGCGGTAGTGGCTGACAAACCACTCGGAGCCCTGCCGGAAGCCCCACAGCTCGGCACAGGCCAGGAAAAAGATCCGCCACTGGGCGAAGCGCCAGCGGGCTTCGGTGCCGTAGGTGGTTTGGAACAGGGCCAGCACCTCCTCTTTGTGGGTGTCCTGGTTCACCAGCCAGGCTTCTGCCGTAGCCTGGTAGTGGGTGCCGCTGACCCGCCAGTGGTCCTCCAGCCTCACCTGCTCCTGGAAGTGTGCCAGGTAGCCCTCCGCGGGCATGATGCCGCCCGTGAAGAAATGCCTGGCCATCCAGTCGGAATCGTCCCGGACCACGAAGGGATAAGTGCAGTCCCGGTGGGTGAAGATGTGCACGAACAGGGCCCCGCCGGGGCGCAGCCACCGCGCGATGCGGGCCATCAACTCCCGGTGGTTCCGCATGTGCTCGAACATCTCCACGCTGACCACCCGGTCATAGGTTGCGGGTGCCTCGAAATCGTTCATGTCCGCGGTGAGGATCTCGACGTTGCTGAACCCGCGGTCCCGCGCCCGGGCCAGGATGAAGGCCCGCTGGTCCTTCGAGTTCGAGACGCCGGTGATGTGGCTCGCGGGATACTGCTCGGCCATCCAGAGGGTGAGGCTGCCCCAGCCACAGCCCAGCTCCAGGATGTCCTGGCCATCCACCAGCAGGGCCCGCTCGCAGGTGAGCTTCAGCATGGCCTCCTCGGCCTGGCCAAGGTCGATACCCCCGGGCTCAAACAGGGCCGAGCTGTACTTCAGCCGAGGCCCCAGAACCAGCTCAAAGAAGTGCGGGGGCACCTCGTAGTGCTGGTCATTAGCATCCCGGGTGTTCAAGGCGACGGGACCGGCGGACCAGGCCGCCAGGTGACGGCGGAAGCGCTCATGGATGGCCTCCAGGCCCCCCTCGGCTTCCTCGGCAAGTCGCTGGCGCAGCAGCTGCCGGATGCGGAAACGGAGCAGGGCATCGGGCACCCACCCGCCTGCCAGCAAAGCATCAATCATGCATCCACCTTCCGAGGGAACCAGGGAATGAAGGGCGCGGTCTCCTGCTGGTAGCGGGCGAAATCCTCCGGCCGGCTGCGCAGACTCTGGGCCTCGGTATACGGGATGCCCGTTACCCGCAGCAGGAAGTAGAGGATGAGCGCCGGGCACAGAACGGCCGTCCAGCCCCAGGGTGCCGACACGGCCAGCAGCAGGTAGCCCACCCAGGTCAGCCACTCGAAGAAGTAGTTGGGATGGCGGGAGTATCGCCACAGCCCCTCACGGCAGGTGCGCCCAGTGGCCTCCGGACGGGCCTTGAAGCGCCGCAGCTGGGCATCCGCGGTGGCTTCGCCCAACCAGGCCACCAGCCAGAGTGCCGCAGCGGCCCACTCTACGGCATGTAGACCGGGCCGGGGGTTCCAGGCGGCCAGCAGGAAGGGTAGACCGAGCAGCACATCGAGCAGAGCCTGAGCCTGGAAGAAAGCGAAGAACCTGGCGTTGGTGCCGGTCTTCCAGGCGGCCCGGATAGCCTGGTAGCGGCCATCCTCGTGGGGTTCCGTGGCCACCCGACGCCAGAGGTGCAGACCCAGGCGAAACCCGTGCAGCCCGCCCATCAGGCCCACCAGGAGCCGCCGTTCCATCGGCGCGGGCCCGAGCAGCGCCGCCAGCAGCGCCATGACGGCCAGGCCCAGGGCCCAGCCCACATCCACCCAGCCGGCGTTGCGGGTGCGGACCTGCCACAGCCAGAAGCACAGCTGCAGCGAGCTTAGGATTCCGGCACCCCAGAGCGCCGCAACCATCATGTCGACAGCTGCTGGTAGCGGCGGGCCGCCATGCGGAAAAGGGGCGTCAGCACCAGCGCCAGCAGGGCCGAACCCAGCGGTGCAGTCAGCAGCCAGGCCACGCCCGCGTGCCAGAGGCTGGTCCAGAAGGTGTGCAGGGCCGCCCAGGCATCCGTGCGGATCGCACCGGAGAGCACCTCGATCGATAGCGGCAAGCGGGGGGCGCCGAAGAGCTTCTCGCCGAGGCGGATGAAGGGAATGAGCAGAGCCAGTTGCAGCGGGTAGGCCAGGTAGTTCGCCACCTGCAGGACCACCTGGTTCAGCTTGAAGACCCAGGCCAACAGGATGCAGACCCCCGTGGAGGAGCCCACCAGGGGCGAAACACCCGCGCCCAGGCCCAGGGCCAGGCTCCAGGCCATGCGCTCAGGGCTGAGGCCCTGCCGCAACTGGGCCAGTAGGGGTGCCCAAAGCCGGCGCCTCAACCAGTTCATCAGGTCTTCCTCAACAGCAGGGTTTCGACACCAGCCCCCGGTTTGAGGTAGGCCAACTGGATCATCACATAGGCCGCCATGGCCAGGTTGCCCAGGGCGAAGAGGAGACACAGCCAGAGCAGGCTCCGCCCCAGGGCAGCCTCCTTGTAGGCGATCCAGAGCCAGAACCAGAGGAAGCCGAAGTAGGCGTCGAAGAGCGTGGCCACGCCCCAGCGCTCCGCGAGCAGGTGCTGGAAGCCGGCGATGACACTGGTCTCCAGGCTGGCCCAGGTGGTGACTGCCACCATGGCGATGAACACCACGATGGCGAAGCTCCAGAGGCCCCGCCTCACCACGGCTCGTTGAAAAGAGCGGTACCGCCGTCGGCCTTGGCCAGCAGCAACTGGACATCGCCAATGTAGCGTTCCGCGAAGGCGCCCTCGCAGTAGGCCAGGTAGTAGTCCCACATGCGCAGGAAGGTCTCATCGAAACCCAGGGCGCGCACCTCGTCCCGCCGGGCCAGGAAGGCTGCCCGCCAGGCCCCCAGGGTGTGGGCATAGTGCAGGCCGATGTCTTCCAGGTGGTGCAGGTTCAGGATCGTGCAGCGCCCGAGGGACGTCAGGATCCGGGAAAGGGAAGCCAGCTCCGCGCCGGGGAAGATGTGTTTCTGGATCCAGTCGCTCTGACGGATGTAGTCGGGGAACTGGCGCTCGTTCATGGTGATGGTCTGGAGCAGGAAGCGCCCGCCGGGTTTCAGCAGGCGGTCTACGGCGCTGAAGTAGGTGTCGTAGTACTCCAGCCCCACTGCTTCGAACATCTCGATGCTCACGGCCTTATCGAACGAGCCCGAGAGATGGCGGTAGTCCTCCAGGCGGAGATCGATGCGACCGGCCACGCCTTCCCGCTCGAACAGCTCCTTTGCGTAATCGAACTGCTGCTGGCTGATGGTGGTGGTGGTGACTCGGCAGCCGCGGGTCTTCACGGCATGGAGGGCGAAACCGCCCCAGCCCGTGCCGATCTCCAGCAAGTGGTCGCCGACCCCCAACTGGAGCTTGCGGCAGATGAGCTCGAACTTGGCCCGCTGGGCATCCTCCAGGCTCTGGCCCGCGGAGTCGAAGACCGCGCAGGAATAGGCCAGAGTCGGATCCAACCACAACCGGTAAAAGTCATTGCCCAGATCATAGTGGTGCCCAATGTTCTGGCGGGCGCCGTCCACATGATTGCGTCGCCGCCGGTGCAGCAGGCGATTGGCCACCTTGCCCAGGGTGGCCAGGAAGCCCCCGCCCTGATCGAAGGCGGCCATGTTGCGCACGGCGATGCGGACCACGGCCACGAGATCGTCCGCCTCCCACCAGCCCGCCAAGTAAGCCTCGCCCAGCCCCACCTCGCCGTGCAACAGTCCGGTCCGGAAGACCCGGGCATCGTGGATGCGTACCTGGGCCCGCAGTTCGGCGCCGGGATCGCCAAAGACGTACACCCGCCCGTCCACCTCCAGAACCAGCCGCCCGACCTGGATGCCCGCGAGGGCCTTCAGAAGGAGGCGCTGGGCGAAGGGGGCGGCGGCTTTCGAGGACGGGAAGGGCCGGGATGGGTGTGCACCGGCACGCGCTTGATCCATAGCCAGAAAGCCTCCCAATGAATGGCCGTAAGCACCTTGAGGGTCATCCAGGGGAACTGGATGAGCGTTTTCAGTAGGATGCCGGGCGTCCAGGGATGTTGCTTGAGATCGAGCAATACATCAAAAAATAAATCTAGACGTTCAAATTCGACAATGCTCACTTTCAGGCTGGCACCCGGAGGGGTGAAGGCCCAACGGTAGCGGCAGTCCATGGGCATGAAGGGGCTCACATGAAAGGCCTTGGCCACGTCGAAGCTGACGCCACCGGGCCCCTGGTGCCCCTCGGCCACCGGCATCCAGTAGGTGTGCCGCTCCCGCCAGGGCGTGTTGCTGACCTGGGCCATGATCAGGGCCAGGTGGCCACTCGCGTCATAGCAGTAGAAGTAGCTCACGGGATTGAAGCAGATGCCCAGGTAGCGGAGGTGGGTCAGCAGGTAGATGGGGCCGTCCGGCAGGTGATGGCCCTTGGCCCCGGCATCCAGGCGCAGCCGCTCCCGCAGGGTAAACGAGGGATCACCGAACTGGTCCTGCTCGTGGAAGGCCGCCCAGTTCCAACGGCCGTAGCTGAGGAAGGGGGAGATTCGGCAAAGTTCCGGGATGCGATCCACATCCAGGAAGGCCATAAACAGTGGGTAGGTGAAGGCGTGGACCTTCGGCTTCCGGCGCCGGTGACGCACCTGGCCCACGTAGAGGGCGGGTTCGGGGAGGGTCACCATGGGACGCTTACGGCTGATATCAGCGTCTGCTCAGCACGGGGGCCGTTATCTCGGTATCCGCTGCGCTGATACGCGAGACCTCCCGCGCTGGGGCCGCCGTTCACCATACGACACCCAGGTCCCGGGCAACCCTGATTCCAGATTCGACGCCGTTCTCGTGAAACCCGTAGCTCCAGTAGGCGCCGGCGTAGTGGGTGCGACCATGGACGGAGGCTGGCCCGCTCACCTCGGCCCAGCGAGCCTGGGCGCGGATGGCCTCCCGGGTGAAACGGGGATGCTCGTAAGCGTAACGGCCCGCGATGGCGGCGGGATCCAGGAGGTCCTCCGCGTGCAGGCTCACGAACCAGTCCTGGCGCGTGGCCAGGGGCTGGAGTCGGTTCATGTGGTAGGTCAGCAGCAGACGGCCCGCATCGCCATGGGCCCGGAAGTTCCAGGAGGCCCAGCCCCGACGGTGGGCGGGCATCAGCACGGGATCGCGGTGCAGCACGGTGGGGCTGCGGTTGCTGGTGAAGGCGCCGAACACCGCCCGCTCCTGGGGGCTGGGATCCGCCAGCAGGGGCAGGACCTGATCCCCGTGGCAGGCCAGCACCACCTGGTCGAACAACAGCGTATCTTGCCCCTCCAGACGCAGGTGCACACCCTTCGGGGAACGACGGAGGCTGATGATCCGGGCCCCTGTCACGATGCGCTCCCGGAAGGACCGGCTGAGGGGGTCGAGATAGCGCGAGGTCCCACCCTTGATGGTGCGCCAGGGAGAGTGGGTGGCGATGCCAAGGAACCCGTGATGATGGAAGAACCGCGCCAGCGTGGCGGCGGGGAACGCCTCCATGTCCGCCAGAGTGGTGGACCATACGGCCCCAGCCATGGGGTAGAGGTAGTTGGCCTTGAAGCGTTCTGAGAACTGGTGCCGCGCCAGGTACTCCCCCAGGGTGAGCCTGGCCTCATCGCCGCCTTTCAGTAGCTCCCTGGCCGTCTGGTTGAAGCGGATCACCTCTCGCCACAGACCGAAGAAGGCCGGAGCCACGAGGTGTTTCCGTTCCGAGAAAAGCCCGTTCAGGCCGCGGCTGCACCAAGGATGAGCGTTGCCGCTGGTGGCGAAGCTCATGTCGCTGGCGCAGGTGGGCACACCCAGCTCGGCCATAAGGCGGATGAAGTTCGGGTAGTTCGCCTGGTTGTGGACGATGAAGCCCGTGTCGATGGGCCCCGGCCCGTCCAGGGTGTCCACCGTCGCGGTGTGCGTATGGCCACCGATCCGGTCCTCTTTTTCGAAGACCCAGACTTCATGCTCCCGGCTCAGCAGCCAAGCCGCGGAAAGCCCTGCGATGCCGGTGCCGATGACGGCGATGCGGCTCATGGCCTGGTCGCCCCCGCCGCCGAAGCCGGGAAGGGCCGGATGTCCCGCACGATGCGGACCCAGCTGAACATCTTCAGCGCGTAGTAGGTGGGATCGAATTCCCACCAGCGGATGCCCTGCCGGCAGCTGGCCTGGCAGTGGTGGTGGTTGTTGTGCCAGCCCTCGCCCAGGGTGATGAGGGCCAGGACGAAGTTGTTGCGGCTCTGGTCATGGGTTTCGAAGCGGCGGGTGCCCCAGAGGTGGGTGAGCGAGTTGATGCAGAAGGTGCCGTGCCAGAGCAGTACGGTCGAGATGACGAAACCCCACACCAGGGCCTCCCAGGCCCCGATGCCCGTCCAGGCCCCGAAGGCGAAGGTGGCCGTGCCCAGCAGCCAGGGGCAGAGCCAGTGGTAGGCGTCCAGAAAGCGCAGTTCGGGAAAGCGGCCGAAATCCTCAATGGATTTTGCATCATAGCGGTCGTACACATCCGACAGGAACCACCCCATATGAGACCACCAGAAACCATCGGTCACCGGAGAGTGGATGTCCTGGGCAGAGTCCGAGAAGCGGTGGTGATGGCGATGGTGGGCCGCCCACCAGAGCACGCCCTTCTGGGCAGCAGTCTGGGCCAGGGCGGCCAGGACGAACTGCGGAACGCGGCCCAGCTTGTAGCTGCGGTGGCTGAAGTAGCGGTGGTAGCCAGCGGTGACGGCGAACATGCGGATGACGTACATCGCCGCGCAAAGGGCCACCAGCTTCCAGGAGAAGGCCAGCCAGATGGCCGCGAGGCAGGCCAGGTGCATCAGCACGAACGAAATCGAGACTACCGAAACTGCGAAGGGCTTCCGCATGAACCACCTGAACGAAGGGTCCAGGCTACCCCAGGAAGCAACCCCCACGCGCGGATCTCCAATCAGGGAGGTGATGGAGTTGTCGATGTCTGTTTTGTTGCCTTCCTGGCTGGCTTCCAGGAGGGCCTGGGTGTTGTGACGGATGTAGAAATCGCCGGAGAGGACTTCGGGGAGGCCCTGGAGGATGCTGTCAATCCTTCCCTCCATGCTCATGTGGCACTCCCTCTTTTTGAATACGCCTCAAAGCGGGCCATCTGCCTCTCGTTGGACAGGTCGATAATACCGTTGAATCCGATCTCAGGGAAAAGGCACCCACCGAGGGGGGGGGTCAGCTCCGTCTCGGCGACAAGGGCCCCCTCTACGCCCGCACCACCAAGCCCACACCCCTGTAAGCCCGCGCCTTCGAACTCCTCGCCATTGAGGTGGGGTAGGCAGTAGCAGAATGCCAAATTCCACGCAAAGTCTCGTGGGGACTCTGTTTCTTAGCAACTCGCGAATGAACTTCAGTCCGACACGGGGCTACGCCCAGTCACCGGCCTCGGCGCCTCAGCGGTCCAGCTCACCCGCAATGACATTCATGGCGCCGAGGACGGCGACGGCATCGGCGATCAGCCCGCCCTTCACCTGGTCCTCGAAGCTGCTGAAGATGGGCAGGCAGGGTGGACGGACGCGGATGCGGTAAGGGTTCTTGCCGCCATCGCTCACGATGTAGAAGCCCAGTTCGCCATTGGCGGCCTCGGTGGCGCTATAGACCTCGCCCACGGGCATGTCCATGCCATGCATGATCAACTTGAAGTGGTGGATGAGGCTTTCCATCCGGGTATAGACATGCTCCTTGGAGGGCAGGGCCACCTTGGGATCGTCGACCATGATCGGGCCGGGTTCCAGGCGTGCCAGCACCTGGCGGATGATGCGCAGGCTCTGGCGCATCTCCTCCACGCGAACGAGGTAGCGGTCGAAGACATCGCCAGTGGTGCCGATGGGGATGTCGAAGTCATAGGTCTCATAACCCAGATAGGGCTGCGACTTGCGCAGGTCCTGGGGCACGCCCGCGGCGCGGAGGCAGGGACCGGTGTAGCCCCAATTCACCGCATCCTCGGGGCTGATGGCGCCGACGCCCTTGGTCCGGTCATACCAGATCGGATTGTGAGTGAGCAGACGCTCCAGTTCATCAATGGCCGCTAGGCACTCCACGACGAACCGCTCGGTATGCACCGCAAAGTCCGCAGGAATGTCCCGGAAGAGGCCGCCGATGCGGGTGAAGCTGGTATGCAACCGCTGGCCGGCCGCCATCTCGAAGAGGTCGTAGGCCGTTTCGCGTTGCTTGAACAGGTAAAGGAAGGCCGTGAAGGCGCCAATATCGACTGCATTCACCCCCACACAAACAATGTGGTCGGCGACTCGGGCCAGTTCGGACATGAGCACCCGGATGTGCTCAGCGCGTTTCGGGATCTGGATGCCCAACAGCTTCTCTACCGCCGTGGCGTAGCCCACGTTGTTCATGATGGCGCTGCAGTAGTTCAGGCGATCAGTGAGGGGAATGAACTGCTGGTAGCTGAGGCTTTCGCCCAACTTCTCCACGCCGCGGTGCAGGTAGCCCATCTCCGGAGTGGCCTTGGTGATGGTCTCGCCCTCGAGTTCCAGGACGATGCGCAGGGTGCCGTGGGTGGTGGGGTGCGAGGGCCCCATGTTGACGATCATCTTGTCGTCGTCGAGCATTTGCCGGGAGAGGGCGATGGAATCCATGGTCATGTCCTCAGGCCCGGGCACGTTCGCCGTTGTTGTAGGGGGCGGTGCAGCCTTCCATGCAGAAGGCATCACCCCCATCGAGGGGGAAGTCCTTGCGCAGGGCATGCCCTGGGAAGTCGTCCCAGGTGATGAGGCGCCGCAGGTCGGGATGGCCATCGAACGAAATGCCGAAGAGGTCGAAGATCTCGCGCTCGAACCAGTTGGCGGTTTTGAACAGCAGGGCGAGGGTGGGCATGGCTTCACCATCAGCCACGGGCACCTTCAGGCGCAGGCGCTCCTGGTTGGCAAGGTTGAGCCAGTGGTAGACCACGTCAAACCGCTGCTCCCGCTCCGGCCAGTCCACCGCTGTGATATCCACCAGGAACTGGAAGCCCTCGCGGTGCAACAGCTCCACCACGGCCATGAAATTCGCCTTGGCCACCACTATGGTCTGGTCGCCCCGGAAAGCGTGGCGATCGGCGATGGCGCCCGGTAGCTGTGCGTCGATGTGGTCAATGACCATGCAAACTCCCGCCTAGAAGATCGAACTGGCGCCGCGATCCGCGGCGTCCATCAGCATTTCGCGGATGGTCTGCTGACCGGTGAGGCCCTTTGCCGTCTGGATGGCTTCCTGCCGCTCCAGGCTTTCATAGAAGCGCGCGATGTGGTCCTTGCGCATCGAGAGTGATTCTTTCTCAATCTTCTCCTGCAGCTTCATCACGCCATAGATCATGCTCTCGGGCCGGGGCGGACACCCAGGCACATAGACATCCACGGGGATGATGCGGTCGATCCCCTGGAGGGTGGCGTAGGTGCGGTACATCCCGCCGGAGCTGGCACAGACGCCCATGCTGATCACCCACTTGGGCTCGGCCATCTGAGCGTAGATGGTGCGCAGCACCGGGGCCATCTTGTTGGTGATGGTGCCCAGCACCAGCATCATGTCGCTCTGGCGGGGGCTGAAGCGCATGGCCTCGGCGCCGAAGCGGCTGAGATCGTACTTCGACGACATCATGCTCATGAACTCAATGGCGCAGCAGGCCACGCCAAAGGGCATGGGCCACAGGCTGTTCTTCCGGCCCCAGTTGACCACCGCGTCCAGACGGGTGGTCACCACGGCATCGTTGATGCTCAGTTCGGCCATCTCAACGCTCCCACTCGAAGGCGCCCTTGCCCCAGGCGTAGACGAAGCCCACCAGCAGGGTGGCCATGAAGGTCAGCATGGCCCCGAAGGTCCAGAGGGCCTGCCGATAGTTCACGGCCCAAGGCAGGAGGAAGGCCGCTTCCACATCGAACAGGATGAACAGCATGGCGGTCAGGTAGAACTTCACGGAATACCGGTGGCGGGCCCCCATCTGCAGAGGCGCCACGCCACACTCGTAGGTGCGCAGCTTGGCGGCCTGTGGATTGTTGGGCTTCAGCAATGCCAGCACCTTGCCCGACAGGACAAGAATGGCCAGGGCCGTCACGGCAGCGACGAGCAGAAGGATCAGGACCGACAGGAAGGGCGATGCTGGGTGGGCCATGGCGCTCTCGGGCGGAGTTTTCCGCGAAGCACCAGCTTAACGCCGTTTGCTGGAAGGGTGGCTGGGCCAAGATCACAAGCGGCCAGGAAACCAGCTAGACTCAAATTTTGACCCTTTCGCCGGGAAACCCATGAGTGCTCTGAAACTACGCATCAAAGAGATGATCATCGAGCGCCTAAAACTGGAGGGCATGGCCCCCGACCAGATCGATGACAATGACCCTCTTTTTGGAGGTGGTCTGGGACTTGATTCCATCGATGCTCTGGAACTGGTGCTGGGCATTGAGCAGGTCTTTGCAGTCAAAATCGAGGACGAAGAGGCGGGCTTGAAGGCCTTCAAATCGGTCCAGGCCCTTACGGACTTCATCGCCGAGCATTCCAAGGGCTGACCCCGATGGACATTCCAGCCCATCTGCCGCACCGCTACCCCTTCCTGTTGGTGGACCGGATCCTGGAACGGGTCCCGGGCGTGCGCGTGGTGGCCGAAAAGCTGGTGACCAACGGCGAGCCCTACCTCCAGGGCCATTTCGAAGGGCGCCCACTGGTACCCGGCGTGCTCCTCCTGGAGATGCTGGCCCAGGCGGGAGGTTTCCTGGAAGCCGAACCCCTGCAGGGCACCTCCATCTTCCTGGCCGGCGTGCAGGAGGCCCGCTTCCGCGCTCCGGCCTTCCCTGGCGACCGCCTGCGCCTCGAGGTGATCGCTGAAGGCGCCTTCGGCGGGATCATGAAGCTGCGGGGCACGGTCACCTGCGATGACCGTGAACTCTGCAGCGCCAACCTCCTGGTCAAGCGGTTATGAACCGGGTCCGGGTCGTGGTCACGGGCCTTGGCATCGTGTCGTCCCTGGCTCTGAATCGGGAGGCGACCTGGTCCGCCATGCTCGCCGGTAGGGATGGCCTAGGTCCCCTCACCCGCTTTGAACTGCCCGCAGAGCCAGCGCAGGTTGCGGGCCAGGTCGCCGTGGCACCCGCCCGCCACCAGACCATTTGCGAACGGATGGCCAGTCTGGCCCTGGAGGAGGCCCTCAACGGTCATCATCCCGTGGGTGATCCCACCCGCATCGGCGTCTTCCAGGGGGCGGGTACCAGCGGCCTCCCCATGGCCGAAGCCTTCCTGCAGGAACGCTTGGCCGGCCGGCGTGGCCTAGCCGCCGAGGTGGTTTATCAGAGCCCCGCGACGATAACCGATGTCCTGGCCCGCCGCCTGGGAGCGGAAGGCCCCAGGGCCACGGTGATGAACGCCTGCTCTTCCAGTCTGCTGGCCCTGGGAATGGCCTGGGAACGCCTGGCAGCAGGCGAGTTGGATCTGGCCCTGGCCGGGGGGGCCGAAGGCCTCTGCCGCACCACCTACGCCGGCTTTGCCTGCCTCAAGGCGATGGATAGCCGCAAGTGTCGACCCTTTAGCCGGGATCGTGCCGGTTTGAACCTGGGCGAGGGTGCCGTTCAACTCCTCCTGGAGCCCCTGGACCGGGCCCTGGCCCGAGGCGCCGAGATCTATGCAGAAGTGCTGGGCTACGGTGCCAGCGTAGACGCCCACCACCCGACTGCCCCCCACCCCGAGGGCGAAGGGGCGGCCAGGGCCATGGCCATGGCCCTTCGGGTCGGTGGCTTGGCCGCCTCGGAGGTGGACCTCGTTTCTGCTCATGGCACCGCCACTCCCGCCAACGATGGTGCGGAATGCCTGGCCATCCGGCGGGTCCTGGGTGCAGCTGCCAGTTCGATTTCCATCACCAGCACCAAGAGCCAGTTCGGCCACACCCTTGGTGCCGCGGGCGCCTTTGGCGCCGCCGCGGCCATCCTGGCCCTGCGCGATCAGACCGTGAGTCCCACCCTGCGCCTGGAGGATCCGGACCCACTCTGCGACCTGGACTGCACGCCCAGGGAGGCGAAACAGCGCCCGGTCCGGGCGGCGCTGGTCAACGCCTTCGCCTTCGGTGGCAACAACGTGAGCCTGGCCCTCCGCCGCTGGGGTGGCTCATGACATCCCCACCATGCATTCGAAGGCCGGTCACAGAAGATGCGGAATTCCACAGAAGGCGCGGAAGGGAGTCTGGCACCCGCGGAACCTGGCCGCTGGCTTCCGACCGCCAGTCTCTGTCTTCTTCGGTGGCTTCCGGGGTTCTTCTGCAGCCGCCGCGACCGGCGCTTTGCTGCTTTGCCTTGATGGGACACCAGTGGCCATGACCCAGCCATCCGATCTCGTCATTTCCGGCCTCGGGCTGGTGCTGCCCTGTGGCGACGGCATTGAGTCAGCCCGGACCAGCCTCGCCTCCGGTGCGCCCTGGTTTACGGACCTCCCCGAGACCCTTGGCCGGGGGCGCGGTGCGGCCTGCACCAGCTTCAACCCCGTGGGCATCATCCCGCCCATGCAGTTGCGGCGTCTGGATCGCCCCTCTCGCTTTGCCTGGGTGGCGGCGCACCAGGCGTTTCTTGATGCAGGGCTGGACCCCCGCTGCATGGGCGAGCGCATCGCCGTGGCCGTGGGCACTCTTACCGGCGGCAGCGAGGCCAGCGAGGCCTTCCTCCGCCCCTACCTCCTGCGGGGCCCCGAGGGGGCCTCTCCTCTGCTCTTCCCCAACTGCGTAGCCAACGCCACCAGCGGACAGGTGGCCCTCGCCTTTGGGCTCAAGGGCCCCAGCGTCACCTTCCTGGATCGAGAGAACGCCGCCTTCGCCGCCTTGGAACAGGCCTCCCGCTGGCTCCGCACGGGACTTGCGGATGCCGCCCTGGTCATCGGGGTTGATGGCCTCTTCCCCGCCCTTCTGGATGCCTGCCGGGGTGCCCGCCTGCTGGCTCGCCATGACCTGCCTGGCACCTCCCCCAACCTCGGCTTCCTGCCTGGAGAGGGGGCCCAGGCCTTCCTGCTGGAATCCCGAGGGCATGCCGAGGCCCGAGGTGCCCTGGCCCGGGCCACACTGCAGAATCTGACCTTCCGCTCCAAGCCGGGAACGGGCCTGGAGGACCGAAGCCAGGCCATGGCAGAGGCGTTGGCAAGCCTGGGACACTGCCACCCTGCGCGCCGACTCGGCGGCCGCAACGGGCTGGCCAGCCTCGATGCCCTGGAAGCCCGGCTGGAGGCGGCACACCCGCATTGGCCCCCTGCCCTCCACCCCAAGCTCCTCTGGGGAGAATTCGGTGGCTCCGGCGGGCAACTCTTCGCGTCCGCCCTGCTCGAGCCTGCCGACCAGGTCCTTGTGACAGCCCCCGCCAGCGGAGGCTCCCAGTTCGCCGCGCTCCTGGAACGCGTTAGGCTGTGAGGTAGCTCATGAGTCAACGCGATCAGATCAGCATCGGCAGCCAGTCCATCCTATGGGTGGCGGGCGTGGGTGTGGGTCTGTTGACGCTGGCCTTCGTCCTGGGCGTCCAGGTCGGCAAGCAGAGCGCCGCCCTCCGCCGGCCACTCCAGCAGGGCGTGGAGGAGGAGCTAAAGGCATTGCCCGAGCCCCTGCTCGACCAGCTCAAGCTCTTCGAAGGTGATGGCCCCGACAAGCTGATGCCCACGCCGAAAGTGGATGCTACCCCGCCCAAGGAAGAATCGACAGCCGAGGTCAAGCCCACGGAAACACTCGCTGAACCTGAGGCCTGGACCCTGCAGCTCGTTGCCACGGCGGATGCCGCCGAAGCCAAGCGCGTGGCCGCCAAGGCCAAGGCCGCGGGTTTCGCCACCAGCACCCTGAAGGAGAAGGGGCAGCTCAAGGTGCGGCTGACCGCCTCCTCTGATCGCAAAGCCGCAGACAGGACCTCTGAGAAACTGAAGAAGGCCGGCTTTAAACCCTTCGCCGTGAAGGTCGAGTAGTCAGGCCTACGGCTTGGGATAGACCCGAAGCCCAATCCACTTTTTCAGGATCACCTTCCCGGGCGCGAAGCCGCGGGGCTTGCTGATGTCGGCAATGCGAGCCAGGTGCACCTCGACCTTGCCGCCATCGCGGGCCTTGCTGTGGAATGCGGCCAGCTCCGCGGCCCGTTCGAGCACGGTCCGAGGCAATTCGCTCAGCTTGTCGGGATTGCGGATCACCACATGACTGCCCGCATGGCTCGCTACATGGAGCCAGAAGTCGAGGTTGTCGGCCACCTTGAAGGTGAGCTGATCGTTTTCGGCGTCGCCCTTGCCGATGAGCACTTCGAAGCCGTCCACCATGACGCTCCGAAACGCGTTGCCCTTGCCGTCCTTGCGCTTACCCTCGACCTCCATTCGCTGCTTCCCCTTTCCTTTCGCCGCGCCCCCACCCTCCCGTTGTCTCGCGGGAGCCGGGGTCGGCGCAAGGGGCTCGTCCTGGGCGGGTTCCTCTCGGGCCCAGGCCACCCGCTCTCGCCCCAACTCTGCCTCCAACTCCGTGATTCGCGCCAGCCCTCGCTCGGCCTTCTTGGCGGTCTTGAACCAGGTCTGTACTGCGGCCTCGGTGGTGGCCCCTTCAGGCAGCTGGATCCAGCTGCCATCAAGCAACTCCACGGCGCCAGTGGCCCCCTTCAGCCGGTAGAGTTCAGCGGAAAGATGGCGGGCTGACTCCTTCAGCGCCAAGCCCTTGAGGTGTCGGGACCGGTCGCGTTCCAGGGCCAGCCCCAAGCGCTCCAGCCTGGCGGTTTCGGCCTGCCGCCGCCGGTCCACCGCTGCCTGGGCGGGGCCAAGAATAAGCAGATCGGCCCTCTGCTCAGACCAGGCCCGATGCCGGGCGACGAGGTTGCCCTCCCCTGCCAGGACCTCGTCCTCCTCGCCAGCCAGAGCGGCCACTAGGCGGTCGCCCCAGCGTTCCCGCCAGCGCTGCAAGGGCGGTGGCTCCTCTGTGGGTGCCGGAGGCGCTGCCGGGAACGGCGTCCCCAGGCCCAGGCGCGGGATCTGGGTATCGAGACCATCCACCCGAATCCCCTGGCGACCGGGAATCGCCTGGAAGCCAAGCCGCAGCGTCTCCAGGCGTCCCGTGATGGCCCGCCGCTGGAAGACCAGACCCACCCAGCGCTCTCGGGGGTCGCCCTCCACGGCCCGTAGCCGAGCGCCCTGGAGCCAGGGCCCCCAGAGCTGCACACTATCCCGCGTGGCCTCAGCTTGTAAGCGTTTCCAAGCCGGATGGTCCGTCGACAAGCTCCAGAGTTCCGCCTTTGGTTGCAGGAGCAGCACCCAGCCTTCGTGCTGCTTCCGGCCAGCCCAGCGGAGGCCCAAAGCCCGACTGGATGCCCAAACGGCCTCCAGAGGCAGCTCTCCCCGCTCCCGTAGCCAGGCGCGGCTCACTGCCAGCAGAAGAGGTGCGTCCACGGCTGCTCCCTCCCCTTACGGTGTGTTCCCTTGTTGTTTACCGATTTGCTCGGTCATGATTGAAGTATCTTCCTCCATCAGCATCCCATGGACCGGGACGGAGTCCGAAGGTTGGAGAACTCAGGTCCCTGCGCTCAATTGTCGAAGAGTGGAATCTATGCTAGCCGTTGCCAAGAAGGTCCCCCGAAAATTGCAGGTGCTGCTGGTGGATGACAATCCCATCCAGCTGAGCCTGCTTCGGCACCTTTTCCAGCGGCACGGCCACCTCACCCTTGAGGCCCGCAATGGTGCTGAGGCGCTGGTGCTGCTGTCCACGGAGTTCCCTGATGTCATCGTGAGCGACTGCGTTATGCCCCTGCTCGATGGCTACCAGTTTTGTCGCCTCGTGAAGGATGACCGGGCCACCCGCCATCTGCCGGTGCTGCTGCTTACCGCCCAGGGGGGCGGTCTGGCCCGCTTCTGGGCCAAGACCTGCGGCGCTGACCGCTTCCTGGTGAAGGGGCGAGATCTCGATCATGTAGTCGAGGTCGCCACCGCCCTGGCGCAGGACGCCTCCAAGCCTCGGGGCACAGCAACGGTTTCCAAACTCGCCCAGGAAAACTTCGGCGTGGAGGCCATCCAGAGGCGACTGGCCCTGGCCCTCGAGCAGCGCCTGGTCGAAACAGCCCTGCGCGATTCCATTGCCCGCCTCTATACCGCCGATCACGACACCGCCCGTCTCATTCGCGGCTTCATCGAGATCCTGCAGGAACTCATCCTGCCCGGCGCCTTGCTGGTCGCCTACCTGGGTGAGGATGGGATCTGGTGCCATGGCGTTCATGGCTCCTCGACCAGCGAAGAAGAACGCAAGGCCCTGGAGACGGCCGTGGCTGGCCCGGGCCTGCTCAACTTTCCTCCCGAGTGCCACTGGCATCCCACTGCAGATGACGAAGACCGCCGCCGCAGCCTGCGCGATCCAGTCCTGAGGGTGTTTCCGGGCACCACTCCAGGATTCCCCGTGATTGGGGCCCTCGCCTTCCATACAGAACGCCGAGCCGCTGAGGATTTCGAACGCCTGTTCGAGATTGCCGCTGAGGAACTGGGCCGCCTGCTCAGCCTGGAGGATGCTCGGTTGCGCCTTTACCACCAAGCCATCCGCGACTCCCTGACGGGCCTTTACAATCGGAAGCACATTCTCGACATGCTCGGAATGGAGATTGACCAGTGCAGTCGTTTTGGACAGAACTTGTCCATCATGCTCATTGACCTGGATCACTTCAAGACAGTCAATGACCGCTTCGGCCATGCCATTGGTGATCAGGTGTTGACCCTGATGGCCCAGCGCATGATCGCGGCCCTGCGGAAGGTGGACCAGCTTGGCCGCATCGGGGGAGAAGAGTTCCTTGTTTACTGCCCGCAGACGGATCTGGAGGGTGCGCGGGCCCTGGCCGAGCGGCTCCGGGAACAGGTGACCACCGAAGCCATCCCCGGCCTCCCGACGGGCGACCGCGTGACCCTCAGCATCGGTCTCTCCACCTGGGAGGGGAAAGAGGACACTGCCGAGCGCCTCCTCTCGCGGGCCGACAGGGCCCTCTACCGCGCCAAAGCCGAAGGCCGAAACCGGGTCGCTCTTTAAAGGCCGGGTTGCCCTTGACACCCCGGGCACTTGGTCGCATGATTCCATACGCTTCCGTATGGAGTCCTTATGGAACCCACTGCCCCCCGGGACCTCTCTGAACGCGTCACCCGTCTGGAGGCCCAGGTAAGCTGGCTGCTGCAGCGTCAGCAGACCACCCAATCGCCCGCGGCCAGTTCACCTCGCCCGATGGTGCCCCCAACTCGGCCACGAAAGGGCCTCTCCCCCGTGGTCTGGATCGCAGGTATCGGCGCCTCGATCTTTCTGCTTGGCACCAGCTTCTTCTTCCGCTGGGCCATCCAGCAGGGCTGGCTGGCCGCCGAGTTCCGCTTTGCCATGGGCCTGCTGGTCGGCGGTGCCATCGCCACCCTCGCCGTGAAGCTGATTCTCCAGGGTGGTCACCGCCTGGGTTCGGCCCTGCTCTTTGCAGGGCTGGGCACCCTGCAGTTCACCTTCCGTGTGGGGGCTATTGATTACCAGTTCTACGCCGCGTCCGTTGGCCTCGCGACCACCGCCAGCCTGACCCTGATGGCCGGGGCCTTAGCCGCCCGCACGTCTAGCAGCGGAGCGCTCACGGTGGCACTGCTTTCTGCCTTGGCTGCCCCCATCCTCTTCAGCCAGGGTGGTCACCACGAAGTGGCCCTGGCTCTCTACCTCGCCGTTCTCCTGGCCGCCGCCCTAGCCGTGCCCTATCTGGCCCGCACCGGGGAAGCCTGGCATGGGGCCCGCTGGACAGCCCTGGTCGGTGTCTGGCTGCTGCTGCTCTCCACCTGTGCAGAAGTCAGCAAGGCCGACACCAGCACCCTGGCGGCCCTCCTCGCCGTACACCTCCTCCTGGCGGGCCTGTGGGCATGGCTTCCGGGCACCAAGGGCCTTCCGAGCACACCTTCCGCCCTCTGGTTGGTCGCTTCGATTCTCGCCACTGCCTACGGTTGGTTGTTGTGGCGACGGGCGGGTGTTGCCCCCGGCGGCTTCGCCCTCCCCATGGTCGCTGTGGCCCTGTTGAATCTGGCCCTTATCCATCCCTTGCGGCGTCGCTTGGGCTGCCGCCAGGCGGACTGGGGACTGCTCGCACTGGCGGCCGGACACCTGGCCTTGGCCGTCCCTGTGGCACTGGCATGGCGCTGGGTGGGGCCCCTCTGGGGCGTGTTCGCCCTTGGCCTTGTCTGGGCTTCCCTCAAGGCTGAAGCCCGTGGTTTCCCAGCCGAGGCCAAGACGCTCCGCTGGCTGGCCGCAGGCTTGGCGCTGCTGACCACACTGCGCTGGGCCACCCATGCCTCTGAAGGGCTCTATTTCCTGGGGGCTCCCCCGATGCCCTTCCTGAACCCTTCCTTTGCCGAGGGTGCCCTGGCGACAGCCGCCTGGTTGCTACTAGCCAAGCCGCAACAATTGGACCCCCCTTCTTCGGCCGCTGCTTCCAGGCTCCAGTTCCTTTCCTTCCTGATGCTGGAGGTGATCGCGAATGGCACCGCCGCCCTAGAAGCGGCTCGGCTGGTCCAGTGGTTCCAGGCCTCGCCTCTATCAGGTCACGGCCTGTCGCGCGCGGCCTCGATCGCCATGACCCTGGTCTGGACACTATCCGGTGCCTGGCAGTGGATGCGCGGCCTTGGCCAGCGCAACGAACGCAGCCGCGCGCTGCTGATTGCCGGTTATGTCTGGATGGGGGTGGCCGGAGTCAAGCTCCTTGCCTCGGATCTGGATCGCGCCGATACGCCACTGCGCGCGCTCGCCTTCCTGGGAGTCGGCGGCATCGGCATGGCTGCGGCCGTGTTCGCCCACTACCGCGGCAAGGCGGCTGGCCCATGACCAAGTGGACCCTTCCCGCCACCCGCGCGGCCCTGCTCGCGGGAGTCCTCGCTGCTCTGGCCGGCTGCGCCTCGGGCATCGGTGCTGACTTTACGGTCCCTGCGTTTCATGTCTACTTCGCGCTGGCTTCGGCGAACCTGAATGGCTCTGGACAGCCCCAGGTGGCTGCCACGGATTTCCTTAGCGGCACCGGCGTCGCCGGCCGGTCCGTGGCCCTCCTCGACGGCACTGTGGGCGGCGTGCCGCGCCTGTCCGGCCGCGTGACCCTTGCCCAGTCCCCAGAGTCTCTGGCCTACGGAGACCTGGATGGGGACGGTCTCCAGGATCTGGTGGTGCTGACAGCTGACTATAACGAAGCGAGTCACCTAGGGATCTATCGCCAGGATCCGACGCGGCCTGGCAGTTACCGGATGCCCCAGGTCGTCAACTTGCCAGCGGGAGGCAGTGGAGTGGCCCTTGCCGATCTCGACGGGGACGGCCGCCTGGAAATCCTGACCTATGCGGGCGGTAGCCTGCTCCTGCACCAGGACCCGGCCCGCCCCGGCATCTTCCTGGCGCCTGTGGCACTGCCAGCCATCCCCCGTGGATTCCTGATCTGCGCAGACCTGAACGGCGATGGTCGGATCGATCTGGCTGTGGCTGCGCCGGACAGGACACTGCGTCTCTTCCTCCAGAACCCCACGACCGGTAGCTTGGAGGCCGGCCCAGTCCTGACCCTGGCGGGCGTGCCGGTGGCCTGTTGCATGGGTGACCTGGACGGGGAGGGACGGCCCGACCTAGCCCTGGCCCTGCGAACCTCTGAATCTCCCTCCGCCGGGGCCATCGTCATCTACGCCCACGCTGCCGGTTCCGCCCCCGCTTTCCACGCAGTGGCTACGGGCCTCACGTTCACGGGAGGGCTCGGCTACGGCGGTCTGATCTTCGCGGACCTCGACGGAGACGGACGAGGCGACCTGGCCTACACCCAGCAGGGACCGGGACTCCTGAGCATCGGACTCCAGCTTGCGGCAGCGCCCGGGACCTTCGGCACCCGGATGGACAAGGGCGGCTGGACCCTGCCTGGAGCCCTGCTGGCCGTGGACGTGGATGGGGACGGCCGCCGGGACCTTTTGCTGGCTCACTCGGCCCTAGAGGTGCTCAGGCAGGATCCTGCCCGCCCCGGCTCCTTCCTGGCGGCCGTGCGCCTGCTGCCTTGATCAGGCCGGATCCGATGTACGCGGCTTTGGTCGCAGTTGCACCAGCGCCACTGCCGCCAGAATGACGGCCATGCCGAGGATCTCCCTGAGGCCAAAGGCCTCGTGCAGGACGAGGCCCCCCAGCAGGACGGCGACCAAGGGATTCAGATAGGCATAGGTGCCCATCTTGGCCGGCGGCCAGGCCTTGGCCAGGTAGACATAGGCCGAGAAGGCCAGCACCGAGCCGAACACCGCCAGATAGGCGATGGCACCGAGGGCCTTCGGGGTGACTGGCCCGCGCAGAAAGCCGCCAGTAAAGGGCGCCAGCACAAGGCCAATGAGCGCCGCGGTGAGCATCTGGATGCCCCCATTGGTCATCAGCCCGCCTCCGTGGATATGGTGCTTGCCGTGGAGGGTGCCCCAGGCCCAGATGAGCGGAGCCGCAATCATGGCCACCAAGCCGCCCACATGGATCCGCAGGCCGCCGCTGGGCCAGACGAGTACTGCCACACCCGCAAGGCCAAGCAGGAGACCCAGCCACCCCTTGGGGCCAAGAGGTTCCTTGCCCATGGAGAACACCGCGAGCCACAGCGGTACAAGCGCCGCGAGCACCGCCACGAGGCCGGTGGCTAGGTGCAGCTCAGCCCAGGACACCAGGACGTTGGAACACCCCAGCAGCAGGGCGCCAACCACCATGAGATGCCCGAGCTCACGCCGAGGTGGCCAGGGTTCCCGCCGCAGACGGCCGAGGCCCAGCGCCAGCAGAGCGGCCACAGAGAAGCGCACGGCCACCATGCCGTAGGGTGTGAAGGTCTCGAGTCCGAGGGCGATGCCGAAATAAGTCGACCCCCACACCACGGCCACAGTGAGGTAGGCGAGCCAGGCAAGCATTGGGGCGGCCCCGAGTCTCTTTCCCTACCTCACTTCTTGACCTTCTTCCCTGGCACCTCGATGGGGAAGGGACTCGGGCCGGCCTTCTCCCAGTGCGTCTCCAGCACCATGGTCGTCCGCGTGGTGACCATGAGGCCCAATACGCGGATGCGGCGCAACCGCTCTGCGATCCCCGCTGGAGTATCGGCCACCACTTTGAGTAGCAGGGCATCCTCACCGGCGATGGTGTGGGCTTCCAGGATGTCGGGCTCGTCCTCCAGGGCCTTGATGAAGCGCTGCTCGATGGCTTCATTGTTGTCCTTGTAGCGCACCGCCACAAAGGCCACCGTGGGCTTGTTCACCGCGGCCGGCGAGACCCGAGCCGCGTAGCCCCCCAGCACCCCGTCTGCTTCCAGGCGCTTCACCCGGTCGATGACCGTGGGCCGACTTACGCCCAGGCGCTCCGCCAGCTCGGCATGGCTCATGCGGCCATCCTTCTGCAGGAGGGCCACCAGGCGGCGGTTCAGGTCGTCTTCCATCAACAGCTTCGCCATGGTGGCTCCGGACAGGGTGGGTTGCTTGTTCTATTGGACAATATGACAGTGCATTCAGCAATGCAGGTGACAACCCGTCAATCAGCCTATCGAGGCTAAACTGTGAAGGAGGTACACATGGACTTCACCAGGCCCTACACAGACCAGAGCTTCTTCCTCATCGCGGGACCCTGCGTCATCGAAAGTCGGGAGCATGCCCATCTGATGGCCTCCAACCTCCGGGATCTGGCCGAAGCACGGGGCATCCCGTTCATCTACAAATCCAGCTTCGATAAGGCCAACCGCACCAGCGGCGGTAGCCATCGGGGACCGGGCATGAAGGAAGGTCTCGAAATCCTGGCCGATGCCCGCAGCCGCTATGGCATGCCGGTCCTGACGGATGTCCATGAGAGCGCTCAGTGCGCCATCGCGGCACAGGCTGTGGATGTGCTCCAGATTCCGGCCTTCCTCTGCCGCCAGACGGACCTGCTCCTCGCCGCCGCCGCCACCGGTCGCACCGTCAACCTGAAGAAGGGTCAGTTCCTCGCGCCCTGGGACCTCCAGCACGGCGTGGAGAAGCTCCAGTCTGTGCCGGGCCACGGGCCGGTGTGGGTGACGGAGCGGGGTTCCACCTTCGGCTACGGCAACCTGGTGGTGGATTTCCAGAGCTTCCCCCACCTGCGCAAGACCGGCTGCCCGGTGATCTTCGATGCCACCCATAGCGTGCAGAAGCCCGGCGCCCTGGGCAACACCACCGGCGGAGCCCGGGAAATGATTCCCGCCCTGGCCCGGGCGGCGGCCACCTGTGTGGATGGGTTCTTCTTCGAGGTGCATGACTGCCCCGAAAGGGCCCATAGCGATGGTCCCAATGCCATGCCACTGGAGCAATTTGGAGACCTGCTCGATCAGCTCCTGGTGCTCTGGCGCGCTGGCCGCGCGGCGGCGCTGCAGGATCCCGCGGGGCAGTGATGAGCCCTGTTCTGAAGGCCAGCCGCGACCTGGAGCTGCGCCCGCTCAACCTGCGGGATGCCCCCGCCCTGTTCGCCCTGGTGGAAGCCAACCGGGAGCGCCTGCGGCGCTGGCTGCCCTGGCCTGACTCCAACCGCAGCGTCCTGGATTCCCGCGCCTACATCCTCCGTGTCCGTGCCCATCAGAAGGCCGGCTTGGCCCTGCCCTTCGGCCTCTGGTGGAAGAATCACCTCGTGGGGATCGCAGGGTTCGTTCGGATCGATCCCAGGAACTGCAGCGCGGCCATCGGCTACTGGCTGACGGAATTCGCCGGGGGCCGAGGGCTGATGACCAGCGCGGTGACCGCCCTCCTCAGGCATGGTTTCGAAACCCTGAAGCTCAATCGGATCGAGATTCGCGCCGGCGTGCGGAACCGCCGCAGCCGAGCCATCCCGGAACGCCTCGGGTTCCGCCACGAAGGCACCCTGCACCAGGCGGAGCGCCTGGCCGACCGCTGGGTGGATCATGCCGTCTACGCCTTGCTCGCTGAAGCGTGGCCTCCAAAAAAATCCTGAAAGTCCCACTCCAGCGCTGTGCTCACCCTCGCTGAGTAACCGCCGCTAGCCAATTGCCAATTACTGACAGCTAACAATCCCCCCTACTCCAGCCCCGCCGCGTAGGTGAGGTTCAGCAAAGCCATGGCACGGGTCACTTTGCCCACGCTGTTCTTGCTGGTGTCGGTATAGGGAATGCCCCGTCGGTCTAGGGCCTCGTAGTCGAAGTTGTGGTCGCCGCTCAGGTCGAAGCAGAGGGCTCCGTCCTTGATCCAGTCCGTATTGATGCGGTACCCGGGGGCCGGTACAGCGCTGACGATCATGTCGGCCATGCGGATGAAGCCTTCCAGATGGTCCTTGTTGGTGTTGGCGTGGCAGAGGACGGGCGTGGCTTTGAGGTTGGCCACCATGGCGGTGAGAGGCCGCCCGATGCGCAGGCTGTCGTTGATCACCACCACGGTCTTGCCCGCCAGCCAGCCTTCGCCAAAGCCACGCTTGAGGGTCTTCACGATGGCCCGGGCCGTGCACGGCGTCATGCAACGGTGCTGGGTGCCGTCATCCATGCGCTTCCGGTACTTGTTCAGGAAGCCGATGTTGATGGCATGCAGTCCTTCGATGTCCTTGCTTGGATCCACCAGATCCATGACCTCGTCGTCCTTGATCTCGGGATAGCGCAGGGGATAGAAGATGAACACGCCATGGGTTTTTTCGTCCTGATTGAGACGGGCCACGAGCTTCACCAGCTGCATGCCGTTCTCCACCCGGAGTTCTGCCGCGTTGATGCCCAGGTCCTCGCAGTCCTTCATGAGCCAGCGCTGGTAGGTCATGCTGCCCTGATCCTGGCTGCCGAGAATGACGCCCAGGCCTGGGGAGAAGCCGAGCTTCTTTACATTTGAGCGCACCAACTCCAGGTAGTGGCGGGTCGTTTCCTGGCAGTTGAGTCTTCCCGTCAGGGTGGTGGGCATGCGGCACCTCGGGATTCAGTCTAGCGAATCCACCAAGCACCCCGCTGGTCCCGCCTATATCCTGGGACCATGCGCCCTTCGAAGCCCAACCCCGGGGAGATCCAGACACGGCTGCGTGCCGCCTACCCAGATGCCCACTGCGCCCTCGACCACCAGGACCCCTTCCAACTTGTGGTGGCCACGATCCTCAGTGCCCAGTGCACGGACGCCCGGGTCAATCTGACAACCCCTGCGCTGTTTGCCCGCTTCCCCGATGCGGCCACTCTGGCCATGGCCAAGCAGGAAGACGTGGAAGCCCTCGTCAAGTCCACCGGTTTCTTTCGCAACAAGGCCCGCAACCTTATCGGGCTCGGGCAGGCCTTGATGGCGCGGCACGGCGGGCAGGTGCCGGCGGACCCAGCCGCCCTGGAGAGGCTCCCTGGCGTGGGGCAGAAGACGGCCAATGTCGTACTGGCCAATGCCTTCGGCGTGCCCGCGCTGGCGGTGGATACACACATCTTCCGCGTGGCCCGCCGCCTGGGGCTATCCAAGGCAACCACTCCAGAGAAGGTCGAAGCAGACCTCTGCCGCCAGTTTCCGCAACAGGACTGGATCGAGCTCCACCACCAACTCATCTTCCATGGCCGCCGCACCTGCGCTGCGCGCCGTCCCGACTGTGGCCCTTGCCCCCTGCTTGATCGCTGTCCCACCGGCCTCGGAGCAATCAAGGATCCCCACCTCGGCCTTCGCCTCCAGGCACCGGATCTAAGCCCCAGGCCAGCCCCGCAACCCCCTGTCCATAGCCCGCAGACCACCGGCCCTCAACGCCTCATCAGCCTGGTGCCCTCCGTCACGGAGCTTCTGGTCCAGTGGGGCCTGGCCACCCGGATCGTAGGACGCACCCGCTACTGCATCGAGCCCCGCTGGATCCGCAACAGCATCCCCACCGTGGGCGGCACCAAGGATCCGGACCTGGACCGCATCCGGGATTTGGCTCCAGACCTGGTGATCCTGGAGCGGGATGAAAATCCGAAGGCCGTGGCAGAGGCTCTGGATGGCCTTGGCCTCCCCTGGGTTGCCCTGGACATTCACAGCGTTCGGGATGCCGTGGCAGCCCTCCGGCTCCTGGGTCTGCACCTTGGCGTGACCTCGCTGGCCGAGCCCCGTGCCCTGGCCCTCGAAGCCTCCGTGACAAAACGGCCCCGCAAAGGACCCCGCACCCTCACCCTCATCTGGCAGGACCCCTGGATGAGCGCCGGACCGGACACCTACGTGGGGGACCTGGTGCGGCAGGGCGGTCTCACGCCCATCGGACCGGAGCGCTATCCGGTTCTGAGTGATGAGGACCTGGACGCCCTGGCACCGGACCTGATCCTG
>SESH01009552.1_pt1 | contig 25394 bp, 10 predicted proteins | sample 3171561 | NCBI WGS metagenome assembly SESH01 (sample SAMN10866947, study PRJNA518727) | freshwater metagenome | biome: subpolar coniferous forest; feature: holomictic lake; material: water; isolation source: holomictic Lake 442 2011 16.5 m and 2014 13 m | place: Canada: near Kenora, Ontario
TTGAAGCTGGTGGCACCGAGCTTGAGCTCGTCCTTGGCCAGGGCGGCGGCGGCATACACGGTGAGATAACCCAGGCTCTCGGTGTTCCAGAGCATAACGCTTTCGGTCACGCCTTCGTGGACGTAACGCTTGTTCTCATTGGGCAGGCCGAGCCCGATGACCTTCACCTTGCCGGTCTTGCCGGCCTGTTTCACCGCTTCGGCGGCGCCGGGCGTGCCGGGCGTGCAGATGGCGATGATGACTTTCAGGTTGGGATTCGCGCTCATCAGCGCGGTGGCCTCGGATTGCGCCTTGTCCTTGAGATCATCGCTCGGCCGCACGGCGACGAGTTTCATTTTCGGATATTTGACGGGAAGCCGCGCATCGATGTGCTTCAGCCATTCCCGCTGGTTGCCGGCGGTGAGCGTGGCGGTGATGATGGCGAACTCGCCCTCTTCACCCATCAGCCGCGCCGCTTCGTCCAGCAAGCCGAAGGCGATGCCCTCCGGCGTGGCCTGGTTGACGAAGAAACTGCGCGCGTCGGGCAAGGCGTCGGCGTCGTAGGTGAGGACCTTGATGCCCTGCTTCTGCGCCTTGCGCAGTGCGGTGGAGAGGCCCTCCTTGTTTTCGGCCGCCACGGTGATGACATCAACGCCGAGCGTGATCCAGTTCTCGACAATCTCGTTCTGCTTGGCCGCGTTGCTGTCGGTGGGGCCGTCGAAGAGCAGTTCCACCCCGAGTTCCTTGGCGGCCTTGTCCGCCCCCGCTTTGCAGGAGATAAAGTAGGCGTTGCCCTTGGCTTTGGGCATCATGGTGATCATGAGCTTGCCGTCCGCGGCGAACGCGGAGCTCAGGCCGGCGAGCAGGAGGCAGAGGGAAACGAGCAGACGGGTACGGATTGGATTCATGGCGGGGAGGGGTGAAAGGAAAGGCTAGGGAGTGTGTCGGTGGGGCCTTCTGGCCGACCACATTTTTGGCAGCATGCTGCCGGTAAGCGCGAGCAGCAAGAGTACTCCGGTCAGCAGGCCGGACATCTCCTCGGCCGCGTTCAGGCGTATGACCACGGGCAGGCAGGCCAGGCCGTTCTTCAGCACCGCAATCGCCGCGACCCCGAACAAAGTGCCCGTGACGGTGCCCTTCCCGCCAAAGATGCTGGTGCCCCCGAGCACGACCGCCGTGATGGCGAACAGCTCATAGCCCGTGCCGGCATCGGCCTTGGCCTGCCCAAGCCGGGCCGTGTAGATCAGCGCCGCGAGGGCGGCGATGAGTCCCGCCAAGACATACGCGAGAGCGACCCGCCGCGCCACGGGCAGTCCGGCATAACGCGCCCCCTCGGGCGAGAAACCAATGACGCGGAACGAGCGCCCGATCGTGGTGCGATGCACTAGCACCCAGACTACGCCGGCCACGAGGAGAAACAGCCATGCCTGGGTCGGCAGGCCGAGCCAGCGTTCCTGCCCTAGAAAGAGAAAACTGGCCGGGAAATCGGTATACGTCACCGCGCCGTGCGTGATGGCCTCGGCCAGCCCCCGGAATAGGGAATAGGTTCCCAGCGTCACGATGAGGGGCGGCAGGCGCAGACCCGTGATGAGCCCCGCGTTGAGCCCGCCCCCGAGTGCACCGATGCCGAGGGTCAGGGTCGCGGCCAGCGGAATGGACAGGCCGCCATCATGCCAGAGCTTGCCGAACAGAATGGCGCACAAGCCGAGCAGGGACCCGACCGACAGATCGATGCCTGCGGTTAAAATCACCGGCGTGAGCGCGAGGGCCAGCAGGCCGATTTCGCAGGAGTGCCGGAGGATGTCGAACTGCCGGTCAATGGTGCCGAAGCCCACCACCATGCCCCGCCGGTTGGTGGCCGTGCCGTAATGATAGAAGAGCAGCCATTCCACCACGAGCACCGCGAGCAGCAGGGTTTCATAGCGCAGCAGCAGGCTTTTCCAGCCGGTCGGCTGTTCGGTCGCGCTCATCCCCGGCCTCCTTGCGTCTTTCTTTGCCGGAGACCGTCGGCCACGACCGCGAGCAGGATGATCGCGCCCTGGATGGCTTTTTCCCAGTAGGCCTCGATGTGCAGATGCGTCAGGGCGGGTGAGACGCACGCCAGCAGCAGCAGGCCGGCGAACGCCCCCCATACATTGCCCCGCCCGCCGGAGATGGCCACGCCGCCGACGACGACCGCGGCGATGACCTTCAGCTCCATGCCCGCCCCGGCCATCGGCTGGACCTGCGGTGATTGCACGATGTTCATGGTGGCCGCGAGGCCGGCCAACACGCCCATGAGGACAAAGACCAAGAAAGTGACGAGTTGCGGTCGGATGCCCGCCAGCCGCGCCGCCTCCGCGTCCGTGCCCACCGCATAAACCCAGCGGCCCGCCGCCAGATGGCGCATCGCCAGTCCGCATCCCACCAACAGCAGCAGGGCGGCCGCGATGAGCGACCACTGTCCGGCGGCCTGACTGAGTCCAAACCATTGGACTTCGTACGGCAGATTCACAAACGCTCCCTGCTGCACCTGATTCAGGCCCTGGCGGAGAATGACCATGGTGGCCAGGGTCACGACGATGGAGGGCAGGCGCAGACCGGCCACCAGGATCCCGTTGATGCCTCCGAGCAGGGCCCCCATCGCGGCTGCGGCCGGCACCACCAAGGCGAGGGGCCAACCGCGCGCGGCGAGCAGCCCGGCGCCGATGCTGCACACGGAGAATTGGGAGCCGACGGAGATGTCAATCTGCCGGCTGATGATGATCAGGGCCATGCCGCACAGGACCACAAGCGTGGGGGCTTCCCGGGTGACCAGCGACAGCAGCGGCTGTGGCTGATAGAAACCGGGGGCCAGGATCGCCATGGTCAGGAGGACCAGGCCCAGTGCCGCCGTGACGGAGAGCTCGCGGAAATAACGGTTCATGCCGTGCCGGGGTCAAGCGCCTGACCGAGAGCCGCCGCCATCACGGTGTGCGGGTCGGAGTGTCCGGGCAAAATCGCCGTCAAGGTGCCGCCGCGCATGACGCCGATGCGGTCGCTCATGCCGAGCACTTCCGGCAGGTCGCTGGAAATCATGATGACGGCCAGACCCTCCTTCGCCAGCCGGCGGATGATCCGGTGGATCTCGCTCTTGGCCCCGACGTCCACGCCCTGCGTGGGCTCGTCGAGGATCAGTAATTTTGGCCTGGTGGCCAGCCAGCGGGCCAGTGAAACCTTTTGCTGGTTACCGCCGGAAAGGCTGCCGCCCGGTGCGTTGGTCCCGGTGCAGCGGATGGCGAGGTCACGGATGAAATCAAGGGCCACCATCTGCTCTGCACCAAAGCGCAGCCAGGTGCCCGGGAAAAGCTGGCGGTGGATCGCCATCGTCATGTTCTCGGCAATCGCCATATCCAGGACCACGCCATGACGGCGGCGGTCCTCCGGGACGTAGGCGATGCCGAGGGCCACGGCTTCCGGTGGTGATTGCGGGCTGATCCGGCGGTCCTGCAGATGGATTTCCCCCTCGGTGGCCGGGGTGAGGCCAAAGAGCACACGAGCCAGTTCGGTGCGGCCGGCGCCAACCAGCCCGGCCAGGCCGAAGATCTCGCCGGCCCGGACCTCAAAGCTCACGTTCCGCACCCCAGCGGCGGGGTAACCCACTTTGTGCAGCCGGAGCACCGTCTCCGTTGGCTCGGATTCGGCGGGCGGATAGAGCTGGGCCACCTCCCGGCCGACCATGAGCTTGATCAGCCCGGCTTCGGTGATGTCGGCCACCGCCTGGGTGCCCACACTCTCCCCGTCGCGCAGCACGGTCACCCGGTCGGCCAGGGTGAAAATTTCCTCGAGCCGATGGGAGATGTAGATGACCCCCACGCCGCTGGTGCGCAACTCCCGCACGATCGTGAAGAGACGCTCCTGCTCGCGATTGGTGAGGGAGGCGGTGGGTTCGTCCATGATGACGATGCGCGCCCCCGCGCCGACGGCGCAGGCGATTTCCACCAACTGCTGCTCGGGCATCGACAGTGAGCCCACCTCGGTCTCGGCCGTGATCGCGGCGCCGATGCGGTTGAGCAAATCCGCCGCCCTTTGGCGGCGTCCCCGCCAGTCAATCCGGCGGCCGGCCCCGGCGGGCTCCAGGCGCAGCCCGATATTCTCGGCCACCGTGAGGTCGGGGAAAAGCGCGGGTTGCTGGTAGATGCAGGCGATGCCCAGTTGCTGGGCCAGGCCCGGGGTCAGCCCATCCAGGGACCGGCCGGCCACGGTGATCTCCCCGCCATCGGGCTGGTGGGCGCCGGTGATGATTTTGATCAGGGTGCTCTTGCCCGCGCCATTTTCCCCGAGCAGGGCATGCACTTCGCCTGCCCGGAGATCGAAGTCCACGCCCCGCAACGCCCGCACGCCGCCAAAACTCTTGGCGGCGCGCCGTAACGTCAGCAACGGGGCAGGGGAAAGGGGAACGGCAACCATGGGGTGTAATTGACCGTGTGACTGTCGGCGATATCGGCGGAATCAGTCCAGATGAAACAGTTCGCGCAAATCCCTCGCCACCGGACTGCCGTCCGGATTGCTCGGCATGAGGTCCCCCATGAATTTCCACCAGCGCTGGCAGACCTCGGTGCGCGCCACCGCCGCCCAGCGGGCCTCATCCTCAATTTCGACGTACGCGAAGAGCTCGTGCGTCCGTGGATCAAGGAAAATGGAGTAGTTGTGGCTGCCGTGGGCCCGCAGCACGGCGGCCAGTTCCGCCCAGATCGGCTGGTGGCGGGCGGCGTATTCCTGTTCGCGGCCAGGGTGGACGGACATCCGGAAGGCTTTGCGGATCATGGGCGGGCCCACCGTTGGAAAAGATATGATTGACTGCAATCATATAAATTTCTTCGCTGCGGTTATGCGTGTGCCCCAGCACCTCGTGGATCGTCGCCGGGAGGAACTTCGCCGCCTCATCCGGCGCGACGGTTTCCTCCCCGTGGCCGAGATCTGCCGCCGGCTGGCGGTGTCCGAGGCCACTGCCCGGCGCGACCTCGTCGCGGTCGAGGCCGACGGCCATATTACCCGCACCTACGGTGGGGCGCTGGCCGACTACAACAGCTCGTTTGCCTCGGTGGAGGAGCGCGCCGGGCGGGCCCGGCCCGCCAAGGCCCGGATCGCGGAAAAAGCGGTGGCGCAGATTCCGGCCTCGGGGGTTATCTTTCTTGATGCGGGTACTACCATCGAGACGGTGGCGCGGGCCCTGACGCATCGGCGCGATCTGGTGCGGCTGGTGGTGGTGACAAACAGTCTGGCCGCCGCCACGGTGCTGGGCGGCGCCCCCGGGGTGGAATTGCATGTGCTCGGTGGCATGTTTCTCAACCGGCAGGCCGCCCTCATGGGGGAACGGGCCATCCGGGCGCTGGCCGGCTGGTCCCTGGACGCGGCGTTTCTGGCCGGGGAGGGGATGGATGGGACCGGGATCAGCAATTCCCACGAACACATCGCCCTTTTCCAGCAGGCACTCCTCGGCCACGCGAAGCGGATCTATTTTTGCCTGGATGCCTCCAAACTGGGCCGCACCACGCCCCATCGGGTGGCGACGTGGCGCCAGTTGTCCGCGCTGATCACCGATGCCCCGGCCCGACGCCTGACCGCCGCCGGAATCAACCTGCCGCCCGCGAAACTGCTCCACGCCTGATTCCCACCCGTGCAACCCAACCCGACCCAGACTGAAATCACCGGCCGCCTGCTCGACCTCTCGCACCAACTCGGCCGCGAGGATCGCCAACTGGCCATCTTAGGTGAGGGCAATACCTCCGCCCGGCTGTCGGCCGACACCTTGGTGGTCAAGGCCAGCGGTTCCAACCTCGCGACCCTCGCGCCGTCCGGGGTCACGGTCTGCCGCATCGCGGCATTGGTCTCGCTCCTTGACGCCCGCCGGCTGGCCGATGCCGCCGTCGATGATCACCTCCTGGCCTCGCGGGTTGATGCGTCGGCCAAAAAGCCATCGGTCGAGGCGATGTTTCACGCGTGGCTGCTCACCCTGCCCGGCGTCAACTACGTCGGGCACACGCATCCCGTGGCGGTGAACCGGATTCTCTGCACCCGCCACGCGCGGACCTTTGCCACCCGCCGGCTGTGCCCCGACGAGATCGTGTGTTGTGGCGCGGAGTTCGTGCTCGTGCCCTATGTTGATCCCGGCCTGAAACTCGCGCAGGCAATCCGCCGGGCCGTCTTGGCCTACGTCAAACGCCTCGCCCGGCCGCCGCGCGCCATTTTGCTCGAGAACCACGGCCTGATTGCGCTCGGCGGCACCCCGGAAGCGGTGCTGGCGACGACCTTGATGGCGGTGAAGGCCGCCGAGATCTACACCGGGGCGGTTGCGCTGGGCTCGCCCCGGTTTCTCTCCCCCGCGGTGGCCGCCCGCATCACGGGCCGGCCCGATGAACTTTACCGCGAAAAAATGCTCGGCCTCCGCTGAGCCGCCTACTTTACCACCATGCCTAACTATAAATTCGTGAACTATCTCTGGGACGATGCGCACGCCGCGTCGCTCGATCCGGTCGGTCGCCTGATCTACCGCTCCAACCTGCTGGGGCGCGACCAGCGCATCACCAACACCGGCGGCGGCAACACCTCGGCGAAGCTCACCGAGCGGGATCCCCTGACCGGCCAGCCGACCGAGGTGCTCTGGGTCAAGGGCTCCGGGGGTGACCTCCGGACCAGCACGCGCGAAAATTTCTCCTCCCTCTATCAGCAGAAATTGCTCGACCTCCAGTCGCTTTACGCGGCCCGGACGGACAAGGGCCTCAAGGCGCCGGCGGAGGACGACATGGTGGGGATGTACAGCCACACCACCTTCAATCTCAATCCGCGGCCGTCCTCCATCGACACGCCGCTGCACTCCTTTATCCCGGCGCAACATGTCGACCACATGCATCCGAACGCGATCATTGCGATCGCCGCATCGGCCCAGTGCGAAAAGCTCACGCAGGAAATCTTCGGCGGCGAGATGGCCTACGTGCCCTGGATGCGGCCCGGCTTTGAACTCGGCCTCGCCATGCAGGAGATCGTGCGGAAAAACCCGCAGGTGAAATCCATCATGATGGGGCAGCACGGCTTCATCTCGTGGGACCGGGACGAAAAGGCCTGTTACACCTACACCCTGGATTGCATTGAACGGGCGGCGGCTTACATCGAGGCCAAGTATGCCGCGAAGGGCGGCGAGGCCATGGCCTTCGGCGGCGCCAAGTACGCGACGCTCGAAGAAACCAAGCGGCGCGGGATTTTCGCCGCCATTCTGCCCTGGCTGCGCGGCCAGGTCTCCCAGCAAAAACGCTTCATCGGCACGATTCAGGACGACGCCAAAATCCTGCGCTTCGTCAATTCGAAGGATGCCCCGCGCCTGGCCGAACTCGGGACGAGCTGCCCCGATCATTTCCTGCGCACCAAGATCAAGCCGCTCTACGTGGATTGGAATCCGCAGGCGGAGGATGCCGCCGCGCTCAGGCAAAAGCTCGCCGCCGGCCTCGTCGCCTACCGGCAGGACTACGCCGCCTACTATGCCAAGTGCAAACACGCCAACTCGCCCGCGATGCGCGATCCGAATCCCACGGTGGTGCTGATCCCGGGGGTCGGCATGATTGCCTGGGGCAAGGACAAGTCCGAGTCGCGCGTCACCGCCGAATTCTACAATTGCGCCGTCGAGGTCATGCGCGGCGCCGAGGCCATCGACCGGTACATCGCCCTGCCGCAGCAGGAGGCCTTTGACATCGAATATTGGCTGCTGGAGGAGGCGAAGCTGAAGCGGATGCCGGCCGAGAAGGAACTCGCCCGCCAGGTCATCATCGTCATCGGCGCCGGTTCCGGTATCGGGAAGGAGACCGCCCACCGCCTCGTCAAGGACGGGGCCCACCTGGTCTGTGTGGACATGAAGGCGGAAACCGCGCAGGCGACCGCCAAGGAGATCACCGACAAACAGGGCCTCGGCATCGGCGTGGCCGGCACGGGCCTGTCGGCCTGCGGTCCGGCCCTCGGCCTGGCGTGCAACATCACCGATCGGGCCAGCGTGCGCGCGATGCTCGACGACGTCGCGCTGGCCTACGGCGGCTTCGACTCCATCTGCGTGACCGCCGGCGTTTTCTGGCCGAGCGACACCACGGGCCATATTCCCGACGACAAGTGGGCCTTCACCTTTGGCGTCAATGTGACCGGCAGCTACATCGTCGGCGACGAGGCGGCCAAGACCTGGAAGGAACAGGGACTGCGCGGCAATCTTGTCCTCACGACCTCGGCCAATGCGGCCGTGGCGAAAAAGGGCTCGCTGGCCTACGACACCTCAAAGGCCGCGGCGAATCACCTGGTGCGGGAAATGGCCATTGAGCTGGCGCCGCTGGTGCGGGTCAACGGGGTCGCCCCGGCGACGGTGGTGCAGGGGAGCGCGATGTTCCCGCGCGACCGGGTCATCGGCTCGCTGGCCAAATACAACATTCCCTACCGGGACGACGAGGCGACCGAGTCGCTGGTGACAAAACTTGCCCAATTCTACGCCGACCGCACACTCACGAAAGCCCCGATCACGCCTGCGGACCAGGCCGAGGCCTACTTTATCCTCGTGACCCAACGCCTCAGCAAAACCACCGGGCAAATCCTCACCGTCGATGGCGGCCTGCACGAGGCGTTTCTCCGCTAAGGCTCACCATATTTCAGCACTAATTCACGAATCCCTGAGGTTTGACCACGGATCCCACGGATTATCACGGATGATGAGGCACCACAGAATACCCGGAACACACAGAAAGGAATTGGTCCCTTCTGTGAATTCTGTGTGTTCAGTGGTTATTCAATGCCTTGGTCTGAATCCGTGCCTATTTGAGAAATCCGTGGTTAAAAATAAAAATGGCTTCGTCTAAAACCATCCACTGCGCCGCCGTTGACCTCGGCGCCACCAGCGGTCGGGTCATCGTCGGCACGTGGACGGGCAAACGGCTGGACCTCACCGAGGTCCATCGCTTCGCCAACCAGTTTCGCTCGGTCAGCGGCCATGACTATTGGGACGTCCCTGGCCTGTGGCACCAGATCACCACCGGCCTGCGCGCGGCGAAGCAGCGCTTTCCCCGGCTGGCCTCCGTTGGCGTGGACACGTGGGGGGTGGACTATGTGCTGGTCAACGACGCCGGCCGCATGGTCTTCCCGACGCATGCCTACCGCGATGCCCGCACCCAGCCGGGCTTGCAGCGGCTGGCGAATACGCGCGCGGCCCTGGAGCGCATCTATGCCGCGACGGGCATCTCGAATGTCTTCTATAATTCCAGCCTGCAGCTCGAGGAGACCGTCGCCCGTTGCCCGGCGGTGGCCGACCTGGCGACCCGCTGCCTGTTCCTGCCGGATTATTTCAACTATCTCCTGTCGGGTCGCATGGAGAACGAGATCTCCTTTGCGAGCACCACCCAGCTGCTCGACGTCCATGGCCGGGACTGGTCGCGGGCCACCCTCGATCATTTTCACATCCCGTCGACGTGGTTCACGAAGCCCATTTTGGCCAACACGGTCCTGGGCCCGGTGCGCAGCCTGCCCGAGCTAAAAGGCGTGAAGGTCGTCGCCGTGCCCGGCCACGACACCGCCTGCGCCTACGACGCCATGCCGGCGGACCCGGCCGGCGGCGATCTCTATATCAGCTCCGGCACCTGGTCGCTGGTTGGCTTCGAGAGCGACACTCCGGTGCTCGGTCCCGCGGCGCTGACCGCGCGCATCTCCAACGAGCGCATCGGCGACGGCCGCTACCGGCCGCTGACCAACGTCATCGGCCTGTGGCTGCTTGAGCAGACGCTCAAGGAATTCGCCGCCCGCCCGAAGTCCGACACGCAGTGGGCCAGGCTCCTCACGGCCGCCGGAAAGCTATCCTCTGTAGGAGGGGCTTTACGCCCCGATGGGCATGCAGCCACGCGGTCGGGATCGGGGCGTAAAGCCCCTCCTACAGCATTGCTGGATGTGACTGATCCGGCTTTTGCCAATCCCACCTCGATGCGGGCCGCCATCGACGCCCAGCTGAAGAAGCGCAAGTTGTCGCTCCCGCGGAACCTTCCCGGCTACGTCCGCCTCATTTGCGATTCGCTGGGGCAGGGTCATGCCGACGCCGTCCGTGGCTTCGAGCGGCTGGCTGGCCGCCGATTCACGCGCATACTCATCGTCGGTGGCGGCTCCAAAAATCGCCTGCTCTGCCAGGCGACGGCGAATGCCAGCGGGCTCCCCGTGTACGCCTATTCCCTCGAGGGCACCGCGGTCGGCAACATTGCCAGCCAGCTCGTCGGCCTGCGGGCCGTGCGCAACCTCGCCGCCTTTCGCAAACAGTTCGGGAAACAAATCAAGGCGACCATCTACCAACCCAAAGTTTGACCACGGATTATCATAGATGACCCAACCCTAAGAATCGATGGCCACAAAAAGTCACAAGAACCCGATTGCGATTGAAGTGTTCAATGCGCCCATAGGTGCGCGGGAATCTTTCGCCAGCCGGACGAATGGTTTTTGTGCCTCTTCGTGGCTAAACCTGTCTTGGTCTGATCCGTGCCCATCAGTGTAATCCGTGGTTCAAAAACATTTCCTCATGTCCTCCAAGTCCACTTCCGCCTCCTACCGCCTGGCCCGCCAGGCCTACGCCGCCCAGGGCGTCGACACTGAAGCCGCCATTCGCGCCGCGCTCCGCATTCCTATTTCACTGCACTGCTGGCAGGCCGATGATGTCCGCGGCCTCGAGACGCCCAAGGCCGGTCTCACCGGCAGTGGCACGCTGGCCACCGGGGGCTATCCCGGCCGGGCCCGCAACGGCGATGAGATGCGCGCCGACCTCGACCTCGCGCTGAAGCTGCTGCCCGGCAGGCAACGGCTCAACCTCCATGCCTTTTATGCCGAGACCGGCGCGAAGTCCGTCGAGCGCGACGACCTGCGCCCCGAGCATTTCGCCCGCTGGCTGGGCTGGGCGAAGTCCCGCCGCATCGGCCTCGATTTCAACCCGACGTACTTTGCGCATGAGCAGGCCAACTCGGGTTTTACCCTGTCCCACGCGGACAAGGGCGTCCGCCGTTTCTGGATCAACCACGCCAAGGCCTGCCGGCACATTGCCCAGAGCTTTGCCCAGACGCTCGGCTCGCCCTGCGTGAACAACCACTGGGTGCCGGACGGCGCCAAGGACGCGCCGGCCGACCGCTGGGCGCCGCGCGAACGGCTGGCCGAGTCCTATGATGCCATTTTCGCCGACCAGACCGTGAATCGGAAACTCTGTGTCGATGCCGTGGAGGGCAAGCTGTTCGGCATCGGCAGTGAGGAATACGTCGTCGGCTCGCAGGAATTCTATTCCAACTACGCGCTGAGCCGCGACCTCGTGCTTTGCCTCGACCTGGGGCATTTCCACCCGACCGAGTCGGTCGCCGACAAGGTGTCGGCCCATCTCCAGTTTCACCCCAAGCTGCTGCTGCACACCAGCCGCCCGATTCGCTGGGACAGCGACCACGTGGTCATTTTCGACGACGCCGTGCGCAATCTCTTCCTCGAGATCGCCCGGGGCGATGCCTGGGAACGCGTGTACGTCGCGCTCGATTTCTTCGACGCCTCGATCAACCGCATCGCCGCTTACGTGATCGGCGCCCGGGCCACGCGCCAGGCCATCCTCTGCGGCCTGCTCGATCCTTCGGCGATGCTCCAGGCCGCCGAGGCCGCCGGCCGCGGCCACGAGCGCCTCGCGCTCATGGAGCAGGCGAAGGCCCTGCCGTGGGGCGCCGTGTGGGACGAACTCTGCGAGCGCGACGGGGTGCCGCCGGCCGCACGGTGGTTGCCCGAAGTCGCCCGCTACGAAAAGAGCGTCACGTCCAAGCGCTCATGATTATTCCTGCCATATATCGTCCGACCGGGCAGGTAGGGCTCGCTCTCCGAGCGAGCCGCGGCGGTCTCGGAGAGACCGCCCTACCTCAGGTGCCGCCCCCCTCATGAACCTCGACCACCGCCAGCGCCCCGGTGCCGACAAACGCGTGCAGCTCATGGCCACGTGCATCTGCGATGCGTTCTATGCCGACGTCGCCCGTGCCACTGTCGAGGTCCTTGAATACCTCGGCTGCCAGGTGGAGTTCCCGGAGGGGCAGACCTGCTGCGGCCAGCCGGCCTTCAATGGCGGCGACTGGCCCGCCTCGCGCAAGGTTGTCCGCCACACCGTGCAGACTTTTGCCGGCGATTTGCCGGTCGTTGTCCCTTCGGGATCCTGTGCCGCGATGATGTTTCACGGCGCCCCGCTTGCATTTGAGAAGGAGGCGGATCTGCCCGCGGTGCAGCAGCTCGCCAACCGCACTTGGGAATTGGCGGACTTTATTGTCAACGGTCTGGGCGTGAAGACCTGGCCGGGGCGGTGCGACGCTACGATCGCCCTGCACCGCGCCTGCCACACGCGCGGCACCAAGACCTGCGACTCTGCCCTCACGCTCCTCAGCTCCATTCCGGGCGTCAAGGTCGTGCCGGTCGGGGAGGTGGAGCAGTGCTGCGGCTTTGGCGGAACTTTCTCGGTCAGTTTTCCCAACGTCTCCGCCAGCATGGGCGAGCTGAAGCTGGAGCATATCCGCGCCGCCCGGCCCGACCTGCTCGTGTCGCCGGACATGAGCTGCATGATGCACCTCAATGGTCTGGCAGAAAAGGAAGGAAAGCCGATCAAGACCCGGCACGTCGCCCAGGTCCTGCGCGACGCCCTGAAAAACGGAGGACTGATTTGAACAACGCAACTGTAGGTCGGGCTTTACGCCCGACATGTCGGGCGTAAAGCCCGACCTACAGTTGCGTTGTTCAAATCAGTCCTCCGTTTTTCAGGGCGTCGCGCAGGACCTGGGCGACGTGCCGGGTCTTGATCGGCTTTCCTTCCTTTTCTGCCAGACCATTGAGGTGCATCATGCAGCTCATGTCCGGCGACACGAGCAGGTCGGGCCGGGCGGCGCGGATATGCTCCAGCTTCAGCTCGCCCATGCTGGCGGAGACGTTGGGAAAACTGACCGAGAAAGTTCCGCCAAAGCCGCAGCACTGCTCCACCTCCCCGACCGGCACGACCTTGACGCCCGGAATGGAGCTGAGGAGCGTGAGGGCAGAGTCGCAGGTCTTGGTGCCGCGCGTGTGGCAGGCGCGGTGCAGGGCGATCGTAGCGTCGCACCGCCCCGGCCAGGTCTTCACGCCCAGACCGTTGACAATAAAGTCCGCCAATTCCCAAGTGCGGTTGGCGAGCTGCTGCACCGCGGGCAGATCCGCCTCCTTCTCAAATGCAAGCGGGGCGCCGTGAAACATCATCGCGGCACAGGATCCCGAAGGGACAACGACCGGCAAATCGCCGGCAAAAGTCTGCACGGTGTGGCGGACAACCTTGCGCGAGGCGGGCCAGTCGCCGCCATTGAAGGCCGGCTGGCCGCAGCAGGTCTGCCCCTCCGGGAACTCCACCTGGCAGCCGAGGTATTCAAGGACCTCGACAGTGGCACGGGCGACGTCGGCATAGAACGCATCGCAGATGCACGTGGCCATGAGCTGCACGCGTTTGTCGGCACCGGGGCGCTGGCGGTGGTCGAGGTTCATGAGGGGGGCGGCACCTGAGGTAGGGCGGTCTCTCCGAGACCGCCGCGGCTCGCTCGGAGAGCGAGCCCTACCTGCCCGGTCGGACGATATATGGCAGGAATAATCATGAGCGCTTGGACGTGACGCTCTTTTCGTAGCGGGCGACTTCGGGCAACCACCGTGCGGCCGGCGGCACCCCGTCGCGCTCGCAGAGTTCGTCCCACACGGCGCCCCACGGCAGGGCCTTCGCCTGCTCCATGAGCGCGAGGCGCTCGTGGCCGCGGCCGGCGGCCTCGGCGGCCTGGAGCATCGCCGAAGGATCGAGCAGGCCGCAGAGGATGGCCTGGCGCGTGGCCCGGGCGCCGATCACGTAAGCGGCGATGCGGTTGATCGAGGCGTCGAAGAAATCGAGCGCGACGTACACGCGTTCCCAGGCATCGCCCCGGGCGATCTCGAGGAAGAGATTGCGCACGGCGTCGTCGAAAATGACCACGTGGTCGCTGTCCCAGCGAATCGGGCGGCTGGTGTGCAGCAGCAGCTTGGGGTGAAACTGGAGATGGGCCGACACCTTGTCGGCGACCGACTCGGTCGGGTGGAAATGCCCCAGGTCGAGGCAAAGCACGAGGTCGCGGCTCAGCGCGTAGTTGGAATAGAATTCCTGCGAGCCGACGACGTATTCCTCACTGCCGATGCCGAACAGCTTGCCCTCCACGGCATCGACACAGAGTTTCCGATTCACGGTCTGGTCGGCGAAAATGGCATCATAGGACTCGGCCAGCCGTTCGCGCGGCGCCCAGCGGTCGGCCGGCGCGTCCTTGGCGCCGTCCGGCACCCAGTGGTTGTTCACGCAGGGCGAGCCGAGCGTCTGGGCAAAGCTCTGGGCAATGTGCCGGCAGGCCTTGGCGTGGTTGATCCAGAAACGGCGGACGCCCTTGTCCGCGTGGGACAGGGTAAAACCCGAGTTGGCCTGCTCATGCGCAAAGTACGTCGGGTTGAAATCGAGGCCGATGCGGCGGGACTTCGCCCAGCCCAGCCAGCGGGCGAAATGCTCGGGGCGCAGGTCGTCGCGCTCGACGGACTTCGCGCCGGTCTCGGCATAAAAGGCATGGAGGTTGAGCCGTTGCCTGCCGGGCAGCAGCTTCAGCGCGAGGTCGAGGTCGGCGCGCATCTCATCGCCGTTGCGGGCCCGGCCGGGATAGCCCCCGGTGGCCAGCGTGCCACTGCCGGTGAGACCGGCCTTGGGCGTCTCGAGGCCGCGGACATCATCGGCCTGCCAGCAGTGCAGTGAAATAGGAATGCGGAGCGCGGCGCGAATGGCGGCTTCAGTGTCGACGCCCTGGGCGGCGTAGGCCTGGCGGGCCAGGCGGTAGGAGGCGGAAGTGGACTTGGAGGACATGAGGAAATGTTTTTGAACCACGGATTACACTGATGGGCACGGATCAGACCAAGACAGGTTTAGCCACGAAGAGGCACAAAAACCATTCGTCCGGCTGGCGAAAGATTCCCGCGCACCTATGGGCGCATTGAACACTTCAATCGCAATCGGGTTCTTGTGACTTTTTGTGGCCATCGATTCTTAGGGTTGGGTCATCTATGATAATCCGTGGTCAAACTTTGGGTTGGTAGATGGTCGCCTTGATTTGTTTCCCGAACTGTTTGCGAAAGGCGGCGAGGTTGCGCACGGCCCGCAGGCCGACGAGCTGGCTGGCAATGTTGCCGACCGCGGTGCCCTCGAGGGAATAGGCGTACACGGGGAGCCCGCTGGCATTCGCCGTCGCCTGGCAGAGCAGGCGATTTTTGGAGCCGCCACCGACGATGAGTATGCGCGTGAATCGGCGGCCAGCCAGCCGCTCGAAGCCACGGACGGCGTCGGCATGACCCTGCCCCAGCGAATCGCAAATGAGGCGGACGTAGCCGGGAAGGTTCCGCGGGAGCGACAACTTGCGCTTCTTCAGCTGGGCGTCGATGGCGGCCCGCATCGAGGTGGGATTGGCAAAAGCCGGATCAGTCACATCCAGCAATGCTGTAGGAGGGGCTTTACGCCCCGATCCCGACCGCGTGGCTGCATGCCCATCGGGGCGTAAAGCCCCTCCTACAGAGGATAGCTTTCCGGCGGCCGTGAGGAGCCTGGCCCACTGCGTGTCGGACTTCGGGCGGGCGGCGAATTCCTTGAGCGTCTGCTCAAGCAGCCACAGGCCGATGACGTTGGTCAGCGGCCGGTAGCGGCCGTCGCCGATGCGCTCGTTGGAGATGCGCGCGGTCAGCGCCGCGGGACCGAGCACCGGAGTGTCGCTCTCGAAGCCAACCAGCGACCAGGTGCCGGAGCTGATATAGAGATCGCCGCCGGCCGGGTCCGCCGGCATGGCGTCGTAGGCGCAGGCGGTGTCGTGGCCGGGCACGGCGACGACCTTCACGCCTTTTAGCTCGGGCAGGCTGCGCACCGGGCCCAGGACCGTGTTGGCCAAAATGGGCTTCGTGAACCACGTCGACGGGATGTGAAAATGATCGAGGGTGGCCCGCGACCAGTCCCGGCCATGGACGTCGAGCAGCTGGGTGGTGCTCGCAAAGGAGATCTCGTTCTCCATGCGACCCGACAGGAGATAGTTGAAATAATCCGGCAGGAACAGGCAGCGGGTCGCCAGGTCGGCCACCGCCGGGCAACGGGCGACGGTCTCCTCGAGCTGCAGGCTGGAATTATAGAAGACATTCGAGATGCCCGTCGCGGCATAGATGCGCTCCAGGGCCGCGCGCGTATTCGCCAGCCGCTGCAAGCCCGGCTGGGTGCGGGCATCGCGGTAGGCATGCGTCGGGAAGACCATGCGGCCGGCGTCGTTGACCAGCACATAGTCCACCCCCCACGTGTCCACGCCAACGGAGGCCAGCCGGGGAAAGCGCTGCTTCGCCGCGCGCAGGCCGGTGGTGATCTGGTGCCACAGGCCAGGGACGTCCCAATAGTCATGGCCGCTGACCGAGCGAAACTGGTTGGCGAAGCGATGGACCTCGGTGAGGTCCAGCCGTTTGCCCGTCCACGTGCCGACGATGACCCGACCGCTGGTGGCGCCGAGGTCAACGGCGGCGCAGTGGATGGTTTTAGACGAAGCCATTTTTATTTTTAACCACGGATTTCTCAAATAGGCACGGATTCAGACCAAGGCATTGAATAACCACTGAACACACAGAATTCACAGAAGGGACCAATTCCTTTCTGTGTGTTCCGGGTATTCTGTGGTGCCTCATCATCCGTGATAATCCGTGGGATCCGTGGTCAAACCTCAGGGATTCGTGAATTAGTGCTGAAATATGGTGAGCCTTAGCGGAGAAACGCCTCGTGCAGGCCGCCATCGACGGTGAGGATTTGCCCGGTGGTTTTGCTGAGGCGTTGGGTCACGAGGATAAAGTAGGCCTCGGCCTGGTCCGCAGGCGTGATCGGGGCTTTCGTGAGTGTGCGGTCGGCGTAGAATTGGGCAAGTTTTGTCACCAGCGACTCGGTCGCCTCGTCGTCCCGGTAGGGAATGTTGTATTTGGCCAGCGAGCCGATGACCCGGTCGCGCGGGAACATCGCGCTCCCCTGCACCACCGTCGCCGGGGCGACCCCGTTGACCCGCACCAGCGGCGCCAGCTCAATGGCCATTTCCCGCACCAGGTGATTCGCCGCGGCCTTTGAGGTGTCGTAGGCCAGCGAGCCCTTTTTCGCCACGGCCGCATTGGCCGAGGTCGTGAGGACAAGATTGCCGCGCAGTCCCTGTTCCTTCCAGGTCTTGGCCGCCTCGTCGCCGACGATGTAGCTGCCGGTCACATTGACGCCAAAGGTGAAGGCCCACTTGTCGTCGGGAATATGGCCCGTGGTGTCGCTCGGCCAGAAAACGCCGGCGGTCACGCAGATGGAGTCGAAGCCGCCGTAGGCCAGCGCGACGTCGTCGAGCATCGCGCGCACGCTGGCCCGATCGGTGATGTTGCACGCCAGGCCGAGGGCCGGACCGCAGGCCGACAGGCCCGTGCCGGCCACGCCGATGCCGAGGCCCTGTTTGTCGGTGATCTCCTTGGCGGTCGCCTGCGCGGTTTCCGCCTTCATGTCCACACAGACCAGGTGGGCCCCGTCCTTGACGAGGCGGTGGGCGGTCTCCTTCCCGATACCGGAACCGGCGCCGATGACGATGATGACCTGGCGGGCGAGTTCCTTCTCGGCCGGCATCCGCTTCAGCTTCGCCTCCTCCAGCAGCCAATATTCGATGTCAAAGGCCTCCTGCTGCGGCAGGGCGATGTACCGGTCGATGGCCTCGGCGCCGCGCATGACCTCGACGGCGCAATTGTAGAATTCGGCGGTGACGCGCGACTCGGACTTGTCCTTGCCCCAGGCAATCATGCCGACCCCCGGGATCAGCACCACCGTGGGATTCGGATCGCGCATCGCGGGCGAGTTGGCGTGTTTGCACTTGGCATAGTAGGCGGCGTAGTCCTGCCGGTAGGCGACGAGGCCGGCGGCGAGCTTTTGCCTGAGCGCGGCGGCATCCTCCGCCTGCGGATTCCAATCCACGTAGAGCGGCTTGATCTTGGTGCGCAGGAAATGATCGGGGCAGCTCGTCCCGAGTTCGGCCAGGCGCGGGGCATCCTTCGAATTGACGAAGCGCAGGATTTTGGCGTCGTCCTGAATCGTGCCGATGAAGCGTTTTTGCTGGGAGACCTGGCCGCGCAGCCAGGGCAGAATGGCGGCGAAAATCCCGCGCCGCTTGGTTTCTTCGAGCGTCGCGTACTTGGCGCCGCCGAAGGCCATGGCCTCGCCGCCCTTCGCGGCATACTTGGCCTCGATGTAAGCCGCCGCCCGTTCAATGCAATCCAGGGTGTAGGTGTAACAGGCCTTTTCGTCCCGGTCCCACGAGATGAAGCCGTGCTGCCCCATCATGATGGATTTCACCTGCGGGTTTTTCCGCACGATCTCCTGCATGGCGAGGCCGAGTTCAAAGCCGGGCCGCATCCAGGGCACGTAGGCCATCTCGCCGCCGAAGATTTCCTGCGTGAGCTTTTCGCACTGGGCCGATGCGGCGATCGCAATGATCGCGTTCGGATGCATGTGGTCGACATGTTGCGCCGGGATAAAGGAGTGCAGCGGCGTGTCGATGGAGGACGGCCGCGGATTGAGATTGAAGGTGGTGTGGCTGTACATCCCCACCATGTCGTCCTCCGCCGGCGCCTTGAGGCCCTTGTCCGTCCGGGCCGCGTAAAGCGACTGGAGGTCGAGCAATTTCTGCTGATAGAGGGAGGAGAAATTTTCGCGCGTGCTGGTCCGGAGGTCACCCCCGGAGCCCTTGACCCAGAGCACCTCGGTCGGCTGGCCGGTCAGGGGATCCCGCTCGGTGAGCTTCGCCGAGGTGTTGCCGCCGCCGGTGTTGGTGATGCGCTGGTCGCGCCCCAGCAGGTTGGAGCGGTAGATCAGGCGACCGACCGGATCGAGCGACGCGGCGTGCGCATCGTCCCAGAGATAGTTCACGAATTTATAGTTAGGCATGGTGGTAAAGTAGGCGGCTCAGCGGAGGCCGAGCATTTTTTCGCGGTAAAGTTCATCGGGCCGGCCCGTGATGCGGGCGGCCACCGCGGGGGAGAGAAACCGGGGCGAGCCCAGCGCAACCGCCCCGGTGTAGATCTCGGCGGCCTTCACCGCCATCAAGGTCGTCGCCAGCACCGCTTCCGGGGTGCCGCCGAGCGCAATCAGGCCGTGGTTCTCGAGCAAAATGGCGCGCGGCGGCCGGGCGAGGCGTTTGACGTAGGCCAAGACGGCCCGGCGGATTGCCTGCGCGAGTTTCAGGCCGGGATCAACATAGGGCACGAGCACGAACTCCGCGCCACAACACACGATCTCGTCGGGGCACAGCCGGCGGGTGGCAAAGGTCCGCGCGTGGCGGGTGCAGAGAATCCGGTTCACCGCCACGGGATGCGTGTGCCCGACGTAGTTGACGCCGGGCAGGGTGAGCAGCCACGCGTGAAACATCGCCTCGACCGATGGCTTTTTGGCCGACGCATCAACCCGCGAGGCCAGGAGGTGATCATCGACGGCGGCATCGGCCAGCCGGCGGGCGTCAAGGAGCGAGACCAATGCCGCGATGCGGCAGACCGTGACCCCGGACGGCGCGAGGGTCGCGAGGTTGGAACCGCTGGCCTTGACCACCAAGGTGTCGGCCGACAGCCGGGCGGAGGTATTGCCCTCACCTAAGATGGCCAGTTGGCGATCCTCGCGGCCGAGTTGGTGCGAGAGGTCGAGCAGGCGGCCGGTGATTTCAGTCTGGGTCGGGTTGGGTTGCACGGGTGGGAATCAGGCGTGGAGCAGTTTCGCGGGCGGCAGGTTGATTCCGGCGGCGGTCAGGCGTCGGGCCGGGGCATCGGTGATCAGCGCGGACAACTGGCGCCACGTCGCCACCCGATGGGGCGTGGTGCGGCCCAGTTTGGAGGCATCCAGGCAAAAATAGATCCGCTTCGCGTGGCCGAGGAGTGCCTGCTGGAAAAGGGCGATGTGTTCGTGGGAATTGCTGATCCCGGTCCCATCCATCCCCTCCCCGGCCAGAAACGCCGCGTCCAGGGACCAGCCGGCCAGCGCCCGGATGGCCCGTTCCCCCATGAGGGCGGCCTGCCGGTTGAGAAACATGCCACCGAGCACATGCAATTCCACCCCGGGGGCGCCGCCCAGCACCGTGGCGGCGGCCAGACTGTTTGTCACCACCACCAGCCGCACCAGATCGCGCCGATGCGTCAGGGCCCGCGCCACCGTCTCGATGGTAGTACCCGCATCAAGAAAGATAACCCCCGAGGCCGGAATCTGCGCCACCGCTTTTTCCGCGATCCGGGCCTTGGCGGGCCGGGCCCGCCCGGCGCGCTCCTCCACCGAGGCAAACGAGCTGTTGTAGTCGGCCAGCGCCCCACCGTAGGTGCGGGTAATATGGCCGTCGGCCTCGACCGCGACGAGGTCGCGCCGGGCAGTGGCCTCGGACACCGCCAGCCGGCGGCAGATCTCGGCCACGGGGAGGAAACCGTCGCGCCGGATGAGGCGGCGAAGTTCCTCCCGGCGACGATCCACGAGGTGCTGGGGCACACGCATAACCGCAGCGAAGAAATTTATATGATTGCAGTCAATCATATCTTTTCCAACGGTGGGCCCGCCCATGATCCGCAAAGCCTTCCGGATGTCCGTCCACCCTGGCCGCGAACAGGAATACGCCGCCCGCCACCAGCCGATCTGGGCGGAACTGGCCGCCGTGCTGCGGGCCCACGGCAGCCACAACTACTCCATTTTCCTTGATCCACGGACGCACGAGCTCTTCGCGTACGTCGAAATTGAGGATGAGGCCCGCTGGGCGGCGGTGGCGCGCACCGAGGTCTGCCAGCGCTGGTGGAAATTCATGGGGGACCTCATGCCGAGCAATCCGGACGGCAGTCCGGTGGCGAGGGATTTGCGCGAACTGTTTCATCTGGACTGATTCCGCCGATATCGCCGACAGTCACACGGTCAATTACACCCCATGGTTGCCGTTCCCCTTTCCCCTGCCCCGTTGCTGACGTTACGGCGCGCCGCCAAGAGTTTTGGCGGCGTGCGGGCGTTGCGGGGCGTGGACTTCGATCTCCGGGCAGGCGAAGTGCATGCCCTGCTCGGGGAAAATGGCGCGGGCAAGAGCACCCTGATCAAAATCATCACCGGCGCCCACCAGCCCGATGGCGGGGAGATCACCGTGGCCGGCCGGTCCCTGGATGGGCTGACCCCGGGCCTGGCCCAGCAACTGGGCATCGCCTGCATCTACCAGCAACCCGCGCTTTTCCCCGACCTCACGGTGGCCGAGAATATCGGGCTGCGCCTGGAGCCCGCCGGGGCCGGCCGCCGGATTGACTGGCGGGGACGCCGCCAAAGGGCGGCGGATTTGCTCAACCGCATCGGCGCCGCGATCACGGCCGAGACCGAGGTGGGCTCACTGTCGATGCCCGAGCAGCAGTTGGTGGAAATCGCCTGCGCCGTCGGCGCGGGGGCGCGCATCGTCATCATGGACGAACCCACCGCCTCCCTCACCAATCGCGAGCAGGAGCGTCTCTTCACGATCGTGCGGGAGTTGCGCACCAGCGGCGTGGGGGTCATCTACATCTCCCATCGGCTCGAGGAAATTTTCACCCTGGCCGACCGGGTGACCGTGCTGCGCGACGGGGAGAGTGTGGGCACCCAGGCGGTGGCCGACATCACCGAAGCCGGGCTGATCAAGCTCATGGTCGGCCGGGAGGTGGCCCAGCTCTATCCGCCCGCCGAATCCGAGCCAACGGAGACGGTGCTCCGGCTGCACAAAGTGGGTTACCCCGCCGCTGGGGTGCGGAACGTGAGCTTTGAGGTCCGGGCCGGCGAGATCTTCGGCCTGGCCGGGCTGGTTGGCGCCGGCCGCACCGAACTGGCTCGTGTGCTCTTTGGCCTCACCCCGGCCACCGAGGGGGAAATCCATCTGCAGGACCGCCGGATCAGCCCGCAATCACCACCGGAAGCCGTGGCCCTCGGCATCGCCTACGTCCCGGAGGACCGCCGCCGTCATGGCGTGGTCCTGGATATGGCGATTGCCGAGAACATGACGATGGCGATCCACCGCCAGCTTTTCCCGGGCACCTGGCTGCGCTTTGGTGCAGAGCAGATGGTGGCCCTTGATTTCATCCGTGACCTCGCCATCCGCTGCACCGGGACCAACGCACCGGGCGGCAGCCTTTCCGGCGGTAACCAGCAAAAGGTTTCACTGGCCCGCTGGCTGGCCACCAGGCCAAAATTACTGATCCTCGACGAGCCCACGCAGGGCGTGGACGTCGGGGCCAAGAGCGAGATCCACCGGATCATCCGCCGGCTGGCGAAGGAGGGTCTGGCCGTCATCATGATTTCCAGCGACCTGCCGGAAGTGCTCGGCATGAGCGACCGCATCGGCGTCATGCGCGGCGGCACCTTGACGGCGATTTTGCCCGGACACTCCGACCCGCACACCGTGATGGCGGCGGCTCTCGGTCAGGCGCTTGACCCCGGCACGGCATGAACCGTTATTTCCGCGAGCTCTCCGTCACGGCGGCACTGGGCCTGGTCCTCCTGACCATGGCGATCCTGGCCCCCGGTTTCTATCAGCCACAGCCGCTGCTGTCGCTGGTCACCCGGGAAGCCCCCACGCTTGTGGTCCTGTGCGGCATGGCCCTGATCATCATCAGCCGGCAGATTGACATCTCCGTCGGCTCCCAATTCTCCGTGTGCAGCATCGGCGCCGGGCTGCTCGCCGCGCGCGGTTGGCCCCTCGCCTTGGTGGTGCCGGCCGCAGCCGCGATGGGGGCCCTGCTCGGAGGCATCAACGGGATCCTGGTGGCCGGTCTGCGCCTGCCCTCCATCGTCGTGACCCTGGCCACCATGGTCATTCTCCGCCAGGGCCTGAATCAGGTGCAGCAGGGAGCGTTTGTGAATCTGCCGTACGAAGTCCAATGGTTTGGACTCAGTCAGGCCGCCGGACAGTGGTCGCTCATCGCGGCCGCCCTGCTGCTGTTGGTGGGATGCGGACTGGCGATGCGCCATCTGGCGGCGGGCCGCTGGGTTTATGCGGTGGGCACGGACGCGGAGGCGGCGCGGCTGGCGGGCATCCGACCGCAACTCGTCACTTTCTTGGTCTTTGTCCTCATGGGCGTGTTGGCCGGCCTCGCGGCCACCATGAACATCGTGCAATCACCGCAGGTCCAGCCGATGGCCGGGGCGGGCATGGAGCTGAAGGTCATCGCCGCGGTCGTCGTCGGCGGCGTGGCCATCTCCGGCGGGCGGGGCAATGTATGGGGGGCGTTCGCCGGCCTGCTGCTGCTGGCGTGCGTCTCACCCGCCCTGACGCATCTGCACATCGAGGCCTACTGGGAAAAAGCCATCCAGGGCGCGATCATCCTGCTCGCGGTCGTGGCCGACGGTCTCCGGCAAAGAAAGACGCAAGGAGGCCGGGGATGAGCGCGACCGAACAGCCGACCGGCTGGAAAAGCCTGCTGCTGCGCTATGAAACCCTGCTGCTCGCGGTGCTCGTGGTGGAATGGCTGCTCTTCTATCATTACGGCACGGCCACCAACCGGCGGGGCATGGTGGTGGGCTTCGGCACCATTGACCGGCAGTTCGACATCCTCCGGCACTCCTGCGAAATCGGCCTGCTGGCCCTCGCGCTCACGCCGGTGATTTTAACCGCAGGCATCGATCTGTCGGTCGGGTCCCTGCTCGGCTTGTGCGCCATTCTGTTCGGCAAGCTCTGGCATGATGGCGGCCTGTCCATTCCGCTGGCCGCGACCCTGACCCTCGGCATCGGTGCACTCGGGGGCGGGCTCAACGCGGGGCTCATCACGGGTCTGCGCCTGCCGCCCCTCATCGTGACGCTGGGAACCTATTCCCTATTCCGGGGGCTGGCCGAGGCCATCACGCACGGCGCGGTGACGTATACCGATTTCCCGGCCAGTTTTCTCTTTCTAGGGCAGGAACGCTGGCTCGGCCTGCCGACCCAGGCATGGCTGTTTCTCCTCGTGGCCGGCGTAGTCTGGGTGCTAGTGCATCGCACCACGATCGGGCGCTCGTTCCGCGTCATTGGTTTCTCGCCCGAGGGGGCGCGTTATGCCGGACTGCCCGTGGCGCGGCGGGTCGCTCTCGCGTATGTCTTGGCGGGACTCATCGCCGCCCTCGCGGCGCTGATCTACACGGCCCGGCTTGGGCAGGCCAAGGCCGATGCCGGCACGGGCTATGAGCTGTTCGCCATCACGGCGGTCGTGCTCGGGGGCACCAGCATCTTTGGCGGGAAGGGCACCGTCACGGGCACTTTGTTCGGGGTCGCGGCGATTGCGGTGCTGAAGAACGGCCTGGCCTGCCTGCCCGTGGTCATACGCCTGAACGCGGCCGAGGAGATGTCCGGCCTGCTGACCGGAGTACTCTTGCTGCTCGCGCTTACCGGCAGCATGCTGCCAAAAATGTGGTCGGCCAGAAGGCCCCACCGACACACTCCCTAGCCTTTCCTTTCACCCCTCCCCGCCATGAATCCAATCCGTACCCGTCTGCTCGTTTCCCTCTGCCTCCTGCTCGCCGGCCTGAGCTCCGCGTTCGCCGCGGACGGCAAGCTCATGATCACCATGATGCCCAAAGCCAAGGGCAACGCCTACTTTATCTCCTGCAAAGCGGGGGCGGACAAGGCCGCCAAGGAACTCGGGGTGGAACTGCTCTTCGACGGCCCCACCGACAGCAACGCGGCCAAGCAGAACGAGATTGTCGAGAACTGGATCACGCTCGGCGTTGATGTCATCACCGTGGCGGCCGAAAACAAGGAGGGCCTCTCCACCGCACTGCGCAAGGCGCAGAAGCAGGGCATCAAGGTCCTCACCTACGACGCCGACGCCTTGCCCGACGCGCGCAGTTTCTTCGTCAACCAGGCCACGCCGGAGGGCATCGCCTTCGGCTTGCTGGACGAAGCGGCGCGGCTGATGGGTGAAGAGGGCGAGTTCGCCATCATCACCGCCACGCTCACCGCCGGCAACCAGCGGGAATGGCTGAAGCACATCGATGCGCGGCTTCCCGTCAAATATCCGAAAATGAAACTCGTCGCCGTGCGGCCGAGCGATGATCTCAAGGACAAGGCGCAATCCGAGGCCACCGCGCTGATGAGCGCGAATCCCAACCTGAAAGTCATCATCGCCATCTGCACGCCCGGCACGCCCGGCGCCGCCGAAGCGGTGAAACAGGCCGGCAAGACCGGCAAGGTGAAGGTCATCGGGCTCGGCCTGCCCAATGAGAACAAGCGTTACGTCCACGAAGGCGTGACCGAAAGCGTTATGCTCTGGAACACCGAGAGCCTGGGTTATCTCACCGTGTATGCCGCCGCCGCCCTGGCCAAGGACGAGCTCAAGCTCGGTGCCACCAGCTTCAA
>SESH01007128.1_pt1 | contig 25386 bp, 22 predicted proteins | sample 3171561 | NCBI WGS metagenome assembly SESH01 (sample SAMN10866947, study PRJNA518727) | freshwater metagenome | biome: subpolar coniferous forest; feature: holomictic lake; material: water; isolation source: holomictic Lake 442 2011 16.5 m and 2014 13 m | place: Canada: near Kenora, Ontario
ATCCCTGGCGCCGAAGACACGCAGTGGCCGTGGCGATTGCAGCCGCTCTAAGCGCGGCAGCACAGGGCATGGTCGAGCCGGCGAGGATTCCCAGCGCCTAACGGCGCTACGCGTCTTCCCGGAACAGGCCCACGGTTCCCGGCGGCGGCGGCGGCGGCGTCAGACCAAAATGGTGATAAGCCTGCGAGGTCGCAATCCGACCGCGCGAGGTGCGCATCAGGAAGCCCTGCTGGATCAGGTACGGCTCCAGCACGTCTTCGATCGTGCCCCGTTCCTCGCCGATCGCAGCGGCAAGGTTATCGACGCCGACCGGACCGCCGGCGAACTTCTCGATGATCGTCATCAGCAGGCGGCGATCCATGACGTCGAAGCCGAGGCGGTCCACCTCGAGCATATCCAGCGCCGCGCTCGCGACAACATCGCTGATCCTGCCGTCGGCGCGCACTTCGGCGTAATCGCGTACGCGCCGCAGCAGGCGGTTCGCGATGCGCGGCGTGCCACGCGAGCGCTCGGCAATCTTGCGCGCGCCGGCAGGCTCGGTCACAAGACCAAGGATCTGCGCCGAGCGCGTCACGATGCGGGTGAGGTCCTCGACCGAATAGAACTCCAGTCGCTGCACGATGCCGAAACGATCGCGCAACGGCGAGGTCAACAGACCCGCCCGCGTGGTGGCGCCGACCAGCGTGAACTGTGGCAGGTCGATCTTGATCGAACGCGCCGCGGGGCCCTCGCCGATCATGATGTCGAGTTGAAAGTCCTCCATCGCCGGGTAGAGAATTTCCTCCACGATCGGACTGAGCCGATGGATCTCATCGACGAACAGCACGTCGCGAGGCTGCAGGTTGGTCAGCAGCGCCGCCAGGTCGCCCGGTCGCTCGAGCACGGGGCCGGAGGTCTGCTTGAGGCCGACGCCGAGCTCATTGGCGACGATGTGCGCCAGCGTCGTCTTGCCAAGGCCGGGCGGCCCGAAGATCAGCAGATGGTCGAGCGCCTCCGAACGGCGCCGCGCAGCCTCGATGAAGATCTCCATCTGGCTCTTCACGGCCGGCTGGCCGACGTAGTCGCTCAGCAGCTTCGGCCGCACCGCGCGGTCGAGCTTGTCGTCTTCGCGACTGCCCTGTGGGGCCACCACGCGCTCAGAATCGATCATGTCCTGCTCCGGTGCGTCATCAACTCGCCGCCGCCTGCAGCGCCCGTCGGATCAGATCCTCGGTGCTGGTCACGTCCTCGCCCACGGACTTCAGCAGGCGCGCAATCTCCGCCGGACGGTAACCCAGCGCCACCAGTGCGCTGAACGCCTCCTGCTGCGCGGCGCCCGCGCGCGACGAGCGCGTCGCAGGCAGCGTCGCGGTGTCTGCAATCAACTCCTTGACCCGATCGCGCATGTCGATCAGGACGCGCTCCGCGGTCTTGCGGCCAACGCCCGGAATGCGCACCAGCAACGCCGCGTCCTCCGCTTCAATGCAACGACCGAAGTCAGCGACGCTCATGCCGGAGAGGATGCCGAGCGCGATCTTCGGGCCGACGCCGGAGACCTTGAGCAGGTTGCGAAACAGCCGACGCTCGTCGTCGGTGGCGAACGCGTAGAGGATGTGCGCATCCTCGCGAATGACCAGATGGGTACGCAGCGTGATCTCGGCTCCGGTATCGGGCAGCACGTAGAAGGTCGACATCGGCGCTTCGCACTCGTAGCCGACGCCATTGACGTCCACCACCAGCGCGGGCGGCGCCTTGGCAGCCAGACGGCCACGCAGCCAGCCGATCATGGGCCACCGTCGGCGGCAGCCATCGCAAGCCTGGCCGCCCTGCCATGCGCGTGGCACAGCGCGATTGCCAACGCGTCGGCCGCGTCCGCCCCCAGCGGGCCGTCCAGTCCCAGCAGGATGCCGACCATTTTCTGTACCTGCGTCTTGTCAGCCGCACCGGTGCCCACCACGCCGAGTTTGACCTCGCGAGGCGAATATTCGTGGATGGAGGCCAGGCTCTTGAAGGTCGCACTCAGTGCCGCACCGCGGGCCTGACCGAGTTTCAGTGCCGAATCGGGGTTGCGGTTGACGAACACCCGCTCGATCGCGATTTCATCCGGCTGATATTCCTCAACCAGTGCCGCTACACCCACGAAGATCTCCTTCAGACGCGCCGGAAAGTCGGCGCCGACGGCGCGAATCGTGCCCGAGGCAACATAGCGCGGCTCACCGCGACCCACGTCCACCACCCCAAAGCCCGTCGCGCGGGAGCCGGGATCCAGACCGAGTATCCGCGCCGGCTGCAGCGTCAAGGGCACGCTCGCGCGCACCGCCGGACGCGGCGCGCCGGGCTTATAGGCGCGCCAGCCGGTCGCGCGTCGCATACGTCGTGGAATCTTCACGGTCCATCCGCAGGTATGATACCGGGATAGTCGCCCTCCGACACGCTCCTGAAGAGTGTTTCCGCCGTGGAAACAACCACTTTCGACAACGACAAGGCAGCGCAGGACGCCGCCCGGGTCGCCGCCGAGCACCTCGGCGAGTTGACCGCCATGGCGACGCCGGCGGCGCTGCAGCGTGGCATCGCCATCGCGAGGATCGTTGCCCACTTCGATCCGGACCCGGTCGCCCTCGCCGGCACGTTGCTGCAGTCGCTGAGCGCCAGTGCGCCGCTGCCGCCGCACCTCGTCGAGCGACACGCAACCGCGGAGGTTCGCGCCTTTGCCGCCGCGCTCGGTCGCCTGGGCCGACTGGACCTGGCGGCCCCCGGCCGCGACGCGCTCGCAGCTCCCGCGCTGACGGCGGCGCAGGCCGAGGCGCTGCGCCGAATGCTGTTGGCGGTGGTGTCCGACCCACGCCTCGTGCTGGCACGCGTGGCCGAGCAGTTGTGGTTGCTGCGAGCGGCACGCAGCGCAGATCCCGCCGAGCGACTACGGCTCGCGCAGCAGACCCACGACGTTTATGGGCCGCTGGCCAATCGGCTGGGTCTTGCGGTGCTGAAGTGGGAGCTGGAGGACTACGCCTTCCGCTACCTGGAAGCGGACGAGTATCGGCGCATCGCCGCTTCGCTCGCCGAACGGCGCGCCGACCGCGAGCGCTACATCTACGAGCTCAAGCTCACCCTGGAGCGGGAACTCGCCGCGGCCGGGGTCGTCGCCGAGGTACAGGGCAGGCCCAAACATATCTACAGCATCTGGCGAAAGATGGCCCGCAAGGGACTGCGCTTCGAGCAGGTGTTCGACGTCCGCGCGGTGCGCGTGCTGGTGGACAACGTCGCGCAGTGCTACGCGGCGCTCGGGGTCGTGCACGGATTGTGGTCGTACCTGCCGGGTGAGTTCGACGATTACATCGCCACGCCCAAGATCAACGGCTACCGCTCTATACACACCGCGGTCGTCGGCCCTCTGGGTCGAACCGTCGAGGTGCAGATCCGCACGCGCGAGATGCACGACAAGGCAGAACTGGGCGTTGCAGCCCACTGGCGCTACAAGGAGGGCGGCCAGCGGGACGTGGGCGTCGAGCGCAAGGTCGAGCAGCTGCGCGCGCTGCTGGCCCCAAAACGCAGCGAGGACGACGACCTGCTCGATCGCGTCGGGGCAACGTTGTTTCGCGAGCACGTCTACGTGTTCAGTCCCAAGGGCGAGGTGGTCGAGCTACCCGACGGCGCAACGCCGCTGGACTTTGCCTACCAGGTGCATACGGGCCTCGGCCATCGCTGTCGCGGCGCCCGCATTGACGGCCGCATGGTGCCGCTCGACCAGAAGTTGGTCAGTGGCGTGACCGTCGAGATCGTGACTGCACGTGAGCCGCAACCCAGCCGCGACTGGCTGGTGGAAAGTCTCGGCTTTCTCGCCACCCGATCGGCGCGGGCCAAGGTCCGCGCCTGGTTCCGCAACCTCGATCACGACGAGCACGTCCGGGCCGGCCGAGTGATCGTCGAGCGCGAGCTGGGGCGCCGCGGCGGTGGACCGCCGCCGCCGGTCGACGAGGTTGCGAAGCTGCTGGCCTGCGGCTCCGCTGAGGAGCTGTACCTCGCCCTCGGCGCGGGGGACCTGTCCGGTGCGCAGCTCGGTGCCGCGCTACTGCGACGGGACCGCGCACTCGCACCGCCGACGGCGGAGACGCCCGGCACTGCCGCCCATGTCGCGCAGGAGTCGGCCACGGGCGTGCGCGTCATGGGAGTCGGCGACCTGCTGTCGCATTACGCCCGTTGCTGCGGGCCGGTGCCGCCCGAGCCGATCGAAGGCTACGTCACCCTCGGCCGTGGCATGACGATCCACCGGGCCAGCTGCCGCAACCTCGCCCGCATGCGCTTGGCTGAACCGAACCGGGTGCTGTCTGTGGCCTGGGGCGCAGACCGGGACCAGCTCTACCCGGTGAACTTCACGGTACTGGCCTTCGACCGGCGCGGACTGGTACGCGACGTCAGCGGCGTTCTCGCCGACGCCAAGATGAGCATCGAGCGGATGACCACCGAGACGCAGTCAGCCGACCGCACCGCCGAGATGACGGTCGGCGTGCGCGTGCACGATCTGGCGGAACTCGATGCGGTGCTGGCGCGGATCACCGGTCTTGCCGATGTGATCCGCGTGCAGCGTCGCTAGCCGTCTAGCGGTTGGGGAAGTCGATCGCGCGCTTGTCCGCAGCCAATGCCGCCTCATGCAGCGCTTCGGAAAGCGTGGGATGCGCATGAATCGTGCGCTGCAGGTCCTCGGCGCTGGCTGAGTACTCCATCGCAAGCACCGCCTCGCCGATCAGCTCGCCCGCCATCGGGCCGATGATGTGCACGCCGAGGATCTCGTCGTCGTCGACCGCTGCGATCAGCTTTGCAAACCCGGCCGATGCCTCCATCGCGCGCGCGCGCCCGCTGGCCATGAAGGGGAATACGCCGACCTTGTAGGCGCGGCCGCTGGCCTTGACCTGCTCCTCGGTCTGGCCAACCCAGGCGATCTCCGGGGCGGTGTAGATCACCGACGGCACCGTCCGATAGTTGACCTCGCCGTAGCGCCCGGCGATGAGGTCGGCCACCATCACGCCCTCCTCCTTGCCCTTGTGCGCGAGCATGGGACCGCGCACGCAGTCGCCGACTGCGTAAATACCTTCGACGCCGGTCCAGCACTGTTCGTTGACCACGACGAAGCCGCGCTCGTCGATCGCCACGCCCGTGCCCTCGCCCAGCAGGGCCTCGGTGTTGGGACGCCGGCCGATCGCGACCACGACGCGATCGACTGCCGCCGTGTGCTCGCCGCCCGCATCGGTGTAGGCAAGCGAGACACCGTCGGCGCCACTGCTCGCGCCGCTGACCTTCGCGCCCAGTCGGATATCCAGGCCGAGCTTGCGATAGTGCTTGAGCGCTTCCTTGGCCACCTGCTGATCGACCATCGGCAGGAACGTGTCCATCGCCTCGAGCACCACCACCTCGGCACCCAGCCGACGCCAGACGCTGCCCAGCTCAAGCCCGATGACGCCCGCCCCGATGACGCCCAGTCGCTTCGGGATCGCCGACATCTCCAGTGCACCCCAGCTGTCGAGCACGCGCTCGCCATCAAATGGCACTGAACGCAGCGGCATCGGCGCCGATCCGCTGGCCAGCACGACCTGCTGCGCCGCGAGCACCGTCACGCTGCCATCGAGCGCCGTGTATTCCACCTTGCGGTCCGGCAGCAGCCGGCCGTGGCCCGCGAGTGGCGTGACCTTGGCCGACTTGAATAGCGCCAGGATGCCCTGCGTCGAGGCCTTGACGATACCGGCCTTGCGCTTTTGCATCTGCGCAAGATCGACCTCGACCTTGCCGACCTTGATGCCATGCACCGCGAACTCCTCGCGGGCGCGGTGCACCAACTCCGTCGACTCGAGCAGCGCCTTGGACGGAATACAGCCGGCGTTGAGGCAGGTGCCACCAAACGCGTGGCTGCCGTCGTAGTTCTTCCAGCCGTCTATGCACGCGACCTTGAGGCCGTTCTGGCCCGCGCGGATCGCCGCCGGGTATCCGGCCGGACCGCCGCCGATCACGATGACATCGTAGCTTTCGCTCATGGGATCTTGTCCTTGCTAACTCAGACCTGCAGCAGGAGCCGCGCCGGGTCCTCGAGGCAGTCCTTGATGGTCACCAGGAACTGCACCGCCTCGCGACCGTCGATGATGCGGTGATCGTAGGTAAGCGCCAGATACATCATGGGGCGGATGACGATCTGGCCGTCGACCACCACCGGCCGGTCCTGCACCTTGTGCATGCCGAGAATGGCGCTCTGCGGGGCGTTGACGATCGGGGTCGACATGAGCGAACCGAACACGCCGCCATTGGTGATCGAGAACGTCCCGCCAGTCAGTTCCTCGATCGTGATCGAGCCCTCACGCGCCTTCTGCGCATAGCTGCCGATGGCCCGTTCCACGTCGGCGCAACTCATCAGGTCGGCATCGCGCAACACCGGCACGATCAGGCCGCGATCAGTCGACACCGCAACGCCGACGTCGTAGTAGTCGTGATAGACGACGTCGCTACCGTCGACGTAGGCGTTGACGACCGGAAAGCGACGCAGCGCCTCGACGGTGGCCTTGACGAAGAACGACATGAAGCCAAGGCGGACGCCGTGGGTCTTTTCGAACCGATCCTTGTAGCGAGTGCGCGCTTCGTTGAGCGCCTTCATGTCCACCTCGTTGAAGGTGGTCAGCAACGCCTGGGTTGCCTGCGCCTCGACCAGTCGGCTCGCAATGCGCGCCCGCAGGCGGGTCATCGGCACGCGCTGCTCGGTGCGGCCGCTGCGCGCCGCCGGAGGGCTTGCCGGCGCACCCTTGGGCTCGGCCACGGGCGCCGGCTTGTCCAGCGCGCGCACGACATCCTGCTTGCTGATCCGACCCTCGCGACCGGAGCCTGCGATCGTGCCGGGATCCAGCCGTTTCTCCTCGACGATGCGGCGGGCCGCCGGACCGAGCTTGCCGGCCTCGGCACGCGCCGGCGGCACGGCAGCCGCCGCCGGCACATCGGCGGGCTTTGCGGCGGCGCTTGCCGTCTCATCGATGATCGCCAGCAGCGTGCCGCTGGTGACGGTGCTGCCGGCCACAATGCGGATCTCGGTAAGGATCCCCGCTACCGGCGCGGGCACCTCCAGCACGACCTTGTCGGTCTCCAGGTCGGCGAGATTCTCGTCACGACCAACCGCGTCGCCGGGCTGCTTGTGCCAGACGACGAGCGTGGCGTCAGCCACCGACTCAGGCAATTGCGGCACTCGTACTTCAATCGTCATGACGGTTTCCTGAGCACTTTGTGTTTGACCGTAGATTCATTACGCGGCTTGAGGCGCGGCGGTTCACGGGATGACTCGGCAGTAGCGACCGCATGCAGCGCGGTGCGAACCAGACGCTGCTGCTGTTCCACATGCAACTGATGGATGCCCGTGGCCGGTGCCGCGGCACTCGGTCGACCGGCGTAGAAGACCGCGTCACGATTCGACAGCCGCTCCTGCAATCGATGCCGGATCTGGTACCAGGCGCCCTGGTTCTGCGGCTCTTCCTGGCACCAAACGATCTCATGCGCGTTCGCATAACGCTCAAGCACCGCTTCGTAGCCCTCGGTGGGGAACGGATAGAGCTGCTCGAGGCGGATCAGCGCCACATTCGTCAGGCCATCAGTGCGTCGTTGTTCCAGCAGGTCGAAGTAGACCTTGCCGCTGCAGAACACAACCCGCTGCACGGCCGCCGCGTCAATCGGGTCGATCTCGTCGATGACCGTCTGGAACTCCCCGCCCACCAGCTCCGCCAGCGGCGTGACCGCCAGCTTGTGGCGCAGCAGGCTCTTGGGCGTCATCACGATCAGCGGCTTGCGTAGCGGCCGCACCATCTGCCGTCGCAGCATGTGGAACATCTGGCCAGGTGTCGACGGTACGCAGACCTGCATGTTGAGCTCGGCACACAACTGCAGGAATCGCTCCAGCCGCGCTGACGAATGCTCCGGACCCTGCCCTTCGTAACCGTGCGGCAGCAACAGGGTGAGTCCCGACAAGCGACCCCACTTGGCCTCGCCGGAACTGATGAACTGGTCGATGATCACCTGCGCGCCATTGGCGAAGTCGCCGAACTGGCCCTCCCAGATCACCAGCGTTTCGGGGGTGGTCGTCGAGTAGCCGTACTCGAAGCCCAGCACCGCCTCCTCCGACAACACCGAGTCGGTGACCCGGAACCGACGCTCGCGGCTGAAATGTTCCAGCGGCGTATGGATGCGTTCACTGCCCTGGTCGTGCAGCACGGCGTGGCGATGAAAGAACGTGCCACGGCCGCTGTCCTGGCCGGTGATGCGCACACCGTAACCCTGGTCAACGAGCGTTGCATAGGCGAGAGTCTCGGCCGCACCCCAGTCGAGGGCCTGGTCGCCGGCGAGCATGCGGGCTCGATCCTCGTAGATCTTGGCCACGCGCGGATGCAGGCGAAAGTCCGCCGGGAACTGCACCAAACGCGCGCCGAGGGCTTTGAGCTGGGCGAGATCGAGCGCGGGGTATGAGAAATCGTGGGGATCGGCCGCCAGATGGCGCGACCAGTCGACGGTGTACTTGTTGCCGAGCAGGCCCAGCGCAGCCCGTGCCTGCGGCTTACCCGCGTCGAGGCCGTCCCGATAGCGACCGACCAGCTGTTCGGCCTCCTCAGGGGCAAGAACGCCTTCGGCGAGCAGTCGTGCCGCGTACAGCTGTCGGGTCGTCGGATGCTTGCGGATCACCTGATACATCGCCGGCTGCGTCGCTGCCGGCTCGTCCGCCTCGTTGTGACCGTGACGGCGATAGCACACCAGGTCGATCACGACGTCCTTGTGGAAGCGGCGGCGGTAGTCCAGCGCGAGGCGCATGACGAACACGCAGGCCTCCGGGTCGTCGCCGTTGACGTGGAAGATCGGCGCCTCGACCATCTTCGCGACGTCCGAGCAGTACAGCGTCGAGCGCGTATCGCGCGGCTCCGAGGTCGTGAAGCCGACCTGGTTGTTGATCACCAGGTGAAGGGTGCCGCCGGTGTAGAAGCCACGGGCCTGCGACAGCTGCAGCGTCTCCATGACGACGCCCTGGCCTGCGAACGCCGAATCGCCGTGAATCACGACCGGCAGCACCTGCGCGCCGATGTCGTCGCCGCGCCTTTCCTGACGGGCACGGACTGACCCCTCCACCACGGGATTGACGACTTCGAGATGGGACGGGTTGAAGGCGAGCGCGACATGAACGTTGCCCGCCGGTGTGCGCAGGTCGGCAGAGAAGCCCTTGTGGTACTTCACATCGCCCGATCCGCGCAGATGCGACAGGTCGTAGTTACCCTCGAACTCGGAGAACAGGTCGGCGGGTGACTTGCCGAGCAGGTTGACCAGTACGTTCAGCCGACCACGATGGGCCATGCCGATAATGCACTCCTCGACCCCCTGGCCACCGCCGTGCTGGATCATGTCGTCCAGCATCGGGATCATCGCGTCGCCGCCCTCGAGCGAGAAGCGCTTCTGGCCGACGTACTTGGTATGCAGGTAGCGCTCAAGACCCTCGGCTGCGGTGAGCTGCCAGAGGATGTTGCGCCGCTCATCGGTACTGTAGCGATGCCGCAGGCGGTGGTCCTGGAACGACTCCTGCAGCCACAGCCGCTCCTCGCTCGAGGAGACATGCGCGAACTCGGCGCCGATCGTGTCGCAATACAGGTAGCGCAGCTGCGCGATCATGTCGCGCAGCTTCATGCGGGTCGGGATCGCCGCAGTCCTGGAGCCGGTGTAGAACTCGCTGTCCAGGTCGGATTCGGCCAGACCGAAATGCGCCAGCTCCAGCACGCGCTGCGGCTCGCGCTTCATCAGTCCGAGTGGGTCGATGCGCGCAACCAGGTGACCGCGGTTGGCGTACACCTGCACCATCCGCGAGACGAACCCCTGCTTGGCAGCGGCGTCACTGCCGACGGCCGGCGGTGCGGTTCCGATCCGCGGGCCGCGGGCCCGCGCCGCAAACTCCGCCAGCACCGGTCCATGCGCGACCTCCTGACGCGCTGCGCCCTCGACTGCAGGGAAGGAGCGGAAGTAGTTCCGCCACTCAGCCGGCACGGCCTCCGGGTCGGTCAGGAACTGCTCGTAGAGATCTTCAACGAACACAGCATTGCCGCCCGACAGTGGCGTCGAGGCGAACCATTCGCTTAAGGTTGGGCGCATTCCAGGCTCTGCAAGTCGGGGGGACGGCCGGACGCCGAATAATTACGCAGTTTAGCGGATGACAGCCCGGTCGACACTAGACATCTGCACAGGCCCGCGACGATTTAGCTGAGGTTGGCGGCCAGGGTCAGCTCGTAGGCGATCACCATTACGTAGCCCGCCAGCACCGTGTGGACAATCGCGTCCACACGCAGCAGCCGGAACACCCTGAATCGTGCACAGGCGACCAATACCAGCAAGCCGGCGCCGGTGAGGGCAAGCTTGGTGAGCACGAAGTGCAGCGTGTCGCCATAGACGAACAGCGCCATGACCGGATTCTCTTCCCGCGAGCCGGCCGCGAGCAGCTTCAGCGTCAGAAAGCTGTCCAAGACACACAGCAGGAGGATCATTAAGGCACTCGCCAGCAGCGACGGCTCGCGCCAATCGACGATGGGGCGCTCGCGATCATCGACACGCCGGCCTGCGCGTCGGCGGGGACGCCAGACGCCGTGCCAAAGCGCGTAAAACAAACTCTGGCGCCGATCGCGGCTGCGCCTGCGGCGCTCATGGCGCGCTGCGGGCGCGCCTAGCGGCGTCGGGTCAGCGGCGGCAGTAGCGTCGTCGGTGGGCACTTCCGCAAAAGTAGCACTCGCGGCGCCGCGCAAAACGTGCCGCAGTTCCCGATTCGCGCCGCAAGACGGAGGCCTAGCCGGCCAGCAACCGGTAAAGCAGCGCGCCGAGGACCAGCAGCAGCAGCACTCGCCACACCGGACTGGCGGTGCGGGCCGTGTCCTCACCCGCCCCGTCCTCACCCGCCGCGTCCTCGACAATCGGCCCGCGTGGCCGCTGCAGATGGGTGTAACTCAGCCCGGTCCCTGGCAGCCCTACCGTCGTGCGCGTGCCGGTCGGTCCGATCGTGACGTGCGCGCCGCGCCTGCCCAGCGACAGCGACGCACCCCGTTTGCCCAGATTGACCCGGATCCCGGGTAGCAGGCGGATCGAGCGGCGGAAGCGGAAGCCCACCGCCGTCTCAGCGTCCGGCCGCAGCGGCGCGGCTGGCCTTGCGACGGCGCCGCATCTGGCGCTCGATGGAGCGGATTCGCTCATAGAGCCGTTCAAACCTGGCGCTGAGGCTGCGCTCGCTGCGCCAGGCAACCTGCAGGTAGCCGGCGAAGTCCAGCGCTCGGCCGGCCGCCACGTCCCCGCTCACCGCCGCCATGATGTTGGTGCCGGTCTTGCGGCGCGATTCAAACAGATGGAAGTACTCGCACGCGCCGTAGAACGTGCCGATCCCGAAGACGCCCTGACCGGCCAGCGCCCAGCGTGGCACCAGGCTTGCGCAAGGCATGACCAGCTCAACCGGCACGCCGGCCGCGCGGGCGGCCGTCGACAGGTTCTCACCAGCGTCGAAACGCGCGTTGCGAGACAGATCGGGGCGCCCGAGCCGCTCCCAGGTCTGCCGTGCGACCGCGAGGAACATGGGTCCTGCGTAGAGTTGCTCATTGGACTTCTGGTTGGCGTACTGCGCAAGCCCGAACACGGCGCCGGCGGCGGCCGCCTCCACCGCGCGGTCGAACGCTGCCGCCGTCAGCGGAAAAGCGTCGATGTCGCAGAACACGACGATCTCGTCGACCGCGGCCTGTGCCAACACCTCGGTCATCCACTCGCCGTGCGCCTTACGGTCGAGCTGTTGCTGCTCGAGGGGCCGGTTCAGCGCCTCGAATACGCGCCGCTGGTAGCCAAGCACCGCCGTCGGCACGTTGGACCAATACAGCGAATAGGTCTTCGCGCGCTCGGTGGCCACTAAAATCACCCCACAAGTCGTACTGCTGTTGCGGGCATCTTAGCAGACGATCCGCAACCGCGGGCTCAGTCGCCGCCCAGGCCCAGCTCGCCCAGACGCGTCACTACGCTGTCCAGTGAGTTGGCAAGCGCAGCGCGCGCCAGCGCCGACTCGAGCGCCACGAGCTGCTCTGAGTCGCCAAGCAGTGCCAGCGCCTGCGCTGCGAGCCCGGCGGCGTCCGGGGCCCCTGCCAGCGCCAGACCGTCGCGCGCGCAGCAGGCGATGCGATGCGCCTGGTCACCCGCCATCGGCACGGCGATGCAGGCACGCCGGCAGGCGAGCACCTGCAGCAGGGTGTCGCCGCCGTTGACGATGACCAGCCGCGCGCCGCGGATGAGTTCGCACAACTCGGCGACCGGCAACCGGCCGCACGTGCGTAACGCGCCATCTGGCGCCGCGGGCTCCGCCCCGACCAGCAGCGTGCTAACCCCAGCCGCCGCCAGCAACGCCGCGGCTTGCGCGACCGTCGCGGGCGAGTGCAGCGCACCGCGATGGGTCGTGCCTCCCCCGGGCACCACGAGCACGTAGTCGCCAGTCGCCAGCCCGAAGCGCGCGCCGACCGTCGCGGCGAGCGCGGCGTCGTGAGCCGGCAACAGCGCGTCCAGGTAGCGCAGGTTTGGCCGCCCCAGCAGACGCAGCTTGAGGCGCTCCCAGGCACTGGTCGCGCCGGCGATGAAGCTCGGATAGGCGATCCAGTGGTCGTCCAGCAGCCGCATCCAGCGCAGCCGGAAGGCCTTGCCTCGCTGGCGACGGCGGGAACTGACGTAAACGATTCGCGCGCCGACCTCATGGGCCGCCTGCAACTGCGTGGTACGGCCGGCATTGTCGAAGACCACTACCGTCGGCCGCAGACTGCGTATCAACGCGCCGACCTCGCGCGGATGGAAGGTCGGCGAGGACGGGAACAGCGTCGATGGAAACGGCACCTGCGCCAGATACGGCGCCGCCGCGCTCAGCGCGAAGTGCACCTGCAGCGCTGGCCAGCGGACACACAACGCCTGCGCGATCGCGACGCAACGGGCGGCCTCGCCCATGCCGCTGGGGCCCGATACCGGAATGAACAGAACGCTGCGAGGTATAGCCATGACCGCCGTGCTGCGAGCCGCCTGGTATGCGGAACCTGACGGTGGCGGACTCTAGCAGCTTCGTGCCGCTGCGAGGATGACCGGGCGGCCGCGACGACCTGCCGCGCAACGCCGCCCGGTTGCCACGCTGGAGCTCTCTAGATACGCTGGGTTCACGCCGGCAGCAAGCCGGTGCAGGAGCTAGGACAGGTCCATGCGCAAGCGCCCGGATGCGGTGCGGATTTTGGCAGTAGTTACCTGCCTCGGCGCGGCTTTGGCACCGGCCACCACCCTGGGCGACTTCCGCACGGCGGTCAAAGACTACGCGGTGCAGAACTTCTCGGCGGCGCGAGCCGAGTTCGAGGCCCTCGCCGCGCTCGGCGACGGCGCCGCCCAATTCAATCTGGGTGCGATGTACCTGCGCGGTGACGGCATCGCAAAGGACCGCGCGATGGCCACCGGCTGGATGGTCGCCGCCGCCAGCAACGGCTATGCGGGGCTGGCCGCGGACAAGCTCAGCGCCCTGCACAACGCGCTCTCGCCCGCTGACCTTGCCACCGCCAACGGCATCATCGAACGCTACGGTCACGCGGCATTGGAGCAGTCCCTCCTCCCGCCGCCGGGCTGGGGCGCCAATCGGCGTGGCGGCTGCGGACAGTTCGAGGGGGTCACGCTCGTCGCGGCGGCCGACCGCTCGATGCTCGGTGGCGGCCTGCGCCGCCAGGAAGGCATCATCGAGATCGAGTTCACCGTCGGTACCGATGGGCTGGTGCACGACACGGAGGTCGGCATTGCCTACCCCAAGGGAGCCTTCGACGTCGACACCGTGCGCTCGGTGATCGCCAGCCGTTATGCGCCCGCCACCCTTGACGGCGTACCGGTGCCCTCACGCTATTTTGCGCGATTCACGTTCAAAGCCGCAGCCGATGGCGTGCTGTGGGCGGTGGGAAAATTCGCAGAAGTCGTCGCTGCCGCGGAGCAGGGCCTGCCTGAAGCCCAGTTCCTGGTCGGCAGCGCGGCGCTGCTCGACGCGACCTTGCGGATTCCGGAATCCAAGGCCCAGTGGATGGTGCTCAGTGCAGCACAAGGCGGCCAGCCGCATGCGCAGTACTGGGTGGCGCGCAGCCTGACGGGCCCGGGTTGCGGCGATCACGGACGCGCGAGCCTCTGGTTCGAGGAAGCCGCGCGCCGCGGCGACCCGGCCGCTGCCATCGTCGTGGCTGAACGGCTAGTTACTGGCACGCCCGCCGCCTCTGCGGTAGAGCGCGCCCAGATCCTGCTTGCAAGCGTCGCGAGCGCCGACGACCCCTACGCGCTGCGCCACGCGCTTGCCCTTGCCATGCATCCTGCGATGCAGCCGGCGAACCTGCAGCTCGTGCAGGCAGCTGCGCTGCGGCTAGACAAAGTGAAGACCGCCTTCGATCCGCAGGACCAGGAGGCCCTCGCCGCCGCCGCGGCAGTGGGCGGAGATTTTGCCAAGGCCGTGTCCCGTCAGCAGACCGCGCTGTCGATGGCGCGGGATCTGTACTGGAATACGTCGCAGATGGAGGAGCGCCTCGCACGCTACACGGCCCATCAGTCTTTCGTCGGCGAGCTACTTGAGTTGCCGCCACGCACTTCCCCGGCGCCGCCGCTAAAGGGGATAAAAATGAAAATCTGCCAGCCCGGCGACAGCTCCTGCGACCGGACGACCCCGGACGAGAAGCACGCGCCGCTCGGTTCCAGGATCACAAAGTAACAGGCACGCGCCTCAGCTGCCTTAATGCCAAAGCTCGGAATCCGCCAGTAGCCCCACCAAGAGCGCGAGCACGATACTCGTAGCGCACGTCGTTTCGCGTCGCCTCGCCATGCGCCATTGAGAAACTGTTTGACCCCAGCCCGAGGCTGCGGAACGAGGAGAGAGAGTGACGCGAGTCCAGACCCGATGGGAGCCGCGTGGCGTTTGGCGTATTTTCTGGGGCCATATCACCGGCCAGGACGCGATAGAGAGCTTCGCCAGGATCGCCGACGACGAGCGCTTTGACACGATCCGCTACAACCTGCTCGATTTTACAGAGGTTGAAAGCTGGCGGACAGACGACGAGAAATTGAGACCAGTCGGCGCTCACACCGTGGGTCCGGCCCTGTCGAACCCTAACATCCGGGTGTTGATCGTCACTGGCGACGACGACCTCAAAGAGGTTGCACGGCGCTACGTGGCACAGGGACTCAACCGCTACCACGACGAGGTGTTTTCGGCGGTGGACGAGGCCAGACGCTGGATAGAGTCGAAGCTCTTTCCGCTGTCAGCGCAAGATCAGGCCTAGCAAGCGGACGCAGGCACCGACGCCACGCCTACAAGAACGGCAGCTCGCACAGCACGCCAGGCACCGCGGTTCCGCCCTTGATCACTTCCACCGAATCCCCCGCAACGCAAGCGGTGCTGATCAGCGCAAAGCCTATGTTCTTGCGCAGGCGATATGACCACGCGCAGTTGGTCAAATCGCCGACCTTGCGGCCATCCTTGCGGATGTCGTGCCAGAGAAAGCCAAACGCCGTTGGCTCCTCGCCTTCGAGCGTGACGCCGAGCTGGTGACGCGTCGGGCCGGTGCGGTGGATCGTCCGCAGTGCGTCGATACCGATCACATCGTCCGGGACGCCGAGGTCAACAAACTTGCCCATCCTCACTTCGAAGGGGTTGGTCCGATCGTCCGTGTCCCCGCCATAGGACAAAAGACCACTCTCAACCCGTTCGCAGAAGTTCGGATTTCCCGGGCCGATGTCCCAGGGCTTACCGGCTTCCTTGACCAGGTTCCAAAGACGCGTGCCCTGCGAGCCGTCCATGAGGTAGATCTCAAAGCCACCCTGCTTGGACCAGCCCGAACGCGCGACCGCCGCGGGTATACCGTCGATCGAAGTCTCGCGGAACCAGAAATATTTCAGGTCCCGCACCCAGTCACCACAAAGGGAAGCGACGACCGCCTCAGCCTTAGGGCCCTGCACCGCGAGCGGCGAAACGTCCGGCTCGTTCACTTGCACGTTGAGTTTCCGCTCCGCCGCAATCGCTCGCGCCCAGAACCAAATGTTGGAGTCGGCAATGGACAACCAGTAGCGATCGTCGGCGAGCTTGAGCAGGATCGGGTCGTTGATCAGGGTGCCTGCGTGATTACACAGAGCGACGTACTTGCCCTGCCCTACCCGGCACTTCGACAGATCGCGGGAACACAGGATCTGCGCAAGCCGTCCCGCGTCGGGCCCGACCAGCTCCACTTGGCGCTCAACCGCGACGTCCCACATCGAGGCGCCATTGATCAGGCGCCAGTACTCGGCCTCCGGATGACCGAAGCTCGTCGGCATGAGCATGTGGTTATAGGTCGTGAAGGCCGACACGCCGTCCGCAACGGTCGCCTCGAAAAATGGCGAGGGTCTAAGCCGCGCCGATGGCGTAATCCCGAACATTGGAGAGCTCCTACCCTATGAGGCAATAAAAAAACGCGCAAGTTACTCGCGAGCAGCGACTGTCGCAGGCGAACAGCTGCGAAAAGCCAGACGGCATCGATATGATTCATACTTCTGGCCACAAAAGCCAGCGTCACGCCACAAGCTTAGCGCGGCTTTTTTCGAGTCAGGCACGGCGCATGTACGCCGTTGCCATGGACGGCGCCGCTGCACGTGCAGCAGCGCCGTCCAGCGCTGCAGCGATTGACCTCACCGCATTTCGGTGCCAGGCGGCACGGGCCCTGCGCAACGGACTACCGGAGTACCGCGATGTATTCGAAGCGATTCTTGGCTGGCTGGAGCGAGATGGACTTCAATGGCCATATGAAGAACACGGCATTTCTGGACAAGGCCGCCGACGTACGGCTGATGTTCCTCGCCGAGAAGGGATTTCCAACCGCGGAATTTCTGCGCCTGCGCATGGGCCCGGTCGTGGTGCGCGACGAGATCGACTATCGCAAGGAAGTCGACCTGCTGCAGGAAATCGACGTGACGCTGGCGCTGGCCGGCATGTCCCCGGATGGCAGCCGCTGGATCTTCCACACGGAAGTGCTGCGCGACGGCAAGGCGTGCGCACGGATGCGAAATTCGGGCGCCTGGATCCACCTCGATTTCAGAAAACTGGTCGCCCCGCCAGCGGAACTCCTTGCCGCGCTGGAGTCCCTGGCGAAGACGGCTGATTTCGAAATTCTGCGTGGCGTGGTGCGCGGCAGTGTCAAACCGCCGGCGGAATCTAACCGCTAAGCGCCCAGCGGTTCCCGGCCGCCAGCCGGGGCGGGAACGCAGCTGCGCGAGCAAGGGCGCCGACCGGTCGGCTCGCCCCGACTCGGTCACCGGCTCGTCGCGCCACCCGCAACGGCTTTCCCTTGCGCGCCAATCACCGCTGACGCACGGCCCGCACAAACCGGACCGTCACCCCGTGCGCCAGACACCGCTCAGGGTTTGGGCGCCGCAGCGTCAGCAGGCGTCTTCGGGGCCGGCGCTCTAGGCTGGGCGCCCGCTCCTGTCGGCGGCCTCACCGGACTGAGCGCCCCGCAGTCTTTAAGGTCCTTAACGCAGCCGTACTCTTGTCCGCTGCTGGCGACGACACAGGTCATTCCCATGGTGCCGTCATCCAACTTACAGAACGAGCCGGCCGACGCGACTGAGGGCACGGCGAGCGTCATGAGCAACGCGCCGCCCGAACCGAAAAGCTTGCAGATATTCACTGGCTGATCTCCTGGTTGGCTCTTATCATCATGGCCCCGCTCGGCGCGCGGCCACTACTGCTGCCGCCATGGACACGACCCAAGCCTAACACGGCTTTATCGCCCCGACGCGCCGGGGACAACCAACGACGCTAGCCCATACCTCGTCTTCGACGCCGCGCTCCGCGTGCAGCTCGCCAGAGAGGAGAACGCCGACCGAAGTGTCAGAGTCGTCAGCGAGCGCAACGCGCGTTGCGCCTATCCAGCGTGCGGGGCCTTGATGGGCCCCGCCGGTGTCCATGGTTGCGTGTAAGTCAGATGGGGTGTGTGGTGAGCGCCTGCATGCTCAGCCGAAACAGGATGCAGATCAATACGGACCTCGGCGCCGCGGCATTACGCGCTTCGCCGCTGCCACAGGGTGGCCTCCGAGATGATGTATTGGAACTTGCGCCGGTGCTCGCGGATCAGCAATGGCATATCAAATTGCTCGAGCAATACAAAATCGTCCGCCAGCGCCTCGGCCAGCGCCTCACTGGACGACTGATCCTGGCCGCCTGAGCTCTTGCCACCTAGCCACAGCGAGCGCGGTGTGTAGCTCTCAAGCCAGCTCCAGGGCGAGATGTTAAGCAGCAGGCCGCCCGGCCGCACCAGACCGCCAACCCCGCCAAACCTGCCGAGCAACGCGCCGGGACTTGCAAGCCTGCAGAGCAGATTGGCCGTCATCACAGCGTCAAAATCGCCCAGATCAGCCGGCAGCGAGCAGGCGTCCGCCTGTCTAAAAGAGACCCGCGTGCGATCGACCCCAGGGTCAACCCGCGCCTCGAACTGTTCCAGCCGTTCGCCGTTTTCGAGCGCAGAAAACGCCAGCTGCCCGACACTTTTCAAGGTCTGGGCGGCACGGATGAATGAGGCCCCCAGATCCACCCCGACAACCTCGTTAAAGGTGCGTGCCAATTCGAAACAAGCGCCACCGACGGCACAGCCGATATCCAGTGCCCGCAAGCCAGGCACCCCAAGGCGCGCAGCCGCCTCTGCCAGCACGCGCGCACCGCGCACGGGGAAATCAAGCGCGTCCGCTGACACCCACGGTCCCGGCCGCAGCTGTTCGATGGTGCCGTAATGCAGCAGCAGGTACTGCGCCAGCAAATCATCGCGCTCATACAGTGCGGTGCCTGAGTGCACGGTAGAGCAGCAAGGAACGCCGCCTACGTGGGGTGGCGCCGCGTCCGTGCAACTGGTTTGTGCGGCGTGGGCTGAACGCACCAGTCGAAAGCCCGCGTGCTGATGGAAATGAGGACGGAAGTGAAAACGAGCCCAGAGGCTCGCCTCAGCGCCGCTGCTCATGAACGAGCCCCCCAGGATCAGTTGGTGCTTGCCATCGAAGCACGGCGTCGAAAAATCGTCGTACAGCCGGCTTGGTGAAAATCCTGGCAGCGCCGCAAAATGATCCTCGCACCAAAGCCAGACGTTGCCGCGTGGTCCGCTGCTCGGGGCGTCGGCGCTAACGTCCGCATCGACCGGACTCTCCGATCCAAAGCGGAGATTGAGATTGGCCGCCGTGGCTGCAGAGCCCTGCGCGTCGACTGGCAATGCCGGATCTTGATTCCACGTGAACGGCTCTTGCCGCGCTGGCCTTGCCAGCAAGCGGTGATGCTCCACTTCGGTCAGCAGTCGGTAGGTCGCCGCAGCGCCGTCCTTCGCACTCAGCCAGGCAGCGTAGGCCTTCGCTTCGTAATAGTTGACGATTGCAGGCCAGGACCACGGCATCTCGATCACATCGAACAGCACTCGCAAGCGGTAACGGTTCAGTCCCGCCGGGCCGTCGAGCACCCAGAAGTGCGGTGCCTTGGCATTGCGCATGGTCCGCCACGCCCAACCCTCTTCAGACCAGTAGCGCGGGTCGGTATAGCCGCCCTCCCCCACGAAGGCCAAATACTCGCCATTCGAGATCGCCCAACGACTGGACTCAAATGCGCCCACCTCGAAGGTCCGCTCGCCATATTCGTTGTCCCAGCCGTAGGACGGATAACGGACGGGTTTGCCTAGCACCACCCGCCCTGCAGGCAGCGGCAGCCAGGCGTTGACCGGATAATCCACGCCAGCCTGCACGGTAGCTACGACCGTCGGTCGATCGGCACTGGGATGGTAAGGCGGCCAGCAGGCGGGCCGTTTAACCAGGCGTACCGGCAACTCGCGGATCAGCACCGACGAGGTTTCAAGGTGGATGCGTTCGTGTTCCATGCCCATCAGCACGCCCCACGCGGCGCTATCGCTGCTGATGGGACTGCCACCCAACGTGACATCCGACTCGATCAACTGACGAACGACGCGGTAGACGGCACGCCGGTAGTCGGTGACCTCACGCACCGCTGGCCATGGCATTTGATTCTTGCTCAGATCATCCCAGGCCATCTCGTCGACGCCGGTTTCGAATACCCGCTCAAAGAGCTGGTTCACTGGCGCCGTCAGTAGCCCCGCGACCCGCAGCTTATTGACGTACACCGCCGCCGGGTGTCCGTAGTAGAAAATCAGCGGGTGCCGCAGATTGTGATCAGGCGGGCGGTAAAACGCTTCTTCACCCTGCAGCGAGGAGAACAGCAGCTCGGTGAGTAGCCAGCCGTTGTCGAAGTAATCGAGCAGCTCGGCGCGCGTATAGGACTGCAGGGATGCCAGTCGACGCGAGCGAACAGCCCCATCGGCCCGCAGATGCGTGCCGTCCGCAAGCGTTGGCCCGGTCCACCACCACGCACCGCGCTCACCGACCAGCCCCACGTCACCAGACAGATTTTTCTGCCACGCCGCAGCGACTGCGTTCGGCAGCGCAGCATCCGGATTGCCGCTATCGTCATCAATTAACACGTCAAAGCCCCTTTCGTTAACACACGGCGCGATCAAGCAAACCGCTGCATCTTCGAAGGCGGCTCGACGCCTCATTGTACCGCCCTTTGCGCTGCGCCGAGCCCGCGGTCGATCGGCTGTCCAGTGCATGGGTGTCTCGTTCGCGTGCGATAGCGCAACTGCTCAAGCGGCGCCCGTGAACGTCGAAGCCAGGTGACTGATCTGCAGCTGCCAGCCTGCAGCGTTTAGGCTGTGATAGCAGCAGATTCAGGCTCTCGCTGGCTTTATGAGGGCTCATCATGTCCAATTGTGTATGACAATCTTCCAGTGGCTGGCAAAGCGACTACCGCGCCCTCTGTCCAATACGCGGCGGCCCTTGGACATCCAGTTTGGATTCGACGATCGGCCACCGGCACGCGATCTGGCCGTGCTCTTGATTCAACACCTCGTCACCGCCGTGCCGACCCTCGCCTATATCTTGGTGGTGGCGCAATTGTGCGGCCTGAGCCCGGCGGCAACGCAGGTGCTGCTGCCCGGCACGCTGATCGGCATGGCCATCAGCACGGCGTTGAATTCATGGGGTGGCCGACTAGGCGGTGGCGCCTTCTTCGTCAACATGCCCAATTTCGATTTTCTGTTCATCGCGCCCGCCGCCATCGCAGCTGCAGGTGCCGCCGGGCTTGCTGGCGTGACGCTGGTGACGGCGTTGACCTGCTTCCTGCTCAGGCCCGCCATTCCGCACATGCGCACGCTGTTGCCGCCTGCAGTCGTAGGCGCAGTGATCGTCATGGCGGGTATCAGCTTTACGGCGCCTGCGATGCGCAACGCGCTGGGCGTCGTTGAAGCCGGAGCGCTGCACATGGACGCCATTAGCGCGCTGATCTCCGCCTGCACGCTGATCACCATCGTGGCCATTTCCGTCTGGGGCGGTCGACGCTTCAGCGTATTTGCGGTGCTCTCCGGCATCGCGGTCGGCGACCTCATCGCAAGCTACTTCCACCGGATCTCGCTACCGGCCGATCTTGCCGCGCGACACTGGTTCGGCGCTCCCCAACCCGTCGTACCGACGCTTCACCTGCCGCTGACGCTGATACTCGGCGCTGTCCTCGTCTCGGTGCTGGGGCAGATTTACAATATCGGTTGCTCGGTCATCATGGACAAACAGTCGAACGCCGACTGGCGCCGCCCCAACATGCAGGCGGCGGGCGGCGTCTTGATGGCCAACGGCATTGGCGACATCGTCGGTGGCTTGGCTGGCGGCATCGGCACCAACATTTGCGGCGCCAATCTCGCGCTCGCCAGCGCCAGCAAGTCGGTGTCGCGTTACATCGGCTTTCTGGTGGCTTTTTTCCTATTCGGATTGGCCTTCGTGCCAAACGTAGTGACGCTCATCATCGTCATGCTGCCGGTCCCGGTGCAGGGAGCGCTGCAGGTTTACGCCGCCCTGTTCCTGATCTCCGGCGGCATCGAGCTTGTGGCCGCGCGTGCCGCGAGTAACCGGACAACGTTCCTCGTCGGCATTTCGCTCTGCTGCGGACTGACCGTGCTCATGATGCCCGCGCTCAGTGACGCGGCGCCGGCGAGCGTGAAGCTGATCTTGAGCAGCGGCTATCTGATCACCGGCATCGTCGCGTTCACGCTCAACCTCATTTTCCGACTGGGCACACGCCAGCGCGCGGCGCTGGCGCTGGATCCACCTTGCCGATCAGTCACCGATCGCATCACCGGCTTCCTGGAGCTGCAGGGGGGCCGCTGGGGTGTGCGCCGCGACGTCCTGCAGCGCGCCATCTTGGCTACTAACGAAGCGGCGGAGCTGATCGCAGCGGACAGCGAGCGCCACTTGCTGGGCATTTCCATGCGCTGTTGCGAATTCAACCTCGATGTCGAGCTGGTGTATCGGGGCCGGGTCATTGACTTGAGCCCAGGCGAAAGTGATTTCGCAGTCACCGCCGAATCCTTCATGAACGGCGCAGCCGACCCGGTTTCCCTCGATCGAATCATGGGGGGTGTCGGTAGCGCAATCTTGAAGCGCCTGGCCGACAAGGTCAGCAGCGTGCCCATGGGCACTGCTACCGAGCAGGCGTGCATTCAGCTGTATTTCGAGCATTAGGGTCTCTGCCGTAAGGACTGAACAAGGCGCGAGACGACGCCGCCATCATCGAGGCGCACGATCGCTGATGTACCGCCAGTGATCCCGACGCCGCTCGAGGTGTTGCGCCCGGCCGTAGGATCAGAAGGCCCGAGCCGCGGTGCTCGAGATACCGCGCGCACGCGCTCTGAAGACCCAGGCACGCGGGTGGCCTCGCGTTCATCGAGCGCCAGGGGCATCCCCTAAGTCGCCGTGCACAGGTGCAGTTACGGACTGCCTGCGCACCATGCCCGGCTGGCGTTCAGCCGCACTGAGAACACTCTGAAATGACAGCATTCTTGCCCGAATTGACTAGAAATTGGCGTTGACGGCAGGTGCGACGGGCGTATAGTTCCATTGTTGAAAATTTCAACAATGGAACGTAGCAATGGCAACCGTCAATTTCAGCGTGCCCGACGAGGTGAAGGCCGAGTTCGACAAAACCTTCGGCGATCAGAACAAGAGTTCGATCATCGCCGAATTGATGCGCCGCGCGGTGCGCGAGCGACAACTCCAAATTCGGAGGGAACGGCTTTTCCGTCAATTAGGTGCCGCACGCGTACAGCGAGCGTCCTTCAGCAGCGAGGAGTTGCGCCTCGCGCGAACTGCCGACAGATCATGATCGTCGTGCTCGATGCGAGCGTAATTCTTAAGTGGCTGTTTGAGGATCCAGCCCGCGAACCGGATACCGAGAAGGCAGTAGCCATTGTCGCATCCGTCGTGCGGGGCGATCTGGAGATTCTGCAGCCAGCGCACTGGTTGGCCGAGGTGGCTTCTGTCGCGGCACGACTGACCCCACAGACCGCGCTCCGCGATGTCGAAATGCTCGCTGCGCTCGAGTTTCCGACAACCGATGATCCGCGCGTAATGCAGCGGGCGACTGCGCTTTCGCTTCAGATGAATCATCACCTGTTCGACACGCTCTATCATGCCGTCGCCCTTGAAAACGATGGCGCGTTGCTGGTGACGGCGGATGACCGCTACTTTACGAAGGCTGCGCGCTTGGGAATGATTGCCACGTTACGCGACTGGGCCGTCCCGTAATTTGGAGCCGAAACGGCGGCTTCCCACGCCGAGTGGATGCGTGGGGAATGCCGGTGTGCTCACGGCCGCGACGTCAACGCCGCGCAGAACACCCCGGCCGCGAAGAGGTGTCGCTCGTCCATGTACGGCAACGAGTCATCGTCGCGGCACGCGCGGCCAAGCCGGACACCTCGTCCGCGCAACTCAGGGATAGCGCGTGTCGGGGCGGCGGCATGAGCACCAGACCGCAGACAGCCGTGTTCCAGTGTCGCCTGCAAGGCAGCGGCGCATACGTTTGCGCCCCGATTATCCACGTGCTTAGCGCCCGGCCGAAGCCCACGCCGCTGCTTGCGTCGAGCAGCGTAACGCGTTACGCTGTAACGCGTTACAGAGTGGAGCCTATTCATGGTGCACGCTGCCGAAAGAATGAAGGCCATGCGCGAGCGGCGCCGCGCTGGCGGCTTGCGGGAATTGCGCCTGGTCATCCCCGATGCGCGCTCCAAGGCGGTCCGCAGGCGCATCGCCAAGCAAGTAGCGGCCTTAGATCGGCCGAACGAGTCGGACGCAATGCGTTGGACCGAGTCGGTATCCGAATTTGATGCCCCATGAAGCGCGGGGACGTCGTTACGGTTGCAGCAACAGGTAGCTATGGCAAGCCGCGTCCCGCAGTGATTGTCCAGACCGATGCACTGCCGGCGCTACACGCATCGGTCGTGATTTGCCAAATGACTTCCGACTGTAGTGATGCACCAGACTTCCGGGTCACAATCGACCCAACCGAAAGTAACGGTTTGCGCGTCAGATCACAGGTGATGGCCGATAAGCCCGTCACCATTCGGCGTGAACGGGTAGGAGGACGGGTCGGCCGTCTTGACGACAAAGACATCGCGCGACTGAATGTCGCGCTGGCATTCGTGATGGGCCTGGCGGACTAGCGACCGCGACGCTTTGCGTCACCCAGTTGACCTGCCGGATTTCCGACGTCTGGTAAACGAGCCAGCTGCCTTGTGCGGGTGAGCGACCTAATCAGGCAGCAGTTTTTTGGCTGCACCCCGAACGGGAGCTTGCGATTGCCGGGGGGACTCGGTCCGCGCAGGTAAGCGCGCCTACCGATGTGGGCACTTATTGATGCATTGGCTATTTTCTAAATCGGCACCCCAGCATCGCGATTACCCAGAATCTCGAGATAACCGATCAACTCCGCCGAGTAACTACCGTCGCCACTCGCGGCCCCCTTATGTCGGAGGTCCCGCTGCAGCGTAGGCTCTACCACCCGCGCAAACAATTCCAGATGATCCTCTGCCGGTAGTTTTGAAGAACCTGTCGGTGCCTGAAAGTAGCGTTCACACTGGCGCTCCACCGCCGGAACCCGCGTGCCATCTTGCTTTACCGCAATTGGCTGTTAGTGCGCCCATGCGGGTAGACCCGCGGCGGTGTCCGCAACAACCAGCGGTCTTTACGCGCCTTTGCGCGGACGAGCGCCGACATGCCGAAGTCTCGCTCCAGCCGCCGCCACGGCGACTCTGCGTGCCCAAGGCAACCCTAAAGCTCGATTTAACCAACACGACCCTGCGTTCGAGAAATTTGCTATTGTTCTAAAAGAAGTAATTTTCCACCCAAAGTTTGCAACAGCGCTCATGCAACTCAGCGCCATTCTCAAGGCAAAACTACCGCCTACAGCGCCGCGCCGACAATCGGCAGCTCTCCTATTTGGCGCAGACCAACGGC
>SESH01108894.1_pt1 | contig 25312 bp, 15 predicted proteins | sample 3171561 | NCBI WGS metagenome assembly SESH01 (sample SAMN10866947, study PRJNA518727) | freshwater metagenome | biome: subpolar coniferous forest; feature: holomictic lake; material: water; isolation source: holomictic Lake 442 2011 16.5 m and 2014 13 m | place: Canada: near Kenora, Ontario
GGCCTTTCTGGCCTGGCTGACGGTGGCGGGCCTCGTCTTTGTGGCCCTCTGGCCGGCCATGTGGGTCAGCCCGCTCGGCGCGCTGAGTGCCATTATTGGCGAGGTGATCGGCAACGGGGGCACGGCCCACAGCGCGGGCAACTACTTTATGGGCCAGGCGCTGGCCGACCCCGGCTGGTCCTTCTACCTGGCGGTGGTACTCTGGCGCGGCGAGCCGCCGCTGACGCTCGGCCTGCTGGCCCTGGCAATCTACGCCGCCAGCGGTCTGCGCAGCCGCTGGACGCCTACGGCGGACGGGGAGCGCGGCGGGCGGGGGCCGGATGAACTGCGCCAGCGCCAAGTGATCATGGCCATGGTCGCCTTCAGTCTGCTCTTCCTGCTTGCCCTGACCCAGATGGCCAAGAAGTTCGACCGCTACCTGCTGCCGCTCTGGCCATGCCTGGAGATTCTTGCGGCCATCGGCATTGCCGCCGCGCTCGACTGGGCCGCGCGCGGGGCGTGGGGCCGCGTGGCCCTGCGCTGGCGATTCGCTCGCCCGCTGCTCGCCGTGGTGGCGATGGCATCGCTGGCCGCCCCGCTGATCACCTACGCACCCTACTATTTGGCCTACTACACGCCGCTGCTCGGCGGCGGCACCACCGGCCAGCAGGTGCTGCTGGCCGGCTGGGGCGAGGGTATGGAGCAGGCCGGTGCCTGGCTGAACGCCCGCCCCGACGTTGCTCGCGGTCCGGTGCTCGCGTGGATCCCTGAGACGCTGACGCCCTTCGTGCGGCCCACGGTGGCGGTCTACGACCTCGACAGCGACGCCTTCAGCCGGGCGGCCAACTACGCCGTGGTCTATCGCAGCGTCGCCGAGCGCGATAGCCGGACGGTCGCCGAGGCGTTCGCCTCGCAGACGCCGCCGCTCTTCACCCTGCGCGCCCAGGGCGTCACCTACGCCAGCATCCACCAACTGCCGCGCCCCTACAGCCTCACCGTCGACGCCGTCTTCAGCGGGGTTCACCTGCGCGGCATCTCGCACCAGATCATCGGCGCGACCTTGGTGATCACGCCCTCGTGGGACATCCAGCTGGGTCGGCCCGGCGGGGCGCGCAGCTTTGTCCACGTGCTGAACTCGGCGGGGACGCTGGTTGGGCAGCTCGATACGGTGATCGACGATGGCATGTTCGCCAACTGGCAGGCCGGGCAGCAGTTCGGCACGCCAATGCCAATCGGCCTGCCCGGCGACCTGCCGGTTGGCGTGTACCGGGTGCTGATTGGTCTCTACACGCCCGAGGACGGCCAGCGCCTGCCGCTTAGCATCGGCCAGGCCGTCCCCGCACAGGTGGACGGCCCGCACGCGGTGGAGGTTCTGCGCCTCAGGTTGCCCGTGCGCTGATCGCGTGCGGTGCGGCCCGGTCGCGCCAGATCTCAGCCACGATGACGCCAAACAGGAGCAGCAGCCCGTAGAACTTGTAGGAGTAGCCCAGCACGCCGATCCCGCCGCTAATCGCGCTATCGGTGAAGCTCCACTGGTTGCCGTAGGCGATCAGGGCGTAGGCCGCAGCGAGGGCAGACGCGCTACCCAGCGACAGCGGGGCCGCGCCGTGGAGCAGGATCGCCGCAAAGACCAAGATGACCACCGCCTCGTAGTGCATCCAGGCCGCAGGCACCGCGAGGACTGTGAGCATCAGGAACAGGCTAAACTGGAGCGGCGTCGCCACGCCCCAACTGGCCCCGGCAGCGCGATCCGACGGCGTGCGTGAGGAGGCCAGGGCGAAGGCCAGCAGCAGCGCGCCCCCGAAGAAAGCGTAGGTTGCCAGCGAGATCAGCGGGGTGCCGAACGGCTCGGCGGTGATCTGCGGGGCGAAGAAGCGGCTGAAGAATCCGCTGAAGGTCTGGTTCTCGATCCAGGGCGAGCTGCCGCCGCCGCTGCCCATAATCGGCAGCACCTCGGTCAGGAAGATCCAGTGGGTGGCCCAGCCGAAGACCGCCAGGGTCAGGGCGGTGCAGGCCAGCCCGGCCAGGATCGCGCCGCCGATGACGCGCCAGCGGCGCTGGACCAGAAAGAATCCGAAGAGCAGGGCCGGGAAAAGCTTGATCAGGGTGAAGAAGGCGATCAGCGCCCCGGCTAGGCCGTCGCGGCCGCGCAGGGCGGCCAGCAGCACCAGGGTGGCCCCCAGCAGCATGGCGATATCGACCTGGCCGAAGGCGATCGTGTCGGCGGCGGGGCGAAAGTTGAACAGCATGAGGACGGCCACGGCGACCGGCCAACTCGGCGCGCGGCGCACCAGCAGGGCGGCGGTGCTGCCCAGAAACAGCGTATTGACGATGCGGTGGCCGGTCATTACGCTGGTGCCGTCGAGACCAGCAAACGGGCGGAGGATCGCGGCGTAGAGCGGCGGCCACTTGTAGGAGAAGCCGAAGTGGTTGGCCCTGATGCCGTCCAGATTATAGAGCGGCAACCCGTCGCGCACGAAGCTACGGATGGCCCGGAAGTGGATCCAGAAATCTGGGGCGCTGCGGGTGAAGGCAAACCCGATCAGGAAGACGGTGTGGGCCAGCGACCCGCCCAGCAGCACGGCGGTGAGCAGTTGCCGATACGTCCAGCCGCGCCGCGCCGCCGCGCCGCGCAAGGCCAGGGCGGCCAGGGCGGCCAGGGCCGTGACCGCGCCGATCATAATCGTGATCCAGTTCGGCCCCACGTTACGCGCACCGTCCAGCGTGAGGATGATCTGGAAAAGCGGCATGGTCCACCAAGCCAGCCCAAGGTAAATCGGCAGGTCGGCGCGGCTCAACACGAGCCGCCCGGCCTCGCGCTGCGGCGGGGCAATCAGCCGCGCAAGCCAGATCGCGGCGCAGGCCAACCCGGCGAGGGCGGCGAGCCGATTGAGGAACGGCAGCACGTCGAGCGGGCGCAGGGCGATCCCGGCGGATACACCGGCGGCGGCCATGGCGGCCAGGCCGAGGGCCACGCCGGTGCCCAGGCCAGCCCCGCGCAGGGCGACGTAGCCAAGTAGGGCCATACCGGCGAGGGCGGCTAGGCTTAGCGGCGGCGGGAGGCGCGGCCCGCCAGCCACCGGCGCAAGCTGCGCGGTCAGGAACACGACGCCGAGTTCACGCGGGTCGTTGGCGGGGCGGATCCAGGTGCTGTCGATGTGGATGTCGATCGACGCGCCCAGCGTGGGCGGCAGCAGCAGCCTGAAGCGACCGGGGCGGTTGGCGTTGCGGGCGACGTTAAAGACGGCTAGGTGCTGGTCGCCAACAGACAGATTGACGACCGGGTCGGGCATCCCGGCCGGTCGCGAGTTGAGCAGATCCAGGCTGAGGATGGTCGCGCGCACGCCGAGGCTTGGCATATGGAGCGTGGACGCGCCGCGCGTCCAACGGCTGGGGACATCGGCGATCCGCTCGATCGCATTGACCCCGCTCAGAAAGTTCCGGTCGTACGGGCTGACCCCCAGCGAGAGCGGCGGGGCAAGCTGAAAAGCCAGGACGCCGAAGGCTAGGGTCAGGCAGAGGCAGCCGAGCAGGCTGCCGAGGTGGGAACGGATCTGCGCGGGCGTGAAGGTTCGTAAAGGCATATATATCGCATATCTGCGGGCTACTATCTGCGGCGGCAGTATAGCAGATATAGCGATGCGCGCCAGAGTGCCGACGTTCCACCCCGCCAGGGCGGTTGCAACGTCGCCTCTGGCGGGGGTTTGGGGGTGGCTTTGCCACCCCCGAACGATCTTTTTTGGTTGGTTTTTGGCGGCGAAGCCGCCAAAAACCAACCAAAAGCGAGGTCTGGGGCACAGCCCCAAAGGACGTTACATCAGCCCTGATACGTGTGTCCCGGCGCTGTCGCGGTCAAGGCTCGCCGTGCTACAATGGGGCGCGTCAGCACCTATCAGAGGAGTCCCTGATGCAGCCGATGGTCTACTGGTTTCCGGTACCCGCCGCCGGTCGGCTTGGTACCATGGCCCACCCGCTGGGTGGGGGCAACCTAGCGACGGAACTGTCTGGCCTGCGCGCCGCCGGGGTCGATGTGCTGATCTCGCTCCTCGGCGCACCCGAGCAGAAGGATCTCGGCCTGGGCAACGAGCCAGACCTCGCCCACGCCGCCGGGATGGCCTTCCGCGCCCTGCCGATCTATGATTTCGCCACGCCGCCGCTCAACTCGGCCACGGCCGCCTTCGTCGCGGAGATCGTCGAAGACCTGGTCGCGGGGCGGTCGGTGGCCATCCACTGCCGGATGGGTATTGGCCGGTCGTCCACCATCGCCGCCTGCGCCCTCTGCGCCCTTGGGCTCACCCCCGCCGAGGCGATCACCCGGATCAGCCAGGCCCGTGGGCGCCGTGTCCCCGACACAATCGAGCAGCGGCGCTGGATCGACCGCTTCGCCTACGACTGGCCCCATATTCGCCCGACTCACACGGAGTAGCCATGCGCCCAACATATCTTGACGCCGACCCGGCCCCCGCCCAGGTGATGGTCGGCCGGAAGCCCATTTACTACCGCCGACACGGCAGTGGCCGACCGCTGCTGCTGCTCCACGGCTGGGGCGGATCCTCGCGCTACTGGCGCGGCACGCTGGCCGCCCTTAGCGCCAACCACGATGTAATCGCGCCTGACCTGCCGGGCTTCGGCGACTCGCCGCCCCTCGATGGCCACGCCAATATTCACCGCGTGGTCGATACGGTGGTCGCTTTCGCCGATAAGCTCGGCCTGGCCCAGTTCGACCTCAACGGGCACTCGTTCTCGGCCAGCGTGGCGGTCTATGTGGCGGCGCACTACCCCGACCTCGTGCGTCGCCTGGTGCTGACCAGTTTCAGCACCTTCCGCAACGAGCCCGAGCGGCGGTTTGTGCTGCAGGTACACAAAGTGCTGACCCTGTGGATGGCCCTGCGCCGCCCCTGGATGGCCGACCGACGCATGTTCTACCGCGCCGTGTCGAGCCGTCTGTTCTACCGTTTGCCCGCCGACGACCAGATTTTGCGCGAGAGCTTCACCGACTTTCTGAAGATGGACAAGCGCACCTCGCTGGCGAGCGCGGGCAGCGTCGGCGACCCGGAGATCAACCCGGCTCTGCGCCAGATCCGCGCACCGACCCTGATCATCGGGTCGCGCCAGGACAGCATCATGCCGCCGGGGGGCACACCTGTGGCGGCGAAGCTCGTCCCCAACAGCCGGTTGGTCTGGATCGAGCGCTGCGGGCATCTGCCAATGATCGAGCGCCCCGACATCTACAACCGCATGCTCACCGAATTCCTCGACTGAACTGGTGCCACCGGGAGCGTGAGGGCCGCAGATCCTCGGCTCTATAGCAATCCTACATAGGTTGTGAAGAGGAGTCGAGCCTTTAGGCGGCGCGCTCCGGCTAAAGCCTCGACTCCATGCGACAACTCTCATAGGATTGCTATACTATTTGGTTGAAATTATCAGCTTCGCTGATAATTTCAACCAAATAGTATAGCTGGTTTTTAGGGCGGCAGCCCTAAACGTACTGTGCCGCGCCCAGGCGCCCGGCAATGATGGCGGCGGCGGCGTCCCAGTTCCAGCGGTGCGCATCTTCGGCGGCCAGGGCACCCTTGGCCCTGGCCTCGTCGCGGCTGCGGTGGATGTGGCGCAGCAGTTCCACCAGGTGATCGTGATCCGGCTCGGCCCAGCGCGTCCCGGCGTAAAGCGGATCATCGGCAGGCGCGGGCGTCAGGCCGCGTGTGGCCAGCGGATAGCCACTCGCCTCACGCACAAAGTCGGTCGGCCCGCTCCAGCCGGTCACCAGGGCCGGCGTGCCACAGGCCATCGCCTCCAGGGCCGGCATACACCAGCCCTCGCCCCGGCTGGGCAGCACAAAGCAGTCGGCACCTCGGTAGAGATCGGCCAGTTGCGCGGGGGCCAGGGGCCGGTTGTAGATCAGGCCCACCGCCGGTGCCGGGCTCGGCAGGGCCGCGCGCAGCGCGCGCAGCGGGTTCACCGCCGGCTCCCGGCAGTCGATCTTCAGCAGCAGCAGCACCGCGTCGCCCGGTCGAAAGGCGGCCCGGTAGGCCCGCAGCAGCACATCCCAGCCCTTGCGCACGCCCCACTCGAAGACCGAGAGAAAGACCGTGCGCTCGGCGAGGTTTGTCCGTGGTGGGCCGGGCTGAAAGATCGCCAGATCAACGCCGAGCGGTACGCGGTAGACCGGTCGCGACACCCCGCTTGCGCGGAACATCGCGACGCCCCACGCGGTCGGCGTCCAGACCTCGTCCATCAGGTTGGCCTGGCGCACCCACGCCTCCGGCAGCCGGTCGACCTCCAGCATCGTGTAGCCGACGCGGTAGCTACCGCTATTCTTAGCAAAAAGATCGCCCCGGCCATAGACGACCTGGGGCACATCCAGACGCAGGGGGCGCTCGCGCTGGAGTGCGGCGATGCGCGGGTGAGGTGGGCCAAAAAGGGCGGCCTCGCGGTCGTCCGAGTCGAAGAGATAGAGCGGGCGCACGGCCATGCCGCATTCCTCCAGGGCCAGCACCAGGGCTCGCGACGAGCCACTGTAGCCGGTGAGTGAGGAAAACGACGAGTGCCAGACCAGGTCGGTCATCGCGGGCGCTCCAGCGCGGCCAGGCGTGACTCCAGGCGCGCACGGGCGGCCCGTTCGTCATCGAGGTGCGCGGTGAGGCTGTCGATCACCCGCACCAGCGCGGCGTGGGCGGCGCTGGCCTGATTCAGCTCGGGGCCGAGCAGCCACCAGGCCAGACGGGTGCGCAGGCGAGCCAGCAGGCCGACTGTCGGCTGCGGGCGAATCTCCCAGTGCTGGTGCAGACCCGCCAACTCGCGGGCGAAGAAGGGGTCGCTCAGGGCTAGGCCGCCCAGGGTGGGCAGGGCGTCGAGGGCCGGGCCGCCCTGCGCCAGCCCGCGCTCGACGGCGGCCAGCAGCGGCTCGCCTGCGGCATCCGGCACCAGGAAGATCGGGCTGTCGCCGGGCGGGAGATCATCGCGCATCAAGAGCTACTTCCCCGCGAAGAGGGCGCGGTTCTCCCGCACCCATGCCACCAGCCGGGTGATACCCTCAGCCACATCCACATGCGGACGCCAGCCCAGTTCGGCCTCGGCCTTAGCGATGGCGCTGATGTAGACTGGCTGGTCGCCGGGACGCCAATCGCCACGGCGCACATCGATCCGGTTGCCGGTGAGCCGCTCCAGCAGCGGGCCAAATTCCGCCCAGACCGAGAGGACGTTGGCCGGGCCGCCGCCGATGTTGTAGATTCGGCCAGAGACCGCGTTGATACGCGCTAGGGCCGCCAGATACGCAGCCACCAGATCATCAATATAGAGCATATCGCGCACCTGCTTGCCATCACCGTAAATCGTGATTGGCCGGCCCATCACCGCAGCGATCACAAAATGCGCCGCCCAGCCCTGGTCCTCGACGCCCATCTGACGCGGACCATAGATGCAATTCGAGATCTGGATTCCGCCGGCGACGAACAGGTGTGAGTCATGCTCAACCTCCAGATCGTAGACCGGGGCTTCACCTAGCTCCTCCGTCATCGCCAAGCTATCCCAGAACAGCGACCCATCAGCGCGGTAGAGGTGCATCACCCGCTCGAAGTGTTCGGGCAAGGTCTGATTCCACTGCCAGCGCAGCAGGGCATTCAGGCGCTGCGTGCGATCAGGGCTGAAGGCGTAACCGATAGCGGCCAGACGCGGGTACATGGCCGACCCACCAAGCAGGCACACCGTGATCTGTACCGTCGTCCCACGCTTGTAGGCCGTTGGCTCAGCCTCAGTCATAGACGTCTCAATGCCAAACTCGGCCAGCAGGCCGCGCAATTGCGCGATCCAGGCCCGGCCATTCTCCAGGTAGGCCACATCCTTCGACTGAGCGAAGTTGGGTGCGACCGCCGTATCCACATAAACTCGGCAGAGTTCGGCACCGAGGAACCCACGCAGAAAGGCACGCTTCACGAGGGCGTGACCATGAGCAACATAGCTGGGCAGCCCATAGACAACCCGCACCTTATCGCCAACCGGGACGCCGAGCAACTCAAACAGCGTAAAAACCGGGATTGACTGCTGCTGGATGCGGTAGGACGTGCCTTTGATCACATGGCCGCTCGGCAGGGTTGATTCCGCAGTCCACTCGACGATCTTCGACGTGGGCAGGCCAAGCCAGCCCATCCAGGTTGCCACCTCGTCAAGTTCCTCCGGCTTGCCGAAGTGCTGGACAGCGTAGGAAGGTGTTGTCCGAGCCTCGCGGGTGTGGATGCTCAGGAGCCCATCGCCGAAGAGCCGACCGACAATCTCGGTGAGGGCCAGCAGACGCTCGCCGCGCAGCGGCAGCATATTCTCGGCAATCCGCTCGGCCTCGTTGATACAGCGTGCGTCATCCGTCTTGGCCCGCACCGCTGCGAGGTAGGTCTCGGCATCGAGTACGGCATCGGGCATCTCCACGTAAGACGGCGCGTACTTCGCCTCGGGCAGCACCGCCAGGAAATCGCCGTAGGCACAGGACTGGTTGGTAAACAGGCCGTGGGGCCGCACCACTCGGTGTTCGGGGGTAAGGGTGAGCGACATGCCGTTCATCGTGGTGATGCGGCGCACCGGCTTGACCCCGGTTTGCCAGACCTTGCGCACTCGCGTCCAGCCATAGCCGCTATGCACGATGTCGCCAGGGCGCAGCGCCGAGATCGGCTTATGGCCAAAGGGCGTGAGTACCGGCTGGTCGGCGGCGAGACACGATTGTCGGAAGACGACCGTCTGCAAGCCGTAAATACGAGCATAATCGCGCACATACTGGTCGGCGGATCCCTTCGAGCACCCGTAGGGCGAGTGGAAATCGAGCAGGTGATCCTCCGGCACACCCTCGGGCATGTCGCGATAGGCGTAGCGGGTGGGCTGCTCCACCACCGTCACCTCCTCCATGCCGCCGTAGACCTTGTTGGTCGAGGCGTAGAAGATGGCGGGCGGGCGCGGCGCGGCGCGCGCGGCCTCCAGGACGTTGAGCGTACCGAGGGCGTTGATCTCGAAGTCGGTGCGCGGGTCGAGAACCGAGGTGGTGACGGCGACCTGGCTGGCGAGGTGGAAGATCGTCTGGTGGCCGGGGACAACGGCGGCGATGGCGGCGGGGTCGCGGATGTCGGCGTGAACAAAACGCACCAGGGTGCCGTAGCGTTGCTGAAGCCACTCCAGATTCAGGTGCGTCAGCGGGCGGCTCAGGTTATCGAAGATCGTCACCTGCTCACCGCGCGTGAGCAGGGCGTCGGCCAGGTTACAGCCGATAAATCCGGCACCGCCGGTGATCAGATGGTTCATGTGAGTGTCCTGTGGGGGGCAGACCTGCCGTATATCTTTCTATGACGCAGGGCCTGCGCACACAGGGCGGCATTATAGCAGAAAAGCCCCGCAGGCCGTGCCTGCGGGGCTTTTCTGCCAGGGCGGGTGCAACGTCGCCGACAGCGGGGATTCGCCACTCCCCAGGCGGTTGCATCAGCTAACGGATTGCCAAGGGCAGAAACACGCTGGTGGTGCTGTCGCTTACCACGAGGTTCACCGTAAACTGCACGGGCGACAGGCCCGCTGAGGTGATCTGGATCGTGCCGGTGTAGCTGCCGTTCGCCAGGTTGTTCCCCGCGACGACAAACTCAAGCTCTTGGCCGACGGAGTCGCTCCCGCTCGTGATCGTGATGATGCGGGCGGATTCGCTCAACACGCTGGCGACCCAACTGATCTGCGAGCTGTCACTCGATCTGATGCTGATCCTGAAGGAGCGATGTGTGCTAGGCGTGGTGATCGCGCCGATGTTGCTCATCGAGATCACAATCCCCGGCGTCGCGACCGTCCCGCTGGACCGCGCATCGCGGTGGAACTGCGGCCAAGGCGCGCTATAGGCCGACAGATTACCCGCCGGACTGCCGAGCATGCCGGCGAAGTTCGTCCAGGCGTAGAGCTGGCCGCGCCCCGAGTTAAAGACATTCATGCCGCCGATCACCAGGTCGAGCTTGCCGTCCTTGTCGATGTCGCCCACGGCGGGGGTCGCCTTCAGGGTGCCCCAGGTGAAGAGCGATGTCTGGCTGCCGCAGCTCGAACTCTGGCAGGTCAGAGGCGCGCCGGTGTCGCCGCGTAGCACGTGTACCGACCAGAAGTTGGCCGCGATCACCTCAAGCGAGCCGTTGCCGTCCAGGTCGGCGATCACCGGCGACTGTAGGTCGCCGCCGAAGGGGTCGTTCGAACCCGAGTTCGGGTCGCCGGTTGAGGTTGACCACTTCGGGGTAGGGTTGGTCGGGTCCCAGGCCACAATATCGCTCTTGCCATCGCCGCCAATCGAGGCGTCGCCGCTCACCGTGGCCACGATCTCGGGCTGGCCGTCGCCGTCGATGTCGCCAATGGCCGGCGAAGACTGGACGCAAGCCGGGGCGTTGAGCGTCTGGAGTACGGCACCGTCCGAAGGGCGCAGGATCTTGAGCCACTTGCCGAGCTTGTTCGTGTTGCCAATTGGGAAGAAGCAGCCCGAGCCAACGACGATCTCGTTGCCGGGGTTGCTGCTCAACAGGTCGGTCGTCGCCGGCGACGAGTAGATCACTTGGTCGAAGCTGGTGCGCCAGATATTGCCGGTCTGGAAGGGGATGAGCAGCGGCGAGCGCTGCTGCGTGTCGAAGGCATAAACGAAGCCGCCATCTCGGGTGGGCGGAATGACCGCAGGATTAGCCGAGATGTCGGTGGGGGCGATCAGCTCAAGCTGCGGGTCGGCGTCGATATTCATAAACAGCGGCGTCGCCCAGATCGTGTCGGCGGCGTGGTAGTACCAGCGCACCGTGCCATCGCTGTTGAGCATGTAGAGGTTACGGTCGAGCCCGCCGAAGGCCACCTCTAGGGTACCGTTGCCGTCCACATCGGCGAGGGCGGGCGCGGTGATCACACCATACAGAGCCTCCACAGCACCCGACGTTACGACATCGAAGGCGTGCAGGCTGAAGTTCCAGAGCAACTGGCCCGTGTCGCCACGGTAGGCAGCCACACCGCCGTCGCAGACGCGACCGGTGTCCTCAAGCGTCCCGTAGCCGATCAGCACGGTGGGCGTACCGCTACCGAGCAAGATGCCGACGGTGGGGCTGCCGTTGATCAGGGCCACGCCCGTAGCGCAGCCGTAGGCAGGCACATTTTGCTGCCAGAGCAACTGGCCGTTGGCCTTATAGGCATAGAGGCGACCGTCTCTGCCGCCGACTACCACCTCGTTCCCATCGGCGCTATTCCCATCTACCTCGGCGATGACCGGCGAACCGCGCTCGATAACGTTACCGGAAAGCACGATCCCGTGCTTGGCGGCGGTATCATCCTGGAAGGTATTCGTGTGCGTCCAGCCCGGCAGCGGGCTGGGCTGGTTTCGATTGTTCGCCTGCGCGGGGACGATAAAGGCAAGGCTGGCGGCGATGATGGCGAGAACAATGAGCGCTAGGGCGCGGCGGGTGTGAGAGTACATAGTGGTATCGCTTATCCCTTGTGGGCAAGGTAGGACGGCGGCGCCCTCGCAGCGTCGCACGTCATCGGATACACATACGAAGCGGTTGTGGGTACGAGACGTGGATTACAGAGGAATGAACTATGCTGCTGAGGATAGTTATTCACCGTTACGAGGTAGTTACCAGCATATCTTTGCGAAAAGCGTCGCGATGGGGAACGACGACGGCACCTCCGGCGGGGGTTTAGGAGGGTACGGTAAAGCCAGCCCCAAGACGGTCTTTTTTGTTGATGTTTGGCAGCTTCGCCGCCAAAGCCCGATAAAAGGCAGGTGCGGGCGCAGCCGCTCAGGGACAAACGCCTACGGCTTCTGGGCGCTAATCATCAGCAGGCTGCCCTGGCGGAGCAGCAGCAGCATGGCCACGGCGAAGGGCCGGGGCAAGCGCAGCATAAGCCACGTGAGGATCTTGGTAACCTTGCGTGAGCCGAGGATGGCGTGGGCCTCGATCGCGTAGCGCTCGTGATCCATCCAGGGATAGAGTTCGGTGCCGTTCTGCCAGAAGGTGCGATCATCCTCGGCGTGGATGGTGCGGAAGCCGGCCTGCCACAGGGCGAGCGCATACTCGTAGAGGTGGCGGCGGCGCTCGATGATGCCAAACGACTTCTCGCGATCACCGTCGGTGGCGTCGCTCTCATGCTGGTAGATCGTCGTCAGCGGGTCGCCGATGGCGATCAGCCGACCGCCGGGCTTAAGCACCCGGTAGGCGTTGGCGAAGAGCTTGTCGAGGTGGTCGTGATGATGCAGGGCGTTACTGGCGAAAACGATGTCGAAGCTGCCATCGGCGAAGGGCAGGTTCTCATTATCGCCAACGAGCAGGTCGAAGCTGACGCCGCTCAGCGCCATGCGCTTCCAGGATCGGCCTAGGCCGAGCTGTGGGTCAGAGACCACATCAATCGCCACGGACTCGGCCCCACGGGCGGCGAATTGCTGCGAGGCCCAGCCCTCGCCGGCGCCGATGTCGAGCACGCGCTCGCCGCCACGGAGGTTCATCTGGAAGAGCGCGGCGCGAAACATGCGCTCCATGGTGATCCAGGGTTCAACGCCCACATCGAAGGGCAGGTTGAGCGAAACCGGGTGTTCCTGATCGTAGATCCCCAGATCCTTCCACATCGACACCCAGCCCTCAGACTCGCGCTGCTTGGGAGCCCAGGCGAAGTCATCTTTATAGAGCAGGGGCATATTATGGGCGAACCCATAGGTGGCACCGCAGCGTCGGCAGCCGAGGGAAGGCGCAGCGTCGCCCTTGGGGGCGTGGTAGATCAGCCCGCCGGCCCGGCATGTTGGGCAGATCAGGATATCGAGCAGGCCGGGGCGGATCAGCGGTCGGTCGGCAAATGTCATAGCCGCTTCTTCTCCAAATCAGGCCGATCGATCTGCGCGCGCAGCAGATCGACCTCGGCGCGTAGGCGGCGTTGCTCGCGCAGGCTCTCGTCCAGCGCGGGCAGCAGAGTCTCCAGCAGGTCGCGGTTGAAGCGATCCTGACCGGCAATCATCGGATCGAGGTAGGGTTCTTTGAGGTGGGCGGTGATCTGGCGGCGCAGCCAACTCACCGCCGGGCCGATCAGCGGGATGGCTGAGTGTACCGCGTAATCGGGCCGGGCGACCTCAGCGGCGCGACGCAGGTTTCCGCGCCGAACGACCGCGAGGGTGGCGGGCAGGTCGGCCGCAGCGCGGGCCACCAGTTCCAGCAGTGCGTCGTCGAAGCGCTGGCGGGTGAAGGCCAGGGCGCGGGCCACGCCGCGCTGGGCGAGGCGGGCGGCCAGCGGGCGCGGGCGGCTGAAGGCGGCGATGCGCTCCTCGATCTGCGGCAGCAGGCTGCTCCAGCTATAGTGCGCCTGCACATAGGCACGCCCGCGCGCGCCTAGCGCGTCGGCGTGGGCCGGGTCGGCCAGCAGAGCGTCGAGGGCGGCGCAGAACGGCGCGTAGCTGTCGGGCGCGTAGCCGCCGCCACTCTGCTGCACATGCTCGTGGGTCACAGCGCAGCCGGCGTGGACGATCACCGGGCGACCCTGGAGCCATGCCTCCATGATCACGATTGAGAAGCTCTCGTTGAGCGAGGGCTGGCAGATCGCCGTACACGCGGCGTAGGCGTCGGTCAGCTCCTCGCGGCTGAGCATGCCCAGGCCGATCACGTCGGATCGCTCGGGAAGGGACACGTCGCCCAGACCAGTGAGGGCCAGGGCCAAGGGGCCGGGACGCTCGGCCTTATAGCGAATGAACCACTCGATCAGCAGCGGCACGTTCTTGGCCACCTCTAGCCGACCGCTGTAGAGCAGCATCGGCCCGGCGATGCCGGTGCGCGCCCGGAAGCGCGCGGCGTCGCCAACCGGCGAGTCGTCGGGGAACCCGAAGCCGAGGCTGGCGCGGTAAGGATTGGTCACGCCCAGGCCGTCCGAGGCTAACGCACCTTCGGCGGCGGCGTTGAAGAAGAGGGCCGCGCTGCGCTCCAGCAACTCGCGGAAGATGGCCAGATGCGCCGCCGGCTCATCGTGCAGACAGGGCACCAGGATCGCCCGCTCGGCGGCCGCGCTGGCTGGCCAGTAGGTGGTGCCGAACAGGTACGGCGCATAGATCAGGCAGGCGTACTCGTCGGCGTGCGCGGCCACGTGGCGCTCCAGGTCGTCGCTGCGCAGGTTATTGGCCATAAAGTGCAGCTCTTCGTGGTAGCGCAGCCGCTCGCCCCGGTTCGCCCGCTGCATCAGGCGGTGGAAGCTGCCCACATCCACCGATCTGGTGTGGAAGCGGCGCAGCGTCACCCCGTTCAGCTCCGTCACGCCGGGGGGCATGTGATCGCGCCAGTCGGCCATATCCAGCGTGCCGGTGGTGAGCGCCTCGACGCGGTAGCCACGGGCGGCGAGTTGCTCGGCCCAACTGCGCAGCCCGCTCTCGGCACCGCCGAGGACCTGCGGGCCGTAGCGCGGGGTCACGATGGCAATTGGCTTGGCCTGCAGCGCGGCGATCTCCTCGGCGCTGGCCGGGGCCACCTGATGAATCGCCAACGGATCGCGGTGGTCGCCCGGCGCGGGCATGCCGTCCAGCAGCGCGCAGACCTGCGCGGCCAGGTCGGCTGGATCTTGGGGGCGGAAGAGCAGACCGGCCCCGCCGAGCGTGCCGGGGGTGGCGGTGGCATCGGCGGAGACCACCGGGCGGCCACGCGACATCGCCTCGACCACGGGCATGCAGAAGCCCTCGTGGATGCTGGCGGTGACAAAGATCGCGCAGGCCCGGTAGCAACTCTCCAGGGTGGCGGCGTCCACTTGGCCGGTGAAGATCACGTGGTCGGACAGACCGAGCGCGACCGCGCGCGCGCGCACCTCGTCGGCATACTCGCGGTAGGTGGGCGTGCGGTCTTCGCCGACCAGCAGCAGGGTCGTATCGGGGTGCTGGGCGAGAATGGTCGGCAGCGCTTCTACGAGGTCGATCACGCGCTTGTTGCGGGCCATACGGCCCACATAGAGCAGCACGTGCTTATCGGCAAGGCCAAAGCGCTCGACCACCGTCGGATCTGGCGGGCCAGCGTAGCCCGCGTTTTCCACCACCGCGTAGGGCATCAGCGCGACGCGCTGGGGGGCGATCTGGCCGGTGGCCAGCAGTTCGTCGCAGGTAAACTGGCTATGGCCCACGGCGTAATCGGCGTAGCGCACCAGGCCCAGGTTATCGCGCCCGCGCACGAGATCATCGTAGCCGGGCCACTCACGGCCCCACAGCTCGGGCGGCGTCACCCCGTGGTAGTCGAAGATCACCACGCCACGGCGCACCTCGCGGATCAGCTCGACCAGATCGTAGTAGCTGGAGTAGTTGACGATCACGATGTCGGCCTGACGGAAATGCTGGGCGGCGAGCGAACTGGCGTCGGGACGACGTAGCTCATCGAGCGAGACCGTCAGCACCGAGCGGCGCACATCGGCGGGCAGACGCACATCGACAAAGCTGGTGAGCAGAAACGTGTGGTAGCCCGCCGCCCGCAAGGCCACCAGTTGGGAGACAATATGGCCGCCGACGGCATCGTTGGCCACAATGTTGCCGTTGAGGATGGCGACGCGGGTGGCATCGGCGGGGGCGAAGGCGACCTCCAGCCGAAGCGGGGGCACGCCGCACGCGCTCAGCCAAGCCCGGTTTTCCTCCACCAGATCGATCTGGAGCCAGTGATGACCAGGAGTAGGCGGCGACTCGACGCGCAGCTCGACGCGGACGCGCATGCCGGGGGGCACCGGGGCGGGCAGAATGGCGCGGCCCTCGGCGGCGCGTACGGGTGCGCCGGATGTGTCCAGCCAGCGGTAGCCCAGACGGACTGGATACGGCCCGACGGTAAGCCAGGGCGAGCGCCCGATATTGTGCAGATCTAGCTCCAGCAGCATTACTTCACCGCAGCGCAGCCCGCATGGCGGCGCGGCGAGGAGCGTGTAGGTGGCGGCAAAGAGCGGTGCGAGAGATGGCGCGCTCATAGGGCGTAGATCTCGGCGGCGCAGGCGGCGGCGCGACGGTACAGCGTGTGCGCCAGCTTGCGGCACAGGCCCAGGAGCAGATTGCGCAGTACGACCTGCGCGTCGTCGGGGGTGGCGAGGTCCAGGGCACGGCGGGCGGCGATGATCTCGGGCAGGCTGGCCAGGGTCTCGGTGTAGGCCCAACGCAGGGCGCGGCCCTCGGACATGTGGCCACATTCGACGATAAAGTCGCGCTCTACGGCGGCAAACGGCCCCAGCAGATCCGCGAGTGCGTAGGTTTTGAACACAAAGCGCAGCCGACCACGATTATAGTAGGCGCTGCGGGTCAGTTCGTCGCGCAGCGAGAGCGACTCCTGGTGGACGAGCGTAGCGGCGGGCGCGTAGCCAAGGCGGTAGCCTGCCTGGCGCAGGCGCCAGCAGAGATCGACATCCTCAAAGTAGGCCGGCGCGTAGCCCTCGTCGAGCAGGCCCACAAGCTCAAGCGCCTCGGCGCGTAGGGCGATGGCCGCCGCCGTGACAAACGCGAGATCGCGGGGCGTATCGTGTTGGCCGGCGTCGATCTCGTGCCAGCCGATGTGCTGGGCCACCGCGCGCGGCCAGTCGAGGGTGACGCCCGCGTGCTGGATGGTGCCGTTCGGGTAGCGGATCTTGCAGCCGACGGCGGCGAGTGCCGGGTCGGCATCCAGGGCGGCGACGAGCGCGGCGAACCAGCCCGGATCGACCAGCGTGTCCTGGTTCAGCAGGATGATCGCCTCGGGGGGAGATTCTTGGGCCAGCAGGGCGCGGATGCCGGTATTCATGCCGCCGGAGAAGCCCAGGTTGCTCGGGTTGCGAATAAGCGTGATGGCGGGAAAATGCGCGGCCACCAGATCGGCGCTGCCATCGGCGGAGGCGTTATCGACGACGACAATCTGGTCGGGGGCGAGGGCGACCAGGCGACCGAGGCAGGCGAGGGCGGCCTCGGCAGCGTTCCAGGTAAGCACAATTACCGCGCAGCGCATTACGTAGCCTCTGTCGGTTGAGCGGCGGCGGGGGGCGGGGCCAGTTCACCGCGCAGCCGGGCCAGGATCTGCTGGTCGGCATCCTCAAGGCCCGCCAACTGCTCGGCGATGTCGCGGATCTGCTGGGCCAGCAGGTGGCGCTCGCGCACCACACTCTGATTAAGGTTTGCCACACCCTGGAGGGTGTGGTCGATCCGCAGGTTCGTGACGTGAGCCTCACCCTGCACCCGCTGGACTGCGGTGCTGAGCGGGTTGATCATGTTGCGTACGGTCGCGTTGATTCCATCCTGCTGGTAATCATTCTGCTCGGCCAAGGTGTAGAGCGCGCGTAGCACCGCGACGTTCTGCGCTTGCTGCTGTATGATCATCGGGTGCAGCATTGGGTGCAGCAGCGGCCAAAGCACGCGCTCTTGAAAGAGCTGGCGCAGGCCGGCCAGTCGCCCGCTGGGGCGGGCGGGATGGTACTCCAGTTTCCAGGAGTGTTCAAGCACCTGGATGGCTGCGTTACGGGTGGCGTGGAGCAGACGCCCGCGCTGCACCTGCGCGGCGTCCTCGACGGCGGGCGGAGTCTCAGGCTGGGGCATATCCATCGTAGGTGTCGTCCTGTGACGATCAGCCGCCGGCATGGCGGCGAGAAATGCGCTGATCGGGCGAATCAGGCTTGGCCAAGCGAAACGCGGCGCGAGGTCGCGGGCGCGGGTGGCCATGGCCGTGCGCAGATCGCGGTCGGCCAGCAGGCTGGCCAAAGCCTTCGCAACCGCCGCGACATCCTGGGCCGGCACGACCCGACCAAGATCGTGGCGGGCAACCAGCTCGGCGGCGGCATCGCCCGCGCTCACCAGGCTCGCCCTGCCGACCCACAAGTGGTCGAGGATCCGCGAGCGCAGGGCGGCGTAGGCTGTCTCCAAATGTTGGCGGTGCAATGATACCACAACGGCAGCATCGAGCAGAAAGTCGGCCCGGCGCGCATAGGGCACCCAGGAATCGTAGAAGAAGATATGGCGGTCGAGCAGCCCCAGCTCGGCGGCGAGGGCGCGGGCATGATCGGGCGTGTGCATCGCCGCCGCCGCGCCGGGGTGGCTGCCGGCCAGAAAGACCAGCCGGGCGTCGGGGATCTGAGCCACAACGGCGGGCATGGCCCGGATCAGCGTCTGGGGATCCATCCAGTCCCACAGGCCACCGCTCCAGAGGATGATCGGGTCGTCGGGGCCGATGCCAGCGATGGTGCCGCGCAGGGCGGGGCCGCTGCGGGCGGGCGGATCGGCGGGCAGGCCGAAGGGCAGCACATCGATCAGGGCGCGCAGCAGCGGGTCGGCGTCGACGAGGTCGGGCGTGACCCGGCCCGCCGCCATCAGCGCGCCGATGTAGAGGTCGCGCTGGCGCTCGGTGGCGCAGAGGAAGACATCGCCGGCGGCAAGCTGGCGGCGCAGCAGTTCGACATCGCGGCGGTTGCGATCCGTGCGCGCGGCGGGGTCGGCGGCGCGCAGCAACTCCAGGTTCTCCAGCATGGTCGGGTCGTAGAGATCGACGATCAGGGGCAGATCGGACGCGCCCAGCTCGGGGTGGGCCTCAAAGACAAAGCCGTTCACCAGGGCCAGATCGGCGCGGGCCAGGTGCGCCGCCAGGGATGCGGCGTCGCCCCAGGTGTAACTGCCGGTGACAAACTCGGGCGCGACGATATCAATCGGCTGCGGGGCCAGGAGGGTCACATTCGCGCAGGTGGCCAGGGCGCGGGCCAGCTCCCAGTAACGGATGCCCGGCCCAGCCATATGGCGGCCCACCACATCGTGGCTGACAATCAGGAGGTGTTTCATCGCCGTGGATTGTACCATGGTACGTTTGGGGTACGTTTGGGGCGGGCGAAGCTCCGCATGGGCGTTGGTCTACGGACTCTGACTTAACAATATCCACATGTCTCTAAGCCATGTCCCAAATCTTTTCCACATGTACCCAGTGCTACAGTGAGCGCACGCTGCCCGTATTCGGCCCTGCTTGCGCATGGGGAATGGATTCCTCGTTGGTCGCATGCGTTTGAGTATCGTACCATCATCTGCCGTACGGTCGGGGCGCGCGCCGGGGCAACGCATGGACTGGCAGTGAGAGCATCCTCGGGTGGCACGCTGGGATAAAGCAAAGGTTTTTTGCGTACGTTCGGGTACGTAGAAAGTGGCAGATTCTGAGATGTCGACCGCCGGTACGATCCCCAACGACACCTATCCAGATCGACAGGCATCTGTTGATCGCGTCGTCTCCACCGCGTCGCCCCGGAAACGATGGCTGCTGGTACACCCGCGCAACCCGGCCCGGCTGCTGGTCGAGGCTCTCAGCAAGCCCAGCCTGCCCTTGGGCCTCTTGATGGTGGCGACGCTGGCCCAGCATCAGTTTGCCGTTACGCTATGCGATGAGCGCATCGGCGACACGCTGCCGGAGGATTTCTCGGCCTACGACGTGGTGGCGATCACCGCACGCACGGTGAATGTCACGCGGGCTTACCAGATCGCGGACCAGGCCATGGCCCAGGGGCGGCGCGTGATCCTGGGCGGCATCCACCCGACGATGCTGCCAGAGGAGGCTCGCCAGCACGCCAGCACAGTGGTCATCGGCGAGATCGAGTCCGTGTGGGACGACCTCGCCGCAGATGTCCAGCGCGATACGCTCCAGCCGATTTACCGGGCCGAGAGTCTGAAGCCGCTGACCGACATCCAGCACGCCGACTTTGATCTGCTGCGCCGGCCTATCCGACAGCGCAGATATGCCTCCCGCATTCCGCTCGTCGGCACCAAAGGCTGCCCGGTGGGCTGCACGTTCTGCTGCACGCCCCAGATCTATGGCAAGACGTACCGCACCCGCACCCCGGAACACATCATTGCGGAGATCCGCTACCACCAGGCGCGCATGGGGCGGCAGAAGCTGCACTTCTCCTTTATGGACGACAACATCTCGGCCCGCTCAGAGTTCGTAGAGGAGCTGTTTGAGCGCATGATCGGGCTGAATGTAACCTGGAACGCCAATATCTCGATGAACTTCCTCCAGAAGTCGCATATCCCCGAGTTGGCGCGGCGGGCCGGGTGTGAGCTGTTGAATATCGGCTTTGAGTCGCTGGACCCGGAGACGATCAAGCAGGTGGGCAAGGGCTCGAACCGGATCGGCATGTACGACACGGTGGTGGCCAACGTCCATCGCCAGGGGATCGCCATCCAGGGCTACTTTATTTTTGGACTCGACACCGATACCGAGGCAAGCTTCCAGCAGACCTACGACTTCATCATGCGGAACCGGATCGATATGCCGGTTTTCACGCTGGCGACGCCGTTCCCTGGGACACCCTGGTACGACGAGATTAAGCCACGGCTCCAGCACACCGACTGGGATAAGTACGATGTGCAGCACTCGGTCTACGCGCCGGCGAATCTGGATCAGGAGCGGCTGCTCACCAACTATATCAAGCTCTACCGCGAGGTCTTCTCCTGGCGCGGGCTGCGGCACCGGATCAGTTGGGACAAGCCCGCCTGGATCAAGCTGGCCAACGTCGGCATCCATTTCTTTGCGCAGGGTCTGAAACCTCAGCAGTTTATCTAAGCGCGTAGTATTCCGTGTTAAGGCATGTTTCAAAATCGGGCATTTCAGCGTGACCGTCCTGCGATGACACGACGAGGCGATGACGCGATCCTATCGCGTCATCGCGTCATCGCCTCGTCGCTGAACGGTCAAGCGCGTAGTATTCCTTGTTAAGGAGCCCACGTGTCTACCATTACCATCAATGATGTGGCCATGGAGGCCAAGGTCGGCGAACGGCTGCTGAACGTCGCACGGCGCAACGCCGCGCATATCGGCTTTATGTGCGATAACGCCGGCACCTGCCAGGGCTGCCGCTGCCAGGTACTCGCGGGTGCGGATCAACTCAGCCCGCCGAGTGAGGCGGAGCAGGCGTGGATCCCGGCGGATCGGCTGGCGGAGGGCCAGCGCCTCGCCTGCCAGGCGATTATCCACGGTCAGGGAGACATTCGCGTACTCAGCCGGGCTGAGGAGTTGCGCCGCTTGGTACTGGCCGTGGGTACACGTGGCCTCGCGGGCCTGCCGCCCCTGATCACGATCCTCGCGCGCGCGAGTGTCGAGCAACTGTCCCGCTTTCCGGGAAACGTGTTTTCCTCGATCATGCGTATCGGCCCGGTGCGCTTCGCCTTGCCGGTCGTTGACCGGGAGCGCTTGTTCGGCGATGTGTCGAGCGTCGTGAAACACATGCGCGCCGCCCCCGCATTGCCCGCGCGGCAGAAGGCGCGGGCCATCCCCATCTTGCTGGCTGAGCCTGTCGCCACGCCACCACGCCTCGCTGACTCGTCCACAGGCAAAAGGCCGAATGATCGCTGATCTCAGGCGCGGGCCGAAGGGGCGTCTGGCGAACCAACCCACGCCCCCCGCGCGCGATAAACGCAGACAAATCACGCTCCACCGATAGCCCAAGCAAGGAGGCACCCATGGCCGCACCGAAGACCACGCCCCCCGCAGATTCCACGCAGACGTCAGAAAGCATATCGGCCACGTCCATCGCCGACGCCGGCGCCGACCTGACTCGCCTGGTGGTCGCCGTGATCCCGCTGCCGTTCGCCGCCATGAACGCCATCGGCAGCCGCCTGCCCGGCCTGATCTCCAGCATGACGACCGCCCTGGGTGGCGCGGCGTCGGCCCAAGGCGGGAACGACCTTGGCAAGGCGACCGGCGATCTCGTCAACGCTACCGCCGGGCTGTCCCTTGGCCTGCTCAAGGTCGCCGTGCAGGGTCTCGAATCGGCAGTCCGCGCGGTCAACACGGCGGTGACGGAGTCGAGCGCGCCGCCGAGCAAATAGCAATCCTCTTAGGGCAATACCGCAAACGTCGCCCGGTCAGGCTGAGCGACCGGCCCGTAAACGGGCGGGCTACGTTGACGAAGGCCGCCTGCGCGGCCTCAGGCAGGCCGCGCAGGCGGCCTTCGTCACCCGTAGCCGAGGGGTTCAGCCCCACGGCGAACGGTGGCAGGAGGTTGCGCCCGCCCTAGAAGGATAGGCCGGCACATTTGCGAGCTTTCACAAGCTATGCTATACTTCGGTGCGTTGTGAGCGATCCCCGATAGCTCAATGGTAGAGCATCTGACTGTTAATCAGAGGGTTCGTGGTTCGAATCCACGTCGGGGAGCCATTTTGAGGCATTGGGAAGCGGCAGGGGTTCGAAACCTGCCGCTTTTTGCTACCCTTCCACCACACACACGCTTCCGCCCCGCGCTCACATTCAACCCAAGCGCCATACGGTGAAACTCTTGCAGCTTGTCGGGCCGCTCGCTCGGGTACCGCAGCGTAGTCTCACTGCGGCTGTGCCGTATCAGTTGCGGTTAGGCATGATTCAAACGCACGTGACCGTTCAGCGACGAGATGATGACGCGATGCGGCGATAGGAGCGCGTCATCGCGTCATCGCCTCGTCGCCTCATCATCTCGTCGCGTCATCGCCTCGTCGCCTCGTCGCCTCATCATCTCGTCGCCTCATCATCTCGTCGCCTAACGGTGAAGCGCTTCTGAATCTTGCCAACAGGAGAGAAACGATGACTCCTGACCAGCCAACCTACGAGCAGCTCGTTAGGGAAAATCAGAAGCTGCGGGTGCGCCTGGACGAGGCGGAGTGCGCCCTGGCCGCCAGCGGTCGCGCGCCGCTGGCGACCGAGGGCGCGCCGAGTGCGGGCACCCTGTCCACGCGGCAGGTGTACGAGATCCTGGACGGGATCGCCGCCGGCGTGCTGCTCATGGACTTCGACGGTCGCTACCTCTTCGCGAATCAGCGCGCCGCTAACATGTTCGGGCTGACCCCCACCGAGGTCATTGGGCGATCCATCTTCGATGTGCTGCCCTTCGAGGTCGCCCAGCGCTACCTGGAGCGCAACCGCCGCTTCATCGCCTCCCGATCTTTCATGGAGTATGAGGACACGTTTGAACTCCCCGTTGGGAGGCACACCTTCTTCATCATCGACCAGGTGCTGACCGATAATTACGGTGAGGGCTACGCGCTGCTGACGAGCTCGATTGATATCACCGCCCGCAAGCACGCCGAACACACGATCCGCCGACTGGCCGAGCGCCTGGAGTTGGCGACCCGTGCCGCCCACATGGGCGTGTGGGACTGGGACATTCAGAAGAATAAGCTGCTCTGGGATGACCGGATGTATGAGATCTTCGGCATGCGGCGCGAGGATTTCGCTGGTGCCTACGAATCCTGGCTGAACGGCATCCATCCTGATGACCGCGCCGCCAGCGCTGCGATCTCGGCTCAGGCGCAGCGTGGCGAATGCGCCTACGACACCGAGTTTCGGGTGATCTGGCCTGACGGCTCCATCCACGTGATCAAGGCCGATGGCGATGTGATCCGGGATGCCGATGGCACGCCGATACGGATGATCGGCGTCAACTATGACATCACCGCGCGTAAGCGCGCCGAGGCCGATCTTCAGGTTGCGCTGGCTAAGTACCAGACCTTGTTCGTCTCCTTCCCGCTGGGCATTACCGTCTCGGATGAGATGGGCCAGATTATTGAAACCAACGCCACAGCGGAGCACTTGCTGGGCCTTGGGCGCGCGGAACAGCACCAGCGCCAGATCGACAGTGCCGAGTGGCAGGTCGTGCGCCCCGATGGCTCGCCGATGCCGTCCGATGAATATGCCAGCGTGCGGGCGCTCAAGGAGCAGCGTATCGTTGATAATGTCGAGATGGGCATGATCACGCCGACCGGCGCGACAACCTGGATCAACGTCACTGCAGCGCCCCTGCCCCTTGATCCCCAGATTGTGGTGATCACCTACAGCGACATCACCGCGCGCAAATATGTGGAAAAGGCGCTGCACGAGAGCCAGCAAAACCTTGTATCCTTGATTGAGAACACGGACAGCAACATCTGGTCCGTGGACACCCAGTACCGGCTGATCGTGGGCAACCGTTGGTATCACCACAATGTCAGTGCGGTGATCGGGCGAAGTATGACCGTAGGCGAGTGTGTGCTGGTACCAGAACTGCCACAAGCTGCCATAGACGAGTGGCGGGCCTACTATGATCGCGCAATGCAGCACGGGCCGTTCAGCGTTGAGATAAACAGTCGCTTTACCCAGGAGCCGCAGACGGTAGAGTATCGCTTGAGTCCGATCATGACCGTGACGGGGCAGGTCGCGGGGGTCGCCATCCTTGGCCGCGACATCACCGCACGCAAGCAGGCTGAAGCGGCGCTCAAGTCAAGCGAAGCGCGCTACCGGAGCTTATTTGATCACATGGCCGAAGGCTACGCATACTGCCAGATGATCGTTGAGGACGGGGTGGCGCAGGACTGGATCTACTGCGAGGTCAACGCCGCATTTGAAGCGCTGACGGGGTTACACCACGTGAGAGGGAAGCGGGTTAGCGAGGTCATCCCAGGCATTCGTGAGGCTGACCCAGGCTTGTTTGAGATCTACGCGCGCGTGGCCCTGACTGGCCAGCACGAGAAGTTCGAGATGTTCGTCGAGTCACTCCAGCGCTGGTTCGCGCTCTCGGTCTATAGCCCGGCAGAGGGATTTTTTGTGGCGGTGTTTGATGTGATCACCGCACGCAAGCAGGCCGAGGCCGCGATGCACCAGATGATGGAGGAGTTGAGCCGCTCGAACGCCGACCTGGAGCAGTTTGCCTCGGTGGCCTCGCACGATCTCCAGGAGCCGCTGCGCGCGGTGACCGGCATGGTGCAACTCTTACAACAGCGCTACCAGGGTCAGCTCGACGCGCGCGCCGACGAGTATATTGGCCTAGCGGTCGATGCGGCCGCCCGCATGCAGGCGCTGATCAACGACCTGCTTGTGTTCTCGCGCGTGCAGCGGCGCGGGAAGCCCTTTGTGCCGATCGCGGTTGATACGGTGCTGGATCACGCGCTGGCCAATCTCTATGTGGCGATCACCGAGAACGCCGCCGTGATCACGCACGACCCTATGCCCACGGTGCAGGCCGATCCGACCCAGCTCACCCAGATCTTCCAGAACCTGATCGGCAACGCCATCAAGTTTCATCGTGAAGTGCCCCCGCAGATTCACATCAGCGCCGCACGCCGCGATGGCGCGTGGTGCTTCTCGGTACACGATAACGGCATCGGGATTTCGCCAGACTACTTTGAGCGCATCTTTGTGATCTTTCAACGCCTGCATCCCCGCCGCGACTATCCCGGCACCGGGATCGGGCTGGCGCTCTGCAAGAAGATCGTCGAGCGTCACGGCGGACAGATCTGGGTCGATTCTCACATGGGACAGGGTACAACCTTCTTCTTTACCCTCCCTGATCGGAGCTAGACGATGCTGCCTTCATCATTCCTCAAGCATATTGAGATCCTGCTGGTCGAAGATAGCCCCGCCGATGTGCTGATCACGCGGGACGC
>SESH01066477.1_pt1 | contig 25278 bp, 14 predicted proteins | sample 3171561 | NCBI WGS metagenome assembly SESH01 (sample SAMN10866947, study PRJNA518727) | freshwater metagenome | biome: subpolar coniferous forest; feature: holomictic lake; material: water; isolation source: holomictic Lake 442 2011 16.5 m and 2014 13 m | place: Canada: near Kenora, Ontario
TCGGGGAGGGGGGATTTGAACACCCGACTTTTTGGTCCCGAACAAGAGCCGCTACACCTAACAAATGCTAGCGATATTGGCTATATTTGCGTTTTATAATGTCTGTGTGTGTGAATGTGTGTGTAATAGCTTGCATAGACTGTGCTCCTCGTTCTATCCTGCTTCTCACGGTTACTTCTAGGCCGGAAAAGGTAGGTAGACATGGGCGTGACACTGAAGCTTGGGCGCGACGGGAAACCTCGCCGCCACTGGTACGGTGACATCTGGATCGACGGCAAACGGCATGTTGTCAACTTGGCCGTGGTGGTTCAAGGCAAGATCCCGCTCACCAGCAGTGAGAAACGCGATCCTGTCTTCGTGCGATCCAGGAAGGCAGCACAGAAGGCGCTTGCGGAGTTTGCCATCCACGGCCGACAGAAGGGACGTGCGGAACACCTCACGGAACGACTGATTGAGATCAAGACCGGTCGATCAGTTGACCGTGTTGCCATTGCGGACCTGGCCGACCGGTGGTTTGCCATGCCACGCGAAGGCGGACTGACCAAAGCCTACGCCTCTGGGATCAGGTCAACTTGCAAGCGCTTCCGTGACTTCATGAAGTCTCGGAAGAAAGAGACTGAGCCCGCGGCCGTCTACCTGTACGAAGTAACTCAGGCAGATGCTGGGCTATTTGTCGAGCGTCTTCGGGGTGAGTTGTCCGACAAGAGCGCACGGGAATACACCAATTTGTTGCGGTCCGCCTTTCGTCGTTTCCTGCCGCCTGGCTTCGCAAATCCTTTCGACGGCATTGTGACCCACCACTCCCGCGACACGGCTGGAAACAATTCCATACACCGTAAGCCGTTTTCTGCCGAGGAGCTGACGAACCTGTTTAAGTTTGCACGGGGTGACGCCTTCCTGCATCCATTGGTGGTGGCGGCAGCATGTACGGGGATGCGCCGGGGCGACGTTTGCAGCTTGAAGTGGAAGGATGTGGATCTCAATGCAGGCATGGTGACAGTCAAAACGTCAAAGACCGGTGCGCAGGTTGAGATTCCGATCTTTCCGCCATTCAGGGCCGTTCTGGAAGCGGCGCGCAGGCGCGGGGAAGGGGAATACGTTTTCCCAGCCGCAGCCGAGATGATCTCGAAGAACGCTGGCGGGTTGACGTGGCGATTTAAGTCGCTCGTGGCGCGTGCCTTCACCAAAGAGGAGCCAAAGGCGAAAAAAAAAGCACCCCCGCCGGACCTCGCGGTAGTGCTGGCGGAAGGCCTGGCAGCCATAGACCGCATGCCGGAAGGAGAACGCCGGGATCACACACGCGAGACCTTCAAACGCTACATGGCCGGGGATAGCGGGTGCAAAATTGCCAAGGAAACGGGTGTCAGCAAAGGCAGCGTATCCGGTTGGCTCTCTGATGTGTCCGGTATGATCGGCAAACCAGTTGTGCGAGGAAGCAGCGGCAACGACATCAAGGTTGCTATTGCGAAACTTACCCGTGTTGACCGCGAAAAAGGTCATGGCCAGCGGGCCGCGAGTGTCCGCGATTGGCACGCCCTGCGCTCCACCTGGGTGACGCTGGCGCTGACCGCCGGCGTCCCGATGGAACTGGTTCGCCGCGTGACCGGCCATGCTACGGTTGACGTGGTGCTGAAACACTACTTCCGTCCTGGGCGCGAAGAGTTCAGGGCCGTGCTCGCAGGTGCGCTTCCGGACGTGCTGACAGGCAGGAAATCTGCCAAGATGACGCCGAAGGAAGAACTGAAGACGCTGGGTAAGAAGCTGGCAGATGGTTCGGCAACGGAACAGGATACGGCTCGGCTGCAAAAATTGATTGAACTGGTTTGAAATAGATATTCCCGGACTAGCTATCTGGGGAGTCCTATGAGGCGCCGGCTTGTTCGGCACTCGTGGGCACCCTAACAGGAGGGCGCAACATGGGCACATTGAATATTCGCATTTCCCCGACTAAGGGCCGGCAACCCGCCGGGAATCAGGCAAAAGACGATTCCACACCTGGGGTTGGACCCAGAACCAGCAGGGAAGAAGAACAGCGCTATTTGCTGGATGGTCAGTATGCGCTACAGAGGTTAAGGCGCCAGGAAGCTGTCAGGATCAGACGGCGAGAGAACAGCATGCCCCCAGTTGTTTCCAATGATGAACACAACAAGTTGAAAAGCATTGTTGCCATGTTGGAGCGGCTACGGCTTGGTGAGTCGGTGGATATAGAACGACTCAAAGATGCCGTTCAATACATAGATGACCGTATCTTTCGAGGATATGGCGCACAGAATGACGGCAAACCTGGTTACGTGATGTTGTTAGCTGATGAATGCATTGATTTTGAAAGCGTCAAAGTGCGGATCAAGGCCGAGATTAATAACAGGAAAGCCGCTTCTGGTGCGGACGGAGGAACCGCGCCCGCACCTGGGAAGACTGGTGCCATGCAAGTGACAGAGAATCGAAACTTTGGCTGCCTGGTCGTGTTTGATGACTTCCGAAAAGTCCTTTGTCGCAAAACCCCCTTTGACCTGACTGATGCCGCTCAAGCCCGCGAACTGCTGCGATTCCTTTGCGACAAAAAAGCCTTTGGCGAAAGCGCAGCCTTGAGAAAGGCCGAAATTCTGGCCGCATTGAAGGCTGCCGATGTAACTAGGGCGACTGCCTGGCGGCCCTCGCACGTCTTCCGTGGAAAACTCGCCGCGCTTTACAAGACCGCTATAGGTCGCAACACAAAGAAGGGGTTTTACTGGATCAATCCATAACAGGCTTTGATACACGCCCCATACACGTCTAGCCCGTTCCGATCAATAGGAGCGGGCTTTTTGCTGCCGTTCCACTTCCCCAGCTTTCCCCAATTTTAAGCGCCGACTAAATGCTGGATTCTTGCGCCATGAAACGCACCGAAAGGAGTTGCTGACATGGACGCAGAAACACGCATCCGCACGTTGCTCAGTGCTACACCCGATCAACTGGCTGCGGTTGACGCCGCGCTTGCCGGTCGCCACGCCGCCCCACCGCCTTGCCTGCGGTTGCTGAAAATGGGGGAGGCGGCGGAACAGACCGGCCTTTCAAGGGTGACTTTGTGGCGGGCGATCCGCGACGGGAGGTTGCAGGCCATCGAGGTCCGCGACAATTCGCGCAGGGTGTCCTTGGCCGAACTGCAGCGGTTTGTGGCTGGCCACTAAGGTCGGCCCGTAAACCACGATGCCGGGTTACCAGACCCAAAGGTCCAACATGGTTTCAACTCCTTTTTTTAATGCCGGTGGTTGGGTTGCCCTGCACCGGGGCGAACGCCTGATCGAACTTCTGCGCAACCCCAATGCCTTTGCGCTCCTGGCGCTCGTTGCCGTTCGCGCCCGTTGGCAAGATGGCGATTCCCTATACGGCTTGACCTGCGGGCAAGCGCTCCTCGGCGACCACGCTGCCTGCGGGCTTTCACGCCGGGAGTACCGGACGGCGCTGGACAACTTGGTCCGGTGGGGATTCCTGAAGGTGAATCCGACGCCGCGCGGCACCGTCGCCACGCTCGTGGACAAATCCGTCTTCTCGTTGACCGCGGGCGAACCCACAAAAATCGACCACCAATACGGCCACCAATCCGGCCAACAGCAAGATGCGGGAAATGATGCGGAAATCCCCGCCGGTTTGCACAATTCATGTGCTCCCGTCGCTGCATCGGCCAACGAAACGGCCAACACATTGACCAGTGACCGGCCATCAACCGGCCAACAGCCGGCCACTAACGTACAAGGATACAAAGAAACACGGAGAATACTTCAACCGTTACGTGGGGGGCAACGGGAGGTAGCTATGAACTTGGAACGAGGCGGTGCAGAGATCAAGACCGCGTTGCACGACGGAAACCAGAACCCCGTGGAGATTATGCTCCAGTTCGTTGGGGAATCCGACAACGACCAGACACGCGGATTCTTGGCGCACGTCAGAGGCAAGGCCGGAGAAACATCTTTCCGGCAGGAATGCGAGGCGTTCGTGGCCGAGATCGCCGCTGGCGAAGAACCAAAACACCGTGGCCGCGCCCTCACCGCCCGACTAACCAAGTTGATCCAGTCAAAGCCATGAGATCATCCTTTCCAAAAGTCCACCAGTTAACCAAGCACAGGGGGGATACCCCACTTGTTGAGTAGTCGCTTTTAGGAGACCAACTGCCATGAAAACACCCTCACGGACGTGCAGAGCCATGACCAAGGCTGGAACAGCCTGCCGGTCTGCCGCATTAACAGAATCCGAGTATTGTCTTTTCCACGACCCAAAACACGAGGTTGAGCGGCGGGAAGCGCAGTCTGCTGGTGGCCGACAACGGCGAATCATGACGCTTCCCGAGGATGCCCCCGATGTGAAGATCGAGAACTGCCAGGATGTACGCGATCTCGCATGTCAAACCATCAGTCAGGTTCGACGGGGTCAAATTGATCCGCGAATTGCGAATGCAATCGGATATCTGTCTATTTTGCTGCTACGAGCGCTTGAACAAGGCGATGTCGAACGTCGTCTTGCTGAGTTGGAAGCCGCGGTAAAGAGTCAACGACGGGTAACGGATTGTTCCACATCGGAGGGATTATGAGAACAATGGACAACAAACGACTCGCGAAGATTGAGGCGCAACTGACCCCGAAAGAATGGGGAATCCGGATGGCAGATGAATTTGCGCGGTATCAAACACTGGATGCCTATTGTACTGCCAGCTTCAAGTCTACGGAACTACTGGTCCATAGAGCGCGAGCCATGCTGCGGGAAAAAGTGGAGCGCAACACCTCCGGACATAAAATGCTGCAGAATCGACGCGCAGAGATGAAGCGCACTCAGATTGAAATCGAGGTGCTCTGGCAGCTCCTTCTGGTAGTCAACAACCGGATCGTATCACGACTGGAGAGGGCAGAAATACAAGTTGCCTTGCTGGAGCAGGTCATCCAGGCAATGTTGGCCCGTGCCGCCTTCAGCGACACCGCGAGTGCTGTATTGGCCAGGTTCGATCAGGAGAGAAAGGAAAAATCCGCAGCCGCCCAAGCCATTCGTGGGCTGCTTACCCCATACCTCGCGGTGGATATAATGCCCGTGTTGTTGGAGGGGGTCGAGCCCTTGGGGGTATCAATTCCGAACCTTACCCTTGACCTGATCGCCCACCAAAAGGCGACAACCAGAATACAAGACGACTGTTTTGAGGGTCATGGCATCCTTGCCCTGGATCTCAACAAGCGCATGGGCGCGGCAATCGACACGCTCAACTCGGTACTTGATCAACATCGCCAGTTTCTGACGCAGCGCGGAAATGCCGTCGAGTGGATGGTGTTGGACGGTCAAGCACTGGCGCTGGCGGACAAACCGGCCACCGACTTGACGAATAGTTGGATGCAGGTAGCCCGCGACGAAGCCACAGTCGATGTGCTTAATTGGATGTGTGACTTCGCGGCTCGAGACGACTACAGGCGCGAAATCGCCAAGCGGATGGTCGCGGAGGCCAATTAAACAGAGCGTCCGGACGCGACAATGAGTCCCGCTTTGAACCACCCGCTCACATCGTCATGAGCTTGCCCCAATCGCAGTCCAACGCTTTCTGGATGCGAGCGGCGGTGGTGATAAGAATATTTGTCTCGCCGGCTTCAATTTTCTGCACGGTTCTGATATTCAACCCGGCCAATTCGGACAATTTGTCCTGGGTCAGCCCACGCGCTGTCCGCAGCCGTCGGACATTCCCGCCGAAGGTGCGAAGATGTGCTTTGACCGTTCGTTCCATTGGGACAGATTGTGCCGCAACGAACCATTTGACAGTACGGCATGATAGGGCGTAAAATGGACGCGGGCCAGGTCTGTCACATGCCTTTGGCATTTGTGCAACCCGCAATCACTCAAGAAGTTAGGTTGGTCATGCGCGTGTTATTCACCTACGCCTTGTGGATCGGATTGAGCAAGGGGTTCTTGTTCAGTTGTCTGTACTGGGTCATTCCTACACTACTACCGAGGGGAACTACCGTGAATCGTGGGAAGTTCGGTGCCTCCCGGAGAAGGTCCGAACAATGTATGGGATTGTTCGTATTGCATTTGTTTGGAAGTAGAACAGAAGAGGACACGACGGTAACAGGGCCATGCGAGGAATAGGTCATGCTGGCGAATACATGTCATGGTTTTCATCTCCCTCGTCTTCGGTGTCTTCTGGAGAAGACAGCCGACCGGCCACACGCCAGGCTCCACAACCTGACCAAGGAAGAGCGATTGGAGCTGGATTGCCTGTGGGAGATGCTGAACTTGGGACAGTGCCTTTGCCCGGTAACAGACATCACCGCATTGGGTCCCCCTGAGTTGTCGGAATTGATTGAGAGGTTGCCAAACCTGCCAACTTTTCCATCTGTACGAATCTTGAACGTCGAGGAGGCCGAGCAAGGCAAGATTGGTCCGCTCAGCCTTGAGTGCGTGACGCCACTACCGACAATCGCCGAACGAGCTTTTCTCTCCCTGGCGCGGCACTGGGAGAATGTCACGGGAGAGACTCCTCGAGAACGTCCGCTGCCGCGTGCCAATGATGTGCGCGCCCTTGCCTGCCTTTTGCTGGCCGTTGAGTGGGGCAAGGATTTCACCGCGGTTGCGCGTGATCAAATATGCACGAATTATCGTGTCTCTTTGTCCCGTGGTAGTAGGGCGTGGATGGACCGGCTGACGTGGTCATTGTGCGAAATGCCCTATGTAGAAGCGCCGCAAGATGCTTTGGCCGTGCGCGAATTAACATCCAATCTCGACCACGGCACCTCTGGCGTCCGCATCTGGATGATGGAAATCGGCTGGTTTGCGCGAGGATGGCTCGAACGCCGGGAAGCTGCGCGTAAATTGTTAAATAACGTGGCCGTTGCCATTGGCGGAGCCGACATGGCCGCCGGTCTCGCCGCTCAGCTTTTTGGTGATCTCACCTGGTTTTTAGAGTTTGCGCGCTCCTATACACCGCCGGACTTCGTGGATCAATATCATCGGCGCTTGAAAGACATCGAGAATGCTGGCATTCAGTCGTCGCAAGCGCCCTTTTGGCAGTTGGAAGCCGAGTGCCGGAAGCTGATCGAGCACGCGGGATTGCAGATCACGATGGCTGCTGGATGCGGCACACAACCCGGCAAGGTGGCCACGACGGCCTTGCCGGCGGCGCCGGTCGCTCTGGCTGCTGCGCACACGGTCCCCGCGACAAAGCCCGCCACGGTGGCAACGGATGCCCACACAGCGCTTGTCGCCGATTTAGCGAAGAAGGTGGATTCTCTGGCCGTGCAGGTATCTGCCTTACAGGCCGAACGCGACAGCATCTCCCAGCGCGTAATCTCAGAAACGGCCGCCTCGCAAGCCGTGCCGAAACCAGAGCCGGATGGACAGTACACCGCCGAAGAGTATCGCACGTTGACCACCGTTCCCTGGAACAATCTGCCAAAGTGGCTGCGCGCAAAGGCCAAGCGGTGCGGCGACGATCCGTGGTCCAAGCAGGGCAACCCAAATAGGCCATATCCGTATCTGCAGCCGCCAAATTCGAGTCCTGTGTGCTCATCGTCTCCAGCACAGTCCGCGCAGTCTGCAACACAGAAGCCGCTTCTAACGATGGACGACGCGCGAGCGCTCGTCCTGACAACTATGCACATGCAGGGGCAGTTAAACGACGAGACCCTACCCGAGGATCGGTTCGCGATCTTCAAAGCCAAGCCCTTCCGGGACTGGCCGAAGGAAATGCAGGATGCGCTGGCTCCGTTCGGAGCCAATCTAATCAACTGAAGGGCAGGGGGTGCAACATGGACACGCAGTCGGAACTGACGCAGGAGCAGAAGGCACGGGCGACGGTGGCGTTCAGCCTGTTCATGGCGGGCAAGATGACGGACGAGTTTCTTCCACCGGATCAGTACATGATCTTCGCGGAGAAGCCGTTCCCGGACTGGCCGAAGGAGTTGCAGGATAAGTTGGCTCCGTTCGGGGCGAGCATGATTCGGTAAGGGCTGCTTCTGTGTCTTGACGAACAGAAGGGCCGCGCTTGGTCCCATAAGGTGAGGGTCCAATTCCCTCAGCAGGGGACCAAGCACGGCCCTTCAAGCAAGACAACGGTACTACACCGGGCGGACGTAGTCAAACGGTCAGAGAATCTGGGGTTCAGACAAAGGGGGAGGGCATGATGCACTTCAATACCTGGCCAAGCACATCGAGCGCATGGGCACCGGCACCCGCGACATGATCCGCCTTTGCCGCGAGGCCAGCCTGCCATAACCCGAATTTACTGCCAGCGACGGCGTTGTCATCACCATCCGGCGTGTGAAGACCGCCACCCCACCAGTCACCCCACCAGTGACCCCACCAGTCGCAGAGGAAGTCACAGGGGAAGTCACGGGGGAAGTCGCGGAGTGGCCCAAGAGGCCCTGGTCACCGACCCAGTCGCCGTCCTAGTCGCCGACCCAGTCACCGGACAAGTTGCCGGACAAGTCGCGAGGGGCGTCGAGGCCCAAGTGGGCTCGTTGGCGCAACTGTTTGCCCTTGTGTCGCCGCATGACAATCAAATTGGGGAGGGTAATGATGAGGCGCTGGCGGTTAATCGATGCGGTTTGCACGATGCAAGCCCCCGCTGACACCCTCGCTGCCGCAGTTGACGGCGGCGCTGCGGCACCCTACTATCCATCCACCAATCCGTCGCATCGCGCGGGGATGCCGGGAGTCAATGATGGCAGCGGCGCAAGCAGCAGAACAAATACCTCGAATTGGCATGGTTGCGACGGTCCGGAACCGACGCGGCGTGATCAGCATCGTGCGCCCGTTCGATGGTCAATACGGGGTCATGCACCTGGTCGATGTCGAGTACAACGACGGGGAAACTCCGTTTGCCGAAACGCTGCTCTGGGAGCGGGAACCGCAGGCTCGCCTGCTGCCGCCCTCCGCCTTGCCCAACCCCGACACCGATGAGCCGATGGATCGGGCTGACTTCCTCGCCCTCGTCCGGGCCTGTCGCTGGTCGGCGCGCACTCCTTTTGTAGACCCCGATGGCAACGGCCCGCTGGCCCGTCTGCCAATCTTCTCCCCGTTCCACGGGGCGGTCCAGGTAGAGGACTATCAACTGGTCCCGCTGCTCAAGGCGCTGCGCATGCCTCGGGTATCCCTGCTGATTGCTGACGACGTCGGCTTGGGCAAAACCATTGAAACCGGTCTGATCCTCTCCGAACTTTCCCTACGCCGGCGCATCCGGCGCGTGCTGATCATGACCCCGGCCTCCCTGCGCATCCAGTGGCAGGAGGAACTGCAGGACAAATTTGCGCTGCCGTTTGACATCGTTGATCGCGATTCCACTGTCCGGTTGCGCCGAGACGTCGGCCCGGATGCTAATCCGTGGCGTAGTTCCTCGCGCATCATCACCAGTTATCACTACCTCAAGCAGCACGACATCCTTGAACAATTCCGCGCTGCCAGCCAGGCCGAAGCCGGCCAAGAGGCGCTGCCGCCCTGGGACCTGCTCATCGTGGACGAGGCACACAACCTCACCCCCGTCCCTTTCGGTGAGGAAAGCGATCTCTGCTCCATGCTGCGCCAGATTGCGCCGCATTTCGAACATCGCATTTTCCTGACCGCCACGCCGCACAATGGCCACACCCGCTCATTCAGCGGTTTGCTCGAGCTGCTGGATCCCGTTCGTTTCAGCCAGACCGACGAGATGAAGGAGGCCGAGCGGGCCCGTATCCCCGAGGTCCTGATCCGGCGTCTGAAGCGGGAGATCAACGCACGCACCAACCCCAAGCGTTTTTGCGACCGGCTGCCTCCCCTGGCTATTCCGCTCGAGCGTAGCCCGGCCGAACGCGCCCTGTCCGCCGGATTTGCCGACCTGCGCACACGTATCGCCGACATGGTGAAGACCCGTGTGATCGCACACGCGGAAACCGGCCGTTTCGCCATTGAGATCCTGGGCAAGCGCCTGCTTTCGTGCCCCGTAGCCTTTGCGGAAAGCTGGGCACGCTGCCGAGCCGGCATGCAAGAAGGCGAATCCGCCTCGGAGAAGGAAGTTCGCGCCGCCATCCGCGCCGCACAGGCCGAAACGGCCGACGACCGCGAAGCTTCCAAGTTGACAGGCTCCGCTGTATCCACCATTGGCTCCTGGCTCAAACCGCTGGAATCGAAACTGACCACCGAGATCCAATCCCTGGACCGGGCCGTCGCCGACCTCGGCCTGACAGCAACCGGTTGCCCCGTGACTAGCCTTGACCCTGTAGAAGATTCCCGCTTTGAGGCTCTCAAAGCCCTGATTTCCACCAAGCTAAAGGTCAACGGCAAATGGCTGCCCGACGAATGCTTGGTCATTTTCACGGAGTATAAGACCACTCTCGATTACCTCCTGCGTCGCCTGCGGACCTGGCTGGGTGAAGATGACCGCGTGCTGCATCTGTATGGTGGGATGGACGACGCCGAACGCGAAGGCGTCAAAACACGCTTTAATGATCCAGCCAGTGCTGTCCGCATCCTGCTGGGCACCGATGCAGCCTCGGAGGGTATCAACCTGCAGGAAACGGCCCGCTACGTTCTGCACTACGACATCCCCTGGAACCCGGCGCGGCTTGAGCAGCGCAACGGCCGGCTCGACCGGCATGGCCAGGCCCGGGACGTCACAGTCCATCATTTCGTCAGTGACGATGATCACGATCTCAGCTTCCTGGACCTCGTGGTCCGCAAAGTGGACACCATACGGGAAGACCTGGGCGCAACCGGCGACGTCTTTGACGAGGCAACACATCGCCGTCTCGTACAAGGTGCATCGCTGGCCGAGGTGCGGCAGGACCTTGATGCCCGCCTGACGGCGGCCCGCGCAAAAGCGACGATCCCCCGTGATGACAGGACTTCCGCCGGCATCTTCACGGCCAATGACCCCGAGGCCGACCTTCGCGCTATTGCCGCTGAGCTGGACCTCTCCGCCGGCACACTCCGGCACACGCTGGATTCGGCTATGGCGCTGGGGGGTAGTCGGCCGCGTCTGACCGACCCGGATGACACAGGCCGTTCCACGCTAGTGCCGCCGCACCCTCCGGCCTGGGGCGCCGTGATCGATGACGCCCTGCGCATCCCCCTACGTTCCGGCGCCATCGGCCCCGTCCGGCAACTGGCATTCGACGCCGGTGTTTTCATGGTCAACATCGGCGGCCGCTCCGTTTTCCGCCCACGCCCTGACACGGCACTCATGCACCTTTCGCACCCAGTGCTGCAGAAAGCGCTATCGGTGCTGACACGCCTGCGCTTCCCCGGCAGCGGTGAGCGCACGGCCTCGCGCTGGGCTATCAGCCGCGGGCCGGTCCCTTCCGGTGCCGAAGCGCTGCTCCTCGTAACGGTGGAGGAACTCGCGGTCAACGAGCTTCGTGAGATGTTCCATCATTGGGTTCGCACCATTCAATTCCCGATCTCCGGCGGACGCCTGGGCCAGCCACTGCCACATGTTCCAGCCAACCGGCTGTCTCGCTTTGATCCGCCCGCATCGTCGCGCGATACGGATCTCGGCCGCGATCTCTGGGGTGCGACGGAGAAAGATCTCAAGAAGTGGCTGAAGGCCTGCGTCGCCAACCTGGAGAAAGCTCTGCGCGAGCAGGTTGCGGCAGACAAAGAGAAGGCCCTGAAGGACGAACAGCAGCGTTACAGCAGCCGCGCTGGCGAAGTTTCCGTTCTGATCGAAAACGCCACCGTCACTCGACTCACCGCCGAGATTGCGTCATTACGGCAGGAGCGGCAACAAGGCCTGTTGTTTGACGAACACCAACGACTCGACGAGATCGACCGCTCGCTGGAGACCAAAGAAGAGGAGCTCAAGCGCCGTCGGTTGCACTACGAGGATGTTCGCGCACAACTCGCCCGCGAACGCGAACGGATCACGAAACATCTCATACCGAAGCGCTTTTCCATGCCCACGCCACCACAGGTGTTACCGGTTGCCATTGAATTTGTGCTCCCGGAGGGGTGGGCATGAGCACGGAAATGCAAAGCAACTGGTGGGAGAGCCTTCGCCATATCGGTCTGCTGCTCAGCCCGGAACAGGTTCGGCGCATCGACCACGACTTCTGCCCGGCCGTGCTTTCCGAGCACCGCTACGACCAGCTCCGCCGCGAAATGAACCGCTTGGCGGCAGGGCAGATCGAAGCCGCGGACTTGGTCACCTGGGTGCTGGAGAACATCTGCGGCCTGGTAGATCTGAATGGCGGCATGTGGAAACGTGCCTCGCATGTTCCGGCCGACTATTCCCGTCTGCTGGTATCGGGAGAGGCCTGCAAGCCCCGCCACGTGTGGGTCAGCAATCGCGGCGGCGTCCTGCCGATCTTCATTGATCGAAACAAAGCCGTGGGGCTGCATCGCGGCCGCAAGACGCTCAGCGATGTCACCCAATGGCTCCGCCTGTTGCGCCTGCCCGTCGCGCTCCTCACCAACGGCCGCCAGTGGCGGCTTGTGCATGCTGGGCTGGATTACGAGGCCGCCTGCGAATGGGATACCGAGTTGTGGTTCAGCGAGGGGGAACCATCTCTGCAGTTGTATGGCCTGCGCGTCCTGTTCCAGCCGGAACTCTACAATCCACCGTCCACAGATGCCGCCATGCCGCTGGCAACGGCGATTGCTAACAGTCGGCGCGGGCAATCCGAACTCTCTGCAGTGCTTGGCGAACGGGTCCGCGAAGCCGTTGAACACCTTGTCCATGCACATGGCGAGGCCTTAAAGCGGGCGGGGCTGGAACCACACGGCGCTGAGATCTATCGGGCAGCTTCCCGCGTGGTCATGCGCCTCGTGTTCATCCTCTTTGCCGAAAGTCGCGAACTGCTGCCGCGCAGCAATCCGGTTTATCACACCAGTTACAGCCTGCAGGGGCTGCTGGATCAGCTTCAAAAGCTCCTCAATCGCGGCCGCGCCCGCCTGGCAACCCGGTTCGGCGCCTGGCCCCGCATCCTGGCACTGTTCCAGCTCATTCGCGAAGGTTCCCACCATGTAGACCTCAATATCCGGGCCTACGGCAGCGAGCTCTTTGCCCCCGGATCGGCAGACCTCGCGGCTGAGCCGGTTACCCGTGCGCTACACGTTTTCGAGAATGCCTGCTTCGACACCCAGCATAACACCATGCCGGATGGCGACGTCTGTCGCATGCTGGAACTCCTCACCCGCACGCCGGTACGCATCCGCCAGGGAAGGGGCTCAACCTCCATTATGATGCCAGTCGATTTCTCCGACCTGCTGTCGGAATACATCGGCATCCTCTATGAAGGGTTGCTCGACTACGAACTGCGCACAGCGCCGGGGAACGACCCCATTGTCTTCCTTGCGATTGGTGATGAACCCGCGCTCCCCTTGTCCCGCCTGGAAGGCATTGAAGACAGCGCCATCAAGGATCTGCTCGAATCCATGAAGCAGCGAGCAGCCGACGAGGGGGGCGAGGCGGACGGTGAGGCCGCAGAATCCGAAACAGCCGAAGCAGCCGGAGCAGCCGGAGAACCGGAACCCATTCCATCGGATGATGCGGCGGTTGAGGCAACCGAAGAGCCTGCGGAGCCCGACGCCGCGACCGTGAGCGACGCTGCGCGCCAACGTGCCTGGGCCTGGGGCAGGCGGGCATGTGAACTCGGCGGGCTAGTGAAACGGCCACGCGGGAGACTCACGCCTGAGCGACTGGCGGCTCATGAAAACGCCGTGGAAGCGATGTCTCGCCGGCTGATCCGCCGCGTGGTGCTGCCGGGCGAATGGTATTTGGTCCGTTGGGGCGGCACACGCAAAGGCGCTGGCTCTTTCTACACTCGCCCGCAACTGGCTCTGCCTACAGTCCACCGCACGCTCCGGCCGCTGGCCTATGAGCCACCCAAGGATTCGGCAGGCATTCCACTGCCAGATGCGCCACCCGACCAATGGACACCCCGGAAGCCGGAAGAGATCCTCGCGCTCAAGGTCTGCGACATTGCCTGCGGCTCGGGCTCGTTCGATGTAGCTGCCTTGCGCTTCCTTACTGACGCACTCTGGGCCGCGATTCATGCGCACGGACGCCTGACAGGTGATGGCTATCAGCGGCCACTCGATGACATTCTCGGCCTGGACGCCTCGATCAGCGGCGAAAGCGCCATCCGCCTCCCATGTCCCCCGGATGCCGACGACTTCGAGCCACGCACCAAGGCCGTCTTGCGTCGGTACGTGGTGGAACGCTGTATCTATGGCGTTGACCTAGATCCGCTGGCCGTGGAGCTGTGCCGGTTGGCGCTCTGGATCGAGACGATGGATCGCAACATCCCGTTCTCGTTCCTTGACCATAAAATCAAGTGCGGCAACGCGCTGCTCGGCACCTGGTTTGACCAGTTCCGTCATTACCCGGTCATGGCGTGGAAACGTGAAGGTGGCGACAAGAACCACACCAACGGCGTACATTTTCAAAAGGAAGCCCGCACCCAGGCCCTCAAAGATTTTCTGGGCAATCAGGTCAAGCCGGCATTGGAATCGGCCATCATAGGTCGACAGGATCTATTCGTTCCGCAAGCAAAAGACACATTCTCGGTCTTGCACGCCAAAGTTCTGGCCGAACTCTCAGCCATTCACAACCTCCCGGTGCAGGATAGCGCTGAACGGGCCAAGCGGTATGCGGATCTACAGCAACAATCCGCATGGCGGGAACTCAGGGCGGCTTTCGACCAATGGTGCGCCATCTGGTTTTGGCCGGCTGACAGGCTGGATATCGCCCCTCTGCCGACTTCTGTGCTGTCCAACGATACGGCGAAACTCACCGCTGAGATTGCTCGAAGGAAACGCTTCTTTCACTGGGAACTCGAGTTCCCGGATGTTTTTGCCGCGGCCGGTTCCGGCTTCCACGGCATGGTCGGCAACCCGCCCTGGGATGTGGCCAAGCCCAACTCAAAAGAGTTCTTCTCCAATATCGATCCATTGTACCGGACATACGGCAAGCAGGAGGCATTGTCGCGACAGACCGCCTATTTTGCTGATCGGGCGGTCGAGTTGGCGTGGTTGAACTACGGTGCGGACTTCAAGGCGCAGTCGAATTTCGTGGGGGCCACCGCCTTTCCGTATGGTGATCCCGCCGATGAGGATAAAGGCGGTGAAAAGTTCAGCATCGCGAGGGGGAAAGAAAACGGGCGGCTCCACGCCGCATGGCGTACTCGGCGATCCGGCGCCACTTCTTATGCCGACCCGTACCATCCGTTCCGGCACCAGGGCTCAGCAGACCTGAACCTGTACAAACTGTTCTTGGAACAGGCACATGCCCTGCTACGCGACGGCGGCCGACTGGGATACATCATTCCATCGGGGTTGTATTCCGACCACGGCAGCGGCGGACTGCGCACGCTGTTTCTCGATCACTGCTCGTGGGAATGGTTATTCGGTTTCGAGAACCGCGACAAGATTTTCGACATCGACAGTCGGTTTAAGTTCAACCCGGTCATTATCCAGAAAGGCGGCAAAACCGCTGCCATCCGCACGGCCTTCATGCGCCGCCGGCTGGAGGACTGGGCTGAGGCGGAAAAGTTTGCCACGCCCTACACGCATGAGCAGATAAGCCGTTTTTCACCGGGATCATACGCGTTACTTGAGGTAGCCACAGTCGAAGATTTGACGTTGATGGACATGCTTAGTCTCAATGCACCTGTCCTCGGGGAGATGGTGGGGTTTACTCAGCAGTATGATATGACAGGCGACTCAAAGTACTTTCCGCCGCTCCCTACGTGGCAAACCCGCGGATACCATCCAAACGAGTTTGATATTTGGAAAGACTCTTCTTCGGGAGTTGCCCTCCCTGTTTTGGAAGGCAGGATGATTGATCACTTCGACGCCGCGTCAAAAGCCTGGGTGTCTGGGCGTGGTCGGTCGGCAGTATGGGAAGATGTTCCTGATGGAATAAAGTCGATTAAGCCACAATTTTTGATCGATTATGCGTCATATGCGGATTCCCAATGTCGTATCGAAGGCTACTCATTCTTCTATATGAAAATCGCATCAGCGACAAATGCGCGATCATTAATTGGAACCATTGTCCGTGATCTGCCAAGCGTGTACTCAATTTGCGTTTTGCGAAACGATGCATTGCCTCTTGTAGCGTGGTTATGTCTGGGCGCATATTTAAACTCATTCATGTTTGATTTCGTCGTTCGATTGCGACTGGTTGGGCTTAACATCACTGGATACATTCTGCGTGAAACGCCCGTAGTGATTATTCCCTCGGTTCTTCATAACCACATGGCCCGGATCGTCGGCTGCTTATGTTTTTCACATATTCGATATGCTCCGGAGTGGCTAAAGATACGTCAGGATAATCTCCTGACTGTATCGTGGAAGCGGTTATGGGCTGTGAGTTCTCACGAGCGCTTAAGAAGTCGCTGCGTATTAGATGCAGCAATAAGTGCTATATCGGGCGTGACGCAACATCAGTTGCAGAAAATTCTCGCTGACACCGATTTCGCGGTATGCTCAATGACTGAGGTAACAAAGAGCTTAAATCCCAAAGGGTTCTGGCGTGTAGACAAGGACAAGGACCCCGAGTTGCGGCACACGGTGCTGACCTTGGTTGCATTCCACGACCTGCAGGCCAAGATCGCCGCCTGTGGCAACGACCGGGACAAGGGGATTGAGGCGTTCCTAGATCAGAATAACGGCGAGGGGTGGATGCTTCCGGAGACATTGCGGCTGGCGGACTATGGGCTTGGCCACGACGACCGGGCGAAGGAGCACCAGCCGGTGGCATCCCGACTCGGCCCGCGCTTCTTTGACTGGCAACTCGCGCAATCGCCCGAGGAATCCTGGCGTGAATGCGAACTGCATGCCCGCAATCTGCTGGGTGAGACCGGGTACAAGGCCTTGCTGGAGGAGATCGAGCGCGAGAAACGCGGCGAACCCACCCCAGCCGTTGTGCGCGAGCCCGCCGTGGAGTACAAAGTGAAGCCTGGGCTTACGCAGGCGGAGCTATTCTGAGGCGTAAACTACACGGGACAAGGCGCGCCGAACTGCTTTTGGAACTCCGCACGCAATTCGTGCAGCCCCATTGGTAGATCGTTTTCGATGTTCCAGTATTCGACGACCTCCCGCACTCTGGCCAGATCGATGCGGTTATGCTCGATCATCAACTTGAGCAACCGAAGGACACCCCAGATCTCGATCGCGTGACTCTCTGCCAGCACGCGTAAATCATGATCATCGCTGACAACAGGAATATTCCGGACAAAGCCGACAACCAGCGCCCTCAGGTCTACGGCTGATACGGATAGTTTTTCCAGCTTCGCATGTGCAGCCAGGAATGAGAATGCGTTGTCAGCCGCAATACGATCCTTGCCCTTGCAGGCGTACCGTTTCGCCATGCGATCATTGACGTACTCGCTGGAAGCAACCCAGTCGAACTTCGTGCGCAAGCGCGGGCTGCGGCGATATTCGAGATCAAGTTCCGGAAGAACAAACCGGGAGAACGGGGGCGGTGGCCCAAAGCGGGTGGCCAGGAGCGGGCGAATGGAATGCGCCAATCTGAAGTAGGCGTTGCTGTCCAGAAGGATCACCCGCGGAGCGCTCATTTGGCAAGCACCTCTGCCAGCGCCTTGGAGTCCACCAAGGAGAGGCCTAGCACTTGATGGATGAAGTGCTCTGCGCCTGACTCAGCCTTGCAAAATGCAGACAAGGCGGCAAAGAACGGTGTATTGAACATTTTGCGCCCGGCGGCAATATATTCGACTGGGGTAGGCTGGGTGCTGCTGTTGAATAGGGCGCGGGCGACCGTCTTCCCGGCCTTGTTCATCTGCGCGACGGCTGCCATGAAGGCGCTTGTCGGCTCAAGCTCCAAGTTGGGGAGGTTAGCGGCCGCTTCATAGGCTTTCACGGCCTGCCTTACGGTATAGGGCGAGATGATGGCCTGTCGAGCGAGTCGAAAGATGGTCGACGACCGCTGCTGCACGGTTGGTAGGGCTGCGAGTTCCGCATGCGCCGTCTTCGCCTGGGTCTCTGGGAACAGTAGGGCTTGCGCAAAGGCCTCAGCAAAATCCTCCCCAGTTTCGCCGCTAAGTCTTGGCGCCAGAGAATGGCCCAACTCGTGCGCAGCCCAGAAGAGAAAGTCCTGTTGGTTACTGTCGAGATTTAGAAAGACCCATGTGGTGCAAGAATCGGGCAGATAAATGTTCAAGGCGTTGCCGTGATGCTCCTGGGTCCCCCAGAGCACCGGAATGAGGATCGCCTGCAAACCATCAAACTCTTTCAAAAGATGCCCGAAATGAATCGGCTGCCAGGGTTCCAGTCCCATGCGCTTGCGCACGGCAATGGCAACTTGCTGCACGTAGGCATACTCGGTGCGGGGTTCTTTTAAGACGGGCGCTTGTGTGAGGCGTTCCTCGATGAGGTACGGCACCAAGCGCTTCAACAACTCGCCTGTGTCGCGTGCGTGATCCAGATGGGTAGCACGTGTTTTGCGGGTTCTTTTCTGCCGGAAGGAGACTACGGGAACGGCCTCAGCGACCGAAGGGATGACAAGCGCCTCAAAAGAGAGCCCCAGAATCGTCCCCAGACGCAAGAGTTTGTCTGGTTTGGGTATCGACTCGCCGTTGACCCACTTGGAAACGGCTTCCCTGCTGACGTCCAGTTTCGCCGCCAGGCCTGCAGCGTTGAGTCCCGCGCGATCCATGGCTTCGGAAAGCGCCTTCACATTGAGTGACCTGATCATTTTGTTTTCAATCTCCAGAAACTTCCGTCGGGATGCCCGCTGAATCCACATTGCCACGTGCCTATGCGCAACCCACGCGTTCGTCTGGGACGCGAGTCAACCGTTGAGCCGATCAACTGCGTCTGAAAAACATTCTTACAGACTTGCCCCTCGGCTGTCAACTGTTGTCAACCGTCAACCGAACATGCATGAACGGGCCGGCATAACCGGCTAAGGCAAGCCGCAAACCGGCCAGCAGCAAAGCGGAGGAACTGTTGACATCAAGTCGGCAAGTGGCATACTTGCGATATCGGACACGGGCCCACAAGAGGCTCCCTCGTAAGCTCGCGCCCGAACCGCCAAGGCACATCATGATCAACCCCATTATCTACACCGAGAACGTGGTCCGGAGCTTTCTGCGATATCAACTTTCCGCCTATCCGTTCTCGGATGAGAATCTGAATGCGCAGATGCGGAAGTTGTTGTCGCTGGACCACACCCGCAACACACCGTTGATGAAGGGGCCGTACATCAGTCTGTCGCGCGCCTTCAAGGCTGGGGCCACGGTGGAGCAGTTGATCAAGGACGGGGTTCTGCATCCCCACATGAAGCAGTTGATTCCGTATCCCGCTGTTTATGGGCATCAGGAGCAGGCCATCCGCGCCATTGTCCAGCGCAAGACCACGCTCGTGTCGACCGGCACGGGGTCCGGCAAATCCGAATGTTTCCTCTATCCGATCATCAGCCGCTGCCTGGAACTACGGGACCAGAAGACACCGGCCGGGATCGCGGCTGTCCTTGTGTATCCGATGAACGCCCTGGCTGAGGATCAACTCGGACGCCTGCGCGAACTCCTGGCGGGCTCGGGTATCACCTTTGGCATGTACGTGGGCAAGACTCCGGAACGCGAGAGCGATGTCAGCGGTATCCGCCTCTCGCCGGGATCTTCGCGAGAGGACTACCGAGTACAACTGGAGAAAGTCCGTGCGGAGGGGCAGACCGGCACCACCGTACATCCGCCAGAAGAAGTTTGCAGCCGCGAGCGGATGCGCAAGCCTGGGCAGCAACCGCGCATCCTGCTCACCAACGTCAAACAGATGGAACTGCTGTTGACCCGCCAGAAGGACATCGAGCTTTTTACCGACGTGCGACTGGATTACCTGGTCTTCGACGAAGCCCACACTTTTACCGGAGCCAATGGGGCGGAGACCGCCTGTTTGATCCGGCGGTTGCGGAACTACTGCGGCCGGCAGGCGTCGGACACCACGTGCATTGCCACCTCAGCCACCATTGTGGACGAGACCAATTCGAACGCCGCCCGCACGTTTGCCAGCCGCTTCTTTGGCGTGACGGCCGACGATGTTGTGTCGGTTCGAGAGGTCTATGAGCCCGAGGTCTGGCAGGGTGCCCGCACGTTCCCGATGGCCCTGTCCCGCCCCGCAGAGGCACTCGCACTCGCCAGTGCCGCCGTTGATCAGGAGGACGACGGCGCTGCCGTCCGGGCAGCCTGGAACGTCCTGACTGGGCAGGCCCTGCCGGCGGGGTCGTGGGATCTGTCGCTGCACACGGCGCTATCTGCGAATGATCTACTGTTTCGCGCGGCGCAGGACCTGCAAAAGCCCAAACTGCTTGCCGAACTGGCCCAGCAACTCGGCAAGGCAGCCGGGCGAAACGTGCCCGAAGAGGAGGTCATGACCTGGCTGATCCTGGGCGCCGCGGCACGCAAGGACGGCCGACCGTTGATCCGGCCGGTCATTCATGCCTTCCTGCGCGGTGTTCCCGGCGCGATCATTACTTTTGATGAAACCACCGGCAGCCCTGTGCTCTATTTGTCGGCCGAAGATGATCCGGAGCGGGACGAGAAGAAACTGCGGCTCAAAGTCAGCACCTGCACCATTTGCGGCCAACACTATTTCGAGCACTTCCTGGGTGACTTCACCTTCAGTGAAGGCAAAGCCCCCGGCGGCGGACAGATCAAGAACGGGGTCGTTCATTGGCCTCGACTGGATGAGGCCAACGGTGGGACACGTGTGGCCTTGGTCGACCGCCTTATCAATGCGGATGCCGACGACACATCCGACAACGCGCTAGCCCCATTATTTATCTGTCCCCGCTGTGGCGCGGCCCACAAAACCAATGTTCAGCGTTGCGCGGCGTGCGGCGCTTCCTGCGCCATGCTTGCGCTTTTCGTTGTGAAGCAGAAGGCCGACCGGCGTGGCAAACTCGCGACTTGTGCCTCCTGTGGCACCTTTGGCCGGACGTATGCCGGCATGTACAAGGAGCCCGCCAAGCCGGTGCGTGCGGCCAACGTGGCAGATGTCCACGTGCTGGCCCAGGACATGATCCAGCATGCCGACCGCAAGCGCCTGCTCGTCTTTGCGGACAACCGGCAGGACGCGGCGTTTCAGGCCGGTTGGATGCGAGACCATGCGCGGCGACACCGCCTGCGAGCCATGATCGCTGAAATGCTAGCAGCGAAACCTCTGTCGCTGGGTGATGTGGTTTTCAAGCTGGACGCCCTGCTGGACAAGGATGACGCGCTGTCCCAGGAATTACTCCCCGAAGTCTGGTCGGTGCAATCCAAAGAAACCGGCGGCCAGGAGCACCAGCGCGAACGGAAGCATTTCCTGCGGATCAAGGTCCTTCAGGAGATCACGGCCTCTGTGCGCAAGACGGCCGGGCTGGAACCGTGGGGGCGTCTGCGCATCGACTACATCGGCCTGACCGAGTCCCTGCCTTTTGTACAGAAGTGGGCGCCGCAACTGGGGATCACGCCTGCGGAACTCGTCGAGGGGATTGCGACCATACTCGACCTGCACCGGCGCAAGCGCCACCTAGCGGATTCACAGGGCGGCCTGTTCTCGCGGATTTGGGGCGAAGGCGACCGTGAAATGCAGAACGGTTATCTGGCAGACATGCGCGGCGTACCCAAGGGCATTAAGCTGACGCGTGATGCCACTGATGACGATAGGTGGGTCGGCCAATGGTTGGCCCCTACCGGCCATAAGACCACGTTGTCCAGCATTGCAGCCAAGTGGGGTGTACCCGCTGACCAGAAGGCGAATTTCCTGGGTGAACTCTGGAGCGCCTTGTCAGCACCGGAGATCGACCTGCTCACACAGGTTACGCTTAAAGGCCCAAAGTCGAATGCCCTGTCCAACACATACGGGGCCCGGCAGGTGAATGCCGATAAACTGATGCTAGCCCTGAGTCGTACCGGCGTGTACCGCTGCAAAACGTGCCGGCGGCGGCAGATCCGTCTGGGCCCATTGAGTAAATGCCTGGGCTATAGTTGCGACGGTGAGATGGAGCATCTGGTGGAGGATTCGGACAACTACGAACTTCAACTGCTCGACGGCAAGTATGCCATGCTCAAGCCGCGGGAACACACGGCGATGGTCCCCACGGAAGAGCGGGAAAAGATAGAGAACATTTTCAAGGGGCAGAGCGACGTCATCAATACACTCGTCTGCACGCAGACGCTGGAGCTTGGCGTTGACATTGGGTCGCTGGATGCGGTGCTCATGCGTAACGTGCCGCCAAAGCCTGCCAACTATTGGCAGCGGGCCGGGCGCGCAGGCCGTCGCCATCGCATGGCCGTCAATCTCACGTACTGCCGCCCGGTGAGTCACGACAAGGCGTACTTTGCCGCACCGCTGAAGCTTCTTGCTGGCATTGTGGATCCGCCGGCCTTCAACATGTCAAACGACCTGATGGTCGCCAAACACGTCCATGCCGCAGTCATCACCCGTCTGCATGCGCTCGCGCGAGGCGGTGCCGGGCTTACCGATTTTGACCGCAAGGAGATATCGGATGCGTTGGATCTAGCTTTTCCGCCTCGCATCTGCAAATACCTGTTTGATGATGACGGGAATGGGCGCGCAGTACCGCTCGATATCTCCCCGCTGCATACCGTGATTACGAAACATCAAGCTGAGCTTGCGGCGGCCGTTGTCGCCACGTTCCAGCAGGGGTGGCCGTCTTCAGATGCTGCCGTGGTTGATTCGGCTAAGCTGACGGCACACCTCCTCGGCATGACCGCCAGCCTGCAGGAAGTCATGCGACGGCTGTATCGCCGGCTGAAATGGGCGAACGATCAGATGTCACGGCTGGATGCCCGACGGTCCACACGCTTTGTGCTCGATGCGGATGACCAGCGGTTTTATGACCGCTGCAAGCGGCTGGTGCAGAAGCTCAAGGGCGAAGAGAAGAAGCGAAAACGCCAGGCCGAGGGCATTGATGATATCAACACGTTCGGCGTGCTGGCCGCGGAAGGATTTCTTCCCGGCTATGGCCTGGATATTGGGTCCATCGTGGGTATGGCCGAAGTGCCACGCACGATACGCGGCCTGTCCGACTTCGAACTGCCGCGGCCACCCGCTGTTGCGCTTCGGGAGTATGTGCCCGGCAACCTGATCTATGCGAATAGCCAGAAGTTTGTGCCGCGTCATTACGTTCGCGAGATCGGTGAAGGCACCCAGGATATCATTCCTCTCGAAGTGAACATGGAAACGGAGTCGGTTCGCGCAGCGACCGCGACCGGCGCCAGTGCTCAGACCATGCTGCAGAGCATGCCGATTTGTGATGTGGCATTGGTGCATACATCTCGCATCTCGGACGAGGAAGAAAACCGGTTCCAGATGGGCGTGGCGGTGTTTGGGCGTGAACTTGGCCAGCACAATGGCGGCCAGGCCTATACGTGGGGGCCGCGCGAGATTCAACTCCGGAAGGCCCTGCGACTTCAGTTGGTCAACGTCGGGGCGCCGTATGTGATCAAGTCCAGAGGCACCCTCGGCTATCCCGTGTGCCTGGTCTGCGGACACAGTGTATCGCCGCTTTCATCACAGGCACAACTGGAAGCATTTGCCGAGAGTCACAAGGACCGTTGCGGCAAGCCGATTACGGAAGTTGCCTTCCATGCCGATCTGGTAGTGGATGCGCTGATTCTGCCGGAATGCGAATCGCATACAGAGGCATACTCTGTCGCCGAGGCTCTGCGAGCTGCGGCCGCCGAGATACTGGACATGGAGCTTGAAGATTTGCAGGTTCTGGTTATCGGGCGTTTCGATGGGACGCAGCGCGATGCCTATCTTTACGATCCAATGCCAGGCGGCTCGGGGCTCTTGGAACAGCTTCTTGCGCAGTTCCCGCTGATTGCGGCCAAGGCGCAAGAATTGGCCGCGACCTGTCCAGCGGCATGTGAGACCAGTTGCGTCGAGTGTTTCCAGACGTACCGCAATGCGTTTTATCACAAGCACCTGGATCGCCGGGTCATCATTGACCGTTTCAGCCAATGGGGCTCGGCCGTGGTTCCGACCCATCCGATTCCGGCCAAACAACCATCAGCGCCCGTGGCCGACAACGAGACGCCGGTCAATGCTGCCGAGCAACGGCTTCGCGAGCTGCTCCTGGCGGCCGGCTTGCCCGAAGGACTCTGGCAGAGACAGATGCTCCTGCCGCACGCACCGCATGGGCTCAACTCGACCACGCCGGATGTCACGTTTCTTGACCCTGATGACGAGAATCACAAAATCTTGGTCTATCTCGATGGCATGTCGGCGCACATTCACGGCAATGCCGAGACCCACGCCAAGGATTCGCAGATCCGGGCTGAGCTACGCTCTATGGGGCACGATGTGATTGTGATCACGGCCCACGATCTTCACGACAAAGGTGCCATGACCCGACACTTCAGTTCGCTCGCGCGGAAGTTGATTGGAAAGGATGGCGTGGATCGCGTGCGCAGTCAGGCTGATGTCTGGTTTGCAACCACACCGCCCGTCGCGCCGGATCCCTTGCCGTTTCGCATCGTCCAACCTGCCGCCGGCCGCCACTGGAAGGACTGTGTTCCCCTGATGACGCTGAAAGCCGCTGCAGGCCAGTTTAGCGGGGACCAATCACTGGACCCGGCTGATCCGTCCTGGGCAGAGAGCTGGATCACGTGGGAAGGGCAGCCGAAGTTTACCCCCGGCATGTTTGTGGCCCAGGTCCAGGGAAAATCGATGGAGCCCGACATCCCCGACGGTGCCTACTGTCTTTTCCGGCCACCGGCGGCTGGTTCCCGCGCAGGCCGGACGGTTCTGGTTTGGCATACCGGCGTGACAGACGGCGAGACCAATGGCCAGTACACGGTCAAGCGCTATGAGAGCGAGAAAACGGCATCACCTGATGCGTCGTGGCAGCACGTGCGGATCACACTCAAGCCAAGAAATCCTGCGTTCGTCCCGATAGTTCTGGAGCCAACAGAAGAAGGCCAAGTGCGGATTATCGCCGAGTTCGTGCAGGTCATTGGATGTGATTATGGCAAGTGAATCCCCCCGTCCTAAAGTCACCTTTGACGGTTACGTCGGTATCGACTACTCCGGCAGCGGGTTGCCTACGGACGGGAAGCCAGGCATCCAGGTGTTCGCCGCTGCGCCTGAAGCAAATGCCGAAGCGGTAGCACCGCCAGTCGGTAACAATTGGAGCCGCGCAGCAGTCGCTGCATGGTTGATCGAGCAAATCGCTCGGGATAAACGCTTGATCATTGGCATTGATCACTCCTTCGCGCTCCCGCGGGAAAAAATGGGGGAGTGCGCGACCTGGCTGGCCTTCCTGCAGGCGTTTCGCGAGGAATGGCGCACGGATGAGCGGCAGGTGACGAAGGATTCGATAGCGACGCG